>Ga0078894_10003210_pt1 | contig 12408 bp, 8 predicted proteins | sample LauGreSu1BDMLBSD_2_FD_67506 | JGI IMG/M metagenome (GOLD analysis project Ga0078894, IMG submission 67506) | Freshwater lake microbial communities from Lake Michigan, USA - Su13.BD.MLB.SD (version 4) (version 4) | ecosystem: Environmental > Aquatic > Freshwater > Lake | place: Lake Michigan, USA...
GTATATATACACTTATATGGGGGTCTAAGAAAAATGCTAATGCGAGTATAAATAATACGGGCTTGATAAATAATAAAAATAAAAATAAATAAAGAAACAAATACTAGTATAGAGTGATGTCAACTTCATACATTGATAATATAAGGGATTTAAGATCAATTATTACAACTGAATTGCAGACTACACAGACTACATTTGATACATATATCGCGGCAAAGACAAATGTGCAGCCTCTTATCGATCAAGGCATGCAAATAGAGGCGAATCTTAGGGACACACAACACCGGCTCAAGGAATTAAATCAGCTAGATGAAACTTATGAACAAGCGTATCTTGATTATAAGATAAATCCACCAAAACTCGATTTCTTTTCAAGATATGGTCTACGGACTACACAGGATTGGGCAATTGCTCTCTTTTATTTTTCATATGTATTATTTTCAGTTATAATTTTAATGTATGCATTTGTAAACTCTGTACAAAAAATATATGCAATCTCGTTTATCTTTACGTTATTAGCTATCTTTTTATTAATAATTACAACACTACTTACGTACTACGGTTAACATTATCCCATTCAGTTACATTCTCATCACTATCAAATACGAGTATACCAGTCCAATACCTTGTTCGTTCTGGATCTCCATACTTTAACGCAAGTCTTGGGAGAAGTTGCTTCTCATCAAATTTTACACTCGCCTCTTTCTTCCAAATTCGGAACACAGATAGAATGTACTTACTATCAATCGGCTCCGTCCTACACTTATGAACGTCTTCTTCAGTCCTTGGCTCACGAATACGTTCAGCATCAAACTTAGCCACAACATCAAAGGAATCCTTATATTTATTACTCGCTTCCATAACAATTTCAGGAATAGGAATCATTCCAGTCTTAATATACTGAGTTTCATAAATGTGCACAAGAAGCGATAGGAAGGGTTCACGCCACGTGCGCAACTTTTCATCAAGCTTCGGATCACGAGGAAATGTATTGGGTTTATTAATACGGAGTCCAGGGTGGTCAGGTGGAAGGAAGGTTGATTCGAAGGGCACAACACGAATGCGTCGCCATGTACCATCGTCCATTGAATTTACAGGAGGAAGCTTGTTACACATCATACATATTTTACCGGTGATACGGAACTTATCCTGTTCTCCATAGAGTTGTCTGGCTTCAATAATGTCCTCACCACTGAACTGCTTCATAATACTTGTATTAATGGCTTCACCTTCATCTGGCTCCTGCATGTAGATGAATCTGCGGCATTTTGTAACCATTAGTTCAGGATTCGCTGCGCCGGCTTGAGGACGACTGCGAGTAAGAACAGTAGAACTCATTGAAGTCTGATAGTCTCCAAATGTAAGACGCATCAGTTCAACAAGCTTTGATTTACCATTACCACCACCACCTGTAAAGGTGTAATAGCATTGTTCACGGTTCGCACCTTCGAGGCATGATGATAGAAGACGAAGAACATATTCACGCAGATCCTTTCTTGGAAAGAGTTTTGCCAAGAAGTCGGCAATCTCAGCTTGTGCAGGATCATTTGGATTGTAGGGAACGTAATTGATGGCTTCAGAGTCTGGATAGTTCTTTCCTGCGAGGAAACTAATGTAGTCTTCTGGTCGTCCTTGACGAAAGATTACACGTTCTTCATCACCGTCCTTCGCACGAAGTTCTAGAATACCATTTCTGCAACCAAAGAGGAAGGGTTCCATGTTCAATTTGTTCATAAAATCTTCTTCACAAAACTGCTGCGTAGCCATCTTCATAACTGATTCTGTGAAGCCATTGCTGTATAGTTGCATTTCAGTCTTAGTCATTTTAATTGTGATATCTGTTATATTTTTTTTTCTAATTGGACTAGTATTTGGATTCGCCCATTCACGAAGTAGAGATGATTTAGCATCTACAATTTCATTATTCAAATCAACACTAATCTTACTTTTAAGTTCTATACCTTGATTTATTTTAGCCCACATGTTAAGATTCTCATCATATTTATACCATTCAGTTGTTTTAGGATTTACAGATGCAACATAATTATTTGAATACATTTTTTTCATAAGTTTTGCGATATGATAATGCGTTCCATCAATTTCATTAAGAATATATTCTGAAATATTCCCCTTTATAATTTCATCAAATACTTGAGGATTATCATCTCGTGCCCACTTTCTCAAAGAACGCTCAGTAAGTCTTGGACCATCTCCAGTCTTTCCCATACCAGAGAACCAGTTCCTACGAATTTTTTCCCAGTCAGTATCTCCAGATTTTCCAGATTTCTGACTAAACTCTTTGTACAATGCAAACATTTCTTCACTTTGTGAAATATTGTTGAGACACCATCCAACACGCATCCATTTGTCATAGTCTTCCCACCATGACTCTTTTAGACATTCAAGAACGAACCGTCTAATCATAGCAAATTGTTGTTCATCTACTGTTTTTGGTGGATATAAATAATTAATAGCATCAATAATTGCATTCTCACCTTCAGTATTTAGATTAGCAGGGGGAACAGTGACATAATCTATAACAGGAGCAGAAGCCGCATTTAGTAAATCAGCGTATTTCTCCTTCGCATCTTCCTTGACATCATTAATATCCTCTACAATATTATAACGGACACTGAGAATTTCAATGAGATCACGGGTTGAATAGATACTTGTATCTTCTTCTGCCCATTCATTCGTGTCTGGAGTGTATATAAATACTGTTTCCAACTGATACGGGGCAATTTTCGGTTTAGATTCACCAAAGAAGATTAATCCCTGTTTGTGTGTCATACATTCATCATATACATTTTTATCCTCATTTATATAGCCAGTATTTGCAAAGCAGGTTTTCACAGCATCTTTGTTGAGAAGCCACAAGCGTAGAACAGCCTGTTTCTCATTTGAAAGAGCAATATCAGGACAGAAGATATGAATACCGTCCTTTTGTTTAGTTCCATCTCTGTATGGAGATGGGCGTAAAGTTATAAAGAAACGGAGTACTTCGTATTGTTCAAGAGAGAAGAATTCATTTAATGCATCAAGAAGTGTATGTACAAAGGATTCAATATGCGATAGTCTGAACGCACGAGTAAGACTCGTATCTTCTGAATATCTGAAGTCTAAATCAATCAAAAGTGGCTTTGGTTCATTCTTTTTGGGTTGTTCTACAAAACTCATACAACGACCATGTTTAACAAAGAGATAGTCGTGAAGGAGGTCTAGAAACTTTGGATATTCTTCGTCTGAAATTTTCCATTTCCCTTTAATTTCTCCCATACCAGTCACTGCTGCAAGAGAACCTTCAGCCGATTTACAACGACGCTCATTCATAAATGATCTCAGTTCATGATCGTAATACGCCTTTGTAGTACTCATCTTTTATACTAATTCTGGAGGGGGATTTGTCTTCTACAATTTTTATTGTGCCGCATCAACTCCCTTATTAAGCATTGCGCTCCATGAATGAGGAAAGCGCGGTTGAATAAGTTCACAAACGGCATGTGCATACTCCTGAATCTCCTTTTGCGCATGTGAATCCGTGCGAAGATTGCATAGACGAACATAGGCAGCAAGTGAAGCTGTTTCTATAAATTCAGTGTACATACTTTGTGGTAGAATAGAACGGGCAACTTCAGGGGCGACCTTCATCTCAAGCATCTTATTGTAAGTATCAAGAGACTTGTTCACAGCCTCATTGTACAAGGCAATCATCTCATCATTATTCTCAACATTCGTAGGCTTTGAACCCTGCTTCAGATTGGAATCACGCTCACGAAAGTCCTGTGGAATCCAGATGCTAGGAGGAGAATCAACATAGCGCCGACTGATTTCATTGCGAGAGAATCCAATAGTATGACGAAACCATTCACGAGCGACAAAGATGGGCATTTTAAGTCGCAGACGGATTTGAGGATGGAAGAAGGGGCTAATATGGTCGTGTTTCGCGAGATATTTAATAAGACCAATATCACCTTTAGAGAGTTCTACAGATTCCTTTTCAAAGGAGACCCGTGCCGCATTCACAACAGTGAGGTCTGAACCAAAGAACTCCATAATCTCAACAAAGCCATCATTACCAATCAAAATTTTATCCGACATACTGCAATGTACTATTATAAATGGATAGAGATTGTTTAGCCCCTTCTACTAGCAGTTAAAAATTGATTATATAAACAGTTGTTTATAGTAGTATATAAACAATGAAGTTTTGCAGTTGTGGATTTTACTTTTATTTGTCAGGAGTAAATGAAAATGTGTGTAGACGCATCTGTAGAAATTGTGGAAATACAGAAGATGAGAAGTCTGGCATTTTAGTGTCTGAAACAATCGTAAAAGAGCGTACAAGTGAGGCATATAAGTTAGTAAATGAATTTACCCGGCAAGATCCTACACTACCACATCTAAAGAGTATGAAATGTCCGCAATCTGAATGTGACTCTAATGTGGGCAAAGCAGATAAGGATGTAATTTACATAAAATATGATCCTGCAAATTTGAAATTCCTCTATATATGTAATGTATGTGGAGAACAATGGCGCTCTAGATCATAGTAGCTACAAATTATATTACAAATTATATTACACGTTAGTACTTGGTACGTTTGTTATTGTTTTTTTACATGTTCTTTGTAGGAATGACAGTTCCAGTATCAACTGACCGCTATTCATTTCGGAAGAAACATAGAAAGAAAGATTTTGATATTAAACCATTATTAGATGTAAAAGGTGATACATCTAAAGTGCATCAAAGTGGTGGAGCGTTATCAAGATCTGCATCAAGATATCGTAATAGATATAGTAATCGCACCTTTAGAGGGTCTATGCTTGAGAGAGCTAGAAGTTTACAAAATCAAAGTAAATTAGTACTTAAGCAGAGCATACAAAGTGCATTATCTAAACGTAGTGAAAGTTTTACAGGTGATACTTCAAACTTTATGAAATATATGAATAATTTGTATGGAAGACTTAAATTATTAAGCAAAGATAAATCAACAGTTCTAAATGATAGAACAACCCTATTAGATGATAGTTCTTATACGATTGTTGATACAAATGCCTTGAATGATAGTAGGTTTACTGATGTAAAATCATCACAAACTGAAATGCAACAAAATATTGCAAGATTTGAACTATTAAATGTTGCCTCACAGGTTAACGCGAATGAACAGGCGAATAATGTGAATAGTATATTTAAATTAAGGTCTGAAACATCTAGTGCTGCTTTAGCAACAATCGCAGGTAAATATACTACTGATCTAGCATCTAGACGTAAAGATGAAGTGCAGGCAGAATTTGGTCAACTAAAGGAAGATTTAGAATTTCTTTTAAAGGATTTAAAGGTTAATGTGTTTCTAATGAGTACACAAATTATTGATGTAAAAAGGAATATTGATATTTACACTCCACAAGTAGCTGGTATAATTCAATCTGTAAATGCCACTACATTTAATCTAGAAGCACAGGTAGTTAATGCTTACATAGGACTATATAATATGAATAATGAGAGGCAAGCTATTGCAAATTCTATTAGAGAAACAGGTCTAAGGTTAACCCTTTCAAATTTTATATTGGAGCAAATATCTGCGAGATTCGTACCTTCAGCTATTGATATAACTCCCTATGATATTGCATTATCTACAGCAGAAACGAATAAAAATAATTTTTCACCAGAACCAGCGGTCTTACCATCAAAAACTATTCCACTATCAATTAGTGATAAAATTTCTACATATTTATCTAGTATATATTCTGCTATATCAACTTTAAACATAACAATAATACAACCTATAATAACTAATTTAAATGATGCGAGAACTAAACTAACAAACCTACCAGGTCAGATAAGAACTTCATTAAGTTCATACAGAAGTGAAGTAAATAATTTAAACCAAGGTCTATTAACTGCTAGTGCACGAACTGATAACGAAAGAAAAATACAAAGATACAGAGCGGCGGAATCATCAAGAGATGGAGCTATTAGTTTATTAAGTGACTTGGGAAATTCAAGAACTATTCTTTTAAATCCAGATATGCCTGTATTTATTGAATTAAATAATCAGTATGAAATATATACTGGTTATATTACTGAGTTAAATACGACATCAGTTCCATCGTATTTACCAGTTCCATTAGAAATAAGATACGACTTTTTAACATCTATAATTGTATATCAAAAAGGGCGTATTACTAGTCAAAGAATCATAGTTGATAGTGCATCTGGTACATATAGTACCTATATTGGTAACTTAAATACTGCATATGATACGTACGTTGATAAAAGGGATTCATTTCTCTCACATATTTTAATACCAAGACCAAGTACAGCAGATAAGGATACTGCAGCTTCTAACTATGTACAACAAGTTGAACGAAATAAAGATAATATAAACAATTTTAATAAGAGTGTTTCTGACAATTTTAAATCTTTGTATTATTCGATAAAATCACGCTTTAATATTGATAAAGGTAGTAAAAATACTGATAAAAAGAATAATTATAGAGATGCAAGAGCGAAGAAAAGTAGTATTCCTGCAGTAATAAGAAAGGATGATCTAAGTAGTTTTAGTTTGAGTTTAAATTTGTTAAATTTAAACAATATATTGAGATATACTAGAAACATATTATTTCAACAAACTGCACTAAAAAATATACACTCTAGGCGTATATTGGTTGAGCTTGAAAGACCCCCCTTAGAAAATAATGAATCAATTACTATGAAAGGTTATATTGAATCCTTAAAGGGAGATAAGGGTAGTAATGAAGGCTTAATACAAGCTGTTTACAATGATCTAGGCACCATACCCTCAAGTCGCACCTTAGTATCACCAGACCCAACGATTAAAAATAATAAGTCAAGTGAAAGAGAAACTACCTTAGGTGATAAACGTACGCTAGAAGATATTAATATAGATTTAAATATAAGATCAAAAATAATACTAGTAAAATACAAATCTGAAATATTAAGAACGCAACTACGTAAACTGAGTATTGAGAATAATACGAGTATTGCAACTGCTGCACGAAACTTAATGTATGGTTTAAAAAATACATATATGGCTTCAAAGATGTCAAGTAATGGATATAAGTTAGGTTTAATTGCTATTATAGATCAAATGCGGAGTAGATTTAGTAGTAGTATAACTAGTATAACTTCAGTATTTGGAACCATAACTGATTTTAAGGCGAAACTTTTATCAGTGAAAACGTTATTAATAAATGTATCTGCTAAGTTAGAATCAGCAAGATTCAAACTAATGACCAATTTATATGGAACAATAACATTACCTTTAGTTATCAAGTTAAATATTTTACAGATTATAGATGGTTTAAAGCAGAAGCAAGCAATAAATCTTAATGTTTCCATTCAAGATATATTGAATATAGTATACCCAACAAGAACTCTTCCAGATATAAATAGTTTATCTATAAATCTTGAGAATAAGTTTAATTTGTTATCAATGGCGAATAAATCGATTGATACGATAAATACATCATTAAATAATTTAAGAAATTTATTAAGCACTCACATTTATTCCAGAATAATGTCAGTTAGGTATAACGTAATTGGGGGAATACAAGCAGTTGGTACACAAAGCATTAGTCTATTTTATGCATCAAAAAACACATTTAGTACATTATGTTTAACGGCTAGACAACGTACAATTGAATTCTTTGGAAGGGCTAATAATTTAAAAAATAACCTAGAACGAATTGTTGATGTAACTAGTAAACTAGATGTTGGTACAAAACCTGTTGCACCATCAAGAACTGCATTAGATAACGCACAAACCACTATTAGTCAACTATTAAATATGAACAAAGATCTACAGTATAGACTGTCATTCTTGTATAACTCATTTAAGCAAGTAGAAAAGAATCTAAAGATTGCGTTAAGTACGCGTGACTATCTGGCGGTATTATCAAACCCTATAAGAAATCCAATGAAACTTCTATCAAATATAACTAAAACAACAATGTATTCAAATGCATTAAGTATAAAAAATAGTATATCAATATCACTTATTACTAAATATGGAAGTATGAAACAATCATTAAATAATTTAAAGGGGTTACTTTCAAATAAATTGAGTCAATATATAAATTATATTACAACAAGTCGTTTAGATATATTTGATAAGGATGGTAGACTAAAGAGTTTGAGAAGTTTAATTCAAACTTTGAGAGCAGAAAGGACTCAGGTCGAATCACAAATCATATCATTAAAGACTGAGGAGGCTATTATTACGCAACAAATTAAAGATGGATATGATTATGATGGTATTTTAGATAAATTAAATGCATTAAGAACTAAGATTAAGAGCCTACAGGATAAAATAAATGATATAAATAATAGGATAATTACTGAACAGAATAATATGGATAGGCTTAAGAGGGAAATAATGGCTCTTAAAAAGCTTAGAGATAGTTTAAAGGTGAATGATCCATCGATGATGAAATATTTAGGACCTGTAATAGCAGGTATAGGTGGTATAGCTATTTTAGGCTCTCTATCAGGATTATTTAGTGCACCAACAACTCCCCTACAGGGACCTCCACAAGGTCAACCAAATGGAAACAATCTTGATGAGTTTGAGACTTTAGATAATGGAACTTCTGATGGAATGAAAGATGGTAGTTCAATGGGATATGCTGATGGTAAAAGGGATGGGTTAGCAGAAGCACAGCGACAATATAAGGAATGGAAATCCAAAAATCCTGATGATACAGGTATTGATACGCCAGAAGAGACTAACGAGGCTGAAACAGAAGAGGATGAGGAGGCTGAAACAGAGGAGGATGCTGATGCAGAGGAGGATGAGGAGGCTGATGCAGAGGAGGATGAGGAGGCTGATGCAGAAGAGGATGAAGAGAAAAAGTAGTGGTTTAAATATACATATGAATAGTAGTCTATGGATACCATAGAACTATTGGAGAAAATAAGGATATTAGAGGAGGAGAAATTGAATGCTTTAGGAAAGCTTAAAGAGAAGATTGAACTTCTGAGGGCATTAAATGAGAATACTAATAAAATTTTTTCTGCGACAGCAGTAATTGTAGAGCCTCGAAAGCACAAAGCTCTTTCCTTTGTTGTGAGAAATATATTAGAAAATTTAAGTGATGAATGGAATGTTATAATTTACCATGTAAATTTTAATGAAGACTTTGTTAGAGGGCTTCTTCTAAACGAGTTATCACAGTTTAGTTCAAGAATTGCTTTAGTAAATTTGGGTGTGGATAATTTAAAATTTCAGGAGTATAGTAGACTTATATTAGATGCAAATTTTATATCTAAAATTCCAACAGAGACCTTTTTAATCTTTCAAACGGATTCCATGATTAATTCAAGATATAAGGATCTTATTTTTACATTTCTTAAATACGATTATGTTGGTGCACCATGGAGGAATGGTCAAGTAGGAAATGGTGGATTTTCTCTTCGTAGAAAAAGCAAGTCACTAGAACTTATAAAGCATTTTATTATTCCTAAAGATATTGATATACATGAAGATATGTACTACTCAGATAGTAGTAATAATTTGTATAAACCACCATTTGAACTAGCAAGTTTATTTTCAATTGAGACTGTATACTCTAAGGTGTTTTTTGCAGTACATTGCGCATGGAAATATCACGATGAAAAGACTATAAAAGAAATGTGTGAAAATTGTCCAGGTCTTTCAGAACTAATCAGCCTTCAAGGGGTATTTGACTAATAGTTTAATTATTAAACAACAGATCTACTAAATATATTGTATATACCTATTAGATATGAAGAAATCTCGTAAAAATAAAAAAAATATTATAAATACAAGACGAAGAAAACAAAGAGGGGGTAATCGTACTACAGGACAGATCTATGTATTTTATCATATATTTTGTAATGAAAATACTATTAAGCTAGTAAAAGATCAAATAACAAAGATTTTGTTTAGTGAATTATATTCTATTGTTGATAAAATATATTGTTTTTTAGTTGGTGATAATGATGAAATTGTAAAAGTTAAAGAATTTATAGAGTATTATGATGATAAATTTACTATTGCTAAAGAGGGTCCCGGTGATAAAACATATGAGCGATTTACACTTGAAAGTATAAAAAAGTATATTAAACCAGAAGATAAGTTTTTATATATACATTCAAAGGGTGTAAAATATAATGGAGGTGGAGAAGAACAGGTTTATTGGTGGAGAACCTACATGGAGTATTTTTTATATACAAAGGCATCTGAATGCATTAAATATTTAGATGAACACGATATTGTTGGTTGTATTGAATCAAGATTCCTAATTGGACCGCATTTTAGTGGAAATTTTTGGTGGTCAACTGGTAAGTACTATCTAACATTAGCAGACAAAGTAGGAGTTGCTTATCACGATCCTGAATCCTATATATTTACGGGTAAGCCAAAATATAAGGTTTTAGATAAAAATACATTTGCAATTGATAAGAATCATAATTTGTATTTTGATAAATTATATCCAAAAAAATATTTGAATAAAATACATAATGGCGGAGGAACCGCGATTAAATTTGCAGTTATGGCAATCTTTAAAAATGAGGCAATGTGTATTCGTGAATGGGTAGATCATTATAAATGGCAGGGACTTGATGAAATATTACTATTAGATAATAATTCAACTGACAAGGGTGGTGATCTTGTTAAAGATGTTTCAAATGTAACTATACTTAAAGCTCCTAAAAATCATGCTCAAAGTGAAATGTACAATACGATTGGATTACCATGGCTAAAACAAAATGGTATAAATGTTCTTGTTGTTCTAGATATAGATGAGTATATGTTTGCTACAGATGGTAATAAACTAAAGGATCATATAGTTAAAATATTTGAATCTGAAACACATCCTTCACAAATTACATGCAACTGGTTAATGTTTGGTTCAAGTGGTTATGAAAAGCAACCAGAATCTGTACGTAAATCATTCATACATAGAGAAAAGAATAAACATGTTAATGTGAAGTCGATAGTATGGGTAGACTCTCTTGAAGATAATGGTATTTCTGTTCATCAACATAAAGTAAAAGGGTCCACGGAAAAATGTCCAGATGTAATACAATTAAATCATTATCCAATTCAATCAAAGGAATATTTTGAGAAGGTTAAAATGAAACGCGGTGATGTAAGTAGTCAAGTTCATAATAGTGTTCGTAATTGGGATTACTTTAAAGAGTATGATCTTGGAAAGGATGAAGTTGATACTAAATTAAAGGATTTAGTTACTAAACTACATTAAATTGGGTATCATGCTAGAACAAATCCACTAGAATTTCCATCAAGATGTGTTGGAATATAATTTCTAATAGATAAGTATGAAGTATACGAATCGTAAGAGAAAACATTCTAAGAGACGAGTTAAATCATACAGAAATATAAAATCATCTCAACGAGGTGGTACAAATCAAATACCGATATTCATAATTTGTTGGAATCAATTTACATATGTAAAGTCCACAGTTGATCAACTGCAAGCTTACGATAAGAATATGAAAATATATATTATTGACAATAAAAGTACCTACGAGCCTCTTGTAAAATACCTCAAGGAAATTGATGGAAAGAATGGTGTAAAGGTCTTATATCAGCCTGAAAATTATGGTCATAAAGTGTATGAACGACCTGAAATTATGGAATTAGGTGGTGAGAAATACATTGTAACAGACCCCGACCTCAAGTTTAATCCAAAGATGCCCAAAAACTTTTTAGATATAATGTCAGAATTAAGTGATAAGTATAAGACGAATAAGATTGGACTTGCATTAGATATTAAAAATAATTTAGATTTAACCAAGAAACTTGATGGAAAAAACGGAGAAACATTTGCTAGGAACGAATCACAATATTGGAATAATCCTGTAAAGGAGGAAACTAAATATGAATTATATAGTGCTCCGATTGATACAACCTTTGCATTAATAAACAAAAAATATAGAATTGTAGGTGTAATGGAGAATTCAATACGGATTGCTGGAGATTTTACAGCAGTTCATCGTCCATGGTTAGTTGATAATGAAAAGGATTTACTACCAGGTGAAATGGACTTTTATTTAAATAATAAAGATAATATTTCTACTACATTAAATCGGTGGAAAAAATAGAGAGTATAATATAGATGGGTGGAACTAAAAGAAATAGAAAGTATAGAAAGAGACAAATATTAAAGCGTATCAGACATACTAGAGGTAATCAAATATATATTAATGATCAAACAGTTAAAAGGTCTAAAGTCTCATTTGGTGGAGAACATCCAATAGTTAATAATATACCAATATGTATTTACTCTCATAGCACAGTATTTGACGTTCTGGAGATACAATTTGAATATTTAAGCAAATTATTTAATAATGAAGAACAAAAGATATATTTATTTGCAGATAAAAACTACGATAAAC
>Ga0078894_10003211_pt1 | contig 12406 bp, 10 predicted proteins | sample LauGreSu1BDMLBSD_2_FD_67506 | JGI IMG/M metagenome (GOLD analysis project Ga0078894, IMG submission 67506) | Freshwater lake microbial communities from Lake Michigan, USA - Su13.BD.MLB.SD (version 4) (version 4) | ecosystem: Environmental > Aquatic > Freshwater > Lake | place: Lake Michigan...
AGGGTGACCAGGGCCTGGGTGCGCTTTTCGGGCAGTCGCCCCCCCCAGAAAGCCACCAGGGCATAGGCCAAGGCCGCGGCAAGGCCGCAGATCAAGCTTGGCAAAGGGACGCTGGGTAAAATCATGGCAACAGTTTAGCGTTTTGCTGAACCCCTGGCCCCAGTGGCCCATTCTTCAAGGCCCGCGCAGGCGGGACAAGCCCATGGCCACCGCTTTAACCGACAAACTTTCCCGCCTGGTCAAACAGATCAGTGGCCAGGCCCGCATCACCGAGTCCAACGTGGCCGACATGTTGCGTGAAGTGCGCATGGCCTTGCTGGAAGCCGATGTGGCCCTGCCCGTGGTGCGCGATTTCATGGCGCGGGTCAAAGACAAGGCACTCGGGCAAGAGGTGCTGGGCTCCCTCAAGCCTGGCCAGGCCTTGGTGGGCATCGTGCAACGTGAGCTCGCCGCCACCATGGGCGAGGGTGTGGCGGACCTGAATTTGGCCACGCAGCCGCCTGCTGTGATTCTGATGGCTGGCCTGCAGGGTGCGGGTAAAACCACCACGACCGCCAAGCTGGCACGCCACCTGATTCAAAAGCGCAAGAAAAAAGTGCTCACGGTGTCAGCCGACGTCTACCGCCCGGCCGCCATTGAACAGTTGAAAACAGTGACGGCGCAAGCCGGCGCCGAATGGTTTCCAAGTGCCCCGGGCGAAAAGCCGGTGGACATTGCGCGCGCTGCGCTCGACCACGCCAAGCGCCATTACTTTGATGTCTTGCTGGTGGACACCGCCGGCCGCTTGGCGATTGACGAAGCCTTGATGCGGGAAATTCAAGAGCTGCATGCGGCTTTGAACCCGATTGAAACCTTGTTCGTGGTCGATGCCATGCAAGGCCAGGACGCCATCAACACAGCGAAAGCCTTCAAAGAGGCCTTGCCCCTGAGCGGCATCATCCTGACCAAGACCGATGGCGACTCTCGCGGTGGCGCGGCGCTGTCGGTGCGCCAAATCACCGGCGCGCCCATCAAATTTGCCGGCACCAGCGAAAAAATTGACGGCTTGGAGGTGTTCGATGCCGAACGCCATGCCGGGCGTATTCTGGGCATGGGCGATATTGTGGCCCTGGTGGAGCAGGTCACGGCAGGCGTCGACATGGAGGCCGCGCAAAAGTTGGCCGGCAAGATCAAGAGCGGTGATGGCTTTGACTTGAACGACTTCCTGGCGCAAATTCAACAGATGAAGCAAATGGGCGGCCTGTCCAGCCTGATGGACAAGCTGCCCACCCAGATGGCGGCCAAAGCCAGCGAAGCCGATTTGAAGCGCGCCGAGCGCGACATCGTTCGCAAGCAAGGCATCATCCACAGCATGACGCCCAAAGAGCGCAGCAAGCCCGAACTGATCAAGGCCACGCGCAAGCGCCGCATTGCCGCCGGTGCCGGTGTTCAGGTGCAGGACGTGAACCGTTTGCTCAACGAGTTCGGCCAGATGCAAGACATGATGAAGAAGATGCGCGGCGGCGGCCTCATGAAAATGATGAAGCGCCTGGGCGGCATGAAGGGCATGGGTGGCGGCGGCTTCCCAGGCATGGGGCGCTGATCAATCTTTGATCTGCAAGCTGCCCCGCAATGAATGGGGATAGGCTTGCGTGATGTGCACGTCCAGCATCTGCCCCACCAGGCGCTCTGGCTGCGGGCCAGCCGGGAAATTGACGATGCGGTTGCATTCGGTGCGGCCCATGTACTCGGTGGGGTCTTTGCGCGACGGCCCTTCCACCAGAATGCGCTGAACCGTCCCCACTCTGCTGTGGCTGATGCGCTGCACATTTTCCTCAATGGTGGCTTGCAAATGCTGCAAGCGGCGCAGCTTGACCTCGTGGGGCGTGTCGTCTGCCAAGTTGGCCGCAGGCGTTCCCGGGCGCGGGCTGAAAATGAAGCTGAATGAGGTGTCGTAACCCACATCGGTGATGAGCTTCATCATCTTCTGGAAATCTTCTTCGGTTTCACCGGGAAAGCCCACGATGAAGTCCGAGCTCATCGCCATGTCCGGGCGAACTGCGCGCAATTTGCGCAAGGTGCTCTTGTACTCCATGGCGGTGTAGCCCCGTTTCATGGCCATCAAAATGCGGTCGCTGCCGTGTTGTACCGGCAAATGCAGATGGTTCACCAGCTGCGGCACTTTGGCATAGGCGTCGATCAGGCGTTGGGTGAATTCATTGGGGTGGCTGGTGGTGTATCGGATGCGCTCGATGCCAGGGATGTCCGCCACATATTCCAGCAGCAAGGCAAAGTCGGCGATGTCGGCGGTCCCACCCATGGCGCCACGGTAGGCATTCACGTTTTGGCCCAACAGCGTGACCTCTTTGACGCCTTGCCCCGCCAGGCCGGCCACCTCGACCAGCACATCGTCCAGGGGTCGGCTGACTTCTTCGCCGCGGGTGTAGGGCACCACGCAATAGCTGCAGTATTTGGAGCAACCCTCCATGATGCTGACAAAGGCGCTGGCACCTTCCACCCGGGCCGGCGGCAGGTGGTCAAATTTTTCAATTTCTGGAAAGCTGATGTCCACTTGCGGACGGCTTTCGTGGTCGCGCTGGTTCAGCAAGTCTGGCAACCGGTGCAAGGTTTGCGGGCCAAACACCACGTCCACATAAGGCGCACGCTCAATGATGGCGGCACCTTCCTGGCTGGCCACGCAACCCCCAACGGCAATTTTGACGCCCTTGGCTTTGAGGTGCTTCACGCGGCCCAAATCGGAGAACACTTTTTCCTGGGCTTTTTCTCGCACCGAGCAGGTGTTGAACAGAATGAGGTCGGCCTCTTCCACATCCTGGGTTTTTTCGTAGCCTTGTGCAGCGCCAAGAACATCGGCCATCTTGTCCGAGTCGTACTCGTTCATCTGGCAGCCAAAAGTTTTGATGAAGACTTTGCGGCTCATGACAGAGCCTTTCTCGGCGCGTGACAGCGTTTCATGGTGTAGATCCAGAGGCTGGTGAAAACCCGAATTCTACCGGGGCACTATGATGTTGCCATGAGCACCTTCACACGCACCGTCCTTTTCACAGACACCGATGGCCGCGCACGATTTCGCGAAGAAGCCGTGGCACTGAGCGAAGGCACGCCCCAAGCCATGTTGTCGCCCCTGATGGCCAGCGGCGGCTACCAGTTGCGTCACAGCCCCGTGGGTTTTCGCAGCCAGTTTCATGTGAGCCCGCACCCGCAGTGGGTGTTCATTTTGCAGGGACACATGGAAATCGGCTTGCAAGACGGCAGCTCTCGGGTGTTTTCAGCCGGCGATCATTTCTATTCTGCAGACCTCTTGCCCCCTGGGGCCACGTTTGACCCTGGCGTGCATGGTCATTGGAGTCGCCAACTCGGCCAAGAGCCTTTGGTGACCTTGTTTGTTCGCGGTTAAGGTTTGATTGAAAGGGGCTGTCATGTGGCAAGCTGCAGAACGCTATCCTGACCCAGCCATCCAGGTGCTGGATCCGCGGTTTTTGAAATACCGCCTCTTCAATGCGTCGGTTGAACGCCTGGCCACCGGTTGCCGTTGGTCAGAAGGTCCGGTGTGGTTTGGCGATGGGCGTTATTTGCTGTGGAGCGATATTCCCAACGACCGCATCATGCGCTGGGATGAGGCCTCCTCGGCCACCAGCGTCTTCAGAGCAGGCTCTCACCATGCCAACGGCAACACCCGCGACCGCCAAGGACGCTTGTTGACCTGCGAGCACGGGCAACGCCGGGTGACGCGCACCGAATACGATGGCCGCATCACCGTGATTGCAGACAATTACCAAGGCAAGCGCCTGAATTCGCCCAACGACATCGTGGTCAAGTCGGACGACTCGATTTGGTTCACCGACCCGCCATTTGGCATTTTGGGTGAATACGAGGGCGCTGCGGCAGCGCAAGAGTTGCCGACGCAGGTCTACCGGGTGGACGCACGCACCGGTGCCATCAAGGTGGTTTGCAGCGAGATCAACCGCCCCAATGGCTTGTGCTTTTCCCCTGATGAAAAAAAGATGTACATCGTCGAGTCGGGTGTGACGCCGCGCAACATCTGGGTTTTTGACGTCAGCGACGACGGCGAGAGCCTGACCAACGGCCGCATTTTTCTCACCACCCAGGCTGACCACTCACCCGATGGCTTCCGTTGCGATGTCGATGGCAATGTGTGGGCGGGCTGGGGAACCGGCGAGGGCCGTGACGGCGTGCGAATTTTTGCGCCCGATGCCACCCCGATTGGCCACATCCTGCTGCCAGAGCGTTGTGCCAACCTTTGCTTTGGCGGGGCCAAGCGCAACCGGTTGTTCATGGCCGCCAGCCATTCCTTGTATGCGCTTTACGTCAACACCCAGGGCGCGGTGGCCTGTTGAGGCCCCTGAAAATTAAAGCTTTCAAGGTTTCGCGCCGATACTGACACACCTGCCCAAGGTGCGCCCGCGCTGGCGTCGGCTTGGGGTGTTGTCGACAACCAGAGTGAGCATGGTCATGAAAAAGTATTTAAGAATCGCGCTAGAAGTGTTACTGGCAGTGCTGCTGGTGGCGGCATTGGGCTTGGCTTATTGGAGCTTTGCCGGTAAAAAACATGTGGTGCATGACCTGGCCGAATTGACCGAGCAATTGGAAGAGGCCCAGGAATCTCTGGAAAAAGCCATGGAGGAAGTTCAAACCTCCAAGGAAAAAGTTGACCGTTTGGAGTTTCAGCGACATGAGGCCGATGCGATCAAAGCCGCTTTTGCCAACGGTGTCGTGCTCCAAGACATCGAAACACTTTACAAAGCGCAAAAGAGCCTGACCACCGAGCGCCAACTCGGTCTGGCAGCCATGCGCTTGTTGACCAAGGGCGCCGATGACCCGGAAACCGTCGAGGCTTTCCAAAAGTCGCTCGAAATGGCCGAATGGTCTTCTCGCCTGCAAACCGTGTGTGCCGCACAAAATGCGCTGCTTGCCGCCGGCAAGAAAGTGGAGATTCTGTCTGAGTGTCAACGCAAACCCGGGGCCAAAGAGGATTCTGGCCATGGCAAGCAAGAAGGCGGTAAAAAAGACAGCCACGCCAAAAAAGGCGGTGGCCATGATGTTCATTGGGGCTATGACGGCGACCATGGCCCAGAGCACTGGGGTGACAATTTCCCCGTGTGTGCCAAAGGCAAAAAGCAATCGCCCCTCAACATTGTGGGCCCGTTTGAAAAGTCCAAGGATGCCTTGTCGGTCTCTTACAAAGAGGGCCCGTTGAAGATCATCAACAACGGCCACACCATCCAAGTGAACGTCGAGCCTGGCAGCACCCTCACCGTCAACAAGGAAGAATACGACCTGCTGCAGTTCCATTTCCACCGCCCCAGCGAAGAGCAAGTCGATGGCAAAAATTCAGCCATGGTGGCCCACTTCGTTCACAAGAGCAAAGCCGGCAAGCTGGCCGTGATTGGTGTGCTGCTGAACGAGGGCAAAGAAAATGCGGCCATCAAAACGCTGTGGAACAACTTGCCCCCGAAAGAGGGCGAAGAGCATGTGCCGCCCAAGGTCAAGTTCGACCCCAGCGCGATGTTGCCGCAGTCCTTGTCGCACTACGCTTATGAGGGCTCTTTGACCACGCCGCCTTGCACGGAGGGTGTCAACTTCTACATCCTGAAGACGCAGGTCGACCTCTCCAAAGCCCAGGTGGCCAAGTTCCCCTTCAAGCTGAATGCACGCCCGGTGCAAAGCCTGAACGGTCGCAAGATCAGCGCAAACTGAGCAAGCACTGCGCATGAAAAAGGCCCGCATCGCGGGCCTTTTTTTTGGGGTGGAAAGAAGCTTAAAGCGTCTTGAGCCGTTCCGTCGATGGCACGACGCGCGTCAGGCGAATGCCGTAGCGGTCGTTGACCAACACAATTTCGCCTTGCGCGACCACGGTGTCGTTGACCAGCAGGTCCAGCGGCTCGCCCGCAATGCGGTCCAACTCCACCACGCTGCCTTGGGTGAGGCGCATCAAATCCTTGATTTTGATTTGGGCACGCCCGACCTCAATGGCCAAGGTCACAGAAATGTTTTGCAAGACCTCGGGGTTGATGTTGCCAGGGTGGCTGGACTGAAAGTCTTGCGCGCTCGGGGGTGTCGAGGCGTTGTCGGTGGTCGTTTCGGTGGTTTCTGACATGATGGATTCCTGTCTCAAAGTTGGCCGGGAATAAGTTGTTTTTCAATGCGAACGGCCACGTGCGAGCCACGTGTTCCCACGTTGACCCCAAATGACGGGACGCCATTGGTGACAAATTGGGCCATTTCGGGTTTCTTGAAATAAAGCAGGTCGCCTTCTTTCATGTTTTGCAAGTCATGCAAGGTGGTCTTGAGGTGGCCCATCAACACTTGAATGTCAATGTGCGCGTCTCCCACGGCAACCGCCAGGTCTTCACGCCAGACCTTGTCAGACTCTTCATTGCCGTCACCCGTCTGAACACGGTTGCGCAGCAACTCGCGCAGGGGCTTGAGCGTGGCGTAGGGGTACACCAGGTCCATGAAGCCTTTGTCGCCGGTGGCGGTCGCATCGGCCTCAAAGCGGCTGAGCACCACCAAATCATTCTCATCTGCAATTTGGGCAAACTGAGGGTTGATTTCGGAGCTGACTTTTTCGCAGTCAATTTCCATGACTGGGGCCCAAGCCTCTTTCAAAGACTTGAAGAAAACATCCAGAATGATATTGATGATGCGTGACTCTGTGGGGGTGAACAGCCGCCCCGGTGGCAGGTCGCCAACGCCTTTGCCAAAACCGCCAAAAAAGCTGTCCAAAGAGCTGAACACCACATTGGGGTCAATGATGACCACGGAGAACCCACGCAAAGGGTGCATGCGAACGGTGTTGACCGCCAAAGGCGGCTTCAGCATCTTGAGGTAATCACCAAACTTGAGAATCTGGACCCTGGAGGGGTTGACGCGCGGTGTGGTGCGCAACACCTCCAAGAGTCCCAGCCTGAACATCCGGATGAACCGCTCATTGATCATGTCAATGGACGAGACATTCACGCCCAGACTGCTGTCCTCGCTGGCCAGATCGTGCTTTCTCACGCGCAGCTTGGTATTGAAGCCGGTGTCGACCTCAATCGAGCCGTCCTTGACCCCTTCGGTCAAGGCCATCAGCTCTTCAGCTGAGAGAAGATTGGATCGGTTGGACATGGTTTATTGCATCACAAAGGAGGTGAAGAAAACGTCTTCAATGCCCCCGAAATCCTCGAATTTTTCCAACAGTTCATTCACTTCGGCTTTCAGTTTGGCCGCCAGCTCCTTGCGGAAATCGGGCTTGGCGACGTCGGCCTCCGTGGTTTGGCGCATCACATCCAGCATGGCCGAACGCAAGGCAAACTCATGCTTCTTGACGTTGTCAAAAACACGGGTGTCGTAGTGCGTCATCAAGGCCACCTGCACCACCATGACCTTTTTGGATCCCGTGATGTTGGTCATCAACTCTTTGTCCAGCTGATGGTAGTTCTTTTCAAAGCGCGTGGCCTCAGGGGCTTCTTTCTTGATTTTAGAAGGTGCCTCCACCTTGGCTTTGCTGGCTGCTGCTTCCAGCTCTTCCAGCTTGTCCATGGCTGCGAGTTCGGCTTTTTTCTCGAAATAGCCCGAAAAGAACAGCGTGCCAAATGCGACGCCCACCATGAGGACAATCGCACCCAGAACAAACAAGAGTATTTTCAGGATGGGTTTCTTCTTCTTCGGCTGCTCTTCGCCTTCTTCTGCCGGTGCGGGTGCGGGTGCTGTTGCCATGTGGGGCTCCTCTCAGTGTCGACGCTCAAGCGTAAATGTCAAATTGTGAATCGCTGGATCGGCGGTGGCCGATGCCAGCAGGGGCGTTGCTGTCCAGGTTCTCTGTCTGGCCGCGATTGTCTCCAAATTTGGCGCTGTCAGATGAAGCATGACTTTGACCTTGCGAATGGGACTGGGCTTGCCCCTGTCCCACTTGAACAGAGGTTTGTGTCATGCCCAGGTTATGCAGCGCATCTTTCAGGCGCTGGCTGCCGTTTTGCAGAAGATCCTGCGTCAAGGGATTGTCGGCTTGAAACAGGGCGGCCAATTTGCCATCCCGCATTTCAAGCTGGATGTCCACGGCGCCCAAGCTCGCAGGCTTGAGAGCAAATTTCATTTTCCACTGGCCATCGCTGATTTGCTGGTGCAGTCGTGCAGCCAACTCAGTGGCCAGCTTGTCACTGAGCTTTTCGTAGGTTTCCGCCATGTGTGTGGCTGAGGTTGCCGCGGTCATGGGCTGGGGTGCCACAGCGCCGTTGGTCCCTCCCACTTTGATGCCCAGCACGCCTATGGTCGGGCCATTGCCGGGGGCTTCCTCGTTGCCCGCGCCGGGCAGCGCATCAAATTCCTTTTGCAGCGCATCAATCGCCTCTGGCGAGAATTGAGTGTCCAGCATGCTCAAGACGGCGAGCGTGCTGTTGGACTGAGCGGTCAAAAGCTGCGCTGGTCCGCCGGGCGAGGCCATCGGCCCAATTTGCAGGCTCACCAACTCCAGTCCATCGGTCAGGCCCGCATGCAATGCTTGCAAGGGCTGAGTGTTGGCTGCGATGCCTGCAGAAGACATGTCGGTCAAAGGGTTGACGGGCAATTGAAGTGGGTTGCCGCCCATCAGGCTTTGTAACAGAGAGCCTGCGGGCCATGCGGTGATGGGCGCGCTGGCACCTACAGCGCCTGAAGGCAGAAGGTTCGCTTTCTCGCTGCCAGGCGCCAGCCCCTGTGGGCCGCCCAACAACTGCTGAATGGTGCTGTCTGCCATGCCCATGCTTCGGGCAAAGGCCGCCAGGCTTTCATCGGTGGTGGCGGGGCTGTCAACCGTGAGCACTTGAATTTGCGGGCTCAGAGGGATGGCTTTCAAGCCCGTGCCATCTTCGGCTGAAACCTTGGTGTTTTGTGAGTCCTTGTCTTCTTCATGAGACTCTGCCGTTTTTTCTGCGCGCTCCGTATTCTGAGCCCGAATCTTCTTGACAGCGCGTTGCGCATCAGCATTTTCCAGGCGCGAGGCAGCCCTGTCGTCGTCTGCTTCTTGGGGGGGGTGTCGCGCCACGCCCTTGGGCTCGCTGCGTTGGGTGGCATTTCGCGCCTTGGACGGTTCGAACCGAGCGTCTCGGGCCACCCATTCTGGCTGCTCTGGGGTTTTGTCGCTCGCCCCCAGAGACTGTGATGCGGCAAGGTCTTGCCGCTGCAGGTCCAGGGGTTTGACCGGCAGTTTGGCTTCCAGCAATTGTCGGAATTGTTTGGAAAAATCTGTGGCGGACGGCTCGTTTTGCTCCGCCCGCGCCGCCGCATTCCCCAGGCTCGCAGCTTCGGCGAGGGGGGACTTGGCAACGGGTGCATTCGCAATGTGAGAAAACAGATTCATGGTGTTCCAAGACTTCCAGTGAGGTCAGACTTTCAGGGTTAAGCAAAAATCGTGACAGGTCATATGTTGCCGTTGTCCTTTTATGCATCGGTGCATTTCCAGTCAGAGCAAGGCGCAGGCCTGGCCATGTCCAGCAACACACCCCATACAGCCAACAGAACTGGCACATCGATTGCTTGGTAACTGTACCGGCACTCTCGAGTTGCCCAAAAATGAAGTCTTAACGGTTCAAAAAAGTTTTCAAAACGGCTATGACAACACTCACACTGTCAACGATTCGACAGAACTTGGCGAAATTTGACTACACCGGCCTCGGTATCCCGGCCCTGGTGTTGTTGATCATGGCCATGTTGGTGTTGCCTTTGCCACCGCTTTTGTTGGACTTTTTGTTTACTTTCAACATCGTCGCCAGCCTGGTGATCATCATGATCGCGATTGGCACGCGCAATCCTCTGGATTTTTCCTCGTTCCCTTCGGTGCTGCTGTTTGCCACCATGCTGCGTTTGGGCTTGAACGTGGCATCGACCCGTGTCATCTTGGTCCATGGCCACGAAGGGCATGAGGCGGCGGGCAAGGTGATTGCTGCTTTTGGCGAGTTTGTGATTAGCGGCAATTATCTGGTGGGTTTCATCATTTTTGCTATTTTGATGATCATCAACTTCATCGTGGTGACCAAGGGCGCTGGCCGCGTCTCGGAAGTGAATGCCCGTTTCACCCTGGACGCCATGCCTGGCAAACAAATGTCGATTGACGCAGACTTGAATGCCGGCGTGATTGACCAGGCGACCGCCAAAAAGCGCCGCGAAGAGCTCTCCCAAGAGTCAGACTTCTTCGGCGCGATGGACGGTGCCTCGAAATTTGTCAGCGGCGACGCCATTGCCGGCATGCTGATTTTGCTGATCAACATCATTGGCGGCCTGGCCATTGGCATTGCCCAGCACAACCTGTCGGTCGGAGAGGCTGGTCGTTTGTATGTGTTGCTGACCATCGGTGATGGCTTGGTGGCACAGATCCCCTCATTGTTGTTGTCCTTGGCCACAGCCATCATCGTGACCCGCGTGACCACGTCGGAGTCCATGACCGAGCAAGCCAAGACCCAGCTGGCCAATCCGGCGGCATTGTTTATCTCTTCCGGCATCCTGATGGTGCTGGGCCTGGTGCCCGGCATGCCGCACTTGGTGTTCATCACCCTGGCCTTGGCTACAGCCGGTCTGGGATTGATGGTGATTCGCCAAGAAGTGCAGGTCGAAGCCGAAGAGCAAGCCAAGCAGGATGCGCCTGTGGCCGAAGGCCCCAAAGAACTGGATTGGGACGATGTGGACCAGGTGGACCTGATTGGCCTGGAGATTGGCTATGGCTTGATTCCGCTGGTCAATCCCGAGACCGGTGGCGAGTTGATGAGCCGGGTCAAAGGCGTTCGCAAAAAGCTTTCTGCTGAGCTCGGCTTTTTGGTTCAACCCGTGCGCATCCGCGACGACCTGAACATTGACCCTGACAGCTACAACATCGTTCTCAAGGGCGTGGTGCGGGGCAAGGGCGAAATCAAAGTGGGCCGTGAGTTGGCCATCAACCCCGGCCAGGTGTATGGCGAGTTGAAGGGTATCCCGACCAAAGAGCCCGCCTTTGGCTTGGACGCTGTCTGGATTGAGCCTTCGCAGCGTGACCAGGCGCGCGCTTTGGGCTACACCGTGGTGGACGCCAGCACGGCCATCTCAACCCATTTGAACAAGGTATTGCGTGAAAACGCTGCCGATTTGTTGAGTCACGATGAAACACAACAGTTGCTGGACAAACTGTCCAGCAAGTCGCCCAAGATTGTGGAAGACCTGGTCCCGGGCAAGCTTTCACTGGGCTCGCTGACCCGCATTTTGCAAAACTTGTTGCAAGAGTCGGTGTCGATTCGCGACATGCGCACCATTGCCGAGTCGCTGACCGAGGCCAGCAGCCGCACCACCGATCCTGAACAATTGACCGCCATGGTGCGACCCAAGTTGGGCCGAATGATCATGCAAAGCCTGGTGGACGAGAAAAACAGTTTGTCGGTCATGACGCTCGAGCCCAGCCTGGAGCAATTGCTGCACAACGTGTTGCAACAAAGCCAACCGGGCCAGCCCGTGGTGATGGAGCCCAGCCTGGCAGAGAGCTTGTTTGCCGCGTTGCGCGATGGCACCCGCGTGCTCGAAGAGGAAGGCCTGCCTGCCGTGTTGGTGGTCTCGCCCATGATTCGCGCCTGGCTGTCCAAGGCTGCGCGTCACCGCGTGAACGATTTGACCGTGCTGTCCTACAGCGAAATTCCAGATGACCAGGCTGTCAAGGTGATTCACACCGTAGATGCCCAGGCCAAGAAATAAATTTGCGAACACCTACTTAAGAACCGAGATACGTCATGGAACTCAAGAGAATCCTAGCCCGAGACGCCCGCGCGGCCAATGAAAAAGCCATCGCCATGTATGGGCCCGATGTGCTCGTGATTTCGAGCTGCCAAGTCCGAGGACAAACCGAGTTGATCGTGGCTGTAGACATTGACCCCCTGACGCCGGAAGAGGCGGTTCAGGAAGAGTTTGTCCCCACCCCATCGCCAGCGGCGATGCCCGTCAAGGCAGGATTTGGCGAGGTGCTGGGCGAGACCTTGGGCCAGCAGAAAAAAGTTGAAAAGCCTGTGGCCATGCAAGAGCAAAAGCTGCAAGAGCAGCATGATGCTTTGCGCGGTCGCGAAATCGTGGACATGGTGCGCGATGAGCTCGCCGCCCTTCGCAAAGAGTTTCGCATCAGCCAACAAATGACCATGTGGCAAGCCGGTGGCGCTTGGGCCCCTGCATTGCAGCCCCTGCGCACGGCCTTGCAGGAAACGCCGATTCCGGCCGCGCTGCGCGCCCTGTTGATGGACAGCGTGCAAGGCTTTGAGGCGATCGAGCCCGCATTGAGCGAAATTCGCAGCCAACTCGCGCACGGTATTCAGTCCTCGCCCGCCCGCAGCTTTGACAAAGGCCTTCATGTGATTGCGGGCGCCTCTGGCGCTGGCAAGACCGCGATGGTGGCGCGCTGGGCTCAGCAAGCCGCATCGAC
>Ga0078894_10003213_pt1 | contig 12393 bp, 9 predicted proteins | sample LauGreSu1BDMLBSD_2_FD_67506 | JGI IMG/M metagenome (GOLD analysis project Ga0078894, IMG submission 67506) | Freshwater lake microbial communities from Lake Michigan, USA - Su13.BD.MLB.SD (version 4) (version 4) | ecosystem: Environmental > Aquatic > Freshwater > Lake | place: Lake Michigan, USA...
GATTTCATAATATCCTCATTGGATATAGTTGGGTCAGATAATTTTACCGTCAATGTATTTTTTTCTGATTCCAAGGATTCCATATCCTTCTCTATCTGCTTGAATTCTTCCTTTTCTTTAAATGATAGCTTTTTCTTTTCAATGGATTTATCTGAAGAATTCGAAAGCTGTGTCACTTTCACTGTTTCAGCAGGTGCACCGTCTTTCTCTTCTTGCTTCTCTTTTTTGTAATCAACGGCCGTTTGTTTTCTGTATTCCGTATAATTACCTATGATATCTTTTATCGCTCCATTTCCTTCAAAAACGAATAAATGATCGACCATCTTATCCATAAAATAACGATCGTGCGATACAACTATCAAACATCCCTCGAATGTTCTCAAGTAATCTTCCAAAACCCCCATTACAAAGATATCCAAATCGTTGGTAGGCTCATCGAGAATTAAAAAATTAGGGTTCGACATCAACACTGTCATCAATTTAAGACGTCGTTTTTCTCCTCCGCTCAGTTTGTGCACAAAGTTGTAGTGCATGGATCGGTCGAAAAGAAATTTCTCCAAAAATTGTGCAGCCGACATTTGTTTACCTTTTTCTAAAGGAATAAATTCAGCAATATCTCGGATAACATCAATCACTTTTTTATCCTCATCAACTTTGATCAATTCCTGAGAATAATATCCAAAAACAACCGTCTCACCAGTAACAACTTTACCTTTATCCGCTTCTTCTCTGCCCTGAATAATATTCAAAAAGGTTGATTTTCCGGTTCCATTATTACCAACTATTCCAAGACGTTCCTTGCGCTGAAAATTGTACGTAAAACCATCCAAAATGACTTTATCACCAAAAGATTTACCAACCTTGTGTAATTCCAAAATCTTGGAACCCAATCGCTCCATTTTGACGGGAATATCAATTTCATCTTCATCTATGCGCTGACTGGCAACTTTCTTAATATCTTGAAATGAATCAACACGTGCTTTTTGCTTTGTCCCTCGCGCTTTAGGTTGACGACGGATCCAATCTAATTCTTTTTTAAATGTATTTCGTGCCTTATCAATTGTAGATGCTAATTGTTCCTGTCGCTCAGCTTTTTTCTCGAGGTAATAAGAGAAATTCCCTTTGTATTTGTAGATAGTTTTATCTTCCAACTCGAATATCGTGTCACACACTACTTCCAAGAAATAGCGGTCGTGAGTTACCATCAATATGGTGGATTTAGATTTCGAAAGGTACTCCTCCAACCATTCAATCATGTCTAAATCCAGGTGGTTAGTGGGCTCATCTAAAATTAAAAAGTCAGCTTCTGCAACCAATACTTGAGCCAGCGCCACACGTTTCTTTTGTCCTCCGGAAAGACTTCCAATTAATAAATCCGTATTATCAAGCTTAAGAACTGAAAGTATTTGATTCACCTTCACTTCCATATCCCATGCATTCAGTTCTGTCAATTCATCGTAGCATGCATGAATCGCTTCCTCATTGCCTTCACGCAAAGCTTGATTGTATTTTTTTACAATTTGTAATTCAGGTAAGTCATGTGAAAAAACAGCTTCCAAAATGGTATGATCATCATCAAGGTTTTCACTTTGCTGCATGAAGGCAACTCTGATATCATTTCGATACACAACTCTCCCGCTGTCATATGGTTCCATTTCCATCAAGCAACGAAGAAGGGTCGTTTTACCATTTCCATTTTTTGCAACAATGGCTACTTTCTGACCCAGATCGATTCCGAAAGAAACGTCTGAAAAAATAACACGATCACCAAATGACTTGGTGAGATTTTCAACTGAAAGATAATTCATGAATTAGCGGATACGATCGACTGAATCGATCAAAGTCTTGTCTTTCTTTATGCCTCTTTGGGCAAGAAAAACAAGAAGTGTGGAGATAAAAATTAAATAGGATCCAAAGCTATATGTAATTGAACCATAAACAAATGAAAGAAGAATGATGGATGCTGTCAATGCAATTGAAACATATAAAGACAACTTTACCATTGTGAGCTGTCTTTTGAGGTTCTTAAAATTCATCAAGGTAACAATCAACAATGCAACGAATAAAACACCAAATAGATAGAGAGGAAGCGAAGGGTGTGCAGTAAGCTCTTCTTTACCTACTGCACGGAAATACAAACCACAAGACGAAAGTTCAATTTCGCCATCTTCCACCGAGAAAGATGCGATTTTTATTCCAGCGGTGGCAATCGCAATACATAATATGGCAAGTCCCAAAAAAACTGATTGAATGCGTTGAATCATAATAATCAAAAGAATTTCATTGCAAAGATAATGTTTAAGTCTATGAGGAATCCATTTTCATTTTATGGATTTTGAACCGATTTACAATCAAAGTGTAAAAACTAAAAAACAGTGTGATGAAAAAGTTTCGAATTGATGAACCTTGCCATGAAAATTGGGCTGGTATGACTCCAACAGAAAAAGGAGCCTTTTGTATGAGTTGTTCAAAACAAGTACATGACTTCACCAATAAATCCAACGAAGAAATTAAAAGAACCTTTCGCGAGATGAAAGAAAAATCAATTTGCGGAAGAATCGGAACTAATCAATTAGAAAGTCTCAACAATCAATTTAGCTATTTTCAAATTAGTTCTAATTATCAACTAAATAGAGCCATGTTATTTGCATTGCTTGTTGTCTTTGGATTAAATTTATTTAGTTGCAGCGATGAGAAAGGCGCAAAAAAGATTATTGAAATACAAAAGCAAGTCGAACAAGTTCTTAAAAAGAAGGAAAACAAAGAGATTAAAACAGTAGAAGTAGTAAAAGAAAATAGTTCAATCGTTGAATCCGTCATTTCTCAATCAATCGATTGTGAATTTCCAGTAAAGATGGGCGAAATGACCATAAATTCTGAAGAAATTGGATGTAACAAAGAAAACGAAGAGAATCACATCGCAATGGGCATGATGATATCGCCTTATATTGACCTGAAAGCAATAGACACCGTCGTTTATGAAAACGCAGAATTTGAAACTACCAATGAATCTATCCCAACGAAATTTGAATCTAAAATTTTTCCAAACCCTACTTCGGGAACCACGAAAATTGAAATACAAATCCCAAAAAGTATTTTTGGAGAGCTAGATCTATATGATTTAAGTGGTAGAAAACTAATTGAAATTCATTCAGGAAGAATTGCCAGTGGAACTTTTACAAAAGAATTTGATATGACTTTTCTTCCTGCTGGAACCTACCTTGTTATAATAAAATCACGGAACTACAATGAGAGTTTACAGGTCATCAAATTATAACTGATTCGCTTTTGACCTCAGGTAAAAATCTAGCAGGACAATAGCAGCCATCGCTTCAACAATAGGCACTGCTCTTGGAACAACGCATGGATCGTGTCTTCCTTTTCCTGAGATATCCACTTCTTCACCTAATGCATTAATCGTAGCTTGATTTTTCATAATTGTAGCTACAGGTTTGAAAGCCACACGAAAGTTGATTGGCATTCCATTTGAAATTCCGCCTTGAATTCCGCCACTGTAATTTGTTTGTGTTGAACCATCTGAATTAAAAATGTCATTGTGCTCTGAACCTTTCATGCCGACCGCATCAAAACCGGCGCCGAATTCAACTCCTTTAACTGCATTGATTGAAAACATAGCTTTCCCCAATTCTGCATGCAGCTTATCAAAAACCGGTTCTCCCAAACCAACAGGCACATTTTTAACGACACATCGAACACATCCTCCGATCGTGTCACCATTTTTTCGCACTTCGCGAATCAATTCTTCCATTTGTGAAGCCATTGAGTCATTGGGACAACGAACAGGATTTGATTCAATGCTTTCATTGGAATAAAAATCATCTGAAGACAATCTTAGTTCTCCAACCTGGTCAACATACGTCGAGAAATCAATGCCTATAGATTTTAAAATTTGCTTCGCTATAGCGCCAGCAACTACCCTACAAGCTGTTTCTCGTGCGCTTGACCTTCCTCCACCTCTATGATCTCGAATACCATATTTTTTTTCATATGTAAAATCAGCATGGGAAGGCCGAAAAGCTGAATCATTGTGATCGTAATCCCTAGAACGCTGGTCTTCATTCTTAATGATAAATCCAATTGGTGTTCCCAACGTCTTGCCATCCATTATTCCCGATAGAAACTGCACTGTATCTGATTCTTTTCTTTGGGTTACAATGGATGATTGACCGGGTTTTCTGCGATCAAGTTCCATTTGAATAGCATTTAAATCCAACTGAAAATTAGATGGGACACCATCAATAACTCCACCAATCGCAACCCCATGAGATTCACCAAAAGTTGATAGTTGAAAAATTTTACCGTATATTGATCCAGACATAAAACAAATTTAGAATGTTCTATTGAATTCCAATGAAATTTGATTTTAAATGATTTTGGAACCTTTGGGACTGTTTTTCGTAAATCGTTTTAAATTTAGAATTATGAAATTTCTTTTACCATTAATAACTTTAGTTCTTTTAACCAGCCTTTCCTGCGGGAAAAAAGCCGTTGAAATAGATTTTGAATGGGCAAAAAAATGGACTTATGCCTATGGAAGTCAATATAGTCTCAATATTGATTTTGATGGAAAAGCGGTTTTCATAACTAAAACTGGAACTTACTCAGGCTATGCAAGATTAAAGGGCAATGTTTTAACCATTGGCAGAGGAAAATTCATTGTTTTACAACATCCAACCTACTTTGGGCCACCATTAAATAGATGGAGTATCGAAGTAGATAATCTTCAACTTTTGAGGTATTAGATTATAAACAAATCGCTTTTTCTGTAGCTTTAAGAATTATCCTAACTTCTTCTAATGTAGGTGCTTCAGCGTAGGTTCTTAAAACTGGTTCTGTTCCGGAAGGACGTATCATCATCCAACGGTTATCATCAAAGAAATACTTAAATCCATCAATCGTTTTTATTTCTTTCACTTCATAATTACCAAACGATTTGTAATTATCCGCTTTGCAATTTGCAATAATTTTTTGTTTCAATTCTTCAGTAATGTGAAGGTCATTGCGCTCAAATTTAAATTCACCCACAATTTCATAAACTTCATCAATTAACTCGTCTAGGGACTTACCTGACTTAGCCATAAATTCCCAGATGATTAATCCCATCCAGATACCATCACGCTCTGGAATGTGACCTTTAACTGCAATGCCACCAGATTCTTCACCACCAAGCAATACATCATCATCTACCATTATTGAAGCAATTTCCTTGAATCCAATTTTTGTAGTTTGAATCTCCAAACCATAATGCTTACACATTCTTTCGACACGCGGTGTCACAGAAAAAGCAATCACTACTTTGCCCGTCATTTTCTTGTATTTCACCATGTAATGAATCAACAATAGAATAATGTGGTGTGAATCGATGAAATCACCTTTCCCATTGTACAAGCCTATTCTATCTGCATCTCCGTCAGTTGCAAGTGCACAATCGATGTTTCCTTTTTCTTTCAAGAAAGCCTCCAATTGTTTCAAATTTTTTGCAATTGGTTCTGGCGCTTGACCTTCAAAAGATGGATTATAATCGCAGTGTAAAAAAGCCGTTTCAGGTAAAATACGCTTCAAAACATTTTGTCCAGCACCATACATTGCATCGTAAGCGAGTTTCAATCCTGATTTTTTTATTGCTTCCAAATCAAAATTTGCCTTGACATGCTCAACATAGCGCGTCTCTATATCAACAACTTCTAATTGACCTGCTGCTATCGCTCCGTCTAATTCAATTTTCGAGAAATCAATTGGACATGATTCAGGTATAATATCCTCCACCTCTTGAACATGCCAAGGAGCTAAAGGTCCACCAAAATAAGCCTTCAACTTAAACCCGTTGTAAGAAGGTGGATTGTGACTTGCTGTAAGGATAATGCCAATCTGGCAACTGAATTGATTTGCTGCTAACGAAATCATCGGAGTGGAAACAAAACCTCTCGACATGCGGACATGGATTCCTTGAGAAAGTAAAACCTTCACAGTTGTCTCCATGAATAATTCTCCAGCAAAACGACAATCGTGACCAACAACAACACTCGGTTGATCATAGTTCTTTTTCAGCCATTCGCCTGTTGCAAAGGCAACACGCGCTACATTATCTACTGTGAAATCCTCTGCGATAATTGCTCTCCAACCATCTGTTCCAAATTTAATCTGCTTTGCCAAGTTGATTTTGTTTAAGTCGTGTTAAATAGTAAGGAGCAAATATAATGAAAAGGACTTTTCCAACCCTATTAGGAATATGTTACTATTAAGTGAATTAACAATGAGAAGAATCAATTCTACCATTGATGCTAAGTAATCTCGCTTTTTTTGTTTTCAAACAACTTTGCTGAAACACGAATAAAATAATCATGAAAGAAAGTCAAAATTGTATCGATGCTTGTTTGAAATGCGTCATAACTTGCGAAAGATGTATTATCGATTGTCTTCACTCCGGAAATAAAGAATGTGTGTTGCTTTGCCACGATTGTGCAGACATATGTGCACTTTGCGCTAGATTTGAAGCAAGAGGCTCTCAATTTGCAAAAGAGTTACACAAATTATGCGCAATGGTTTGTGACCTATGTTCAATGGAATGTCAAAAACATGCAGCACATCATGACTCTTGCAAAGAGTGCGCTGAAGCGTGTAAACATTGTGCCGAGATTTGTAGAATTTTAGCTGAAAAATGATTTCGAGGATCAACAATTGTTTTGGGTAGAATAAACCTTTTAACTTTAACTCGACACGAACAATCAAATTACAATATAAAAGTGAACAAAATCGGATTTGAAAGATTATTAATTGTCAGCAATATATTGTTTTGCCTCTTGTTTGTCGTTTTGTGCGTCAACAATCGACCAGCTACAGATGACTTTCATTTTCTTGATAACGTTCACAAATATGGCGTTTTCGGTGGTATAGCTTTTGAATATAATACGTGGAGCCCACGTTGGGCTTCTGTCTTCATCACCCATCTTTTTCTTTGGATTCATGAAAAAACGGGAATTGGATTGTTTTTGTTTGGTGTCGTTAGTTTCAGTTTGATTACCATTTCCATGTTTCTATTTCTTCAGAAACTCAATTCTTTTTTAGTACTCAATAATTGGGTGAATAAAGATTTTTTTTCAAGAAAAAAATTGAATTTGAATGTTGCGCTCTTTGCGGTGAGCATTCTTTTTCTTTCCACCTTTCGAATAGGTGAATTATGGTTTTGGTTGTGTTCAACGTCAACCTATTTATGGAGCAATGCTTTTTTACTTTTAGGAATTTCAGGATTACTATCTACCAGTAAATCTATTCGTTCTCATATTTTCACCACTATTCCATTCATTTACATTGGTGGGAGTTGCGGTCCATTGTCCTTAATTACCTTGGTAATACTAATTACGCTGGGAATAGCAGCCTTTTATAATTTGATTAAGTTTGATGATAAGAGAACGTTTCTAATAAAAATACTATTGGCATTTTCGACTTGTTTGATTGCTTTTAGTATCCTTTTCATGGCAGAAGGAAATGTCCATAGATCCTCATTTTTCAAAGAAATCGGATTAGTGGAAAGTTTCATTTTAAATATTAAAATGACAGGGATTATACTTTTAAAAAGGGTTCCATTCTCGCTGCTTTTATGCTTGATTTTTTGTTCACCATTGCTCTTAATAAACTCTAAGCCAAAAGAGGATAAATCAGTAAAAAATATTTGGAAAAAAATCGTACTTCTTTCATTCATTTATTGTCTTTTAATCTTTTTATTTCAATGGTCAATTACCTATAAAACGCAAGATGTGGGAGCCTTTAGAACCTTGTTTTTCGTAAATCTGTTAACACTTTTTTACAGTGCCGCAGTCAGTTATTTATTAGGTAATAAATTACAAAAGCTCCGGAAATTTGTCATTGTTGAATTTCCAATTGCACTTTTTGCTGCAACGGTTGTTTTCGGAATTCTACTTTATGGCCAATCATACATCACGAGTGAATATGCTTTCACATACGACAATCGAATTCAATTTGTGAAGAAGAACTGCACACACAACCAAACCCTACTACTCGATCCATTACCAAAATCAGGATTACTGTATTCTGCAGAAATTTCCAGAGATCCATTGTTTTTCTCAAACCAACACTTCAAGGCTGGTCTCATGATTGATTGTGATGTGCGATTGAAATAAAAAGGCCCGTTCCACAAAAAAACGAGCCTTCAAACTATTTCGATTTATTTCAATCTATTTGAATTCGCGAATCGTTTTTTCAATAATATGTACACATTCCATTAACTGCTCTTCATTCATTACCAAAGGTGGAGCAAAACGAATGATATTTCCATGTGTTGGCTTCGCAAGCAAACCATTTTCTTTCAATTGCATGCATAGATTCCACGCCGTTTTACTATCTGGTGTGTCATTCACAATTATAGCATTTAACAAGCCCTTACCACGCACTTTTACAATTAAATCAGATGAATCAATGATTCGTTGCATCTCTCTTCGGAACAATTCTCCCAATTTACGTGCATTCAAGGATAATTGCTCATCTTCAACAACTTCTAAAGCTGCAACAGCTACTTTCGCTGCTAATGGATTACCTCCAAACGTAGAGCCATGTTGACCAGGTTTAATAACCATCATCACTTCGTCGTTTGCTAAAACTGCTGACACTGGATAAACACCCCCAGACAATGCTTTACCAAGAATCAAAATGTCAGGCTGAGAATACGTTGACTGTTTCTCGCACTTGCTTTCGCATGAACAATTTCCACACACCGCTAATAAGCTACCTGTTCGAGCAATTCCAGTCTGTACTTCATCAGCAATAAAAAGTGCATTGTACTTTGTGCACAAAGCGCGTGCATTTGCTAAAAAATCTTCATTCGGAACGTAAACCCCTGCCTCTCCTTGAATTGGTTCAACCAAGAATCCAGCAATATTTTCAGTTTGTAATGCGTGCTCAAGAGCAGCTATATCATCGTATGGAATGCGAATGAATCCTGGAGTATATGGCCCGAAGTTTTTGTTTGCATCTGGATCATTTGAAAAAGAAATGATTGTGGTTGTTCTACCGTGAAAATTACCTTCACAAACGATGATTTTTGCATCATTTTCATGAATTCCTTTTTTCTCATACGCCCATTTGCGGCACAATTTAATTGCCGTTTCCACCGCTTCTGCACCGGTATTCATCGGCAATACCTTGTCGAAACCAAAATATTCAGTGATGTATTTTTCGTACACACCAAGTGAGTCATTGTAAAATGCTCTCGATGTTAGCGTTAACGTTTGTGCTTGCTCCGTTAATGCCGAAATAATTTTTGGATGGCAATGTCCCTGATTTACTGCTGAATAAGCAGAAAGAAAATCATAATAGCGTTTTCCCTCTACATCCCAAACAAAAACGCCATCTCCTTTTGCTAATACGACAGGAAGTGGATGATAATTGTGAGCGCCGTGCTTGTCTTCCAATTGCATCAACTCATCTGATGTCAATTTCTCCATTGTTGCATTCATATTAAAATTGTTGAAATTTGAATGTCGCTCATCACGGAGAGCGACCATCCTTTCCTCATTTCAAACAGGAGAGAAATCATCCCAAATCTCTGCAAAGTTACACTAGAAATCTGAATTTAAAAATATCAATCTATATCGTATTTGAGACGAATAGTAATATTGGCTGTTTTCTTTTTTGAAGAAGTGTTAAAATTTCCACCCCAGGTATAATCCTCAGATGAATTTTCACCAGTTATTTGAAAAACGCCCATTTCAGCACTTTTCAGCGTTCCCAGTCCTCCACCTGCATTTAGGGCAATTTTCTCAGCTCTATTTTTAGCATCTTTTGTTGCCGATTCGATCATTTTAATCTTCAACTGTGCCAATTTTGTATAATAATATTCGGGCGCAAATGAATTTAGTTCTACACCGGCGTCAATTAATTCAGTTACCTCTCTCGAAATATTCTCAATCAAGTCTACATTTTTAGATTGGACTTTTAAATTCTGAGTCAAATTATACCCATTGAAAATGGTATTTCTTAACGCGCCATTTTGATCGTAGTCGTAGTAAAAATCTTTTTGAATATCCACTGCTTCAAAAATGATTTCATCCATTTTCACTCCTTTTTTAATCAAGTATTTTTTAATCTCTTTCTGGTTGCTGTTCAATTCAGCATAGGCCTGCTTTAATTCAAGATTTTTCTTTGAAAATGTTGCTCGCCAGACAATAAGATCACTTACAAAATTTTCTTCTCCTGACCCCGTCACACTTATTGATTGCGAAGTTTTGGAACGATCTTTATACCCTTTAGCCAAGAGGTAACCTGAAATTATTACCGCAAGAGCGATAATTGCTGTGTTTAAATGTTGTTTCATTTTATAGAAAGTTAAAACAATGTCATCTGGTCTTCGTCATCCTCATTTTTAGTCATATCCCACTCTATCGTAGGTCCACCACCTTCGTTTTCAGCGTCTTCACCTTCGCCACCATCTTCGTCTTCTAATTCTGGTTCTGCACTAATTTCATCTTCTGGCCAAGGTTCTTCGCCTTCTATCGAATGGGTAAGTACAATCTCTTTTACTTTAAGTTTTGTCAATTGATTGCCCTGCGCTTTCATTCCTTTTACATCAATAAAATCAGCTATTTGCAACTCATTGTCAGGCAAATTTTTCGTTTCCTTTAAGAGTTTATTGTAGATGATTTTAATCATAGGTCGGTAGGCTGTCGAAACGACATCCATATAGGAACCTTCACCCTCACTGATGAAGGATACTTTTTTATCCGATGTTACTTCGCAAAGGAAGCGTTTTACGAAGTGTAAATCTTTTTCGGCATCATAATATACGGTCGACAAAGCTCTGTGCGGGTGCCATTTTTCTATATGAATCATTTCCTCATCAAAATGGTTCGAAAGATCAAAATTGCTCAAACGGTATTCACCTGTTTTATAGAGCGTCAAAATTCTATCTTCTCCCTTAAATGATCCCAGGAATTTACCACGACCTTCATCGTTCAATCGACCAACTACAGTGTCAAACCAAATTTTACGCGCAGCAAGAGTTGAGCCACCAACTTCTTTTTGAGTGATTTTTTGAATAATTTCTTTGGTCACTCTGTTACCTGCAGATTGCCTGCCCTTTATCAATAAATCACCTAAATCAACATCAAAACGCAATCGTTTCAAATGTGGTCGAGGTCGCAACAACACGTTCACGACTTCTCTTTCGCCGTTTGGATGAACTGAGAAATAAAGCATTTTTGAACCCTTTACTCCCCTGGTCAAGTCGTATTCTGTATCTCGTGTGATTGAATTCACATAAAACCGTTTCATCATTGCCGAACCACCGGTTCCATCTTGGTAAATCAAATGATAAATCGTTCTTTTATCGCCTTTTTTCCATACATCGGCATGCACGATATCTTTCCCTACAAATTTCTTATCCGCTACTTTCGTAACCATCATCTTTCCTGTAGAGAAGAATATTATTATATCATCGATTTCAGAACAATCGTTGATTGGTTCAGATTTCTTTAAACCATAACCAATAAATCCTTCTTCGTAATCAACATAGAGCTTACGATTCGCAATAATAACCTTCGTAGCGCTAATTGTATCAAATACTTTTATTTCGGTTTTGCGCTCTTTCCCAGCACCGAAGCGCTTTTTAAGATCTTTGAAGTATTCAATGGCATATTCAATTAAATTGGAAAGTTTCTCTTTCACAATGGCCATTTCTTCCTCTAATTTCAGCAAAGCTTCATCCGCCTTATCAGCATCAAAGCGCGTAATACGGATCATTGGAATCTGCGTCAATTTTTGCAAATCCTCGTCTGTGATTTCCCTAATTAATTGTTTTTTATACTTCTCGAAACGCTTGTAGAGGTATGCGTACAATGATTCTCTATCACTATAGAGTTTGAAATCAATGTACATTTCTTCATTGATAAAAATCTTTTCAAGTGTTGAAAAATGCCATTGACGTTGCAATTCATCCAATCTGATTTCAAGTTCCAATTTCAACAAACGAACCGTACTATCAGTATTCACTTTCAATATTTCACTTACACCAAGAAAACGTGGCGTATCCTTGTCGATAATTGAAGAGTTTGGAGAAATAGAAACCTCGCAATCTGTGAAAGCATACAATGCATCAAGCGTTTTATCAGGTGAAACTCCTGGTGCAAGATGAATAATCACCTCTGCTTCTGCAGCTGTATTGTCTTCAATTTTCTTTATCTTGATTTTTCCTTTGTCATTGGCTTTGATGACGGATTCAATCAGAGAACCTGTCGTTGTGCCAAATGGTATCTCATGTACAACGAGGGTTTTATTGTCCTGTTTTTTAATTTTTGCCCTGACACGCACTTTTCCTCCACGAAGTCCATCATTGTAATTGGAAAAATCTGCCATTCCACCATT
>Ga0078894_10003214_pt1 | contig 12393 bp, 9 predicted proteins | sample LauGreSu1BDMLBSD_2_FD_67506 | JGI IMG/M metagenome (GOLD analysis project Ga0078894, IMG submission 67506) | Freshwater lake microbial communities from Lake Michigan, USA - Su13.BD.MLB.SD (version 4) (version 4) | ecosystem: Environmental > Aquatic > Freshwater > Lake | place: Lake Michigan, USA...
AAAAAATTCCCTTTGCTTTTATAGATAATTTATTCCTGAATGTATTTCAGACATTAATTTTGACGATTTTCGTTTATTTATTTGTCAAATTTTTGATTCAAAAAACAAAAAGTAGTTTATATATTTTTGGCTTATGTATAATAATTTTTATAAGTAATTATTTATTTCAGATCTACCAAGCAAGTGAACAAAATGGCTGGATTCTCTTCAATTTGCGAAAAAAGATTGTATTTGGATTTAAGCACCAAAATAATTTTATTTTATTTGCGGACAGTATGGATAAAAAAACTTTTGATTTCAGTATAAAGCCATTTATATGTAAAAACCATATAGATAGTATTCAAAAAGTACCGCTTCATGCCAAATTTTCAAAGATCCAAATGAAATTGGGTATAGATACATCACAGCATCCTGAATATTTAATTTTATGTAAAGAAAATCAACCTTTTTGGAAAAAGAGAAGACAATTTGAATATAATTTAATTCTATCTAAAAACATGGGGTTTTATTATCGAAACAAATTAAAAGATGAAATTAAATTAGCCAAACATCAAGAAATGAGAATACAAGAAGATAAAAGCCAAGCGTTTTTTTGGAAGGAATAAGGTAAATAGATTTACATATATTTGTACCACAATTTTTTTTGCAAATTAATAATTCCCAATATATGAAACGCATTTGTTCAACAATCTATGTTTTGATTTATAGCTTGATAATGCATGCACAAATAGAGGTGAAATTTATCGATCAAGAAACCAAGAAACCGATTGCTAATATTGTATGCAGCTACAAGGGGTTGGAGCTAGGAGTTTCTAATCAGGCGGGTATAGCGGTATTGCCAAAAACGACTCAAGATATTGAAATTCAAGGGCATTATCATGAAAAATTGTATATAAATACGGGACTAGAAAACAAAACAGTATATTTATTTCCCCGAAAAATGGGTAAAAATATGCGTGAGGTACTTATCAAAAATGAACAAGATCCTTATGCACTTTCATTGGTAAAAAAAATGATAGCCAATAAAGATTTGCATCATATAAATATGCTCGAATCGTATCGACAAATAGTGTATTCAAAAATGGTGATAGACAAAAAAGATGATAGTACTAAGCGGGATACACCCAAAATAGTGCTAGACACCACGCTCAAAGCTAAGAAAATGGAAAAGGATACGGAACTGGAGAATTATATTAAAGATAATACTTTTTTTGTTTGGGAAAGGATTTTTGAACATAAGCATACGGCAAAACAAGGCGAAAAAGTGCTTTTGCTGTCTAGCAATATGTCGGGCTTTAAGCTACCGATATATGAGATATTGGCGGAGATGCATCAGGTAAATCGCTATCCCCGTACTTTTAGAAATAATACTATAGACGAATGGATGTTTTCGCTGGAAGATAGTACACTCATCAATGGGCAAAAAACGTATCATTTTCAATTTTATACCAAACGAAAATATCGCACGCCTCGTTCAATTAGCGGTACGTTTCAGATAGATGCGACAGAAATGATTCTAACTAAATTTATAGGAGGCAACAAAGAAAATTATTTTGAATATAACTACAAAATTAAAGAGGGTAAATATTATACCGATAATTTTTACCTATCGATGGTAAGCAATATGTTTGAAATCAATGGATTGAAAACCGCTATACAAATAACACAATCGACCCGAGAATTTATCTCACCCCATACTTTTGCTAACAATGAATTTAAAGGCAATGAATATGAAATTTCTAGAAATTTGTTGTCGCCCGAATCTACACTTTTGCTCAATAAATTCCGAAAAGATAGCCTTACAAAAAGAGAGCAAAGTACTTTTGTAGCCTTGGATACTATATTCAAGCAAGACAATATGGAACGAAAACTTAAGCTATTTTTGGCTTTGCGAAAAGGAGAATTCAGAGTTGGTAAAATCAGCTTTGACCTTGCTAAATTATCGGATTTTAATGACTATGAAGGCAATAGAGTTCAAATAAAGCTAAAAACTTACGAACTATTTAATAAAAATCTTCAATTACAAACCCATCTAGCCTATGGATTCAAAGACCAAACTATCAAATATGGATTTGGAGGGAATTATCTTTTGAATTATGGGAAAAATGCAAAAATTGGGCTATATGTGTCTAATGATGTGGTGCCAGCGGGTCGTTTCTCTCATTTTTTTGAAAACAATAGCTATAAGCTCAATGAACTTTCTTATTCAAATTATACAAAATTGACAAGAATTTATAGCTATTACAGTAGCGATATCAATCGATATTTGGAAGGTGCATTGGTTATGGAGTATAGCCATCAGGAGGTTTTGTTTCCGTATTCTTTTACTGGGATAAATACTAATAAATATGAATATGCGTCGCCTTCTATTTCGCTCCATTATTACCCAAAATCTAAGAAGATTAATACACCAGAAGGGAAATATACGATAGAAAACAAACCTACTTTTTTATATTTAACCGCAAAACAATACATTCCACTACAAGATAATCTAGGTGCCAATTATAGTGCAGACCTCGTTTTTCATACTCGAATCAAATCCATTTTGGGTACTACTACGGTTCATTCAAAAGCGGGGTATATAATTGGCAACGCGCCAATATTCAACACTTTTGAAGGAATGGGATTGGCTTTTAGAAATGTACAATCTTTTGGGCTAGCAAGTCATGATGGATTTATGACTATGCCTAGCGGTTCTTTTTATTCGGATAAGCATATAGCATTATTTATGAGACAATTTCTTTTTTCTCAAAAAGTATCTAAACAAATTCAGTTCAATCCTACGCTCACCTATAGCGCATTGTGGGGCTATATGCATAACAAGACCGAGCATAATATGACATATGAGGTTCCTTCAAAGCTATACCAAGAAGTTGGTTTTGAACTTAGACGCGTCATCTTTGGGCTAGGAATAGGTAGCTATTACCGTATTGGAGCTTATCAGAATCCTACCTTTAGCAAAAATATAGGTTTCCGATTGATTTTTGAGCCTTTTTATTAGGAAAAATTATTTCAATTCTCCCAAATACAACTCTTGTGGGGAGGATTTTAGCAAAAATTTTCGAGGCACACCGTCTGTTTGATTAAACGAAATAATGGCTTCGTTGGGCGAAGTCCAATTATAAGTGATATTATCTTTAAGTTTATCATTGAAGATTTCAAAATGCAAGCTACCGTCTTCAAATCCATGTGCTTTGACATATACTGCTACTTCCCATCCACTGAATTTGGACTCTTTTTCAGCCGTAATTTTGATTTCACATTTTTCGTCTTGGAATTTTCGTACTTCCACAAATTTTTCTTTTTGACAAGAAGTTAATAATAGTAAGCTAAGTGCAAGGATTAGGAATCTTTTCATATTTTTGTTTTTTGTATCTATTGAACGATATAACACGTTTAAAATTGTGTGTATGATTTTATATATATTTTAGAGTAGAATTAAATTTGCATTAAAAAAAAGAGAGAAACCGAAGTTTCTCTCTAACTTTAAAAAAAATAATCTTTTATTTTAAATCAAAACGATCAAGATTCATAACTTTTGTCCAAGCAGCTACAAAATCTTTTACAAATTTGTCTTTTGCATCGCTGCTTGCATATACTTCAGCTAAGGCTCTCAGCTCAGAATTTGAACCAAAAATTAAATCGGCACGAGTAGCAGTCCATTTGTCTTTTCCTGTTTTGCGGTCTATCCCAATAAATATTTCTTGGTCGGCATCTTTCGCTTTCCATTCTGTATCCATTGACAATAGATTCACAAAAAAGTCTTGTGTCAATTGTTCTTTTTTGTCGCTAAAAATTCCTTTATTAGATTGGTCATAATTAGCATTTAATGCTCTCATTCCACCAACTAAAACAGTCATTTCGGGAGCAGTCAATGTCAATAATTGTGCTTTGTCCACTAATAATTGTTCGGTAGCTAAGGTATATTTTGTTTTTAGATAATTTCTAAATCCATCTGCCATAGGCTCTAATAAATTGAAAGATTGTATATCCGTTTGAGTTTGGAGTGCATCCATTCTACCCGCTACAAAAGGCAATTCTATTGTATTCCCAGCATTCATAGCTGCCTTTTCTACTGCAGTATTTCCTGCTAATACAATCAAATCGGCCATTGAGATTTTTTTATCTTTGTTCTTATCATTAAATTCTTTTTGAATTTTTTCATAAGTTTTTAGCACTTTATCCAAAACTTTGGGATTGTTTGACTCCCAATTTCTTTGAGGCTGAAGACGAATACGAGCACCATTGGCACCACCTCTTCTATCGGAATTTCTATATGTAGAAGCAGAAGCCCAAGCCGTAGAAACCATTTCACTTAAAGATAATCCTGAATTCAACAGTTGATTTTTTAGAATTTTGATATCATTCGCATCTACCAATTTATGATTCAAAGTAGGAATTGGATCTTGCCAAATCAAATCTTCTTTTGGTGACTCAGGACCTATGTATGTGGTTTTTGGTCCCATATCACGGTGCGTCAATTTGAACCAAGCTCTAGCAAAAGCATCTTCAAACGAAGCAGGATTATCCATAAATTTTCTAGAGATTTTTTCATATATAGGATCAAATCTCAAAGATAAATCGGTTGTAAGCATTGTTGGCAAATGCTTTACAGAGGTATCAAAAGCATCTGGAACCATCGGTTTTTGATTTTTGGCAACCCACTGATGTGCTCCTGCAGGACTCTTGGTAAGTTCCCATTCGTTTTTGAACAAGCTTTTGAAAAAATCATGCGTAAATTGAGTTGGAAATTTAGTCCATGTAACCTCTAGACCCGATGTAATGGCATCTTTTCCTTTTCCGGTACCATATGTACTTTTCCATCCAAAGCCTTGTTCTTCTATACCAGCAGCTTCGGGTTCTGGGCCTACGTGCGAAGCAGGTCCTTTGCCGTGCGTTTTTCCAAAGGTATGACCTCCCGCTATCAACGCTACGGTTTCTTCATCATTCATTCCCATTCTTTTAAATGTTTCGCGAATGTCTTTTGCCGCTGCTACAGGATCAGGATTTCCATTAGGGCCTTCAGGATTTACATATATCAAACCCATTTGAACTGCAGCCAAAGGATTTTCAAGTTTTCTACCTTCTGAATATCTTTTGTCGTCTAGCCATTTTTTCTCCGAACCCCAATATATATGATCTTCTGGTTCCCATACGTCGGCTCTTCCTGCAGCAAATCCAAAAGTCTTAAATCCCATCGACTCCAACGATACATTTCCTGCCAAAATCATCAAATCGGCCCAAGAAATTTTTGAGCCATATTTTTGTTTAATAGGCCACATAAGTCTTCTGGCTTTATCTAAATTACCATTATCTGGCCAACTATTTTGTGGAGCAAAACGTTGCTGTCCAGCTCTAGTACCGCCTCGACCATCGCCAGAACGGTATGTACCCGCACTGTGCCAAGCCATACGAATAAATAATGGTCCGTAATTGCCAAAATCCGCTGGCCACCAATCTTGTGATTGTGTTAAAACTTGTTGTATATCTTTTTTTAGTGCAAAATAATCTAACGTCTTAAATTCCTTGATATAATCAAAATCTTTTCCCATTGGATTCGTCTTTTCGGAATGTTGTTTTAAAACATCCAAATTAAGCCTGTTTGGCCACCAATCTTTATTAGTGGTAGCTTTCATAGCAGCTTCTCTTCGAGTGGTAGTTTCTGTTTTATTGGCAGAACCATGTCCCATAGGGCATTCTCCCTTTTTTTCTTGTGCAAATGCCCATGATGAGCATAGCAAAATTGATGATAAAATTACATGTTTCATATTGCTATATTTTAATTTTGACACAAATTTACAATGCAATATTATTTTGATGCAATATATTGTTTCTATTAAATATATAGATAAAATCTATTGAGTCACTTTCATCTCAAAAACCACTTCAACATCCGTATCGCCACCAGCGGCTTGAATACCTGTATTGGGTTTTGTAGGTTTGTGGCGCAAAATAATCGTTAGCGGAAGTACCCCTGTATTTGCATTCTTAAACGTTGAATTGATCCCCAATGGATTGTTATTTACATCTACTTCGGTTTTTGAAACTGTAGGCGCGCCCGAAGTATTAAACTGATAGAAAAATTCGTGATCCACACTTTCACTTTTAATTTCATCTGTTATTTGTGTTAATTTTCCAGAATCTCCTGTGAAGACTTCTATTCTTCCGGTATAATTCGTATTTGCTTTTAAAATAGATACGGTTTTTCGTCCCGCTTTGCCATCCTATCCATAATAATCTTCATAAATAAAAGAAGCTTGATTGCCATCAGGAGCAGTAAGGATATATTTGAAAACGGTAATTGTTTCATGATCTGAAGCATGAACATGATCTTTTTCACATGAAAAAAGTATAAAAAATAGAATAAAGTATCGATGTAATTTTTATCATTTTATTTATAGATATTGGAGTTTAAGTCTATAAATTAGACTAAAAGATTTTACAAGACACGAAATTCAATTAATAGTAATTCTATATTTTGGTAGATTGCCAATTGACTAGCTTCCAATTATGTTTCTTTTTTTTATTGATACTGGTAAAACGAATTTCTACTTCAAAAGGAGTGCCTTTATATTTGCCTCGCACAAGAACATCACCCGTCCCTACAGCTATCTTCCCATATAATTTATAGCTACAATTTTTAAATTCGTAATAAAAGTATTCAATTTCATTTTTTGCAATACTTTCAAGAAAAGTATTAAAATTTTGTTGTTCGCCATTGGAATGGACATAATGAAGATTGCTATCAATATAATGCGATAATTTGTTTATATCTTTTTTGACCATATAATCAAATCGTTTTTTCTCAATAGTTTCCAAATTGATTTTTTTCACTAATTTGGATTGTGCCATAGAAATGTTAAAAAGAATACACAGCAAAATAAAAAGAAATTTAAATTTTCTCATCAATTATAGATTGTTATCATTTATCATTCCTGCACCAACTGTTATATTTGTAGCTTCATCAATAAGAATAAAACTACCTGTATTCCTATTTTTAGTATAACTATCAAAATACAAAGGCTTAGTTGTTCTGAGCAAAACCCTTCCTATTTCATTCATTTTAAGCTCGATTTGATCTTGAATTCTACTGAGATTATTGATATCCATTTTATACTTTACTTCTTTTACAATAGCTCGTACCTCATTGGTATTATGTTTCAATATATACTTTTGTCCCAATGCAATAGATCTATCTCCCATCCAACATATCATAGCATCAATATCTTGACTATTTTTTGGAATATTATTTTCTCTAACAATCATATCCCCTCTCGATACATCGATATCATCTTCAAGTAATATACTACAGCTCATAGGAACAAAGGCTTTTTCCAATTCTTTTTCTCCAAAATGTATATTCTTAATTTTACTAGTAAAGCCAGAAGGAAGTATCGATACTTTATCGCCGCTTCTCAAAATCCCCCCCTGCATTCGTCCCGAATAGGCTCTATAATCATGAAATGTATCATTTTGAGGACGAATTACATGTTGTACTGAAAATCGAGCATCAATAAAATTGTAATCATTGGCAATATGAATATTTTCGAGTAAATACATAAGTGTAGTACCTTCATACCAGTTCATATATTCAGACTTATTCACAATATTATCCCCTTTTAAGGCCGATATTGGAATAAAATGAAAATCTTTAACATCTAATTTAGATGCAAATTCTTTATATTCCTTTTTTATTTGTTCAAATACCTCTTCACTGTATTCTACAAGATCCATCTTATTTACACAAATGGCTAAATGTGGAATTCCTAATAAAGAAGCTATTAAAGAATGTCTTTTTGTTTGTTCTACAATACCTTTACGAGCATCAATAAGAATTATAGCTAAATTGGCTGTAGAAGCCCCTGTAACCATATTTCTAGTATACTGTATATGGCCTGGTGTATCTGCAATAATAAATTTTCGCTTTGGTGTAGCAAAATATCGATAAGCCACATCTATGGTAATACCTTGCTCTAATTCTGCTTTTAAGCCATCGGTAAAATATGCTAAATTTAATGTATCTTCTCCTTTTCGTTCACTAGTTTTTTGAATAGCATCTATTTGATCTTGAAAAAGGGATTTGGAATCATAAAGTAGTCTTCCTATTAAGGTACTTTTTCCATCGTCTACACTTCCGGCTGTAGTAAAGCGTAATAGCTCCATATCCAAATATTTTTCGCTGTTAAAATTCTCTGATTGCATATTGAATTTGGTTATTTGATCCTATAATTTCACTTCTCTTCGCTGGCTTTGTGATACAAACATGAAAACAAATATAAAATAAAGAGAAAGTGCAAGCATAGAGCTAAATAATGCTTTGATGATTATATAAAATATATTGTAGAATTGTCCAATCTCCGTAAAAAAATATACTAAATGAAAAATAAATAAGGTAATAAATAAATACCGAGCAATAAAGTTTTTACCTTGTAAAGCAATCGATAATGTAGCCTCTTCATCCATCCTACTTTGCATAAATTTCAATATATATGGCTTGATAAATGCTATAAGTACAGTAGCAAAAATGCCAACTCCAAGAGTAAAACTAAAGGCATCTATAACAAAAGCATATAAAAAAGCTATAATAAGCAAATAAATATTAGGAATAGACCTTGGGTATAAAATTATAAAAATTGGGAAAAGTTTGGGATTTAAAAGCCCAAAAAAATTGATATTATTCACAAACAAAATTTGTGTTAAAAACAAAAAAAACGCGGTAAAAAGAATACTTGATATCTTATTTTTCATTACACTTATTTGATGGTTTGCATAGCAGTATCGATAAATTGCTCCATTTGCTTCAACTCTTTATATTGATTATTTTTTATAATATAGACATATTCCAATTTTGAAAAATCCGTATTTAAATTAACATTAATTTCTGCAAAATTACTTTCGTTGTCCTCAACTTGATTTAATACTTTACCTACCACTATACCCTCAGGATAAAAAGTAGAAAATCCACTTGTTTCTATGATTTCACCTTTTTTCAATTTTACGTGTTTTGGGATATCTTCTAATGAAGCAATACGAATATCTGGACCTTGCCATTTTAAGACACCAATTTGTCTCGAACTCTTAACTCTTACACTAATATTAGCATCTTTATTCAAAAAAGACATAATACATGCATAATTTTTAGACACTTGTATCACAACCCCAACAGGACCTTTGGGACCTATTACGCCCATGTCTACTTTTACGCCATGAAGACTTCCTTTGTTTATAATTAAATAATTTCGTGAATTGGAGATGGTATTACTTACTACTTTTGCTTCAGTCAATAGATAGGTATTCTTTATATCAATTTTTGAAACTGGTTCTTTTACATTAGAAGGATTTGGACGAGAATAATTAAATAATTCTTGAAGCAACTTAGCATTTTCTTTGGCTAAACTGTCATTTACATTTCTAAGTCCAAAATAATTTTTTGTACTTGTTATGTTATCATATAGATTACCTACAATATAATTAGAACGATTTACAAATCCTGCATTGTGATACCCATTATTTTTGAAAAGTATAAACAAGGCAATTATTTCTAAAAAAATAAAAAATAAAAATGGAAATATTCTAAGTAATATTTTAATTATATTGCCCATAAGTTAATTCAAAACCTTACTTTAAAACAGCTTCAAAATTTTCCATATTTTTCAGGGCAATATTGGTACCTCTAGCTACAGCTAATAAAGGATCATCTGCTACGTGAACTTTCAATTTAGTTTTATCACTAATTCGTTGATCTAATCCTCGTAACAAAGCACCGCCTCCAGTGAGGTAAATTCCAGTCCTAAAAATATCTGCAGCCAATTCTGGCGGTGTATTTTCCAAAGCTCTTAAGATAGATTCTTCTATTTTTTGGATAGATTTATCTATAGCATCTGCTATCTCATGATAAGATATCACTATTTGTTTTGGGATTCCCATTACGTTGTCTCTTCCTTGAACTGGATAATCAGGTGGGGGATTATCCAAATGAGTCAATGCAGACCCTACATTTTTCTTAACAAGTTCTGCTGTAGGTTCCCCGATATTAAGATTATGCTGCGTTTTCATATAATCCATAATATCTTTTGTCAATTGATCTCCAGCAAGACGAATCGATTGATCGCTTACGATACCTGATAATGCAATTACTGCAATTTCTGTTGTACCACCTCCTATGTCTACAATCATGTTGCCTTCTGGCTCTTTTACATCTATACCTATTCCTATAGCGGCAGCCATTGGTTCATATATAAGTTTTACTTCTTTTCCACCTGCTCTCTCTGCACTATCTACAACGGCTCTAAGTTCAACTTCTGTGATTCCAGATGGAATGCAAATCACCATTTTAAATGTAGGTGGAAACAAAAACTTATTGGACTTATTTATTAAACCTATCATACCTCGAATCATATTTTCTGCGGCATTAAAATTGGCAATTACACCATCTTTTAGAGGCTTTACTACTTCAAGATTTTTATGTTCTTTCCCTTGCATCTGCTGTGCTTTCATTCCTATAGCTATTACTTTATCGGAGACTTTATCAATAGCTACCATAGAAGGCTCATCTACCACTACTTTGTCATTGTGCATGATAATAGTATTGGCTGTACCCAAATCTATAGCTATTTCTTGAGTAAGGAAATTAAAAAGTTTCATTTAATTGATTATTTAAACGTGGATTTTGACCCACAAAAGTAATATATGAAATTTATATAACTGACTTTTTTTTAATATTTGAATAAAAAAAGTAAAAAAAGTAAATTATCTTAAAAATTATTTTTAAAAAAAAAAATGTAACCATTTGAATTCATAGAGTTTATGTTTAAATTGAAGAGTCTTCTTTTATGTTTAAAATATCACTAACTTATTCGATACTAATACTTTTAAAAGTTGCATAAGTTACAATTATCATACAATTTAAAACAGTCGCGTCCAAGAATATAATTTGATACTAAAATCTTAGAGAAATTGCTATTGACTTGCTTAATAACAAAACTCATTTCAAATAAAACTAGCCTGCTCAATTTTATCGTAATTTATAAATTTTTCAAAGAACTTGTTTGTCTAAAAAATAATATGAAATCAATGATTTTAATTGTTGTATGCCTCAAACTCTATGAAGTTTATTCTTTTGAAATTAAATAATTAACCAAAATGCGTTGTATCTGATTTTTTTTTTCTAAATTTGCGGTTCTTGACTAAATTTATAAGCTAAAATCTAATATAAAATGAACTTTAATTCCCCTATAAAAATTAAAAAATACAATAAAGATACAACGCAGGCAGAAATTATATTAATAGAAAAAGGAAATGCTTCTGCAGATTTAGGCCTTGAAACATGGCAAATAGATGTTATTAATAATTCACATGAAAACAACGCATCTATTCATTCATTCCCATCATCTAATGGACTGAAAGTAATTGTTAGTCTTGACTTATCAGGGAACAAAGCAGCACACATATATACTGAGGCCGCTCGAAAAGCAGGAAATAATGTCTTGACAGAAATTAAAAAATATAATGTTAAAACCCTTGTGATTTCTCACAAATTGAATATATGTTATATTCATGAATTTGCAGAAGGATTGGTATTAGGAGCTTATGCTTTCCAAAAATATTTATCTAAAAAAACGGTTCAAACTATCGAAGTGGTGTGTTTAAACTGTAGCGAAGTTAGCGAGCAATCTATTTCAGAACTAAACATCATTTTAGAAGCGAATTATATAGCAAGAGATCTAGTAAATGAACCAGTAAATACATTGACCGCTACAAAATTAAGCGAAGCATTTATATCATTGGGAAAACAAGCCAATTTTAATGTAAAAGTATTGCATAAAGCAGAACTAGAAAAACAAGGCTTTGGTGGTTTATTATCTGTAAATATGGGAAGTATAGAGCCTCCTACTTTTAGTATTATGGAATATAAGCCTACTAATGCTATTAATACAAAACCATTCTTACTTGTAGGAAAAGGATTAGTATACGATACAGGAGGATTGTCATTGAAACCTACCGCAAATAGTATGGACAGTATGAAAAGTGATATGGCAGGAAGTGCTGCTGTAGCTGGTGCCATGTATGCCATAGCTAAAAACAAATTGCCTTTGTATATGGTAGCTTTGGTTCCTGCTACAGATAATAGACCTGGGGAAAATGCATACACCCCAGGTGATATAATCACAATGCATAATGGAAAAACGGTAGAAGTATTAAATACCGATGCAGAAGGAAGATTAATACTTGGCGATGCCTTAAGTTTTGGATCGCAATACGAGCCCGAACTTTGTTTGGACTTAGCTACATTGACAGGAGCACAAGTAATTGCTATTGGTAGCCTAGGGGCTGCCATAATGGGAAATGCAGATGAAGCACAAAAAACAGCTTTGAAAAATGCTGGAAATCTAG
>Ga0078894_10003216_pt1 | contig 12391 bp, 11 predicted proteins | sample LauGreSu1BDMLBSD_2_FD_67506 | JGI IMG/M metagenome (GOLD analysis project Ga0078894, IMG submission 67506) | Freshwater lake microbial communities from Lake Michigan, USA - Su13.BD.MLB.SD (version 4) (version 4) | ecosystem: Environmental > Aquatic > Freshwater > Lake | place: Lake Michigan...
ACTTTTACAAATCTGGTTAGGGTATCAAAACAACCATTAGATGAAGTAAATGTATATTTAATTGGAAAATCACCGGCACCAACCAAATATGGGCTAAAAATACCAATGTTACTCACTCCTGGTCCGCTGAATACACCAGCACCGGCAGGAATGCCAATGACATCGGTTTGAGATGCCAGATTAAAAACAGAACGTTGTTCTGTATCCAAACAAATACCTGGAATTGGATTAAAATTTACAACTGGACTGCCTTTTACAGGAATTTGAATTTGTTTTTCAGTAAAACATTTTTCTCCAGAATAAGCAATCATCCTAATATTAAAATTCTTTGAAGACTGATTACTAAAATCAGTATAAGTTGTTGTATAAATTTCATTCAATACTGGTACATCATCTATGAAATCTGCATTCACATCAGGAATAGGAGGAGCTAATACAGGATCCCATTCCCAAAATACCCTCACTCTTGTAATTCTTCCAAAAGACAAAGCAGCCATTGCCGATTTGTTAATTATCTCAACCGGTGTATTGCTGCATAACCCTGCTGCATTAAGAACATCAAAATCAGCAACTGGATCTGAACCATTGACTTCAAAAACTGTGTCTTTGAGCTCAAAACAACCATCTTGAGATGTAACACCTAGTTTAACAGTATATGCACCAGGGGCTGTATAAAAATGCTCTACAACGTTTGAGTTACTTGCAACGATTGTATTGGGATAAGGATTAGGAGAGCCTGGATTTCCAAAATCCCATTCAAATTTGGTCAATCCTCTACGATCTTCAATATTGACCAAAGTACCATCAAATGAGGAAACATCCTTAACACATGACTCTGGCAAAGCAAAGTCAACTACAGGATTTGGAAAAATTTCCACTGGTTTAGAAAGTGAATCCAAGCATCCTGTTGATGAACCCACCAATAATTTTACAGCAGCATTTTTAACTGAATATGTTCTCAAAGGATTTGAACTAGAAGTTGTTTGAGCATCTTTAATTCCATCATATTCCCATTGCCAGGTTGTTAGTGCAGAGAAAGTTGTATTACTTCCGGGAAGAGACTGATCAGTTATACTAAAAGGTTTATCTAAACACCTTATTGGTGCAGGTATAAAATCAATTTTCGGTTTTGCAGAAACAGATAAGATTGTATCAACAACTTGTGATACGCATCCTATATTGGTGATCAATTTGAGTTTTATATTTTTACTTCCTTCAGTTCTGAGGATACTATCCTTAGCTGCTGTTGTCGTTTCAGAGATTGCATTATTGATTTCCCATATATATTTCAAGGGCTCAACATCTAGTTCTAAAGTATTAGTAGCACTAAGTGAAAGATTTTCATTTACACAGCCTGTTGAAATAGCACTTAAAGCAGTAATTGGCGGATCGAAAACACGAACATCATAATCTATTTCTTGTTCACCAGTACAAACATCATTTGGGCTTGGAGGAGTTTCAACTATAATTCTTACAGGAAAATCACCATTGAAATTAAAACTATATACATCTGGAAGTCGGTACACAAAGAGTTGTTTATTTGGATCGGTCGGACTAGGCACAATATCATCCGGGACAATTGGATTTCCAACATTAGTTATCGGAGATGGATTGTTCGCTGGATTTCCACTTGCATCTTTCAAATAACCATTTGTATTATTAAATCTCCAATCTATTTTTATGGGTTGGTATGGTAAGGTTATTGCAAATTTAAAAGGTGCTCCTTTGCATGTTGATGGAAAAGGTACAGTTGCAAATTCATTTTGAACTGATACAAATTGGTTAAGGTCATTTACATTCGTACCTGCATTGTAACCATATGATTCAAAGTTCCCGTATCCATAAGCAATTGCGTTAAAACCAGAATCGGCCTCAATTGTATGAGCACCAGAAGTTAGACTTAATTGAAAGTAAATATAATTAGGATCTGCAGGATGGGTATTAGAAAGAGGTGCAACAGGTAGGCCGTCTAATAAAAACCTTCTTCCTGGTAAAATCGCATCTTTATGTATCACTAAGTTTAAAAAGTGATCTCTAATAGCATTATTTGCGGTAGAATTGATGGTTACTTTATTAATTGTTTGTTCAACCGGGCTCAGATAAATCATCTCAGGATCACCAAGTTGTCCAATTAGATTATCATTACAAAAGCTTTGTCTAATTGCTCCAGACATAGTTGCACTACTGATGTACTGTGAAATCATTATTGGAGAACTTGACTCAATAACATCTGGGGTACTACTTTCATATTCGTAAAAAAAACCTCTTTGTAATAGAGCAATATCGGTGATAGGTCTACCATTTCTAGTTGGTACAACAGAAGGATCTTTAACAGCAATTCTAAATTTATTATTTGGTAAACCGACAGTTGGAACAGTTAAATACTTCTTACCCCATGCTTTTGGAGGAAAAGATTGCTGCATGTAATTATCTGAACTACCTGCATTGGCAGAACAGGTTAAACCTATTTTACCTGATCCTGAAAAAACAGCAATTTTTTTACACGCAGTTCCAGAATTCGGATCGGGTATTGAACGAATAATTGTGCCTGTTAAATCTTCACCTGTATATGGTCCATTGCCAATACGATTGTTTAATTGACCAAAAATTGTGTAAACCTCCCCTTTATTTAAGGTTTGAACAATTCTATTTGTGGAACCGGTACTTTGTAAATTTGCAGATGGTTTAATTTCAATTACAGTATTGTCTTCTGTAGCAATTACATAAGCATAACAATATGAATAAGCCTGGTTGGATACCTGTGTATAATTCAAAGAATAATATTCATTGGATAATGTACCAACAGGAAATAGTAAAGTAGCTCCTGATACACTTTGGTTGTATATATGTGCATATGCAATAATTGGTGAAGTGGCAACAATATGAATTCCTTTATTACTCAATCCCTCTGCTACTAATCTTGCATCTTGAGTTCCAGACTTAGGCATAATTTCTGTAGTAGTTACCTGATTGGCTGTTACAGTATATGTTCTTGTCCAATTTAAACCGGGAATTTCAACAGTTACAGTAGCGTTTCTATCAGAAGTAAAATAGAGAACCATATTCTGATCTCCACCTGTTGTGAAAGGTTTACCAGCATTTGGATTGGGCTGGGTGTTGTTGGTTCCAGGAATATTTATTCTTTCTGGTTCATACATCGCAACATGGCTTCCATAACCCACCCAGAATTCTTTGCCCTTATTGGAAAGATTTTGTGCTTGGGCAATACCAAGTACAATAAAGAGAAAAAAAGCTAAAAATCTTATTTGCTTCATTATCAAGAGATAGTCCCAATTTATTAAAAAAGAAGCTAGATATCTAATTTAGACTGCTGTATTTGATGGAAGTTTAGTGAAGATGTTCAATAAAACTTGTTTTGAGTGAGTACCTTCATTAAACAAAAGATCTAAAATGGATAAATTGGGCAAAAAACCTGTCTTTTCTTCAAAGACCTGCTGGTATGAAACATCAACTTTTGATGAATCTATAGTATAATTTTGTGGTGAATATCTATCTGCTCTTACCGAGTATATGTCTTCATTTTGACTCGATATATCATTAACAATTAGAAGATGGATTTTGATTTTTTTCAAGACCCATTCCAAACACAAAAGGTTCCATTCATGAAGTAAGCGAGGCTTTTGTTGAAATAACTGCTCTAGTTCATCCCTATAAAAAAGAAAAAATGGTGAATTCCCGTATGCAGTGCACAATGTCCGGAAATGGTCTCTCTGCCAATTACTTTTATAGTCTATTTCAACTTCTCTGTAAATGGACTTAATCGATCTGCCTCCAACAACTGGAATTGACAATTGAATGGGACCATCTGCAGCTGCAATAATCAATCTGTTTCTAAAACTTGATCGCTTAAAAGGCATATCAGCATCAAACGAAATTGTTGACTGATGCAGCAAATCAGCAAATGCAAACACACAAGGGAAATAATACAGCGGCTGAACCATGAACTAGAATTATAAAAAAGCCATCCTTATTTGGATGGCTTTTTGCAACAAGCTGGAAGTTTGTCGTAGGCGTCTTTAGCTGCCTTAATCTCTTCTGCATCATAACCAACATTTGCTATTGCAGTCTTGATATTCTCAAGATTGGTTCTATCGGTTAAATACGTAACAGTTGTCTTTTTTTGTTTTGGGTTGACAATCACTTTAGTAACACCTTCCTCATACTTCAAATACTCTTCAATCTTATTCTTACACATATCACACTGTACAGAAGGGGTATTGATAGTGACCGTAATTGGTTTTTTCTGTTGGGCTTGAGCGCCTACTGCGAATCCTAGCATCAAAAGCAAAACAATCTTTTTCATGATCAAGAAATTTCAATAAAGTTAATTTATCTCCCCCATCCCGCTGGATCCTGACTCCATTTTAACAAGGTGTTTTGGTCTTCTTCCGCTATCAAGCCTTTTTCGACTGCCAATGATATCATTGTTGGATAGTTGGTTAATGATACAAACTTCACTCCAGCAGCTTCACAAGCCTTATCTGCAACCTCAAAACCATAGTTGAATATAGATACCATACCAACTACATCGAGTCCCGCTGCTCTTACCACATCCACTACTTGCAGACTGCTTTTACCAGTTGATATTAAATCTTCAATGATGACAGTCTTCATTCCTTTTTCATAGTACCCCTCAATCTGGTTACCTAAACCATGCTCTTTGGGCTTGGGACGAACATAGATATAAGGCAGTTTCAATTGATCAGCCGACATGGCACCCCAGGCTATGCCAGCAGTTGCAACACCTGCCAGCAATTCAGCATCTGGAAACTGCTCAAACAACACATTACACATCTCACTTTTGATGAAATCCCTTACATATGGATAACCCAGTATCTTACGGTTATCACAGTAAATAGGACTCTTCCATCCCGAAGCCCAGGTAAAGGGTTCTTTGGGGTTCAGTTTTACTGCATTAACTTGTAGGAGTTTTTCGGCGACTGTTTTTTCGTTTGTCATAGTACAAAAATCAAACAAGCCAGTCAATTATAGAAATTAATTTATGTACATCTCTATCCACGAGCCTAATGGCCTTATTCATATTGAATCAGAAGCTTCATTTAAAGCCTATACAAAAGATAAAATTATTATTGAAGCGGCAGGTGGACTGGTATTCAACGAAAAAAATGAAATATTGATGATATTTCGCAAAGGATACTGGGATCTTCCTAAAGGTAAATTAGATGAAGGTGAAACCCTGGAAGCCTGTGCAGTAAGAGAGGTGCAAGAGGAAACTGGACTGAATAACATTAAGCTATGTGAATTTTTAACGACTACCTATCACACTTACATACTAAATGAACAATCCATTCTAAAACCATCACATTGGTATAAAATGGAACATTGGGGTAATGAAACACTTATCCCTCAAATCGAAGAAGATATTACTGAAATCAAATGGGTTTCAAACGTTGAAGCTCACGAGTTAAAGGATAAAATGTATCCTACAATCAGAATTATTGTTGAGCAATACTTTTAGCTACTAATTCTGGCAAGAATAAAGAAGCATCTCCCCCATTTCTGATGATATCTCGAACAATAGTAGATGCTACAGAAGTATACTTAGGCTCACAGGTTAAGAAAACGGTTTCAATACTTGGATCTAAAGTTCGATTTGCATCTGCAATGGTTTTCTCGTATTCAAAGTCGCTTACATAACGAATTCCACGAAGTATATGATGAGCTCCCACTTCCTTACAAAAGTTAACTGTTAGACCTTCAAACACAGCAGCAGAAATTTTTTCTTCGCCCTTGAAAATTTCTTCAATCCAGCTTTTCCTTTGTTCTGGACTAAACATTGGTCCTTTGGAAGAATTGATACCAATTGCAACTATAATCTTGTCAAACATGGGTAATGCTCGTTTTATAACATCCACATGCCCTAACGTAATTGGATCAAAAGTTCCTGGAAAGACACAAATTTTTTGCATGTTGGTTGTTTTAGGCAGAAGCCTCTTTTCGGCCAGATAACAAATATAATACGGCCATTCTTACTGCAACACCATTTTCTACCTGATCCAGAATAATAGATTGTCCGCTATCAGCCACATCGGAATCAATCTCTACACCCCTATTGATTGGTCCAGGATGCATGATCAATATCTCTTTTTGTATATTTTGGAGCAATTGCTTGGTGATTCCATAAGCCTGATTGTACTCTCGAAGGGAAGAGAACAAAACCTGATTTTGTCTTTCCAGTTGTATCCTCAGTACGTTAGCAACATCACACCATTCAAGCGCTTCCTTTACGTTATAAGTAACATTGATTGAAAAAGATTCCTGAATGTATTTGGGAATTAAGGTGGGTGGTCCGGCTAATGTTACCTCTGCACCCATTTTAGTAAGCAAATAAATATTGCTCAAAGCCACCCTAGAGTGCATTATATCACCAATAATTGCAATTTTTTTACCCTTTAGCGATCCCAGCTTTTCAGTAATACTTAAAGCATCAAGTAAAGCCTGTGTAGGATGTTCATTGATACCATCTCCAGCATTGATTATTGCAGCCGGAATATGATTGGCAAGAAAATGTGGCGCTCCTGTAGCACTATGTCTCATCACAACCATATCCACTTTCATGGAAAGGATATTATTGACTGTATCTAAAAGGGTTTCTCCCTTTGAGACGGAAGACCCACTTGCTGAGAAATTAATGGTATCGGCACTCAAACGTTTTTCGGCTAATTCAAATGAAATTCTTGTCCGGGTAGAATTCTCATAAAAAAGATTGACAATCGTGATATCCCTCAAAGACGGTACCTTTTTGATTGGTCGTTGCAGAACTTCTTTAAATTGTTTGGCGGTATCTAAAATGAGATGTATATCCTCTGGGAGGAGGTCTCTAATGCCGAGTAAGTGTTTTGAACTAAGATGCATTAGGATGCAAAGTTATAGGATTGACGCATAAAATGCCAATTAATTTTATTGATCGATACTATCATATAAAACTACTCTTTTGTCATCTGCCCAATAAACCTTTACTTTCTGGGTAACTATTGAGTCGATGGACTTCCCAACATAATCTGGCTGAATCGGCAATTCTCTGCTGAACTTTCTATCTACCAGAATACACAATTCCACTTTCTGGGCTCGACCATGATCCAATAAGGCATCCATTGCTGCTCTTATTGTTCTTCCTGTATATAAAACGTCGTCAATCAAAACCACCTTCTTTTTTTCTATAGAAAAAGGCAGCTCAGTAATACTGGGAATATGAATTTGACCTCGGAAATCATCTCTGTAAAAGGTAATATCCAACTTTCCATACTGCAGTTTTACTTCAGGATTTACTTGCGTGATGTATTGGGTAATAAAATCACTGATGGCAATGCCTCTGGGTTGAATTCCAATTATGCACGTATCCTTAAACGGATAATGGTTTTCAATCAGCTCATGTGTCAACCTTTTTAAGGTGAGCATCAGTTGCTTTTCCTCCATGATGGTATGAATGCCTTTCATGTTTATCAATTCTTAATTAAATATAGTACATCATACTTGCAAGAACTAATCTTCCTGCATGAATGGATATCTGTAATCTGTGGGAGGATCAAATGTTTCTTTGACTGTCCTCACACTCAACCACCTGTTCAAGTTAAGCATAAAACCAGCCTTATCATTGGTTCCAGATGCTCTTCCACCACCAAAAGGTTGCTGACCCACAACTGCACCAGTAGGTTTGTCATTGATGTAAAAATTACCTGCTGCATGTTTGAGTGCAACAGTTGCCTCATCTATAGCCGCTCGATCGTTGGAAAGTATAGACCCTGTTAGTGCGTATGGAGATGTTTGATCAACCAACTGCAAAGTTTCAGAGAATTTCTTTTCTGGGTAAACGAAGATGGTTAAGACTGGACCAAAGATTTCTTCACACATGGTAGTGTATTTAGGATCTGTGGTTTCAATAACAGTAGGTTCTACAAAATAACCTTTGGTCTTGTCGCAGTTTCCACCTGCGATAACTTTTACTTTTGAAGAACGTTTTGCTTTATCGATATATGATTTTATCTTATTAAAAGATTTTTCATCAATGACAGCATTGATGAAATTACTCATGTCTTCAACCGTACCCATCTTGAAACTCTTTATGCCTTCAATCATTTTTTTGCGAACGGCAGAAGCTAAATTAGATGGAATATATGCACGTGAAGCAGCTGAACATTTTTGACCCTGAAACTCAAAAGCACCTCTCAGTAAAGCTGTTGCAACAACATCAGCATCAGCTGAAGGATGCACCATTACAAAGTCTTTACCGCCTGTTTCACCTACAATCCTTGGATAAGATCTGTATAGACCAGTATTTGCACCAATAGTCTTCCACATCTGATTGAATACACCAGTTGATCCAGTAAAATGTACACCTGCAAATTGTGGATGAGAGAAGCAAATATCTCCCAGAACAGGTCCGTCTACATAAATGAGATTGATTACTCCATCTGGTAATCCTGCTTCTTTCAAAATTCTCATGAACATCTGAGCAGAATACACCTGAGTATTTGCACATTTCCAAACTACTGTGTTACCACACAAAGCTGCAGAAGCTGGTAAATTACCTCCAATCGCTGTAAAATTAAAAGGCGTTATAGCCAATACAAATCCTTCAAGTGGACGATACTCCAACCTGTTGTGCATACCTGGAGCACTAATGGGTTGCTGCTTATATATCTCACTTAAATAATGAACATTAAATCTCAAAAAGTCAATCAACTCACATGCTGCATCGATTTCAGCTTGATAAATATTTTTACTTTGTCCTAACATGGTAGTACCATTCATATATGGTCTGTACCTGCCTGCGATCAAATCAGCAGCCTTCAAAAAAATAGCTGCTCTGCTCTCCCATGGCATTGATTCCCATGCTGATTTTGCAGCTAAAGCAGCATTGATTGCGGATTTAACATGCTTTGATTCACCATGGTGAAAGTGACCAAGCAGGTGTTTTCTTTCATGCGGTGGACGAATCGCAATTTTATTACCAGTTTTTACTTCTTTACCACCAATGTACATTGGAACGTCTACCTGAGTGGATTTCAACTCTGCTAGAACTTCTTTTAGCCTAGCACGTTCTGGTGTACCTGGAGCATAACTTAAAACAGGTTCGTTTTTTGGGAGTGGCAAACTGTAATGACCGTTGTTCATATCTTATGAAATTTATTATTTGAGATTAGGATACATTTTCTTTTTCCATCATTAAATAGGCCTTGATGAATCCATCAAGTTCTCCATCCATAACAGGCTGAACGTTACCAACTTCAAAATCAGTTCGATGATCTTTGATCATTTTATATGGATGAAAAACATAACTTCTGATTTGACTTCCCCACTCGATTTTCTTTTTGGAAGCATTATTGGCATTTTTAAGCGCCTCACGCTTTCTCATTTCTTCTTCGTAGAGTTTACTTTTCAACATCTTCAAAGCCTTTTCTCTGTTTTCCCCCTGTGTCCTTGCTTGCTGACATTCAACAATAATTCCACTGGGAATATGCTTTAATCGGACAGCTGTTTCAACTTTATTTACGTTTTGTCCACCTTTACCACCAGAGCGATAAAATTCCCATTCCAAATCAGCTGGTCCAATCTCAATCTCTATTGAATCATCTACCAAAGGGTATACATAAACGGAAGCAAATGAAGTATGTCTTCTTGCATTACTGTCAAATGGAGAAATTCTTACCAAACGATGGACGCCGTTTTCTGCTTTTAGAAATCCGTAAGCGAAGGGTCCTTCAAATTGTAAAACAGCAGATTTGATACCTGCACCATCACCATCTTGCCAATCTAATTCTGTGACTGTCCAACCCTGTTTTTCTCCATACATTCGATACATACGAACCAGCATTTCAGCCCAATCTTGACTTTCTGTTCCACCCGCTCCGCTGTTGACTTGAAGAACAGCTGGTAATTCATCTTCTGGTTGATTCAATGTACTTTTAAACTCAGCTTCATCCAATGACTGCAAGGCCTTTTCATTTGCCAGTTTTACTTCCTCCTCTTCGCATTCACCCTCCTTCCAGAAATCAAACAGAATAGCAAAATCATCCACTGAAGCAGCTGTAGCGCTAAATAGATTTAACCAAAACTCATTGAGTTTAATATTCTTTAGGATTTCTGTTGCACGCTTATTATCATCCCAGAAACCGGGAGAAAGCGACATTTGCTTGTCCTCGTTTACTTTATATTGTCTGTTCTCAACGTCAAAGGAACCTCCTCAAGACGGAAAGACGGTCCCTCATAGTTTTTAATTGCTCAATTGTCATAACCCTGCAAAATTAGTCGAATTCCTTGAATAGACCCTGAAAAAAACAGATTATAGAACCAACTGACTAATTCGTTGTTATGGTGTCATGATTCAAGCCTATAATTTTCTTTATTCCTGGCAATTATTCCCCGAAAAAGGCACTTACGAAAAAGGCAACAGACCCAAATCGGGCACCTATAAAATAGGTTCAACCGAATCCAGAAACGAGTTGAACATCGAGATGAATTGGGTTACATTGGAGAATCAGGCCTTTTCATCTGATTATGGCATCATTGCAGATGGAAGTTTTCAATCGCTAACAGATGACCAAATTGCTAAAAAAGCGAAAGTCAATTTTATCGATAGCATCAGTTTTGAAATACTATTCTTACTTGCTGAAGAACAAAGCCTCAATGTTTTGCATGAAATCATGCCAAATGGATATTTGAAAGTAACTGAAAAAGGATATTTAGAAGATGGAAGTCCTTATACCAACATCTCATTCTATCATAAGCAAATGAGTGTTCTACCTTACTCAACATCTGTTTCCGGTGCTGTAATCAAACCGACTGAAGAAGGAATGATCAGGCACAAATCCCTGACTGCTATGGAAGAGCAAACCAATATGCAGCTTACTCAAATTAGACAACAAATAGAGTTATTGGCACTTCAAGCACAGGAAATTCAGAGAAGAAAAGATTTGTCGGTTCTTATCTACAGTGCTAAACTAAATTTTACTCCAATAATTGGACAAGTTTACTACCTCTACGAGAAGAAGAATGGAGATCATTTTCTATCAATGGTAAGTCCAAAAGAATGGGGTCTTAACGGTCCTTTCAAAAAAGCGGTTGCAACAGTTAAATTATTGGCCGATCATACCTGGATGGAGGTCAACTAGTACTATTTTTTAAATTGTACACCAATACCAACCAGTGATTTGAATTGCAGGGATGGTGAATTCCCATTTGGTCCAAATAATTTGGCATCGTCATCATAAATCATATCCACACCCCAGGTTACATTAAAGAGTTTAGACAATTTTGCTGTCAGCAAATTGGTCATGAAAAGATCTACGTTTTGTGGATTGTTTCTGTAATTCGAAAAGAGATCCAACCTGGATTTAAAGGTAATATTGGGTGCTATTTCTTTCATGAAGTTTAAATTGGCAAATGCACCTATTTCAAAAGTAGAATTTTCCCCCGGTTTTACACCGTATAGACCTCTTGCAGATAAAACAGGATCTGTTACAAAAACCCATCTTCCAGTTATTGGAGAAAAAAACAAAGAATACGCTTGGCTGGGTTTGTAGTCAAGACCAAAACTCTGCAACACGTATCCAGGCGACATAAAATTGGATGCAAAATTTTTTGTAACTCCTTCATATGTGTACCCTTTGAAAAATTGAGATCGAAGATTAAAAAGAGCTGCAATGTTTAATTTATTATTCAAAGCATAACCATATTTGGAAACCAGGTCAAATCGATCATCATTTTTCCTGCTACCCAAACTTGTAGAATTTACATAACCAAAATTGAATTCAAAACTGTTATCCCAACTATTTTTCCCTTTCTTGTAATTGGCATAGGTATTTAAAATAGAAGAAACAGATAGAGAAAATTTATCCCCTCCAGCCGACCAATTACTTAAAGAAGCCTGAGAAAAATTTAGACTATATAAAATTCCTTTCTTCCATGTTTTAGAGGAGGTATCCACAACCAATTTTTTAGTTGTTTTTATCGATTCCTCTTGCATAGCTTTTACAGAAAGATCTTGACCAATGGCAATATTGTCTATTGCAATTAGTAAAAACAGAAAAAATGATATTCCTATTCGCATGAGTATGACCTTTTGATTTTACTGTTCGGCAAATTAAAAATTGTAAAAATAAAAAAGGCCCTCGAAAGGGCCTTTTTATATTGAAATGCAGTTTCTATTTTACTTCTTCAAATTCCGCGTCTGTTACATTCTCGGCACCAGGTTGAGCATTTCCTGCACCAGGTTGTTGTGCTTCAGCACCTGGGGCACCTTGAGTTGCGTTATACATATCCTGACTTGCAGCCATCCATGCATCATTCAACTCTTTGGTTGCAGCTTCAATTGCATCAAGATCTTGAGTTTTATGTACTTCCTTAAGTT
>Ga0078894_10003217_pt1 | contig 12390 bp, 14 predicted proteins | sample LauGreSu1BDMLBSD_2_FD_67506 | JGI IMG/M metagenome (GOLD analysis project Ga0078894, IMG submission 67506) | Freshwater lake microbial communities from Lake Michigan, USA - Su13.BD.MLB.SD (version 4) (version 4) | ecosystem: Environmental > Aquatic > Freshwater > Lake | place: Lake Michigan...
GCCATGCGAACTAGAACACCATTTGAAACCTGCGCAAGAACTACCGACTTATGTGAATCGGCGCTCTCTGCCGAAATCTCAAGCCCACGATTCATAGGTCCTGGGTGCATCACAATTGAATTAGAGCTTAAGGAATTTAATCTGGTTGAATCCAAACCATAACCTCGAGAATATTCCCGCTCGGATGGAAAAAATGAATTTGCCATTCGTTCGGACTGAACTCGAAGCATCATCAAGACATCAACATCCTTGAGAACGCTATCTAGGTCGTAACTGACCTTTGCCTTCCAATCGCTTACACCTACTGGAATTAAGGTTGGAGGTGCTACCAACGTTACGGTCGCTCCAAGTTTTGTAAGAAGCAGAACGTTGCTGCGGGCAACTCGGGAGTGCAAAATGTCACCAACAATGGCCACCCGAAGTCCATTGAAATCCTTGGTTAACTCTGGAAACTTGCTTCGGATTGTGTAGGCATCCAATAAGGCTTGAGTTGGATGTTCATGAGTTCCGTCGCCAGCGTTTATTACTGAGGCACTTATCCAGCCCGAATCTGCAAGCCGTTGTGCAGCACCTGATGCACCATGTCGAATTACTACGGCATCAGCGCCCATAGCTTGCAGCGTTTGCGCAGTATCTTTAAGAGATTCGCCCTTGCTGACACTTGAACCTTTTGCTGAAAAATTTATGACATCCGCCGATAAACGTTTAGCGGCACTCTCAAAACTGATCCGAGTTCTAGTTGAATCCTCGAAGAAGAGATTAACCACAGTTCGACCACGCAAAGTTGGAAGTTTTTTCATGGGACCGTCAGAGATCTTTGCTAATTCACTCGCGGTATCAAGAATTTCAATAGCCTCGGCAGCGGTTAAATCGTTGATGGACAATAAATGCTTATTCATTTAGGCACCAGCAATTATCTCTACGCAGTCTTTTCTATCAATTTCAGAGAGCGATACCTTCACTGATTCGCTGGAAGCTGTAGGGATATTCTTTCCGACATAGTCAGCGCGAATTGGAAGCTGGCGATGACCGCGATCTACCAATACAGCTAGTTGAACCGTTGCGGGTCTGCCGATTTCACCGATTGCATCAAGTGCAGCACGAATTGTGCGGCCAGAGAAAAGCACGTCGTCTACAAGAACGATGTCCTTGCCTTCGATTCCACCGCTCGGGATTAACGTTGGCAACAATGGTCGTGGTGGTCGCATCCGCAAATCATCTCGATGCAGTGTGATGTCTAAGGTTCCGACCGGAACTGGAGATTGGATCTCCTTAAGAAATTGAGCGATTCGTTCACCCAAGAAAGCACCACGTGTTGGGATGCCAAGCAAAACCACATTTTCTAATCCGTGATTATGTTCAATGATTTCATGAGCGATGCGCTTTAGCGCTCGGCCAATTTCGCCGGCGTCCAGGACTGTAGCCATTTACTCTCCTTCGCCGCCTCTCTGGACGGATCGTTAAAGGAATTTCTTGCCTCTCGGGCGGGGAAAAGATACCACTTGTGGACAACCAAATCCATTTAGGCTTTTTCGTGTCTACTCTCGCGGGATGATAAACATTCCTGAACGTTCGATAGAAGAGATTGCCGCCGCCATGAAAGCTGTTCGACGCCGCAAGGGCATGACGCTTAGAGAGGTCGAGGCCAAATCTGCTGGGGTTTGGAAAGCTGTTGTGATCGGTTCGTATGAGAGATGTGATCGAGCACTATCGGTTAAGAAGGCGATAAATCTTGCCAACTTTTACGAAGTACCACTTAATGAATTACTTGGACTGCGAACAGAATCAAAAACACAATCCAAAGAGAGGATTACCCTCGACATTCGAGCGACTTCAAAGTCAACATCCAATGACGCAGCGGTAGTAATTCTCAGAAGTTTCGCCACATTCCTATGCGCGAAACGACATGATTGGAATGGTGAAGTTCTTTCTATCCGATCCGGAGATCTTGCGACTCTTGGCCTTTTGCTAAATCGTGATGACGAGACAACTTACGACTGGCTCTCTTCAAATGGATTGTTATTGATTAAGCCCTAAATTAAAGGGCAAAAGATGGTTTTAATATGATGATTCGCCCAAGAATTCCATTTATGTATTGAGCAGAATCATCGGTTGATAACTCTCCCGCTATCTCAACCGCTTCGGAAGCAGCAACCTGATCATCCAAATCGCTCTTGAAGAGAATTTCAAAGAGTGCGATCCGCAAGATATTTCTATCAATTGCCGGCATTCGATCCATATCCCAGCCTTGGGCGTATGTAGTAATTAATTCATCAATCTTACTTTTATTCGACTCAACTCCCGTAAGTAATTCAACAACATACTCACTCTGTGAAAGTTCACTCGCGTCGCGCGAACCCAGAAGTTCTAAGGGACTAGCGCTGCGAATATCGGCCTCGTATAAGAAATCTAAAGCACGCTTGCGCGCCTTACGGCGTGCACTCACTAGTTTGCTCGGCCTAGATATGCTCCGGTGCGGGTATCAACAAGAACTTTTTCGTCTTGTTTAATAAATAGCGGCACCTGAACAGTTATTCCGGTCTCCAAAGTTGCAGGCTTTGTGCCACCTGAAGAGCGATCGCCCTGCAAACCTGGCTCGGTATATGTGATTGTTAATTCAACTGAGGCTGGAAGATCTATGTAAAGTGGATTTCCCTCATGTATTGCAACATTCGCTTCGCAATTCTCAAGCATGTAATCCGCGGCATCCCCGACTGTTGCAGCCGAAATATTCATTTGGTCAAAAGTTTTTTGGTCCATGAAGACAAAATCGTCGCCATCGCGATACAAGAAAGTCATGTCGCGCTTCTCAAGAACTGCAACATCTACTTTAACTCCGGCGTTTAGAGTGCGATCAATAACCTTGCCGGTTGTTACAGATTTCAATTTGGTTCGGACGAAAGCTGGACCCTTACCTGGCTTTACATGCTGAAACTCAACTACGTTCCAGAGCTGACCTTCGATGTCCAGGGTCATGCCATTCTTCAAATCATTCGTTGTTGCCATAATCGAACTTCCCGTTTCCTATAAAACTTTGGCTGCGATTTGCGCCGAGCGTAAGTGGCTAAGAATACCTGAAATGCGGCAGCGAATTTGCGAGTATCTGCTACTTAATCCTGCGTGACAATGCGATTAAAGCTAGTCGATACGAATCCGGACCGAAACCTGCGATAGTTCCATTGGCCACCCCTGAAATAACCGAAGTATGCCGGAACTCTTCACGCGTCATAGGGTTTGAAAGATGCACTTCGATTAATGGAGCTTTGACCATATCTGCAGCATCACGAATTGCATAGGAGTAATGAGTAAAAGCTGCTGGATTGAAGACAACCGGGGTATTTGTGTCAGCCGCTTCATGCAACCATGAAATTATTTCAACTTCACTATCACTCTGCCGAACATCACATTCGAAACCGAGTTCGGTTCCGGCTTCTAGGATAATTGCTTTAAGTCCTGCGAAATCGAGATCGCCATAAATATTTGAATCTCGGAGATCTAAGCGACCTAGATTTGGGCCATTAAGAACTAAAACTTTCATAGGCTAATTCTCTCATAGGCAGCGGCAATCTGGTCTGCAGTTACAGTCTCTAGCCAGACCGGTTTGCGATATCGCTAATTCCGATGAATCTAATTGAGTTTCCCCGAGCTTTTTTATCACTAGCCATTAAATCAAGCAGCTTAGGTAACGCACTTTTCTCGTACGCGATTGGTAGATCCAAATTCGAGAGAAGTTCGCGATGTTGATTCACGATATCCTGACTTAGATGTCCAGTGACATTGCTTAATTCAGCTGCGAAAACAAGACCAATCGAAATAGCTTCGCCATGACGCAACTTGTAATCCTCTAATTTTTCTACTGCATGACCCAAAGTATGTCCGTAGTTCAAAATTTCACGGGCCTTGCTCTCTCGAAAATCTTGAGATACAACTCTTGCCTTCATATCAATACTTAACCAGATCAATTCACTTATATTGTCGACAGCCCTCGGTGCTAGTTCAAGAATCTTTGAATTATCGATGAAGCCAGCTTTAATGACCTCTGCCATGCCTGCATTGAAATCTCTCGCTGAAAGAGTTTTCAGGAATGTTTGGTCAATAATCACAGATCTTGGCGAGAAGAATGAACCGATTAGGTTTTTACCGTGCGCACTATTGATTCCAGTTTTTCCCCCAATCGCCGCATCGACCATTCCGGCCAGCGATGTCGGGATTGCATACCAAGAAACTCCTCGAAGCCATGTAGCTGCAACAAATCCAGCCAGATCTGTCGTTGATCCACCACCGATTCCGACTATTGCATCACTACGGGTTAGACCGAAATCACCACACGCTTGCCATAACTTCAGAAGATACTCGGGTGACTTTGCCGCTTCACCGGCTGGGGTTTCAATGACTTTAACCCGTGCGCTATTCAAAGCATTTAAGTCAAAAGCACTCACGAGTTCCGAAGGTGTTATTACTAAAACTTTATCGTGCGTTTTAGTTATATCAGAGAAAGCCTGATTCCAGCTCGTTACAAAATCAACGCTGTATTCGTGCTCTGCCTTGACCTTAATTGACTTCATGTTCGGCCCCAAAAGTATCTGCTATTTCACGTGCAACCTCTGCTGGCTTTCGATTATCAGTATTGAAACTGTGGGTAGCAAGCGCTTCATAAATCGGACGTCGCTTCTCCATCAACTGCAGCCATTGTTGTCGTGGATTAATTGCCAGTAGCGGACGCTCTTTATTGAATCCAACTCTTGGCGCGGCTTGCGAGATCGAAACCTCTAGATAAGCAACCGGTAGCGAAGCCGCTTGCAAAAATTCATTAACAGTGGAATCCAGAACTGAACCACCACCTAAAGCCACTACCCCAGGTTCTTCTCTGAGGGCCTTCAAAACAACTTCCCTCTCGATTGCACGAAAAGCTGGTTCCCCCTCATCAGTAAAAATATCCGCTATCTTTTTTCCCGACACTCTTTCTATCTCTGAATCCGAATCAAAGATTTCACATTCCCACAACTTTGCTAGTTGCCGTCCGACCGATGACTTTCCCGCTCCAGGCGGGCCAATTAGAACCGCCTTAGGCATTAGGCAATCCCTAAATTCGCGACAAAATTCTTGTAGTTGCGTGATACTTCGCCAACGCTATCGCCGCCAAACTTTTCTAGAACAGCATCTGCCAAAACTAGCGCAACCATTGCTTCAGCAACTATTCCTGATGCTGGAACAGCGCACACATCAGAACGTTGGTTAATCGCTTTTGCTGCTTCTCCGGTTGAAGTGTCCACGGTATCTAACGCTTTCGGAACTGTAGAAATAGGCTTCATTGCAGTTCTTACTCTTAGAACTTCGCCGTTAGTAATTCCACCTTCAGTGCCACCGGCTCTATCTGTTCTTCTTACAATTTTTCCAGAACTATTCTTTTCAATCTCATCGTGCGCGGCAGATCCACGACGCCTTGCCGATTCGAAGCCATCACCTATTTCAACACCCTTAATTGCTTGAATTCCCATGAGCGCACCTGCCAATTTTGAATCCAAACGTCGATCCCAATGCGTATGTGAACCGAGTCCTATGGGAACATTGAAAGCCAAAACTTCTACGACTCCGCCAAGAGTGTCGCCATCTTTATGTGCGCTCTCGATTTCGGAGACCATCGCAGCGCTTAAACTCTTATCGGCAGCCCTTACCGGATCTTCATCAATTTGAACTTTATCTGAATAGGCGGGCAATTTATAATCGCTCTTTGCCTGAACGGTTCCGATTGATACAACGTGGCTCATTATTTGTATTCCAACGCTCTGTTCTAAGAAAGCTCTTGCCACTGCGCCGAGCGCAACCCGCGCAGCAGTTTCACGTGCGCTTGCTCGTTCTAAAATTGGTCTCGCATCATCAAAGTCATATTTCTGCATTCCAGCCAAATCTGCATGACCAGGTCTAGGTCTTGTAAGTGGCGCATTGCGAGCAAGTTCCTTTAATTCATCTTCATTGACTTTTTCTGGAGCCATAACCTTCGACCACTTTGGCCATTCAGAATTGCCAATTTGTAGTGCTATTGGGCCACCCTGAGATTTACCATGACGAATTCCACCAAGAATCGAAACCACATCAGCTTCAAAAGTTTGTCGTGCACCTCGACCAAAACCTAACCTACGTCGCATCAAATCAGCATCGATCATCTCTTTAGTAATTTCAATCTGTGCAGGCATTCCTTCAAGGATTGCGCTGAGAGCTGGGCCGTGAGACTCACCTGCAGTCAACCAACGAATCACGATTTACCCCTTAAATTCTTTGACGCGATTATCGAATCGCAGGGGTCTATTGTGGCAGAAAGTTGATACTCGGCGCTCAAAATAGCGCTAGATAACAGAGAGGAATCCCAAGAAAATAAAAGGAGCGAATGGAATCGACTTATCTTTCTGCTTGTCTCCTCGGTTAAGTGCGAAGTGAACGATCGCGTAAAGCCCGCCTAGAACCCACGCGAGGGTCAGACCTTCTAGCCAATTAGTGAAGCTAAAAGTCCAAAACCAAATAACCCAGAACAACTTCAAATCGCCGGCACCAATTTTCCCTCGAAAGGCCAGATGTAAACCGAGGCAAATCAGCGTGATAAGAATTAATGGGATGAAACCGTTTAATGTGTAGCGTTTGCAATTTAGAATGACACCGAGGAGAAAGAAAGCTAACGAATCACGATTTCGGATAACTCGATATCTGATATCTGATCTCGAAATAAATAGCGCTGATAGAAAATAGAACGTTAAGGGCAACACTCGATGCATTCTGGAAATCTAGTGCTGCGATACACCACTCGAGAATCATCTGTGGACAAAACTAGTCAGAAGCGATTACAGACAGTAATTCTCTTCGCATCTCTGAGAAATCAAATTTAGACGCCGTAAAAAGCTCAACTTGGAAGAGCGCCTGCTCGACCAATAGTTCTTTTCCGGATATTACTTGGCCGCCAAGTGATTTGTAGTGCTTGGCGAGATTTGTTGGCCAAGGTTTATAAAGTGCCTCCAGAAGAAGTCCTTTGGCGTTTTTTGTATTTGGAACATATTGATCGAACACACCTGCCGGAGTAGTTTGAATAACCAAGTCGTAATCATCTAACTCGTGATCCATTTCAAATGGATTCACTCTTACTTCCGGAGCCGCTTTGACCAGTCCCGCAATTCTAGATTCTGAGCGCAGGAGAACATCCACAGTTTCAACCTTTGAATTCAACGCACCTATTGCGGCTCGGGCGGTTCCACCACCTCCGATGATTGCAACTCTTGAATTCTTTGACACCTTCAAAAGATTCTGGAAGGCAAAGTAATCAGTCGATGTAACTTTCCATGCTCCTTCGGACTTAAAGAGAGTGTTACCAGAATCGATACTTTTAGTAATTAGATCCGAATCCTCGCAATACTTCAGCACGATTTCCTTAAGCGGCATTGTTAATGAAAAGCCCGACCAGTCGGAGTATTCGCCATTCGAATTGAGCGCTTGGTAGAAATTCGGAAATGATTCCTCAGTTACTTCTATTGCGCTATAGGCGGAATCTAATCCCAATAACTCATAAGCTTTTTTATGAATCTTCGGTGACAGCGAATGTGAAATAGGTGAGCCTAGAACTGCTGCATTTATCATTTGAACTTCCCCGCTGCTACATTCTTATTGAATTCGGTATTCCACTTAAAGAATTCGTCAAAATCCTTCGTGAACCTAGTGTCTTTGGGAGCAACTGTAATGAAATACAGCCAATCGCCGGTGGCTGGATTCAAAGTAGCTTCGATCGCATCTTTGCTTGGATTAGCTATTGGCGTCGGTGGCAGACCAGCGAATCTATAGGTGTTGTAAGGCGAATTAATCTTTGTCGCCTTATTGGAAAGCATTATCTGACCCTGAGACTTCGTTACATATTGAACAGTCGCGTTTAGTTGCAAAGCCATACCTATCTTCAGGCGGTTATAAATAACCCGTGCAACCTTTGAGAAGTTAGTCGGATCTCCCTCTATCTGGACCATCGACGCAATTGTTAACACTTCAAAGGGTTTGAATCTCTCAAAGCCGGCATCTAAACCTAATCGAGAGTATTCACCTTTTGCTTTTTCGACCATCTTCTTCAACGCTATTTCAACGCTCGTGTTTGCTTCAAAGGTATAACGTGCCGGAAATAGTGAACCTTCCAAAGAGTTGCGAGGATTTGCATAAACTGGGGAGACTGAGCCGTAGCCGCTCTTTGTTCCAGCAATATTCTCATTGGTTTTTAACAATGAGAGCACGCTCGCGAAAGTCGAACCTTCTCTAACGACCAAAGCGTTCTTCATGCGCTTGGGATCCAATAATTGTTCGATTGCAGTCTTTGCAGGGATTCGAGTCTGAATCGAGTGCGAGCCAGGGCTAATTCCTGCAGCTTTCGGATCGCTATTGAATTCTTCTATGAACTTCGTCGCGCTCTTCACAACTCCCTGTTTTTCAAGTTTTTGCGCAATCGAGCTACCTAACTCACCATCCTGAACTAAAAATTCAATCTCTTTCCCCGGCTCCTTGACCGAAAAATCATCGCTGGGTTGCAAGCGCAGGAAACTGAAGAGCAGAAGAGCGCAGATGCCACTTATGACAAATATTCGACGCTGTAACTTCATTTGGAAAAACGATTCATCGGTTCACCTTGAATACGCTCCTGATTCAGCGCTGAATCTAGAATTGCTGCAGCAGCCGTGGAATCTATTTCACTCTTTGCGCTCTTCGAATTTAATCCTGCCTCACGCAGACTCCGACCCGCCGAAACCGTTGTGAGGCGCTCATCTATTAAATAAATTGGGTTTTCCGTGATTTCACTAATTCGCTCGGAGAACTTGGTGACAGTTGCCGATTTATCGCTGTGATTTCCAGATAAATGAAGCGGGAAACCGATTGCCGTATAGATAGGTTCGTATTCCTTGTAGAGCGCGGTTAATTGATCTATGAGGCTCTCGTCTAGATTCGCAATAAATGGTAATGGCGTTGCCAGAATCCCAGAAACATCAGTGATTGCTACTCCGATACGAACATCGCCATAATCAAAAGCAATTCTCCGTCCCGGCTTCATTTATTTGCCTACGGTTTGGCCTATTGATTTACTCATCGCACTTAGGGCATTTGAAATTTCGGAATGATTAGAGCCGCCGCCTTGGGCGAAATCATCTTTTCCGCCGCCGCCACCACCGAGTACTTCAGATCCCAACTTAACGAGAGCTCCAGCTTTAACTCCGACCTTTACTGCATTAGGAGATGTGGCGACTACGAGAGTTGAACGCTCATCTCCCCTAGAGGCAAGAATTACGATTCCATCAGAAATTCGATTGCGTAAATCAAGAGCAATCGTTCGCAGATCATCGCCAGAGATATTCGACTCAAGTTCGGCGCTCAAGACTTCAAAACCCGAAATCTTAGTAGTTGATTTCAAAAGAGTTGTCGCACTAGCAAGAATTTGCGCTGTCTTAAATGTAGCCAACTCTTTTTCTACGCTCTTCAACTTTTCAACAAGATCTGAGATCCGCGATGGCAGCTCTTCTACTCTGGCGCCTTTGACTATCTGAGTCAGAGAGTTGAGCAAGAAATGTTCGCGCGCTAAGAATCCGTATGCATCACGTCCAACAAGAGCTTCAACACGACGAACGCCGGCACCGATTGAGGCTTCCGAAAGCAGTTTAACTACTCCCAATTCACCTGATGATTTAACGTGGGTTCCCCCGCAAAGTTCGTGGGCCCATTCACCGACACTAACAACTCGAACTTGATCACCGTATTTCTCACCAAAGAGCGCCATTGCGCCCATCGCTTTAGCTTCAGGCTGCGTCATAACTTTTGCCGTAACGCTTAAGTTATCCAACAACAAGTTATTGACTCTTCCTTCCACTTCTTCTAAAACGCTGGCAGGGACTGCTCCGGTTGCTGGAAAATCAAAGCGGAAACGTCCCGGAGAATTCTCGGAACCAGCTTGAGTTGCAGTCTCTCCCAACACTTCACGAAATGCCTTATGCACCATATGAGTTGCAGTATGAGCTCTAGAAATTGCTAATCGACGTTCGACATCAATAGTCGCAAGTGCACCGCTTTTTATTTCGACCGACCCTGAAACAACTTGGCCCCTGTGAACAAAAAGACCAGGAACTGGTGTTTGAACATCATCAATTTCAATTACTGCGCCATTGGAAAGGGTAATTAATCCACCATCTGGAAGTTGTCCGCCACCTTCGGCATAGAAAGGTGTTCGATCTAAAATGATTTCAACATCCGTATTTTGGCCGGCTTCATTCACCGCCTTGCCATCAACCATGATTGCCGCGATTTTCGCCTCGCTCGACATGTCAACATAACCAGTGAAGTTTGTTGCACCTGTTGCATCCAAAATTTTGCGATATTCGCTTACATCTGTGTGACCGGTTTTCTTCGCTCGCGCATCAGCCTTCGCGCGATCTTTCTGTTCTTTCATCAATCTTCTGAAGCCTTCGCCATCAACGTTTAGGCCGGCTTCGGCCGCCATTTCTAAAGTTAAATCAAATGGGAAACCGTAAGTGTCATGGAGTTTGAAGACTGTTTCGCCATCCAACTTATCTGAATTAATCTGTTTAACTTTGCTCGCAGCAACATCAAATATCTGCGTTCCGCTCTTTAAAGTTGATAGGAATGTTTCTTCTTCATTGACAGTTACTGCAGTTATTCGTTCCAGGTTTTCAATCAATTCTGGATACTGAGGCCCCATTGCCCCAATCGATGCTGCGACTAGTTCACGAGAAGTTGGGTCGCCCGCACCGAGAATTCGCATATTTCTAATTGTTCTACGCATCATTCGACGAAGGACATACCCACGCCCTTCATTGCCGGGTAGAACACCGTCTCCGATAAGCATCATTGAAGTTCGAGCATGATCCGCAATTACACGCAGAGCCACATCACTCTTCTCGTTCTTGCCATATTTCACTCCAGTTAATTCACAAGCTACATTCAAAATTTGCATCGTGGTATCAATTTCGTAGATATTTTCAACGCCTTGCAATAGCGCTGCGGTTCGTTCAAGACCGAGTCCGGTATCAATACTCTTTGCTGGTAATTCTCCCAAAATTGGGAAATCATCTTTTCCAGAACCAGCGCCCCGACTGTTCTGCATGAAAACTAAATTCCAAACTTCTAGATAACGATCTTCATCTGCAATCGGTCCACCGTCGCGACCATATTCCGGACCTCGGTCATAATAAATTTCAGAACAGGGTCCACATGGACCAGGGACACCCATTGACCAGAAATTATCTGCCATGCCACGACGCTGGATACGCTCTTTTGGAACACCAATCTGTTTGTGCCAAATATCTGCTGCTTCATCATCATTTTGAAAAACTGTAACCCAGAGTTTTTCCTCAGCGAATCCATAACCACCATCTGAAATCGGCTTCGTCAGCAATTCCCAAGCTAGCGCGATCGCGCCCTCTTTGAAGTAATCTCCGAAAGAGAAATTTCCGCACATCTGAAAAAACGATGCATGTCGAGTGGTCTTACCAACTTCGTCAATATCCAATGTTCGAACACATTTTTGAACCGAGGTTGCTCGGGAATATGGCGGGGTAATTTCACCAAGAAAGAATGGCTTAAATGGCACCATTCCAGCATTAACAAGTAGCAAATTTGGATCATCTGCAATAAGAGATGCAGATGGAACAACTGTATGTTTTAAACCTTGACTATTCCCAGATTCGAAGAAGTTAAGCCAACGTGATCTAATCTCTGCTGAATTCACGCTCCTACTCGAACCCCTCATCGGACTTCGCGCGCTTCTTCTTTCTCTCTTTTGGTTCAGAATTCTTCTTTGCCTTAGTGACAGCAAGCAAAGCACTTGCCGCGCCCATGGCCATTTTGTTCTTATCCAAGAAATTCTCGGTTGAATCTGAAATCTTTGTGCTTAAGTCTTCAACTTTTTTCGTCACTTTGTTGATGCTGTGCAACGGGCCATTAATAAGTTCAACCGTTGTAGTCACTTCATCCAAAAGCGGAGTAACTTCATTTGTAAGTTCAGTTATCGCATTTGCTGCTTGGTCAACCAAGCGTCCGACTCGGATCACGGCGTAACTAATTGCTAGCGCGATTACAAGCAAAGAAACCGCTGCAATTATCGTTGCAATTCCACCTGGACCCATAGTGGAAGCCTACCTGATGGGCGACTTAGGGGGCTTCAAATACTGGGATCGGAAGATCAGGTCGCTCATGCTTCTTATGCGCAACTACTGCTGCTAAGTGATAATTCCAAATTGCATCTAAATTTGCTTGATTTGAATAAGGCCGACCATCAACCAATGGCCCCTTCTCCCCATTCATAACAGCAATAACATCATCGCCTGAAATAGTTTTATAGGTTTCCAATGCATGCGCTAGCGCCAACAC
>Ga0078894_10003219_pt1 | contig 12390 bp, 10 predicted proteins | sample LauGreSu1BDMLBSD_2_FD_67506 | JGI IMG/M metagenome (GOLD analysis project Ga0078894, IMG submission 67506) | Freshwater lake microbial communities from Lake Michigan, USA - Su13.BD.MLB.SD (version 4) (version 4) | ecosystem: Environmental > Aquatic > Freshwater > Lake | place: Lake Michigan...
TATCCGAGCTTGATCCCAGTATAGTATCATCTATTGACGGGGTAGTCAGTACCCTAACTTCTGGCGGTAACCAAGTTGCTGCTGATTTAGTTAGAAACTCTCTTTCTGGAAGAGTAAACTTAAGTACAAGATTAACTGAGCAAACAGAACAATTAGCGAAATTAAGAAGTAGAAGAGATGCTCTGAACGCTAAACAGGCAGCCGGCGGGTTAACTCAAAAGGAAACGGCCGAATTAAATCTAGTCAACAGAGATGGCCGAGCACTAAGTGCGAATGTAGATCAAACTCAGTTAGCCTACAATGAGTTAAGAACTATTACTTCAGGCTCAAATGTACAGAGCAATATTATTGAGCCAGCAAGAGCTGCTCGTATTAATGCTCAGCAAAATATAATAGCCAATACTTCTAGGGTAGAATTGGCTGCTCAAAAAGGAACTGGCGCAATAAGGGCTGATTTCTCAGCCGATGACCTAGCTCAACTAAAGCAATATGCTAGTAGGGCTGATCGGAATACAGTAATATCCGCAGCGGCAAAGCAGTATGGAATTACTCCTCAGGTAGCAGAGGACGTACTAATCAGAAACGGAATTCTTGAACCAGCAGCAGGTAGTATGTTACAGGCACCAGTTCAACAAGCGGCTGGTGGCGCTATGCAGTATGTAGCCCCTGTTGGAGTAGCAGGAGCGGGCGGTGGTGCGATTTATTATGGATCCCAGCCAGGTAGATCTCAGTACTATAACCCCCAGCAGCAACAGCAGCCTCCTGGCATGTACCCCAGGGCCAGCTTTGGAGCTAATGCGCTAAGCGCCCCTGTTATAGGTATGCACAAAGTATCTAGTACTAGGTTTAATCCTCTCTCAGCCCCTGTTGCTAGGAGGTAACTAGTATGCCATTTTTTACCCAAGAAAAGAAACAAGACAATACTATACCAAAGGTTATTGGTGCTGGGGGGCTAGCGGCTGGGGCACTGTTTGCTCCTAGTCTAACTAATATGGCTATTGAAAGCCTAGAGAACTATGTAAAGAATGAACAAGCTGGTAGAACTCAAATTCTTGATGCCAAGATGAAGAGTTTACTTATAGATGAGATACTAGATAAGGATTTGAGAAGTATTCCGGTTGTTATTGATAGTTCAGCCCCAAGCTCTGCATTTGTTACAGTAAACTCTAAATTTGCTCCTGATAGGAAAACAGCTCTAAACGCCGTTGAGCAAGGTGGTGTGCTTATGGCTGGCGGAGAAAAGTTACCTATGTCAAAGTTTATAAGGGATTCTAGACGTCTTGGAGGATATATTTCTTTAGCACCAGGTGATCAATATATTCCAACATTAGCACATGAGCTTGGCCATGCTACAGTGCTTTCACCAAATGAAACTTTGCGCCAAAGTGGTTTGTACAAGTTTTTAGATAAAAAGGGCAGGCAGGCACTTAAATCTATGCCACTAGTTGGTGGCGGTGCAGCACTTGCCGCGTTATCAATAGACTCTGATAACTCAGCTAAGTGGGCAATTCCTGGAGCGCTATTAGCTACACAGTTACCAATGTTGTATGAGGAGCATATAGCCTCAAAACGAGGCTTAGAGGCGCTCTTAAGACTAAACAAAAAGAAACAAGTTAACGAGGCTGCAAAGTTACTTGAGCCTCTTATCTCACCTGAGACCGTGGAGAGAGCTACTAAAGTTATGCGGGGTAATCTGGGTACTTATCTAGCTGGTACAGCAGGGCTTTTAGCTGCGCCCCTATTAGCAGGTAAAGCTAGATCTCTTATTGACTCTATTAGAGATGAGTAGTAAAGTCATCGTCTAAATCACCATCTTGAGGTAACACTGATTCATGAGGAATCTCTTGCGTTATTGGTGATTCTGCCTTATAGAGTATAGCGTAGCACTCCTCGCAGAGTGCACCATCATCATAGTCCTCGATTATTGCATGACGGCATAACTCGGGGGTTAAATCGGTTTCATAGTCATCTGGATCTAACATAGGAGACTCCAAGTGCAAAAGTTTGGTGTAGTTAACAGTGAGAATAAGCAGTTCAATCTTTCTGATCCTACTAGCATGAATCCAAAGCGAATTGGTCCGGCTGTTGAAGAGGCTGAAAAGCTTCAGGAAACACCTGTAGACCCTGAGCTTCAGCAAGTCAAGGACCTGCTTGATAATTTTGAGGAGAAGAGCTTAACACCACGAGAAATGTGGGAGCATGAGTGTAAGAATAATCAGCTTACACTTAGCGATGCAGCTAAGATCCTAGACTCAGTTGTTACTAATGGCATGTATGAGGAAAAGTACAAAGTAGGGCGGCTAACTGTAACACTCCGCACACGTAACACTGTTGATGCCGACAGAGTTATTGAGGCTATACAGGACTTTAAGCCCGAGACTTCGGGAGCTCTTTCGCACCTTGTTGCCCGCATGAATCTAGGTGCTAGTATGTCGCAGTTTGGTGATCGTAGATTTAACTTTACTCAGCCAACAGATGGTAACCGTGATATTGTGGACGCTGAGTTTAATGAGCGTTACAGATTCTGCACTAACTTACCAGCACAGCTATTTTTTACACTTACACAGCTTTTAGAGAAGTTCGATCGTAGAGTAAATCTTAGCTGTGATCCTCGTGGCTTAGAAAATTTTTAAGCAGACCCTGGGCCTCAGCTAGAGCAGAGTTATTAGCTAAGGGTATAAAGCTACCTCCAAGAGGCAGTGCATCCGCTGCTATTTTAGAGCAAATGGTTCACAGGGACAGAATGCGATCTTGGAACTACCATGTTAGCTCTGTTCTTACTCTAGCTGCACAGATAACAGGAGACCGAAAACTAATAGATAAGTTAGCTACGCATCTAGATAAGCTTTACAATATGGAGCTTCACCTGTTTGGTGCGTATGATTCTACTGAGATTGGTGAGAAGGAGACTTCTTCCAAAGAAAAATCAGTTGAAGAAATGATGAATCTATTGGATAGGTTACCAAATGTATAATCAGGCCCAGGGTGTATACCCACAAGTAGCTGGAAGCTTTCAAAATGTAGCCGGCATGAGTCCCCATGATAACGGTAGAGTGGCCTCTCAGGTACCTACTTTTTCTGGGGGCCTTCAGGGGCTAATTGGGGCAGAGTTTGCTTTTAATAATTTTGCTGGCTTAACAATGGGCCAAAGCCCAATGCAATACAGGGCATCCTTACTAGAGCAGCAAATGGCTAGCAGAGCGGGTATAGCTGGAGGGATCGGAACTGGTGCCAACCTACTTGGTAACCTTGCGTTTTTCGCTAATCCATTTATCGGCGGTGCAATGCTGGCTGGTGGTGGCGTAATGAGTAGTTACCGGGACAGGATAGATGAAGTTCTTGGCCTAAGAAATTCTCTTAGAAACTCTGTATTTAATACTCAGATGATTGATCCTTTTACTGGCAGCTTAAAGCTTAGTACCACTAATCAACTGTTATCTAGTATGAAGGGCGCTTCGTCCCAGTTGGGTATGAGTACTGGGGACCTAAATCAGGTATTAACAACAGCTGGCAGCAACGGGCTTCTTTCTAATACCACCTCTGTTAGCGAGGTAACTAAGCGAGTAATGGACTTAGCCAAAATGTCTAAGGAAATTATGAACCTTGGTGAAGGCATAACGGCCTCTGATGCTATGGAGCTACAGAAGCTTATGAATGATATGGGGATTTCGGGTGGTAAGTTTAAAACCATGAATATTGGTAAAAACTTAGTAACTGCAGCTAGAGCAACTGGGATGAGTTTAGATGCAGCACTACAAATTTCAGGCCAGTCGGCTATGACTTTTCAGCAGTATGGTCTGGGTGCAGCTGCCGGCTTAAATGTAGGAAGTTTCTCCCTGCAAACTGCCAATGCGCTTAGCCGCTCAACTAAGATGGACCCGGAGATGCTTCGGAAGCTAGGTGGTGCAGAGGGATTACAGCAGGCTCTTATGGGTGGTGCTGCTTCAACTATGGCAAGGTTCTCTGATGCTATGGTGCTTGGTGCCCTTAAGATAGACCCTACGGGTAAAATGAAGATAGACTCAGACTTAGTTGATAGATTTGTAAAAGGGCACATATCAGAAAAAGATCTAATTACCCGAGGTAAAACTCTAACCTCAGGTATGAGTAATTTCCAAAAAAACAGGTTTATGGAACAACTCAGTTACAGCATGCCTGATCTTAAGTCCCAAATGTCTGACATGGTTAATCCTGAGCAGGCAATGGCATTACAGGGTAGGCAGATATCAGAGCTAGCAAGAAAATCAGGCATAAGCGTAAAGCAAGCAGCTTATTCTTATTTTCAGGATCCACAGCAAGCGGAGGCTTTCTTAGCCTATGCGAATGATTTCGAGGGAGTTAGAAAAGCGGCTGAAGTTCAGAAAATGATAACAAGGGGCGATGACTTAATGCGCAGTGCAGCTGGCGCAAAGCGCGGCGATATAATTAGCCAAGCTGGTAGAGCAGTTAACAAGGGAATAAATGCTGTTGGCGATGCTTTGAGCGGTGTGTACGACGCTACCCTTGGAGCTGCAGGAAGAAACCTGGCAGAAACTGATATAGCAAGACTAGAAGCCAATAAGCGCAGTATGCGTTTGCTCGGTTCCGGGTATCTAACAGGAGCACAAGACCCAGATTCAGCTAAGCAGGCACGAGGTCTGGGTTTTGATATTGGTGATTTGGCGAGTGATAAACCTTTACAGTCTGTTAATAGAGTTAAAAATCTTGAGGATACTATGGGGTATACTATTGGTGAACAAAGACTGCATTCCGACTTGCGAGAAAAGGTCAAGGATGAGTTAGGTATAGATATTGACGATATTGTTACATTCTATGGAGAAGATATTAATACAAAGGTACAGAGGGCTTTTGAGGGTGATTCTACTGCTAACTCGGTAACTCAGTTCTTGTCGGGGCTAGCACCATTTGAAACAAGGGACAAAATAAAATCAACAGTAAACCGAATTAGAATACTTAAGAATGCAGTAGAGCGTAACAGGCAAGCCGCTAACTTTTCGGGAGTTGACAACTTTACTACTGAGCAAATACAGAGGGCTGCAGAGTTGTTGAAGTCAGCATACAAGAAATTTGGAAGTGGAAATGGCGGTTCAGCCGTTGAACTTCTTAATTTAGATGTTGGTGGGAATGATGATACTCAGAAAGCTAGGCTAAGATTCCTAGCTGACAAGTACAACCGGGAGCAGGGTTTATACACAGAGGAGGAGGAAGCTGGCAGAAGCAGAGCACTCCAGGATGCTGCCAGTGTTCTTGCTCTTTCACCTGCTGACTTAACCGGGGAGTTTGAGGAAGATACACTCAGCTTTGATCGTGGAACTATAAAAGGAGCAGGATTGGATGTAGCATTGGTGTCAGCACGGCGTGGTGGGGTGGGCGCAAAAGATATACAAAATATTATAAACGCAGTATCCAGAGGTGGAACTCAATCGGACAACAAGTTATTAGGTAAACTAAGTTCTAATGCTGCCGCCGTTGCACTTTTAAAGGCACTTAGGAACTCAACCTATGTTACAGGAACCGGTGATAAACAAGAAACTAAGGCTCTAACTGGCAGTAGGAAGGGTAATAGAAATGAGGGCACAGTAGGCCTCGACGACAGGATGAAACAGCTCAAGCAAGAGGAACGCGCTGCATACGAGAGGGACATTGGCGGTATGTTCCAGTCAGGCACAGATCTGTCTGAGGGTAGAGTAATAAATAGCCTTAATAGTCTTGGCCCAGATAATTTTGCCAAGCGTTTTGAGGATATGCTGTCAAACTCTGGGATGGGTAAGCGTTCTGCTAACTTTAATAATTTGTCTAGATATGCATATGAACTGCAGGAAGAGATTCAGCTTGCTGACCCTAAGGACAAACCTGCAGTAGCCAGTCAGGCTAGAACAAAGTTGCTTTCAAGACTTAACGAGTTAGCAAAGGGGCAGAGTACTAACCCTGGGGATAATCAGGGCTCTGCTGATTTGCCTAGTATTATGGCTGGTATAAAGGAGGGTCTTACCAACTTTAATACCGCTATGCAGAGCATTGCGAGTGCTGCTGCTTCAAATAGCTCTAAGAGTGTTACAATAGAACTAAAATCTGCTGCGAGTAATTAGCCATGAGTATACTAAACAAAGCTAAAGGCGTAAAACTAGTATCACCTAATCCCTGGGCGCAGATTAGCTCCAGGGTTAACGAGGCGCAAACAGATCATAGACAGGGTAAACCTCATTACTATGAGGACAGTGGAACTTATAATAGAGCAATAGCTATATCCGACCAGTCAACATTTACAATAGCCGTAGCATCTGAAACAGGTCTAAAGAAGGAGTTTAGTGGATATGGCCAATGAACAATATCATGGTGTATTTACTTCTACATCCGCTACTAGATACAAGTCATCTACGACCGACTTAAGTAAAACATCTGGGCAACAGCTAGTTGAGGTCAAGGCTACTGCTATAGGGCCACCTAGTCCCATAGAACGCCGAGATTATTCTACTCAGTTTACTATTGCAGAACTTCAACAGGAACAGGTTAACATGGCACAGCTTAGGCTCGTGTCATTGTCGGAACAGGATAATAACATTCCTCAGTTTATTAAGAATAAATCTTACATAGGATTTATTCTAACCTCGGTTAACGAGAGCTCTTCTGAAAAGGTAGAAATTATACCTTTACCTGGAGACTCTTTTACCTCCTACTTTTTTGGTAGGAATCCAAGAACATATAGTATACAGGGCATACTTCTAAACACAAAAGAAGATGCCTGGCGTGATTCGTTTGAGATTCTCTATGAGGACTATTTAAGAGGCACAAAAGCTATAAGTCAAAATAGAATTATGCAGCTTAAGTATGATAATAGAATAGTAACCGGGTGGCCTTTACAGATGTCTATGTCAGTAGACAGTGCCTCAGATGTTTATGTTTCTTTTAGTTTGGCGCTTCTTGTTACAAGAGTTGACATATTAAACTACTCACTAAATGAGGGAATTGAACCATATCTTAGGCAGCAAGCAAATTTTGGAGCTGATCTTAATAAATTCAAAGCTAGTGAGATAGAATCACTTACAAATATAGTTAGAACAGGATACACAATACCACCACCAAGACCCAGATCATCCGGGGGCGTAAGTAGCGTTCCCGCCGATTGCTTTTTAAAGGCTCCAGAGGACAATGGTGAAGGTTCAGAGGGGCAGAGAACAGGAGAGCCTGTAAGCACGTCACTTGCATCATCTGCGGAGTGTTCCTATGTTGAAACCTATAGAGATACAGCAGTAAAAATCAGTGAACTATTAAAAACAGCAAACGCTAAAAAAGGCACCCGGGAAGCTGATGATGCTCTAGCAGAGGCCGGTAGGTTACAAAGAGACCTAGAAGCTATAAAAACATCAGAGGCGTTTATAAGGGAGGTTAGGTCTGTTGCTGGAGAAAATGAGGGTGTTTTAACGCTTGCATCAGGTGCCGAGGGTAAAAAGAAAGTTCAGGTTTATGTTACTAAGGAAGGTTATTTAGACGTTTTTAGTGTTGATAAGGGCTCATCCTTACAGCCAGCTACACTTGGGGATATAGAATTTCAGTTAGATGAAGCTAGGGAAGATAATACTTCAGCTAAAAGGGCGGCTAATGAAAAGCATAAGATGGAGCAGGAAAGAAAAAGGCTAGCCCGTAAACCACGAGTTGAACAGGTACAATGATGAACATATCAAAAATAAAGAAGTTAACATTTACAGATCCAGTAGATACAGCGGTATGCCTACCAAACTTTAGTCTTAATCCAATAGATGCTGAGTTGCCCTTAGCTTTTGAGTTAACTAATTCCGATAAAACCTTATCACCCATTGGGTTCTGGCCACCAGGTGTAACTTTTATGGTTACACTTCAGAATGGTGTTACAAGTAGATATTTTGTTGAACCTGACTCTGTGTTTGAGCCTGACCAAATACTAATACATAAAAATATTAACACTTTAGAACAAGTAGCGCTGTACCCATCACTTGGTATTCTTGAACCTTCTGAGCTTAAAGTTCTTAGTGGTGCAACTCAGCCGGCTAAGGATTATTTTAACAAGTTAATTAACATATTAGTACAGACACTTGTTTACTCAGGATCTAGAACTTCATCGCTTGGTAAGCAGATACGCGGTTTAAGGTTAATACAGCAGTATTTATATATGTTTGGGTTAGAGTCTATTCCTAGGTACACTCTACCAGTATCCTCTTGCGATCATGATTGGTTTTTCAGCAACTTTATAGCTGGTGCTAGACTCGACGAGGATATAATATCAGAGTTAGGTGAGCTGGAGGAACTGGCTAACAAGTTAATATCAAGTATGCAACGTACTAATTCTAGTATGGGCCTAGACATGGTTGAAACTGTTAGCCAGGTAATAGACAATCAGGATCCAAGGTTTAACTTGTTGCGCAAGTGTGCACTAGCCATAGTAGGACTAGCTTATTAAATGCTAAATTCTTCAAGGATAGATTATAGGGTTTATATTTGCGGAGTAGAAGTTCCAGCAGTGTCTGTAGCTGTTTCAAGCAATGTTGGTTCTGTATCTACTTGCAACATATCCCTGGCAGCTCACCCAATGCTAATTAATTTAGGTGAGGGGGATAAAACGCAGGTAGCTGTGTTTTACTTAGATTCCTGGAACCATAGTAAAGAGCCTACCTGGTGCTTAATGTTTGAGGGGTATATAGTTAATACATCTTACTCTAACTCACCGAGTTCTAGGCAAGTTGTTATAAGCTGTGCTTCTAATATGCTTGCTCTTGGAAAGTTATACCTTGAGCTTCTGGGTGGTAAAGGAGGTGGCAAGGTAGGCAAGTCTGATAAGGTAACACCAAATGAGATAACTCTAAGAGGTAATTATCCAAGGCGGCTATTTACTAAGAATCTTGATAATAAAACCTATATAACCAGACCGTCAGAAGTACTTTATAATATTATTTTAGCTACTACTGGTACTAATACTCAGATAAAGGTAAATCCAGCAAAATCTCCTACTGTAAAGCTAGATACAGAAATAGCACGGCTTGCAGCTGTTTCAAAGCTTAACAGAGAAAATTACTTAACAGGTTTAACGGAAGATGCTAAGACACTTTTCTTAGAAGAGGAGCAGAAACGTCTAAAGTTTATATTGGACCCTACTACTGAGTATGGTGCAGTACAGCTTAACTGGTCTATAGAGCAAAAGGTTGACAAGCTAGATAAGGACTATATTAGCCTTATTTTAAATAAAAACTTAGGCAAAGGATCTACCAATAGTAATGCAACAGCTAACACTGGCTTCTTTACTAGATTCTTCAATCTAACTAAGTTTGAGCAGCATATTGTTAGTAGCCCAATAATAGAAGGCTTACCAGTTACTGACTCTAAAGCTAAATCACCATCTAAAGAGCCCTCTGGTGTATTTCCAATGCTTAAAACTCAAAGGGGTTTAAAGTACAGTAGAATACTTGCTACACAGACTGGCTTTAAGTACGGTGAGAATGGATCAGCACTTAGCTTAATAAAGAACCTTTTCTCTGTTTTTAATTACTCAGTAACAGATACTGTTTGCCCACCTGCGTATAAGGTGGATAGCCTTGGTATGCCTGTAGCTAAGTTTGAGGTTGGCGGTAAGTATAACCGAATAGCGCAGCATATAACCAAGCCTGTTAGCTACTTTGCTTTACCACCGGCGTGTAATGCTATATTTCCTTGTATGATAAGAAATTGGCAGATGAGTTTGTCAATTGAAGACACACCAACCCGACTGTACTATGATAGGAAAAGCCAGGGTAGATCTCTTAATATTAAAAGTTCTAAGAAGGGCTATGCTGACCATGGCTCAAATGTTGGTTACCCTGCAACAATAACAAGGCATGCCCAGGACGCACAGGGAACTAAGCGCTCTGACCTCGAGGTTCTTGTTTTTCCAGAGGAATACTTTAAAGGACCTAACCCTGTTTTCCGTGAGATTGATCCTTTATTCTTTGAGATAAAGAAGCAGGAGAACGCGGGTAGAATAAAAAAGTTCGATGAGGTCAAACCAGATTTAATCACGGAGCAGGACAAGTCAATAGCAGCTGATCAATTAAATTTGGTAGGGCAAGCGCTTATTAAATCTGCTGATAAGGGCAATCCAGAGTATGCACTCTATGTTAAGAAGGCACAGTTGGACTACACAGAGGCTCGTAGCGCTGCTAGAACAGCAACAGTTAACACAGTATTTAACCCTTATGTTGTAGCAGACTTTCCTTGTATGCTATTTGATACCTTGGATTCGGGATGCCATGTAGTTGGTTATGTAACGGGTGTATCCCATACACTAAGTCAGCAGCAGGCTGTAACACAAATAAGTCTTGGAGCAGTAAGAACACTAAAGGACACTGTTATTGGCGCTTTTAATCAGGGAATGGAATATCCAATACACCCTATGGAGCCAGTCACAGAAGTACGAGAGGTTTTACAGAGATTAGAACCTGCTAACTTCTACTATGCTAATCTACTTTATAGAGATAGTTTAGATATCGAGGCTGATACTAACTACGCTAAGTTATTCTATGCTAAAAGGGAGGCTGAGCAGGCTCTTTTGGAGTTCAAGCAAAATAGGGATGCCGCAAGCACAGAAGAAGAAAAACAAAAGTACCCTGACAGTAAGTTAAAAGAGCTTGAAGCTTCTAGTAGTTCAGCGACTCAAGCCTCTAATTTATCTAGTAGCACTAGTTCAAACAGCGTTCTTAACTACTTAAAGCTAATTGGTATACGCCCATTGGAATCAATTGACTATAGCTCTGAGGTCATTAGCCTTGAAGAAGCTCTAGGTACAAACAACAAGCTATCTGCCGAGTTAGCAAAGCGTGTTTATACACAACTTTTAAGGGGCGTTTTAGTACCTAAGAGTGAGCAGGTTCAAGGATTCTTTGAAGACTTAACTTTGGCCATGGAATACATAAAAAGGCCCGTATGTACTCTTGAGCAGTATATTGATTTTTATAAAAACTCACCCTCTATGCTTCCAAATGTTGATGGCCTAACTGCAGAGTTAATAGGAGGAAGAGGTCGTGGAACTAGGGGAGGTAAAAAGTTCCTTGATAGCATAGATTCTTATGCGCCTTATTATACTCTTATAAGAGAATTTGTTGCTGGGCCCGGTTTTGAACCAGGAAGTAAAGTTGCTAGTTTTACTCCTGGTGCGGCTACTTCTACCGACTCTAGTTCTGTACCGCCTCAGAGCTTTGAGTTAAGATTCAGAACTGGTTCTTCGGACTCAACAACTATAATTGACAAAATATTTACGCAACTTACTCCTGGCAGCATGGCTGAACTAAGCCAGCTACCTGATGTGGCTGTTGATTGGCAAGATTTACTGCTAAGATACAGGAATATACTTAACCTACGAGGAAGTGTATTATGAATTCAAGAGCAGATAAGGATATTGAGCTGTGGAAGCAGTGGAAATCTTCTGGTAACAAATCTGATTTAACAAATTTGTTCAATCAGATTGATCCAGTTATACAGAAAGAAGTTAGCCGATGGGCTAATGGACCTGTGGCACGGCCTGTTCTTAACATTGAGGCTAAGAAACTGAGTTTAAAGGCTTTTGAGAATTTTAACCCGGCTAGCTCTAAGCTTAATACTCATGTTACCAACAATCTAAAGGGTCTTTCTCGTATAGTTTATACTTATGCTAATCCAGCAAGATTACCTGAGCACCAAACTTTAAAGCTTGGCAACTTTATTTCAACCAAGCATGAGCTTGAGGAAGAGCTAGGGCGAGAAGCTACAACTGGTGAGTTGGCGGAGAGCCTAGCTTGGTCAAATAATGAAGTTGCTAGATTACAAGGTGAGCTAAGGGTAGGGTACAGTACCTCGCAACCAACACCGCAGGGATTTGACAAGTTTAATGCCGATAGAACTATGCTAGATTTTATATATAATGATCTTGTTGATCAGGATAAGCTGGTATTTGAGCATACCACAGGCTATGGTGGCAAAGATATACTAGCAGCTAAGGATTTAATAAAGCTAACTGGCATGACACAGGGTCAAATTAGCCATTCTAAGAGAAGAATAAAAAAGATGGTTGATAGCACACGAGGATTTTAACTATGAATCTTGAGGAGCTGGCCCTTAGTGAGTTTATGGAACATGTAGCAAACTACAGGGTGGCTTTTTCAGCTCTCTCTACTTTTGCAGCTAGCTCACATAGTAATTTCAAGCTTGAAAATGCTAATAAGTTAAAGTTTCTTAAAGAACTTTCAGATATAAGAGCAGAGTTAGCAAGACGGATTAGTGAGGAAGAGCTTGATAGTATAGTTACTCGTGAGGTAACAAAAGTATACTACGAAATTTGTTCAATTTATAGAAGTGTTAGTAAGCAGCTTAGTTTGGTAGCTACTAGTCTTGAACTTAATACCACAAAGTTAA
>Ga0078894_10003220_pt1 | contig 12389 bp, 10 predicted proteins | sample LauGreSu1BDMLBSD_2_FD_67506 | JGI IMG/M metagenome (GOLD analysis project Ga0078894, IMG submission 67506) | Freshwater lake microbial communities from Lake Michigan, USA - Su13.BD.MLB.SD (version 4) (version 4) | ecosystem: Environmental > Aquatic > Freshwater > Lake | place: Lake Michigan...
GAGCGCGCCCCGGCGGAGTAGGTCGGCTCCAACTTCAGGTCCGAGATGATTTTGGCAGGGTCCGCGGAAAAACAAGTGAACCAATCCGGCCATCGGGCCGATAGCCACAGTGGGCCGGGCCGTGCGGCCGGTGAGTGATCTGGAATCTGCGGTGCCGGAGAAGCGATGACCGGAGAAGTGATGAGTCGGGTGGGATCAGCGAACGAAACCGAGCACAGCGAGGCGCCAGGACGCGCCGAATCGAGGCAACAGCCATGAACGAGAACCTTCCCATTGTCGAGCGCTTCCTCTCGTACCTCATCGACGAGCGCGCCTTCAGCCCCTACACCTCGCGGTGCTATGGGCTCGACCTGCGCCAGTTCGTCGAGTACCTCGAGGGCGAGCTCAAGTCCCGCGTCGACATGAAGTCCGAGCAGGCCGCGCTCGACGCCGCGAGCGCGAAGAAGCCGGCGCCGGCATCCATCACCGCCACGATCCTCTCCTGCGATGTCGAGCGCATCCGCGGGTTCCTCTCGAAGCTGAGCGAGCAGAACTACTCGCCCGCGACGATGGCGCGCAAGATCGCCACGCTCCGCAGCTTCCACAAGTGGCTGGAGAAGCGCGGGCTTACCGCCACCAACCCGATGACCCTGATCCGCACGCCGAAGCAGCAGCGGCGGCTCCCGAAGCACATCTCGGTCGACGAGATCGAGCGTCTGCTCTCCGCGCCCGAGGACGCCGACCTGCTCGGTGCGCGCGACCGCGCGATCCTCGAGACGCTCTATTCGACTGGCATCCGCGTGTCGGAGGTCGTCGCGATCAACCGTGGCGATCTCAACGAGTCGAACGAGTGCATCGTGATCCGTGGCAAGGGCCGCCGCGAGCGCCTCGTGCCGCTCGGCGCGCACGCGCTCAAGAGCCTGCGCCACTACCTCGACATGCTCGACGGCGAGATGCGGGCCGCGGGACTGGCGTCGAGCCCGGACTCGCCGCTCTTCGTGAACAAGCACGGATCCCGGCTCTCGAGTCGCTCGGTGCGCCGCAAGGTCGCGAAGTACCTCGTCAAGGTCGGCCTCGACCCGGACATCAGCCCGCACACCATCCGTCACTCGTTCGCCACGCACCTGCTGTCGAACGGCGCGGACCTGCGCGCGGTGCAGGAGCTCCTCGGCCACCAGTCGCTCTCCTCGACGCAGGTGTACACGCACCTCGCGCAGCAGAAGAAGCGGGCCGACTATGACGGCGCCCATCCGCGCGCCGAGGCCAGCTGAATCAGTCCCTCGATCCACCCGGCAGGCCCCGCAGACGCGGGGCCTGTTTCATTTCACCGAGTTCGCTCACGGCCGTGTCCATGGCCACGCCATGAGCTCCTCGCGCCAGAGGCACTCGTCGCGGAGCAGGACGAGCCGGAGCGTGTCGCGCACGATTTCCGGCCGATACGAGCCCTCCTCGCCCGTGCAGGCCGGGCTCGGCTCGTCGTGTTCGATCACGATCGCGTCGCCCTCGACCCGCCATCGGCCGGTGATGGCGACCGTGCCTCTGTCGAGACGGAAGGTGCCGTCGCGCGCGAACGCGAGGGTGGAGCCGTCGGCTTCGCTCGACCAGCTCCCGACCACGGCGCCGGGCCCGCGACGGGTCACCTCGACGGCGGAGGGGGTGCTCGAGCAGGCGGCGCCGAGCAGCGCGAGCGAGAGCATCGGGATCGTGCGATTCATGCGAGCCTGTTGACCCGGCGGGCGATGGCCTCGACGGCACCGAGCCGGTCGGCGAGCTCCGGCATCGTCGGTGCGACGAGGTTGATGTGCGCCACCTTCCGGCCCGGCCGAGTCGCCTTGCCGTAGAGCTGGAGCGATGCGCCCGGAACCGACAGCACCTCGGCGCGCTCGGGCAGGCCGCCGATCAGGTTCACCATCGCGGCGGGCTCGGGTGCGCCGGCGTCCCCGAGCGGGAGGCCGGCGATCGCGCGGATGTGGTTCTCGAACTGGCTCGTGCGCGCGCCGGCGATCGTCCAGTGGCCGGAGTTGTGGACGCGCGGCGCGATCTCGTTTGCGATCAGCGTGCCGTCCGCGACGAACATCTCGAGCGCGAGGGTGCCGACATGCCCGAGTCCGTCGAGCACGGCCCGCGCATGGCGCATGGCGGACGCCGCGAGCGCGTCCGGGATGCGCGCCGGCGCGACCGAGCGGAAGAGGATGCCCTGGGTGTGCAGGTTCTCGACGACGGGATAGACGGCGGTCGAGCCGTCGAGCGCTCGCGTGGCGACCACGGAGACCTCGCGGTCGAACGGCACGAACGCCTCGTAGATGCACGGGCGGCGCCCGAGCTCGGCCCACGCAGGCGCGAGCTCGGCCGCAGCGTGCACGACGCGCTGCCCCTTGCCGTCGTAGCCGAGCGTCCGCGTCTTGAGTACGCCGTTCGGACCGACCGTCGCGAGCGCGATGTCGAGGTCGACTTCGCTTGAGACCGCGGCGAACGGCTGCACCGGGACGCCGGCCGAGCGGAGGAACTCCTTCTCGCGGATCCGGTCGCTCGTCTCCTCGAGCGAGCGGACGCCGGGGCGGACTGGTCGGATCGCCGCGATCGCGGCGAGCCCGGCGGCAGGCACATTCTCGAACTCGAAGGTCACGGCGTCGACCGACTCGGCAAAGCGAAGCAGCGCCTCGCGGTCATCCCACGGGGCGCACACATGACGGCCCGTCACGCGCGCGGGCGCGTCCGGCGACGGGTCGTAGAAGACGCACTCGATGCCGAGCGGGATCGCCGCGAGTCCGAGCATCTGCCCGAGCTGCCCGCCGCCGAGGACGCCGATTCGCGTCGCGGCGCTCACGCCTTCGGCGCTCCGGGCACGGGATTCGCGAGGACATCGGCCGTCTGCTTCGCGCGGAATGCGGCGAGTCTTGCAGCGACGCCGGCGTCGAGGTGCGAGAGGACGCTTGCGGCCAGAAGCGCGGCGTTCACCGCGCCGGCCCGGCCGATGGCGAGCGTGCCGACCGGGATGCCCGCCGGCATCTGCACGATCGAGAGCAGGCTGTCGACGCCCTGCAGCGCCTTGCTCTCAACCGGAACCCCGAGCACCGGAAGATCGGTCTTCGACGCGCACATGCCGGGAAGGTGCGCCGCGCCGCCGGCGCCGGCGATGATCACCTTGATTCCGCGGCTGCGGGCCGTCGAGGCGTACTCGAACAGCAGGTCGGGCGTCCGGTGCGCGGAGACCACCCGGCATTCGTGGGGGATTCCCAGCGCGGCAAGCGTGGACGCCGCGTGTTGCATCGTGTCCCAGTCCGACTGGGAGCCCATGATGATGCCGACGGCGGGGGAGGCGTCGCTGCTCATGGCGCGATGGTACGGAATCGGGGCGCTGCGTGCGGGCTTGCTGCTACCATCGCCCCCTCACCCCGGAACAGCAGGTCCACCCATGAGCGCCATCCGCCTGAACGGTCAGTACGTCCTCCTCCGCGACATCGAGAAGAAGGACTTCATGGCGTTCGTCCAGCTCTGTATTCCGCGGATCACCGCCGGCGCGTCCGAGCCGATCCCGGCGATCGCGGCAAATGTCCTCGCCGGCCTGCTGGCCGAGGGCAAGCCGCAGACCGACCCGGTCGTGCAGGCGGGCTTTCAGTGCTGCGCGTCGCTCGGCATCAAGAACATGTGGACCGACGGGCCCAGCGCCAACATCACCGAAGAGGTCGAGACGGACGCGCGCCAGGGGCTCGAGACCGCGTTCGGCTTCGCGGCCATCCAGTCCGGCGTCGCGCTCGCCGCCGCGATGTGCAACGCCTTCCGGCGGAAGCTGCGCATCAACGACACGGAGTTCGCGGTCGTCCGCCAGCCCAAGGAGGTCCTCATGGGCGTGGCGCAGGCGGTGACCAACATGAAGACGGTCGACGAACCCGTGTTCGTCACCGCCGGTCGTGCGCTCGGCGGCCGCCTCAAGGAGGGGCGCACCCCCGAGGATCCGCAGACGATGGCCCTGCTCTGCATGCTGAGCGACTTCGGCGCCACCGGCGTGTCGATCGACCTCGAGCGCAACCTGCTCGGCTTCGCTCCGTTCAGCCGCGCCAACGCGATGGCGAGCGCGATCATGCAGGGGCTCGATGCCGACAAGGTCGGCGATGTCCGCGCGGCCATCGACCGCACGAACGACCAGTTCCGCAAGGTGCGTGAGAAGCAGGCCGGCGCGGCGCCCGAGCCGCAGCGCGTCGCCGTGCCGTCCGTGCTCGGCACGCGCCGCCGGCGCTGATGGAGGTTTCATGCGGCGTGTCGCTCGGCGCAATCGGTCCTGGATGGGTCTTCTCGCGCTGCCGTGCGCGGTGGCAATCCCGCTGGCCGTCGCGGCGGCGGCGCACGCCGGCAGCAAGGTCTGGGACTCGCGCGATCTCTGGGCGACGCCTCCGGGCGGCGAGAGCGACATGGACGCGCGCCTGACCGGCGCGTTCGCGCAGTTCGCCGACTGGCCCGCGTATGTCGCGGTGGCGGTCTCGGGCGCGCTTGCGGTCGGACTCTCCGCGCTCCTGGCCTACGCCGCGCGCGGACGCACCGACCGCATCGAGCTGCTCGAGGAGCGGAAGACGATCGTGCTCGTGGGCTTCGCCAGCTCGGTTGCGGCATTCGTCGCGTCGATCGAGCCGGTCATGGCGATCGTCCTCGCGGGCCTCGGGATCTTCCTCCGGTCGGACGGGATCGTGCGCAGCTCGACGATGCGGAGCCGCGTGCTGCTCGTCGTCGGCGTCGGCGTGGCAGCGGGGCTCTCGCAGTACATCCTCGCGCTGCTCGCGACGCTGCTCGGGCTCGTCGTCCTGCGCTGGCTCGGCGGGTTCCGCTACGCAAGCGTCAAGGTCCGCGTGGGACTGGCGACCGACCGAGAGCGCGCGAAGTCGCTCGTCAGCACGACGCTCGCGCGCCTGAACTGTCGCGTGCTCGGTGCCCGCGAAGGGAAGTCCGGCCGCGCGCTTGTCTTCACGGCGCGTGTCCCGTCCGGCGTGACGGACGAGCTCCTGACAAAGGGGCTCGTCGCCTCGCTCGGGCCGGAACTCGGGGCGGTCTCGGTCGAGATTCGCGAGCGCTGATCGGGGATCAGCCCTCCGTGGACTCGGACTTCCAATCGGAGACGACCTTCGCCTGCTTCTCGGGCTTCAGTGCGCGGAACTGGTTCGCGTCCGCCGGCGAGGCGAAGCCGATCACAGAACGCTGGTAGACCACGGCCGCAGCCGAGGCGGTAAGCGCCTCGCCCGTGAGCGGGCAGGTGGTGTTGGCGATGCCCTTCTGGGGAAGCACCTGCTCGGCCGCGTAGGCGGCGCGCTTCGTCGCCTCGAGCGAGGCGAACTGGCGGGCGTTCTCGCGTCCCTTGCAGTAGACGGGGAAGCTCTCGAAGTAGGCGGCCTCGTCGAGTTCCGTGACGGGCTCCCCGGTCACCGGGCAGGTGGCACCCTGCATCGGAAGCGCGGCGATCGGATCGACACGCGGGACCGTGTTCTTGACGGCGGGATTGCACGCGCTGAGCGCTGCGAGGAAGAGAAGTCCGGACAGAGCGGTTCGCATCAGGCCTCCAGGAGCGGCCATTCTTTCGAGGGCGGCACGCGGCGCAAGGACCTGAGGGTTGCGGAGCGCGACTCTTCACGCGGGCTGAACAATCGGCGTCTGGGTTCACGCAGAAAACACATTTGCATTGCGTTTGGAATGCGTGAAGGCCGACGCAAGCATCTACAAGACATGCACTTGGCCAAAAGCGTGTCTGTAAAGGTTTCATGAAGGGAGGAGACGGGGATCCAGGCCTTGGCAACGCGCGATTCGTGCGTACCTTCCGCCCCCGTCCGGTTCCCGAAGCGACCGCGCGCACAAAGCGCGCAGCGGAGACCGGCGAACGCCGCGGAGTCAAGCCATGTCACATGTCGAGCACCTCACTGTTCTGGCCGGAGCGTCGACGATCGCCCTTGCGATCGGCGCACCGGCCGCTGCCGGCCCGAACGACGAAGTCCATCGCCAGATCGAGCAGCTGCAGGCCGCCAATGCGGCGCTGGCACGCAAGGTCGAGAGCCTCGAGCGCGCCGCAAGCGGCGACCAGTGGCTGACCGAGGAGCGCGCTGCGGAGATCCGGGCCATCGTGGGCGATGTGCTCGCGGACGCAGGAACGCGTGCAAGTCTCCAGTCTTCCGGCATGACGGGCGGCTGGAACAAGGATCAGGGCGGCTTCTTCCTGGCGAGCCCGAGCGGAGACTTCAAGCTCAACATCAAGGGCCAGGTCCAGGTCCGCTGGGCGTGGAGTCAGCGCGACAACGACGGGCTCGGCGCGACCCCCGCCCGCGAGGACAGCTGGGGATTCGAGAACCGCCGCACGAAGCTCACCTTCGCGGGCTTCGTCGTGGATCCGAGCTGGACCTTCGAGGTCAAGCCCGTGTACAGCCGCTCGACCTCGGTCTCGGGCAACCTCGTGGGCTCGGTCGAGGACATCTGGGTGCAGAAGGACCTCGGGACCGGCATCGCGGTCCGCGCGGGCCAGTTCAAGGCGCCGTTCCTCCGCGAGGAGCTCGTCTCGAGTTCCTCGCAGCTCGCGGTCGAGCGGTCGCTCGTCAGCGATGTGTTCACGACGAAGTTCGGTCAGGGCGTGCAGGTCGAGTTCGGCGGACGCGCGGGCGACCAGTGGCGCGCACAGCTCTACTACGGCGACGGCCTCCGCGCGAACGCGACGAGCGTGCCGGCGAGCTCGACCGCCGCGGCAGGCGGCTTCGCCGGTTCGTACACCACGGGCTTCAACGGCAATCCCGTCGACTACGCCTTCGCCGGCCGCCTCGAGTACCTCGGCCAGGGCACCTGGAAGCTGATGCGCGACTTCAACAGCGCGATCGGGGAAGAGCGCGCGTGGATGGTCGGCATCGGCGGCATGGCGCAGAGCCTGCGCCCGGCCAACGAGGGACCGGTCGCGCCGGGCACGACCAACAGCATGTGGGGCGTCACCGCCGACGCGACCTTCAACTTCGGCGGGGCCAGCCTGTTCGCCTACGGCGTCTACCGGCAGGTCATGCTCCAGCAGGGGGTCGCCGTGCGCGGGGGCGGGCTGTCCGACTCGATGGACCAGTGGGGCGCGGTCGTGCAGGCCGGGTACTACCTGAATCCCGAGGTCGAGCTCTTCGCGCGCTACGAGCTCGGCAACACGGACACCGACCAGTTCCGCGTCGCTGAGCCGGGCATCGAGTACGAGACCAGCAACATCCTCACCCTCGGCGTGAACTACTTCTTCGGGGGCGCGAAGGATGTGCGTTGGACGACCGATGTCGGCTACGCGTTCTCGCCGGTCGGAGACTTCAACAGCTCGGGTGCCGACTGGCTCCAGGACGGGACCAGCACCACCGACAACGGCTTCGCGAACGACGGGGAGATCGTCGTCCGCACGCAGATGCAGCTGCTGTTCTAGCTTGGCCGGACGGGCGCCGATCCCGTCCGCGACATGCGTCATCCGCGCACCGCCCCGCTGTTCCGCGGGGCGGTGCGTTTTTTCGGTAGTCTGCGCCCGTGCACGGAGGCGCGCATCATCACGGCGACCACCACCACGACCTCGACCTCGAGGGCGGGGCGGGCGCCGGGGCGTCCGCGCCGCGCGGACCGCTCGCGAGCCTCGGGTCGTACGCGGAGCTCGTCTGGCCAGCGATCGCAGGCGCCGGGCTCCTCGCGGGATTCCTCGCCGCGCGTGCCGGTCATCCCGGCGCGGCGTACGCGCTCTATGCCGTTGCCTACGCCGCGGGCGGCTGGGAGGCGACGCGCGACGGCGTGCGACAGCTGCTCCGTGGGCGGCTCGACATCGACTTCCTGATGGTCGTTGCCGCGATCGGAGCCGCGCTTGTCGGCGAGTTCGCCGAAGGGGCGCTGCTCCTCTTCCTGTTCGCGCTCGGACACGGCCTCGAGCACCTGGCGCTCAGCCGTGCGCGCAGCGCCGTGACCGCGCTTGCGCGCGTCGCGCCCAAGCGCGCGCGGCTGCGCATGCCGGACGGCACCGAGCACGAGGTTCCGGTCGAGCAGGTCGCGGTGGGCAACCTCGTCTCCGTCCGGCCCGGCGAGCGGATCGCCGCCGACGGCGAGGTGGTGGAAGGCCGCTCGGGGGTCGACCAGAGCCCGATCACGGGCGAGAGCATGCCCGTCGACAAGGAGCCCGGCGCCGCCGTGTTCGCCGGGACGCTCAACGGCGACGGCGCGCTCCTCGTGCGCGTCACGCAGCTCGCGAGCGAATCGCTCGTCGCGCGCATGGTGCGGCTCGTCGCGGAGGCGCAGGCCTCGAAGTCGACCGCCGAGCGCGCGGCCGAGCGCTTCACGCGCGTCTATGTACCGTGCGTGATCGTCGCGACCGCGCTCGCCATCGTCGTGCCGCCGGCGTTCAGCTGGCTCTCGTGGGACGAGGCGTTCCGCCGCGCGATGAGCATGCTGATCGGCGCCTCGCCGTGCGCGCTCGCGATCTCGACGCCGGCGGCGGTGCTCGCCGGACTCGCCCGCGCGGCGCGCGGAGGCGTGCTCGTGAAGGGCGGCGCGCACCTCGAGAACCTCGGCATCCTGCGCGCGATCGCGGTCGACAAGACCGGCACGATCACGCGCGGGCGGCCCGAGCTCACCGCGCTCCGGCCGCTGCCGGGCGTGGCTGAGGACGAGCTTCTCCGCGTCGCGGCGAGCGTCGAGAGCGTCTCCGACCATCCGATCGCGCATGCGGTCGTGGCCGCGGCGCGCGCGCGCGGGATCGCGCCGCCGAAGCCGCGCGAGGCGTCGGCCGTGAAGGGAAGGGGCGTGACCGCCATCGTCGACGACGCCCCTGCGGCCGTCGGACGCGCGGGGCTCTTCGGCACCGACGGCGGTCTCGCGATCGACGCGCGCGCGACGGCGCTCGCGGCCGCGATCGAGGCCGACGCGATGACCGCGATGTGCGTCGTGCACGGCGGCCGCACGCTCGGCGCGATCGGCGTGAGCGATCGCGCGCGGCCGGAGGCGGCGCAGGCGGTCGCATCGCTCGCCGCGCTCGGGTGCGAGGTCGTCATGCTCACCGGCGACAACGCCGCGACGGCCCGGCACATCGCGGGGCAGGTCGGCATCCGCCGCGTCGAGGCGGGCCTGATGCCCGAGCAGAAGATCGGCTTCGTCAGGGAGCTCGTCGCGCGCGACGGAGCCGCGGGCATGGTCGGTGACGGCGTGAACGACGCTCCCGCGCTCGCGGCGGCGACGGTCGGCATCGCGATGGGGCACGGCGGGACCGATGTCGCGCTCGAGGCCGCCGATGTCGCGATCATGTCCGACGATCTCACCCGGCTTCCGTTCGCGGTCGAGCTCGGCCGCGCGACGCGGGCGATGATCCGGCAGAATGTGGTGTTCTCGATGGCCGTCGTGATCGCGCTGATCCCGCTCACGCTCTTCGGCGCGATCCCGCTGTCGGTCGCCGTCCTCTGCCACGAGGGCAGCACCGTGATCGTCGCCCTGCACGGGCTGCGGCTGCTGTCGCGCCGGGACCGGCATGCGCACGCGCGAGGCTAGCCTCCGCCGTCTCAGCCGAAGGTCGAATCGAGCCAGCGTGCGACATTGAGCATCGGCCACGCCAGGCGCCAGTGCTGCATCGCCTGGGTGCGCACGAGCTCGCGCGCGGCCGGCGAGAAGACCTCGCGCGAGATCGGCGCGTCGATCCAGTGCGACTGCGCCTCGATCCACGACTCGAAGGGAAGCGGGAAGCTCGCCTTCGGCCTTGCGAGGATCTCGGGCGGAAGCGTGTCGGCGAACGCCTGCCTTAGGACGCGCTTGGTCTGCAGCGTCGCGGTCGCGGTGCCGCCGCGGGAGCCGCCGGAGTCGAGCAGGTGGGCGCCGCCCGCACGCAGCGCCGCGTCGAGCACGCGCATGTCCGCGAATGGCACGCGGCCCTCGACCGATCCGCGCATGAGCGCCACATTGAGCCGCTCGAGGAGGTTCACAAGGTTGACGCTGCGCTGCACCGCGAGATGTGCGTCGATCGACGAGAGGTCGCCCGCCTCCATGAAGCCCCGCACGAGGAGGTCGCCGAGCGGGTCCCCGCCGTGGTCGCCGAACTTCTCGAGCGTCGATTCGCGGAAGAACTCAGCGAGCAGCGCGCGTGGCGCCCATCCGAAGGCGCTGCGGTAGAAGTCCGCCGCGCCGTCGGGCGTGTGGGTCGGCGTGGAGTCGATCCAGCCGAGCGTGGCCTCGATGGGCGCGCCGTATCCGCCGAAGATCTCGTCCGCGCCCTCGCCGGAGAGCGCCGCCGACGCATGCGGCGCGATCGCGTGGCCGAGCAGCGCGATCGCGACCTCGTTCGGCGTCGCGAGCGGGTGCGCGGAGTCGGTGACCATCCGCTCCCACTGGATCACGAACTGCTCGGCCGAGATCGCGATCTCGCGATGTTCGGATCCGAGGAGCTTCGCGACATGGCGGGCCATGAAGAGATCCGAGCCCGGCCGCGCGGCGTCCTCGTCGGATCCTGCGGCGAAGGTCATGAGGCCCGGCCGCGACGAGCGCGCGACCGCGGCGATGATCGTGCTGTCGATGCCGCCCGAGAGCAGCGCGCAGACCGGCTTGTCCGCCGCGAGATGCCGCTCGACGCTTTCGGTGACCGCTTCGCGGACGATCCACGCCGCGTCGCCGAGCGAGCATGGGGCCGTGGCGGTGGGCAGCGGCGTTCGCCGGCTGAGCATGCAGCGCACGCGCCCGCCGGAGAGCGCGTGGACGCGGACCTCGCCTGGCTCGACCGCGGACATCCCGCGGTAGAGCGTGCGTGCGCCGAAGCTGCGCCGCGGCATCTCGAGGAACGCCGCGACCGACGCGAAGTCAGGCTCGGCGCGGAAGGACGGATGGGCCAGGATCGCCTTGGGCTCACTTGCGAACACGAGCTCGGGGCCGCCGGGCGCCTGCACCTCCGCGTAGAGAAGCGGCACGATCCCAAGCGGATCGCGGGCGAGGACGAGCTCGTCCGAGTCGACGAACCACGCCGCGAGCGCGTACATCCCGCGGACCTCGCGGAGTCCGTCGACGCCGCGCAGCGCAAGCAGCGCGCTGAGCGTCTCGGTGTCGGAGCGCGTGGTGAAGCGTGCGCCCTCGACCTCGAGCCCGCGCCTGAGGTCGAGATGGTTGTAGATCTCGCCGTTCCACGAGAGGAGGACGCGCCGTCCGAGGCCGGTCGAGCGGAACGGCTGGGCGCCGCCCGCCGGGTCGACGAGCGCGAGGCGCCGGTGCGCGAGCGCGACATGGCCTGCATGCATGACCCCGGCGCCGTCGGGGCCGCGATGTCCAAGCAGATCGCACAGCATGCTGCACGCCTGCTCGCTGAGCGAGACCTTCCGGCCCCGCGCTGTCGCAACTCCAAGGACTCCGCACATGCACGCTTTCTCCGGGAACGCCGCCAAAAGGCGGCGCAGGGCTATCGGCGTGCGTGGTTTCGCGATCAAGCCGCGGACCTCCGAATCGGCGCGATCTCAGACGGAATAACCCGCACGGGCTTGCGATGTCATCGCGGGTGCAGGACGATGGCCCCATGGCTTCGATAATCCGCGCGCTTGCTTCGTCCGCCGCACTCTTCGGGGCGCTTGGCGCAGTCCCTGCCGCCTCCGCCGAGGTGGTCCTCGACACCCTCTTTCAGGACCATGCCGTGCTCCAGCGCGGCAGGCCGATTCCCGTCACCGGACGCGCGGCGCCCGGCGAAGAGGTCCGCGTCGAGTTCGGACCGCATCAGGCGAAGTCGCGCGCCGGAGCGGATGGGCGCTTCCGCGTCGAGCTTCCCGCGATGGAGGCGTCGACCGAGGGGCGCGCGCTGCGCGTCGCGGCGACCAGCGGAAGCGTCGAGGCGAAGGACATCGTTGTCGGGGAAGTCTGGTTCTGCTCCGGGCAGTCGAACATGGAGTGGACGGTCGATGCGTCCGGTGAAGCGGAGCGCGCGCGTTCCGCGGCCGGCAAGCTGCCGATCCGGTCGTTCAAGGCGCCGCATGTGACGGCGAACGAGCCGAAGGACCGCGTCGCAGGCGCATGGCGCGTCGCGGGCGCCGACACCGTCGGCGGGTTCACGGCCGTCGGGTTCTGGTTCGGCGCGGATCTCGCACGCTCGTTCATGCTTGAGGTTCCCGTTGGCCTCGTCGACATCTCGTGGGGCGGCACGCGCATCGAGCCGTGGATTCCGCTCGACGAAATGGCCAAGTCCGAGTTCGCCGGCCGCGCCGACGAGCTTGCGCGCCTCATCGCGGCGTCGCGCGGCATCTCCCCGGAGCAGCGCGCGGAGATGCAGGCCGCCGAGGACGCGCGGTTCGCGACGGAGCGCGATGGCTACTGGCTGAAGGCGCTCGCGGGCGAGGTCGGCCAGCGCGAGGGCTGGTCGCAGCCGGAGCAGTCGGATGGATTCCCCGCCGGATGGAGCAGGTCGGCGCTGCCGGCGTTCTATCCGGCCCTCGACC
>Ga0078894_10003221_pt1 | contig 12389 bp, 22 predicted proteins | sample LauGreSu1BDMLBSD_2_FD_67506 | JGI IMG/M metagenome (GOLD analysis project Ga0078894, IMG submission 67506) | Freshwater lake microbial communities from Lake Michigan, USA - Su13.BD.MLB.SD (version 4) (version 4) | ecosystem: Environmental > Aquatic > Freshwater > Lake | place: Lake Michigan...
CCCCATCGTCGATCCCCCGCCCGGCGGCCGGCCAGAAGCCCGCAAACGTCCGCCGCTGATCGCGGCGGACTCCTCGCCAGACGCCCCGCAGATCACACGCCAGCCCCGTCTCCGAGGTCGATTTCGGGCAACCCCGCGATCGAATCGAACCCCGACGGGGCAATCAAAGGATCTACATATACCCGCTGCAGTCGCGGATCGTAGTGATCCAGCATCATCGTGGCCGCTTCCGTACCGTATTTCGCAGCGGCATAGGACGCTGCGGTCCGACGCATCCCGTGAAATCCTCGATACTTCACTCCGGCGGTGCCGCACAGTACCTTGAGCGACGCCCACTGGGAGCGAGTCCGCCGGTCCCATGGCCAGACAAGATCCTCCGGCCCGCGACGCTGCTCGGCCATCATTTCCGCAAGCTGCGGCGTGATCGACCGCTCTAAGTCCCTCGTGCTGCCTTTGCGGGTCAACGCCAGGAACAGCAACCGCTTTCGCTCGAGGTCAACTTGCCCCCACCGGAGCGAGGTCAACGCGGTAAATCTTTCGCCGGTGCATAGGGCGGCATACAGCAACGTCGGCCACCACCACTTCGCGGGCAGCCCTCCGACCTTCCCGATGCGACGCTTCGCCGTCCGAATCAACTTCCCCACGTCGTCCGCGGTGTACGCACGACCGACCGGTAGTTTCTCCGGCACCTTCACTCGCGGCAGCTCGGGGAAGTCGGCGGTCAGTTTCTTCTTGGCCGCGTAGGTCCAGACGGCGGCGATCATCGTGCGATCCTTCCGCACGCTCGCGGGGCTCGGCGTCCTACCGGCCCACGCAACCGTTTCGGCACGCCATCGGAGATACCGGGCGACCACCAGGTCGTCGAAGTCCTCGACGGTGGCGGGCCGGCCAAGATATTTCTCAAACCGATCCCACAGCATCCGGTACAGCACGACCGTCGCTGGCTTCAACTCGCGCAGCAGAGCGTAACGCTCCGTAACCTCTCTAACCGTCATGGCACTCATGGCATCTACCCTCTTGGTGTTAATGCCAGGCAGTCTGCCCCAGGAGTGGACGGTCGTACATTACCCTTCCTAGGTATTCGACTCCCCTCGCCTCCACTAGAAACCCTGCCCGGCACTTCGACTCTACGAGAGTGCCGGGCGGGGTTCCAGTTTTGACGTTTTTGACTGTCGCAACGGGGTATGTACGATAGGAAACATGGTCATGGCGAACTCCCACCTCAAAGTCCTCTCCACCGCCGACGTGGCGAAGCTCATGGGCGTCGCGTCCGCCAGCGTCCGAAGATTCGCGATCGACGGGATGCTGAAGGGACGCAAGCTCGGTGCTCGAGCCTGGGTGTTTGACGAAGACGAAGTCGACAAGTTCATCCGCAGCTACGACGCCAACCTCGACCCAAGTCTCGGCGGCGGCCCGCGTGGCCCGCGATCACGCAAGAAGTAGCGTGATTCCAGCGATTTCAAGAAAAAACGAAATCTGACCTTGACCGGTCTGTACGCTACCGTACAATCCCGCCGCCGACGACGAACAGCACTACGCAGTTCAACGTCGGCATCTTTCGGCTGATGTCTGTACGACACCGCACAGACTTAAAGACCCAGGATTTCAACTCCCCAAACACACGTTTCCGCCGAGCGCCACGCGAAAAAAAATCGTTTGACCACCCGGTGAACATAGGTACAGTTGGCCCACCCAAGAGAACCAGCGGCCGATCACGGTGATCGGTAGGACCAATAGGCGAGGGAACCGCCGATGACTGCACGACGCAAATCGCCGGCCACCCTCAAGGAACGAGGAAGCCAAGATGGACAACGCAAGAAGCTACCGCGAGCGGGAGCACGACAACGCCGACCCAACCGAGCCAACGATTCAACTGCTCGCGTCGGCAATCAGGATGAGCTGGTCGCCGGACGAGGAGTACCGGCGGCGAGTGACCCGGTGCGACTACACCCCGCCGGATGCCGCCCCGGTCAACGTGCGGACCTTGTCCGCTCCGCATCGGGAGACATAGCCAACGTCGCCCAGCGGCTAATCGTGCGGGCCGTTACCGCCACGTTTGTTGCCACGCGGCGGTTGCCTCTCAACGAGACCGTGGACCTGGACATCGACAAGCGGCTGCAGTTGGGCGACCTCGAGGCCGTCCATGACATGGCTCGCGAAGCGATCTCCGACCTGGAAACGCTGGCCGACCGTGTGGCCGGACTGCTGTGCGACGAGCCGGACGCAATGCGTCGGCTGGCCGAAGTGCGAATCCGGCAGGATCGCACCGGCAAACCGTGGTACGGCGAGGCAATCAGCGGATCGTTCAAGGAGGCCGCCGCGACGGATCGCGGCGGAAAGGAGCCCTGCGGAGCGGGGCATGGACAGGAGCAACCCCGGCGAGCCAAGGCTGGCAAACCGGCAAAGAAACGGAGTCGGTAGTGCTAGTTCTAAGTCGTCGCGTGGACGAGGCGATCCAAATCGGGCCGGACATCACGGTGCTCGTCACCGCGATCTACAAGCTCGACGGCTATCAGCCGGTGGTCAGGATCGGGATCGACGCCCCGCGTCATGTTTCAATCCGAAGGAGCGAACTCAATGCCGAGCGGAGTGGACCCGAAACGGGCGAGTGTGAAGGTAGTGGACGGCAAGGCCGCACTAGGGATTTGCCGAGCGCTAAAGCTGCTTCGAGCTGCACGACTGATGCTCACGAGTGTCGGTGCGGTCGAAGGGCAGAGTCGAAGTTTTGACGGCGACGTGCGGATGGTCCGCACGGCCGTGGGTGAGATGGAGAGATGGGCACAAGAGGAAGGAATCCAAGTATGAAAATCACACGGGGTGTACGGGCGACGGCGAAGCGAGTGATCGCATACGGCGTCGAGGGAATCGGTAAGAGCACGCTGGCAAGCCAGTTTCCCAATGCGGTGGTGCTCGACACCGAGGACGGCACGAACCACTTGGACGTGGCCCGCGTGTCGGTGGCGTCGTGGGCTGACCTTGAAGGTGCCCTCCACGAACTGATCCGCGACAACCAAGGTTTTAAGACGGTCGTGATCGACTCTGTCGATTGGGCCGAGCGGCTCCTAATCGACCACCTTCTCAAGAAGGCCAACAAGCGGTCGATCGAGGATTTCGGCTTCGGCAAGGGCTACACGATGGTGGCCGAGTCGGTGGGCCGGCTTTTGTCGGTCTGCGACTCGCTGATCGACCAGGGCGTCAACGTCGTGATGGTGGGCCACTCCACCGTCAAGCGGGTCAGCCCGCCAGATATGGACGAGGGCTACGACCGCTACGAGTTGAAGCTGACCAAGCAGAGCGGGCCGCTGGTGAAAGAGTGGGCCGATTGCATCCTCTTCGCCAACTACCGCACGAAGCTGGTGGCCGGCGAGGACGGCCGGACCAGGGCCAAGGGCGGCCGCGAGCGTGTGCTGCACACCGAGCGGACGGCGGCTTTCGACGCCAAAAACCGCTACGGATTGGCTCCGGAACTGCCCATGACGATCGAGGCTCTCGCCCCGCTATTCGCTGGGGTAACGCCGGCATCGGCTGCCAAGGCTGGGTGGCTCGACCGTGTCAGGGCTGCGAACACCGTTGAGGAGCTTGGGCAGATCGCCGTTGAGGCCGACAAGGCCGTGACGGCTGGTGACCTTACCGAGAGTCAGCGGAACAAGCTGGACGGCTTGATCGCAGCCCGCCACGACCAACTCGAGCCCCAGGAGGTGCCGTCGTGAGCAGCACAGAAGAACGCGACAACGAAGCCCGCCATGCGGCGGCGATGCAGATCGTGGAGGACACGGCACTGGCCTTCAAGCATGGGGCGGTCAGTTTCAATCGAGCGAAGAGCATCATCGACGACGCCCTTGTTGGTGACGCGGATCGGATCGTGAAGATCGGCAACAAGCACACCCCGGAGATCGAGACGTGAACTGGAATGATTTTGGAGAAGCGAGCGACACCTCGACCAGCACTGCCGCCGAGCAACTCTGCCCGGATGGCACGCACGTCGCAATGATCGGCTGGGTGAAACTGCAGCCCAAGGATTGGGCAAAGTCCGCCACCAACGGAGAGGGAACGTGCCTCACGGTGCGGCTCGACTTCGGCAAGGGAATCAAAGCCGTCTTCGATTCGATCCCGTGCGACCGCCGCGGTTCGGTCGAAGCACTGTGCCGGTCGGCCCGCGTCGACCCGCCAGCCGGCGAGTGGGACGAAACGCAGCTCAAGGGCCAGGTCGTGACCGTCGAGACGGTGATCGCACTGAGCAAGGCCGGAAACGACTTCGTGAAGGTCGTGAAATACAAGCCCAACGCGGATCCGCTCCCGAAGGAGATCCGCGATCGGCCAGTCAACCGCACGCCGACGCAGAAGGCCGACGCGGCCAGCAACGCACCCAACGACGACATTCCCTTCTGACCTCACGCAAGGAAACAACAATGGCACAAGTATTTCGCACCGTCGCGAACAACTTCCCGGTGACTGAGTATTTCCGGCAGACCGGCCAGACCGTTCTCGTCGGGGAGGAAGTCTTCGTGAAGGCCGACTACGGCTTCGTACTTGAAGTGATGGCCGGCGAGTGGTTCTTCACCCGCGAGGAAGCAGACGAGGCCGCGGCAAAGAAGCTGGAAGAACGCCGCCGACGCATCGACCTACTGATCGAGGAACTTCGCCGGCCGCTCCCGGCCGTAGCGGCTGCCGATTCATCGGCCGCGGGGAGAGCGCAAGCGGTGGTCGCGACATAACTCCGCAGCCGGGGGCCGGGTGGCTTCTCCACCAGCATGACCGGTGGCCCCGACCGTCAGCCGCACGTCACGCGGCCAATACACAAAGGACTGTGAAATGACTTGCAACGTGGGCGAAGTGACGTTCATGCAACTGCGTGGCGACCGCGATCGGACGTGGGTGCGGTGCAGCGACTTGATCGCTGCCGGCACGGCGGCGGCCAACCGACGTTTCACCCGTTACGAGGTGCGGATGGCGATCGCACACCTTCCGAAACCGACGGTGAAGCATCACGGCCACTGGCACTACGGCCAGGAGCACTTGGACGCGGTGATCGCTGCAGCAAGGAGCGGTGCATGACTATCGAGGACGCAATCGAAGCCATTAACACGGCGGCCGATCGCAATGCCGCGATGGTGATCGCCAATGCGGTGGCAAGGGAATCCATGGAACTCGAAAGGCCATACGCCGACGAGCTGGCCGTGCGTGCGGCGTGGTTCAAGCGGTGGGGAAACACGAAACAGCAACTCGGCTACGCCGGCCCGCGTCGCGGCACCAACTGGACGGGAGACTGATCATGACGCTGCAAACAACTGACCAAGCAATCGCGTCGCTACCGCTGTTCGCGAAGCCAGCGGCGGCCTGCACGGCGAAGGCCGAGCTGGTGGCCGGCTTCGACACAGACGCGGCCCGTGCGGCGATCCTCGAGGCACTCACCAAGAGCGGGCGAGCCATGACCGGCGAGGAGCTGGTGGATCACTGCCAGCGGCTTGGCCTGGTGCCGCACGACGCGAGGGCTTTCGGGAGCGTGTTCGCCGGTCTGGCGAAGCAAAACAAGATCGTGTCGGTCGGATTTGCGGCCCGGAGAAAAGGCCACGGCACAGCCGGGGCGAGGTTGTGGAGGGCAACGGATGGCCGGTGAATGGATCGCAGTCGACCTCGCCATGCCGGAGAAGCCGGAGGTCCAAGAGCTGATCGACACGACCGGGCAGCCGGTCGAGGTGGTCTGCTTTCGCCTCTGGAAACTTTGGGGGTGGGCGTCGATGCACTGCACCGACGGGTCGGCCCGCATGACCTTACCTCGGCTGGTGCGAACGTGCGGGGCTGACGAGTCCTTCTGGCGTGCCGTGGCGGCCGTCGGGTGGCTGGAGATCGACGAGGCTGGCGGAAGCGTTGCTGTCCCAGGGTGGGATCGCCGGTTCTCCCAGTGTGCCAAGTCGAGAATGCAGCAATCCGACCGTTCACGGGCCCACGAAGACCGAAATCCAGGGCGAAAACGCCAATACGGGTCTTCCGACGCACCGGCGTCGGACGGTCCGACGGCCGATCGTCGCAGAAGAGAGGAGAGGAGAATTCCTCCTCCTCCGCGTGAGGCTTCGCAGCCGGAGGCATGGGAAGCCCTCCGGCGGGCATGGAACACCGGTGCCGGACCGGCGACCCGCCGCAACCCGTGGAAGCCCGCGAACCCCCCGGATCACGCCGCGGCGGTGATCGTGCAGGACGGGTGGCTGACCGCTGCCCTTGAAGCGATCCCCCGTCTGGCCGGCTGCCGGTATTTCGATAGCCCGGTGACGCTGCACCAGTTCACGGTCGACGGGTTCGTCAACAAGGTGCTTGGCGGGCAATACGACGCCCCTAAGACCCCGAAGGGTGCCCCAGCGGCCGACGAGCGGCCGAAGGCCGTCGGGTGGAGCGGCAGCGACGCAGCCCGTCTGCAAGCCACGATCGAGAAGCAACGTGCAACCGCCGGAGGAGCCGCATGACCAGCGACGACGAAATGCTGGTCAGAGGACCGGCCCGCTGCGTCGCGTGCGGCAAGGCGGTCGAGTTGACGAGCGACGGCTACGCCAACCACCACTGCCAGCCACAGTCCGAGTCGGCGAAGAAATCCGCCAACACTAGGGCGCACGACGGCTACTCGCGTACTCCTCCGCTGTGGGAGCGGCTTGACGATGGGTTCTTGATGCTGAAAGAGGACGACGACGAATGACAGTAACCTCAACCTCGATCCGCCGTGCCCGCTCCGCGGGCACTACCGCGAAGCAGCGTGCGGTCATGGACGCGATCGTGGAGCTGACCGCTGCCCGCGGCTACCCGCCGTCCATACGCGATCTCGCAAATCACTTCGGCGTCAACGTCAACGACGTGTACCAGAAGATCACCAGGCTGCACCGCGACGGGCTGGTGGCGTGGGATCCGGGGGTGTGCCGGTCGCTGCGGGTGGTGGAGGTGACGGCATGACCATCCTCGGCATCGACCCCGGCCTCTCCGGTGCCCTCGCCCTCCTCAACGGCGACGAGCTGCACGTCCTCGATATGCCGGTCGCGGAGGTCCGCGGCAAGCGTGTAATCGACGCGGCCAGGCTGGCCCACCTCGTCCAGCGGGGCTTCCCGTACATGCCCAATCACGTCGTCCTCGAGCACGTCCAGGGCGTGCAAGGGTCCGGGGCCACGTCCGCGTTTTCGTTCGGCCGCGGCTTCGGCCTGGTGGAGGGTGTGATCTCGGCCCTCGGCTTCCCGCTGACCCTAGTCCGTCCGCAGTCGTGGACGAAGTCGATCGGCGTCAGCCGCGACAAGGGCGAGCACCGTCTGGTGGCAAGCCGCTTGTGGCCGAAGCACGCCGACCTATTCGCCCGCGTGAAGGACGACGGGCGGGCCGACGCGGCGTTACTCGCTCACTGGTACGAGAGGTGCGGCGTTGCCAATCGTTGACGACCAGAGTCGCAAGGACGCCGATATTGAACGTGGCCGACGGCGACTCAGCCGCGGTGCCGACATCGGCGAAATACCGCCAGTGGTGGAGCCGGCCCGTCGCGAGTCGTGCCGGCTGGACCTTGAACGATTCCTGACCACCTACTTCCCGTTCTCGACGGGACTGTCGCCGTTTTCCGACGATCACCGTCGCGTCATCAAGCGAATCCAAGACTGCATCATCGGCGGCGGGCGGTTCACCAACGCGGTGTATCGCGGCTTCGCCAAATCCACGATCTCCGAGAATGCACTTCTTTGGGCGATCCTCTACGGCCACCGACGTTTCGGCGGGATCTTCGCCGCCGAGTCTGACCTGGCCGCAAAAGCGATCAACTCGATTCGCACGGAGCTGTCCGACAACGACCTCCTCTTCGACGACTTCCCCGAAGTGTGCCACCCCGTGCGGGCACTTGAAGGCAAGGCCCAACGGTGCAACTCGCAGACCTACCGCGGCGAGCGGACGCATATCGGGTGGCGGAAGGACACGCTCGTCATGCCGGCTATCGCCGGATCGCCGTCGTCCGGGTCGGTGATTATGTCCCGCGGCCTCACTGGCTCGATCCTTGGGCTCCGCTGGAAGACTCCGGACGGCCGGCAGCTCCGGCCGGACTTCGTGATCGTGGACGACCCGCAGACCCGCGAGTCGGCCAGGTCGCCGGTGCAGTGCCAGTACCGACTCGAAATACTCACCAAGTCGGTGATGAAGCTGGCCGGCCATACCCGCAGCATGGCGTGCGTGGTCAATGCGACCGTGATCTCCACTGGCGACATGGTGGACCAGCTCCTCGACGCCGGCCGTTACCCTGCGTGGCAGGGCGAGCGGATCCCGATGGTCCGCAAGTTCGCAGACCGCAACGACGACCTCTGGATGGACAAGTACCGCGACCTCCGCTGCACGTTCGCGAAGGACGTGCCGGGGGACCAGAAGCGTGCCCACGCTGCGGCCAATGATTTCTATCTCGCCAACCGCGACGCGATGGATGCCGGCTGCGAGGTTTCTTGGGCTTCGTGCTTCGACCCGGACTCTGAGCACTCCGCGATCCAGCACGCGTACAACGCGCTGATCGACGACGGTGCGGACGTGTTCGCCAGCGAGTTTCAGCAGCAACCGCTCGCGGACGAGGCCGCAAGCCTCGGGGTGACGGGCGAGGACGTTCGCAGTCGAGTCATCGAAATACCCAGGTGGGTGGTCCCTCGCGGCTGCGACACGCTGACGGCGTTCGTGGACGTGCAGGAAAAACTCCTCTACTGGGCGGTCGTGGCGTGGGGCAACCAGCTCCGCGGGCACCTTGTGGCCTACGGTGCGTACCCGGAGCAAGGGCGTGCGTACTACACGCTTCGCGACTCCAAGAAAACGCTTGTGTCGGCGGCTGGCGGTGCTTCGCTCGAGGCTGCCATCCACGCCGGTCTTGATGCGGTGATGGCGATGCTGCTCAATCGGGAGTTTGGTCGCGAGAACGACGAAGCGGTGCTACGGGTCGGCCAGTTGTTCGTGGATGCCAACTGGGCACAGACGCAAGGCGTCGTGCGAGACTTCGCACGCCGATCGGCGTGGGGTCCGCGGGTGCTGCCGACGCATGGCCGCTTCGTGGGTGCGTCGGGCCAGGCGATTAGCGACAAGCCGCCGGATCGCGGCGAGCGGATTGGTGCCAACTGGCGGACCAGCACGATCCAGAAGCAGCGGCACGTCTTGTACGACACCAATGCGTGGAAGACGTTTGTGGCCGGCAGATGCAAGTTGCCGGCGGGAGACCCGCAAGCGTTCACGATTCACTCGGGCCAGCATGAAATGCTCGCCGAGCACCTGGCGGCAGAAGCACCGATTCGCGTTGAGTCGAAGATGCGAACGGTGGACGAGTGGCGTGCGATCCCCGGCCGCGACAACCACTGGTGGGACTGTCTCGTCGGGGCCGCGGTGGCGGCGTCGTTCACCGGCATATCGGCCGTAGGTGCCGAGCCACCGAAAGCACCGCCGCGAAAGGTGATCTCAAGCGAGGAAATGGCCGCACGTCGTGCGGCGTTGCTTGACAAGATGGGTAGGTAAGTCGAGGTTGACGCCCGTACACTATGGGGAAGAATGCGAGCGGTTCGATTCCTCATTCCGAAAGGAACTACCGATGCGATTCCTTACGCTTCTCGCGGTTCTCGTGTGCAGCACCGCCGTCGGCCAGGACGTGATCTACGCCAGCCGGTCGTGTGCTAACGGGCAGTGCCGCCAGGTCAGTGATACCTCGACGGCCCAAGGGGTCGCGGAGATCCAGGCCCGCCAAGGCCGCGTGGGGCACCATGGTGGCAACAGCGGATACGAGGGGTGCGGATCCGGCCCTACTCCGGCCGCGGCACTCGCTAACTGCTGCTTCTCGCGAAACGGGTGGCCCGTGGTCGACCAGGGCGTGGCGTTCGGCCACGGCCGGTGGTTCGCGTGCCGCCGGTATGGTCGGTGATTTCTCTTTCCCCGAAAGGACGGTGATCGTGTTTCGTTCGATCCTGGGTATTTCGATGGCGGCGTTTCTTGGCCTGGTGGGCGTGGCCCTCGCTGGTGCATCGCCGGAGGCCGCTCCGGCGGTTGCCGGCTGCCACGGTGAGGCCGCTGCGTGCCACGGTCGCACGACCGTGGCCCAGCGGGTCGCGGCCCGGCAGGCCGCACGGCAGGATGCTCGAGCGGCCAAGCGTGCCGCAAAGGCGTCGTGCCACGGCGAGCCCGTAGCCGCGGCGTGCGAGTGCCGCTGATGTTCTCCGACTTCTCGCCGGTCACCGCCGTGCTGGTGTTCGCGACATACGTCGTCATCGACGTGCTGTACGCGGCCTACATCATCGCGGTTGGTGACCGGCGGGCGGTTCGGGCCGCGGCCCTCTCGTCGGTGATCTACGGGTTGCTGGCCTACGGTGTGGTCACGTTCTCAAAGAACATCATGTACCTCGTGCCGCTGGCGGCCGGGGCGTTTGTGGGGACGTACATCACGGTGAAGTGGCGGCATGAGTAGCCGCTGAACGACAGCGATAATCGAGTGGCGGAAGTGGACGCCATTTTTCAAGAAGCGCGATGACCGCCACTTCGATTCATCGCATTGTTAGGTGTGCTAATGAAAACTCCAAAGATAATTGAAGGGCTAACGATTCTGCAAAAGTATCGCGACGAGCCAGACGGATTCCATACAGGTGCGGAACATGATTGCATTTATGCATTCCAAACTTCAAAGCCACTATCACAGGAAGACCTAGTGAGAATAATCGAACTTGGTTGGTTCCAAGAAGACACGGATTATGGTGACGACGAAGAAACGGATGGCAATTTCGCGGCAAAGCATTACGACCCAGAAGAGTCATGGTGTTGCTACACCTAACGCGCAGGATCAGCGGCAGCGATGAAAGGACTCACCATCCCTAAAGACGTTGAAGAGCTGTCCGCTGCATCCTCTGGTTCGCCGACGTTTCAGTTGAGGGTGCTCGATCTTTACTGCGGGGCTGGCATGGCTGCGGATGGATACGCTGCGGCTGGCTTTGCACCTACCGGCGTGGATATTTTTTTGCGGGCCTCATACCCATACGAGTTCGTGTGGGGCAGCGCATTGGCGATCTTGAAGAACAGGGATTTCGTGCAACAGTTCGACCTAATCCACGCCAGCCCGCCATGCCAAGCACACACACGGGCGAAACACTTGCGATCCGCGCAGGGAGGCAAGAGCCGCCACGGCGATTTCCTGACGCCGACGCTAGCCCTTCTTCGCACCTACGACATCCCGTGGATCGTAGAGAACGTGCCAGGCTCGCCAGGGATGGAAGGTGCAGTAACGGAATGCGGATCGGCTTACGGGCTCAAGGTGCGAAGGCACCGGCTATTCCTCGCGTCGTTTCCGATTCAAGGATCGGAGTGCCGACACGCGGAGCAGGGCAAGCCCGTTGGCGTGTATCACATCATGGGAGACACCTGTAAGGGCGTATGCAAAAAGACGGGCAAGTTGGTGGTAGGCGGCAGCACGGCGAGGACAGAGGACGAGGCCCGCGAGGCTATGGGCGTGGCTCGCGATCTTTCGTGGGACGAGCTCAAGGAAGGGTTTCCGCCGGCCTACACGGAACACCTCGGGAGACAGGCGGCGGCCTACATCGGAGCAGGCCGCAAGTAGTCGGCGAACACGGAAGATCAACGGCGGCCACAGGAGGACTCACCATGACACATGACGCAGCAGGGCCGTCCGTTGCATCGCTTGGTTATGCCGCGTTGCTTCGTGATCCTCGGTGGCAGCGCACGAGGCTTCGCATCATGGAACGCGACGGCTTTTCGTGCGTCGCCTGCGGAGACGAGAGCACGACACTGTCGGTGCATCATTTGCGATACCGCGGGCTTCCGTGGGATGCGGACGACGCTGACCTTCAGACGCTGTGCGAGCCCTGCCATAAAGCGCTCGGCAAGCACAGCATGGGTGGTGTCTACTACGCATGGGACGAGATCGGGCCGGACGACTGGCGAGTGCTTGCGGTGTTCGAGCGGTGCCCTGTCTGCGGCAACAGTGAAGACGCAAGCCATAGCGGAGTGATCGTGTTTGGGTGCGGCCACTCGGTTTGGTGGCCATCGGAACGGCCGGGAATGCGTGTTCAGTGGCAGCAGACTTTCAACGGGTTTCCGGCTTTCTGCTTGGCATAACACGCAGGATCAGCGGCAGCGATGAAAGGACTCCCCATGCCGAAACACGACGCAACGCTGTCCGCTGCATCCGCTGGTTCGACGACGCATTTCACGGCCAAAACGCGCGATTCCAAAATCTCTCAACCACGCCTTGCCTTCTGTCCGACATTAGGTATAATGGTGGCAGTGGCCGGTCGTTGCTTGACGCAAAAGGGAGAGTGAAATGGAAACCATCACGCGATTCAGCGGATACCGTTCCGATGTTGACCAATGCACAAAGTCAACGGTTCACGCCATCGAATGCGGAGTGACGCTGTGCG
>Ga0078894_10003224_pt1 | contig 12383 bp, 7 predicted proteins | sample LauGreSu1BDMLBSD_2_FD_67506 | JGI IMG/M metagenome (GOLD analysis project Ga0078894, IMG submission 67506) | Freshwater lake microbial communities from Lake Michigan, USA - Su13.BD.MLB.SD (version 4) (version 4) | ecosystem: Environmental > Aquatic > Freshwater > Lake | place: Lake Michigan, USA...
GATCCCAAGTGACTCATCTTGCGTTTGACAAATCGATACGATCAAGGAATCGTTGGTCCGCAAACTATCCTTCAATACCCATGAATCCATCGACCAGGTCCGCACATACCCATCCCGAAATCCGATCGAAACAGTTCTGCTATTCGAGTTCACAAAGATCGCACTCGAAGGCGCTTTACCTAAGGTTACAACCCGTTTACCAGTTTCAATATCATAGATTCTTGCTCCTTCGAAAATGCCGGTCACGCAGAGAATTCGAGGGCTCAAGAACTGCATGCCCCATATCTCTCCTGGTAACTTTATAGGCGCAAGCTCCTTTTGAGAAATCAAGCTGCTAAAGTGTATGTGGTTGTCGTTATTCCTCTCAGCCAGCACTTCTCCATCTTGAGAAATACAAGATGGCCAACCAATAAAATCAACTTTTTCCGGAATGCTTTCCGGCCCCGTGATCAGCTTGCAAGCCGACTCCAATTTGTCGTGTTGCAACTCGCGGATCTGACCATTGAAATAAGTCGCCAATAGAGTCTTCGAGTTGTGCCATGATAAGTTATAAACCCCAGATGTACCTTCGCGATTGACATCCGATTCCATCACTTGAGCCGGAAGTTGAGTTAGATTCTCAGAAAGCGAGTTTCCAAGTACATCGGTACCGACACGAAGCACTTGGCCATTTTCGAACCCAAGTGCAGCTTGTTGGGGCTGTAGAAAAGTAACAGCGGTGATGGCTGATTCGCCGTTATAGGGTTCCACATGCGAAAATGGAGACCAAGCGATAGCCTCGCCGTATTCACCCACAGCGATCACCGTATTACCGCTCCAGCTTATTGCGTTCAGACCACCTCCGAGAAGAGTCTTGTGGATTTCTGGAGCAGTTGGGAACCCGGAATCTAACTCTTGGTCGCTCGATGAAGGATCAGGCAATTGCCAAATCGATACGTCCCCTGATTCGACACCCGCCGCAACCCACTTGTCATCTTGCGAAACCGCCACGCATAGCGCTTGGCGTTGTAGTCCATTGAGCCGAATTTGTTGGTTCGTATCGCGAAGTGAGACAAGCGTACAGCCGTCGAATTCGAAGTTAGTTGCAATCAACCATCTACCATTTTTGGTTGTTGCAAAGCTTTCAATAGACTTTGCAAAATGAATCGATTTAGACTCCGAAGTACCAAGGTTATGGACAACCAGCTCATTACTAGTTTTGTGAACAACAACTTCTTCGTCAGACACCCAATACAATGCCCTCGCACGTCTCGTGGCGGGTAAGGTGATCGGCTGCTTCTCGCTGTTATCCAGGTCGGTAACGATGATATCTTCATAACGACAACCAATTGCTAACATGCTTCCATTGGGCGAAAAGGCCAGCGATTCAATCGTTGATTTGCCCGATACCTTGAGTTCCTTCATCGTCCCGGTAGGCAAGTCGATAAGGGTAGGGTATGTTCTTTGCCCTCCAAATCTCACAGCGCCACCCGCCGCACTGCGTTTCCCGTTGCTGCTGACCGCGAGCGCATGGATTTCGCGAAGGGATGTCTTGTACTGATTGACAGTTTCTTGCGTTGTGCGATCGACAATACGAATCGTTTGATCATTACCGGCAATTGCCACAAAGTTGGTATTCGGTATGGCGATCGCATCCTTTAGAGCGAACGATTCCTTGAACAGCAGTTGGTATTGGCTTTTTAACTCAGCGCTTAGGACTTGCCACTCAGGCCGTGCGGCTGCATTCGTGTGCTGCTGTTGGATCGATCCAAGATCGAGAGCAACGCCTTGAAGGTCACCTCGTTCCAGTTTACCATAGGCAAGTTTCAAAGCGGACATCCATGCCAAGTCACGATAAAGAGCCTCCTGGGCTTTCGTGTCTCTCTCAGAGGTGGTTATTGCGTTTTTAGCGAGGATCAATTCGCCGTTACGTTTCGACAATAGAAGTGCCGAAAACACGCTTACTCCCAGTGCTACGAGGATACTGCAAAGCACAATCGCCATACCGGCCACCAACGACCGGTTCGATCTCCCCCATCGCACAAAGCGTTCCACAAGGGTCGGAGGACGCGTCAAAGTCGGCTTGCCATTGAGAAAGCATTGCAAGTCATCGCGGAGTTCCGATGCATTGCGAAATCGATCGACGACCGAGAAAGCAAGGCACTTCATGCAGATTGCAGCTAAGTCTCTGCGGATCTCAGGATTGAGCGAGCGTGGATCCTGTGGAGATAGACTCATTTCGATCGCGCGAAAAACATTGCCAGAGGGACTTCGAGGCAGTTGCCCAGTGAGTAACTCGAAGAGCATTACACCTAACGCATAGATATCCGAGGACGGACCGATGGAATCACTATCCCCCATCAGTTGCTCCGGCGCCATGTAATCGATCGACCCGACGATCAATCCGGTCGTGCTCACATGTCTCTCGTTTGTTTGTTGGTCGATGAGTCTTGCCAACCCAAAGTCGGTCAAACGAGGTATACCCTCATCCACAGTTTCTTGGGCATTCGCGGGAATTTCAATAATCACATTCTCGGGTTTGATATCACGATGTAGGACACCCATGAGATGGGCGTGATGAATCGCGTCCGCTAATTGAGCGATTAGCCTCGCAGAGAATTCTTGGGTAGGGATGCGTTGTCTGTTATGGAGCACGCGCAAGGTAGAGCCTTCGACATGCTCGGAGGCAAGGTAGTGGATACCATGTGCCGTTCCTACTTCGTATAGTCGCACGATGTTCGGGTGGTTCAATCGTGCGGTCGCTTGGGCTTCTTTTTCAAAGCGTTCGTGCAGTTTCGCGATCAATCGCAGTTCTGGGTGCAGCGCCTTGATTGCAACGTTGCGTTTGAGAATCGGGTCGTAGGCCTTCCAGGCTGCGCCGAAGGAGCCTTGCCCTAGTTTCTCCGCAATTTCAAATCTTCCGAAGGGCTTGGGCAGTTCCCAACCCGAGGGATCGACGAGGTGTGGCGTTCGTGATTCTGAAGCACTGGGAGGTCCAAGGACATCATGAAGCAAGCGGATCGTTCTTGCAGATTCAGGATCGAGTGTTGGAAGCTCCACCGGTTCATGATTGGAATTTTGACTAATGGCGTAGTCGTATTCGAGTTGCGAGCGGAGTAATTCGTCGCTTGGATTGAGTTCCCCTTCAGGTTTATTCATGTTCGGACTTAATCCTGATGGAGACGTCGTCGAATGGAATCGATAGATCTAGACCAGCGTCGCCAAACGTTGGCGAGCGGTAGGCCTGTACGATTTGCGATCTCTTGAAATCCCAGTTGTTCGCTGTATCGCATCAAGACGATAGAGCGATCGATGTCAGAGAGGTGCATGAGAGCATCGACAAGCAAGTTCGAGCGTTCGTCGATAGCGACTAAGCTGGATGGGGATTGCGTGTTATCGGCTATGTGTAGGAACGATTCAGGGGGCTGGGATTGGACCATACGGCACTCTGCCATCAAGTGTCGTCGCAGTCCATCGATGAGTCTTGAGCGCAGGATCCGCAGCAACCAGCACTGAAATTCACCCTGGGAGTTCCCTTGAAAGCCCTTTAGACCTTGGCAAGCCGAGAGCATCGTTTCTTGGATCAAGTCGGATTCCGACATGCGAGCTTGCAGGCGACTGGATATCTTCCTTTTTGCTAATTGTTGCAGCAGGGGTCGAAAGGAGTCGAGCAAGCGACCGATTCCAGACGCCCGGTCGTTGCGAGCATGATTCAATAGCTCAGAGAAATTGGGATCCCGAGAAGTAGATGACATAGTCAGTAAAAGCTCAGTTATACGGGAGTTTTCAAAGTGAGTGATTGCGTTGTCAATGTAACGCCGTGTAGATCGTCGTCAAACTGTTTCTATGAATTCTGAAACATTCTTGAAAAGAAAATTACCTGTTCCCGTCTAGTTTTCTAAGCGTGAATATATGGCCAGTGCGTCTGCTGAATCACTAAGCGGGGAAGCAACTTTGATGTCAAATCCAGTGCCGAGAAAAAACAATTCCACCCAGGGAACTCGCAGTCGCCAAATTGCGTCAACCAATAGACGGAACTTTGGACTTCGAACCAATGCTTCGCGCAAAAAAACAAAGACGCAAAGCAGCCAGGGATGCGGAATTGCTGCTGCAGGATAGTTCTGCCTTATACGTAGTGCTCTATACGTAGTGCTCTATACGTAGTGCGGTCCTCCCGGGCCGCAAACACGAGCGCAGCGAGGCGTCAAGTGCGCGCGGGATGCGCGAACGATTGCGCGGTCAGCGGCCCAGGAGGACCGCTCCACGATAGGGCCGCAAACACGAGCGCAGCGAGGCGTCAAGTGCGCGCGGGATGCGCGAACAATTGCGAGGTCAGCGGGCCAGGAGACCCACTCCACGATAGGGCCGTAAACACGAGCGCAGCGAGGCGTCAACGCCGAGTATCAACCTCTCGCCTTCGCCCGACCATCGATACTCATCGCACCAGGTCCGTTTGCAATCAAGAATAACATGGTGCCCATGAGCGAGATGTTCTTCATGAACTGAATCATCTGCAACTGTTGCTCTTGCCCCCGGAAATTCCAAAAGTCGTGAAAGAAGTACGTAGCAAGAACAAGAAAGACTAGGAGCATCGCTGCACCGGAACGGGTTTTGAATCCTGCGATGACCGACAAGCTACCGGCGACGAGGAAAACGATTGCGCCCGCCAATGCGATCTGCGGAAGGGGGACTCCTTTGGATGCCATCAAGTTGGCAACGTCATTGAATTTCGGAATTTTGTTGCCGACCGCACTCATCAAAAAAATCGTAGCGATCATCATCCTACTCAAAACGGATAATGCTGCCATGATTTAAACCTCGTAGGGAGAGAAGAACTCATCGGATGAAAAAGTCCCGCGAGAATGTCTCTGTTCGAATTCTACTCGTTTCGACCTCGATTTGAAGCACGAAAAGCGATCGCCCGGCGGACCGCTGGCGGTCTCGGAGCATCCGGGCCCATGATGGCATGCCAGAGAATCTCATTCAATTCGAAATCGTCGATTCGGTCGTATTCTGTGAAATCCATCTGCATCGATCGATCAGCACCATATGCAAGCGAGTCATTCTTGGCTTGTAAATCGATCTGTGCTGCTTCGAGCGTGTATGGAGTCAGGTCGGCAGAATTGGTGAAACTGTTAAACATCGGACGGGCTGCTGCATCGTATTGAGACAGTGGATCAAGCCCGAGAATTAGTTCCATGGTGCGGATCATACTGACAGTACTGTATTGGGTGCTATCTACATAGGCTCTTTTCGTGTACGGGCTGATAACTAGGCTCACGGTACGATGCGCGTCAACGTGATCAGGTCCATTCTGCGCGTCATCTTCTATAACAAAGATAGCTGTTTGAGCCCACAGCGGACCATGACTTACGGCGTCCACTAGTTTTCCCAAAGCGATATCGTTACTTCCAACGCAAGCTTGGGGGGTAAATGAGCCAGGCTTAGTTCCGTCTGTATGGTCTTCCCCAAGGCTCATCATGATAAACTGCGGCATGTTGTTATTCTCAACAAACTGTTTGTATTCAGCCAGCATGATGTCGATCAAGTCCATATCCCGTTCGCGCCCTTTGCCGATTCCAAAATTCGGACACATATGCCCAACCAGCCCAGGCACTCTACCCTCCATCTTTGTATTGCCCGAGTCGTCCGAAACGCGACTACCATATTCCTTGTAGTTCCGATAGCTGACTCCAGCTCGTTTGCAAGCATCCCAAAGGTAACCAGACGGAGCATTTGATAAGTCGCCTTCGTCATCATCGTCTACGCCAAGTCGCTGGGAATAAGTCAGGTGCCAGTCGCGTGAGATGTAATCGGTGTTGTACGCCATCGTACTCCATGGGTGCCCATCGCGGCTGACTTGCCCATTGCAGTACATGTTGTCGAGTAAAACAAATTGTTCTGCTAGTTTATGATGATTCGGGGTAACCTTACGAGGGAACATGCAAAGACTAGGGTCCCCATTCCCCTTGGGAGTTTCTCCAGCTGCTAAGTCTCCGAATACTTGATCGTAAGTTCTGTTCTCTTTGATGACGTAGATAACGTACTTGATCGGACTAGGGTCCCCGACTTTATTTGGAATCGCAGTGGGGACATCGTTTGGAACGGAGGTTAATAAGTTGTCTGAATATGGACAGTTTCGGTATACCTGCTCCGTGTATTCCTTTAATTTCGCTTCGTCTGGTATCTCCACGATGGAAAGAGCACCGCTCATGGTCGTTCCGATGTACGGAAAAGGTTGGATCTTTTTGACCGCCTGTTCGGTTTCTGTGAGTTTCGAATCGGGAATGTCAATCTTTGGGATAGGATTAGCTTTTGTCTGATTTCCTTTGCCAACTCCAACTAATAGGTTCCTTCCGTCCGGTGTAACCGCAACTGCGGTGGGGTACCATCCGGTCGGGATAAAGCCTTTCACGGTACTGCGATTTTGATGCTCAACGTCAATCACGGCAATGCAGTTGTTATCGGCGTTGGCAACGAATAGTGTTTTACCATCTGGCGTGAGTGCCAACGCGTCCGGAGTGCTTCCTTCTGGCGATTGAGGGAACAGCCCAGTGAAAATTGTTTCGGTTACGATGCCTCGCTTAGTATCAACAACCCAAACACCATTCGATGACGCACATGCTACGAATAAGCGATCATCCGTTGGATGGAAGACAATTTGATTTGGATGTTCGCCAACTGGAATTCTTGCGATCGCTCGAAGAGATTCAGGATCGACAACAGTCAATCGACGTTCCGACCAATCGGAAACATAAAGTAGACCATTCCGAGGGCATAATTGAACATCGTAGGGACGTCCACCCAATTCAACTTCTGACACTTCGTCCATCCCAAATGGGATCACTTCAAGTTTACCCGCGTTGATCTTTGAGGAATAAACGACCTTCCTCGATTCGTCCAGGCAAAGTCCTCCACGGAACGACTTTTCTTTGATGAGTTGAGCCCGGAGAGCAGCTAATTCCTCACGTTTCATCCCCCGGGCATTTGGCTCCGGTTCGCTTGTACGACTGAGCTTGCCATTCACTAGATCAAAGGTGTGAAGACGACCAGCTCCACCGCCGGACCAAGTCACCTTCTTTTCATCCGCGGATACAGCAAGTCCGAACCAGCTTTGGTAGACGGATTCCTTGGATAGGATGGCACCGGATTCTAGATCTACTAACGCTAAGTTATGTTCATTAAAGCCGCTTGTTGCGATAAGTGCGTGCTTCGAATCCTTAAGAGGTAAAATATTCAGTAACAAGTCCGTTGTGTCGATCTGGCGGCCGGCAGGTGTGATATGCCATCCATTAGGCAAAAGGAATCCAGTTTCGGTTGGACCAGGAAATCTTGAACCAGAGACGAATGGACTCCCGTCGGTCGGTTTTTCTTGGGCCAAATGGATCTCTTGGCTCGTTGAGGCGAAAAGTATTAGGTAACAAAGCACCCTTCTCCATCGAAACAATTCCATATTCGATAGACTGTTCATCGCTGATCTCCTGCGAGCAATTTGTTGGACTTGGTCGTTGAGTTTGGGAAGCATTGTTGGGTCTCGTACAGCTTGTGGTGAGGTATTGTGCTAAGTTCACATCAAAGCTTGAGATGAGCGAGGATTCTACGCTGGATGTGGTTGCGCTGCGACAAGGTCGTGTTCAGTTTCGATGAATTCTAAGTGACCATCTGGAATGTAGAATCTCATAACAAACAAGCGACGGTAACCAACTTAGCCAGATCGAAAGCCTGTAGGATTGCAGGTCTGGAACGCCGGTTTCGCGGAGCACTGGATCGATGATTCGAAGCAGTATGGCAGACGCGAGCATCAAATAGCATCGCCATGCCCAACGACGATGGTCGACAAATCTTCGAGCCACGGCCGTGCGCCATGCCATCCAAGCAAACCAAGCGGTCAGGAGGTTCATGACAAGAAAACATAGTACTGCGCTCGATCCAGCACGGGTACCAAAAGCCATGATCAAGCCCCCTGGGGTAGCGAAACCAATCGTGGAAATGATTGCTGTTCGACCAAGGGTACGATGCAACTTAGGAAGCCCCATTAAAATTGTTCGGCTAAACTGAAGGGTACCCGCGATGAGTGCTAACGGAGCACCAACGATGTGCAAGTAAAAACCAACCGCATAGGGTGTTGAGAAAAAATAGGTCTCCCTCCCAGCAAGGAAACCTGTATTGAACTTGGGCGGAATATAGTAGTGATACGATTTGACTATCAGTATCGTCGCGAATAAAACAAACAAGGCGATCGGAAGTCTTACGAATTCGTTGAAGCTCTTGATTGCGTGCCAAACACTCTTGGACACCCGCTGAAGGACACATGGCATCCTACAGGCCCTACTGCCATCAGATGGGGATTCATCATTCGATGATAAGGTCATGAGAATTGTTTGGTGTTGCGGATAAGTTTGCTATATTACACGGACGAATGAGACCTGTTATACATCGGCAACGTAGGTTTTGCTTGAACTGGCGCAAGGCCATCTCACGGAGAGTAGTTATGTCTGCATCGGATGACAAGAAATCAGCATCAGAATCAGAATCTTTTGCGATTAGCGACGCCTATGTTCCTACGTCTCGAGAGTCGCTTCCTGTTGACAGGACCGACCAAGCGTTAACCAAGTCCAATCATGCAGACTGGTCAATCGCCACCCACTCGTGGTTGGGAACCTGCGCGTTAGGCTTATTAGTGGCTGTGGGGAATTGGTACAGCAACCCCCAGGCTCTTCTCGTTGCTATGGCGATTCTTGCGCTTGCAACTGCTCTGATTGTGAGAGCGACATGGAAATTCATTCGACTTGTCGTTGGTAAGGACCGAACTAAAACCTCATTGGCTCTAGTCCTCGGAATTTTCGGAATCGTGATTGCCTGGGTTTCACTCTGTTACGCGATGAACTTATTCTACTATTACTCACCGTATGGCGACTACGGCGGACGACGGTCTCCCTTATAACAATGGATGGACGCCATAAGCCGACGCTTAATGCATCATCATTTTTGATCCAAGGATGCAAGAAACTCGTCGATCAATCCCGCAGGTGTTTTGACGACGTGTTCGGGACCTGGAAAAGCACCACTTTTGACATCTGCGATAAAGTCCCGGAATCCGCCGACACGCTCAGCCTGAATCGCTTGTTCCATCTTGTACAGATCCCGATACTGTTTGGTATGGCGTGGGTAGGGTGGTGCGTGATTGCCTAAGATGTCTTCAGCGAACATGAACTGAATGTCGCCGCCGCTACCGGCCCCGATAGACGAAGTAACCAATCGAGTGCGTCGGGAGAGTTGTGCGAGCAAGTCCGCCGGTATGACTTCGATTTCAACAGCCCAAGCTCCTGCATTTTCGAATGATTGAATCTGCTTGAAGATCCAAAGCGCCTCTTCAAGGGTCTTTCCGACTGCTTTGAGTCCACCGGTCCAGGTGCTCAAGCGAGGTACAAGCCCCGCGTGCGCTTCGACCGGTATTCCAGCTTTAGAGCAAGCTTCGATGAATTCGGGACCCCATTGGCACATGATCCCATCGGCACCGATATCCATGGCATCGTAACCTGCGCGGACAGCTTCGGCTGCTGTAGCGATTTTTGTCAGGCCGATACAGAACGTCATGAACGTATGCGGAGCTGCTTTTCGGATCGCAATAGCGCTTGCCGGATTGTTTGGATCAAACTTGACTTTCATCGTGTCGATCCCGGCTTCTTCAGCCGCAACCGCTTCGCTTATCGTAAAAGGCATGGTTTCCGTCAGCACGGTTTTACCTTTCAAGCTCTGCAGGTGCTTGATCGTGTAATTCCGAGTGGCATAGACTCCGCCAAGTGTCATGGTGCGGTGTAACCCTTGTTTATGCGCATCTCTTGGAGGGAGTGCGTTCGTAGGTGTTCCGTCGGAATTCATAAGGTTATTTTTCTATTGGTGTAATTGGTTGATTGGGGGATGATTCGAGCCTCCGCGTATCGCAATCAAGCGTCACGTATAGCTTTGATTCTAGCGTACATGATTCGAAACCAAATAGACCCAGCATATGGGGTTAGTTTCTCGGCCGCAGGCCGACGTGTCAGCCGCGCGGGCGCTAGCCAAATGGCACTTACTTTCACATTCTTCGAATTTAAACCACACCGCCGAACCGTTTTGGCACGGGATTTGCGCCCTCCTTTTAGCTTCTTTTAACTGCCAAAGGAGCTAAGCCGTGCAAATTACCGACGAATCTGATAACTGTCTCGCCCAAGCTTTCTCGATGCTTGAGCAATGGAAACTCTTCGATAAAGCGGACGAGATACAAACACTCGGCAATGCTGCCGTATACAAAACAAGTGTTGTGGTTTACTTGATGCTCTATCAGCGAATGAGCGGCAGTCAAAGCCTCAAGGAGGCGGTCGAGTATTTTTTCAATAATGCTCCAATCACCCCTAATTCAAACCGTCGACTTCGTGAGAGATCGCTTTCCTTGGAAACTGGTTCCTACAGCGCGGCACGAAAGCGACTCTCTGTTGATTTAGTAAACTGGCTGCAAACGCAAGTTAGCGATTCGATTATTCGAACCACAGCGCCATCCTTCAAGTCGAGACGAGTGTTCCTTATCGATGGAACCATTCTGAGCGCAGCACCAACCCCCGTCCTACAAAAAGCATTCCCTCCGAACACCAACCAATACGGTGAGGGCGTCTGGCCGATGATCCAGCTTGTGACAGCTCATGAACTGAGCTCTGGCGCAGCCTTGCCACCTGAGATCGGCGCCCAAAATGGCCCTAATGCGATTGGTGAGACACTCCTAGCTGAGGGATTAATTGCTCGCTTACCACCGGAATCCACCGTGATGGCCGATTCAGCATTCGGTATTTTTCACGTTGCGTTCAAGGCACGCGAGCATGGTCATAACTTTGTGTTTCGACTGACTTCCACACGATTCAATTCCCATATAAAACAAGCTGAGCTGGTCAGCGAAAACGAAGGAGTTCGCACTTACCGTTTGACCTGGCGTCCCTCGAAGAGAGAGTGTGCCAGCCATCCATTGCTTCCCAAAGATGCAAGCTTAGAAGTCAGGATCATTGCAACCAAGATTGGTGAGGAATGGCTCTATCTTATAACCGACATTAATGCGACGAACGGAGAGCTGAAATCGCTTTACTTCGAGCGTTACGATATCGAGGTAGATATACGAAATATCAAGGTCGTCTTGAAAGCGGAGCACTTTTACTGCAAGTCTGTGGAAATGCTTCATAAAGAAATTGGCATGGCCATGGTCGCGTACAACCTGACAACGCAGCTTCGCCGCCTAGCTGCGGCGAAGGCAAAACGTTTACCGCGAGATCTGAGCTTCACGGGAGTCTGGATTGTTTATCGGCATCAGCTACAGAACATCCTCTTCACCAACGCGAAAGACCTGCAGCAAGCGCTCAGTAATGCCATCGATAGAGCGTCAAAGCATAAGCTTCCGAACCGTCCAGGCAGAAGCTTCCCTCGAGAAGCGTATAAACGTCGACCGAAATCCACTCATTTCAAGACCCGAAAACGCAAGGAAAACCCTGAGGAGGACGATACGCAATCCTAAAGTAAGTGCCATTAGGCTTGCGCCGCACCGCTTCAATTGCACCGCAAGCGACTAGTCATGGTTTCGACGGTTTAAGCCGTTATGATACATTTGGCCCTGGGGCACCCATTCAATTCAATCTTACCGAAAACCAATGCTAACTCGACAAAAAGTCCTCTTAACACTCTTGAAAGCCGTTGATCGGCCTGTGAATCGACTTGAGCTTATGAAATGGTCGTTTCTCCTTCGCCATGAGTCCAAGACTCAAGGAGGCGCAGCGTTTTACGACTTTCTTCCGTACCACTACGGCCCTTTCTCGTTTTCACTTTACCAAGAGTTAGGAAAACTTCAGGATCAAGGGTTCGTCAAAGAATCAGATGATAACCACTGGGAGATTGGAGAAGTAGCTGGTCTTAGCCCGGGTCGAGAGCTGGAAAACGATGCTATATCACTGGCAACGAAACATTCTAGAAAAAGCGTTGACAATCTCCTCGATGAGATCTACGAGAAGTACCCGCAATACACGGTGAATAGCAAGCGGTTACAACTAGCAAAGCGATCTGTGGCTGCACCCGCTGTCTACACTTCTGGATACGAAGGACTCAGCGTCGATGGGTTCTTAAATCGCCTAATCAGTTCTGGGGTGCAGCAGCTAGTTGATGTTCGACGAAACCCGATCGCTCGAAGGTTTGGCTTTCACAAGTCTACGCTCAAACGGCTTTGCGAATCTCTAGATATCGCATACTTTCACCTTCCGGAGCTTGGCATCTCGTCTGACAAGCGAAGGTCGCTTGAAACGCAGGACGATTACGATCGTTTATTTGACGACTACCGCCAGACGACACTCGAATCAGAAGCCGTTGCAATCGCAAGTGTTACCGATATCGTA
>Ga0078894_10003225_pt1 | contig 12382 bp, 8 predicted proteins | sample LauGreSu1BDMLBSD_2_FD_67506 | JGI IMG/M metagenome (GOLD analysis project Ga0078894, IMG submission 67506) | Freshwater lake microbial communities from Lake Michigan, USA - Su13.BD.MLB.SD (version 4) (version 4) | ecosystem: Environmental > Aquatic > Freshwater > Lake | place: Lake Michigan, USA...
TTTTCTATCTTCATCTACTTCTATTAAATCATTTTCAATAATTTCAATCAAGTCCAATGCACTATATCCTTTTTCATATATTTTTATAATAAATTCAAACAAATCATTTTCACTTATTTGATAATCTCCATTGGACAAATGATAATCTCCATTGGATAAAATATTTTGCTGGACATTTCTTTTTAAATATTCTATTCGTCGTATTTTATAATCTTGCGTATTTAAATGCAACGAATTATTATATTTATATAAATTTAAAATATTTTCCGGTTCAGGAACATATATTTCACAAAATCTAGATAAAATTGGTCTCAATAATTTATTTTTATCTTCAACTGTTAAAAAAAATCTAGTATTATGACTAAATAATTCAATACATCTACGCAATGCTGATTGAGCATCAATTGTTAATTTATCACAATTAAACAAAATAATACTTTTAAATGTATTCCCACCATTAGAATTTATATGCGATTTAGCAAACATTTTAAGTTCATCGCGAATAAATTTTATTCCTTTTCCGTGAGAACAATTCACAAACATTGCAAAATTTTTAATTTTTTCTTTATCATCATCATATATTAAATTTATAAATTCTGTCACAATGTAACTCTTCCCAGAACCACTGACACCATTAAATAAAATATTTGGTATTTTTCCAATCTCATAAAAATATTTTAATTTATTTTTTATATTTTCGTGAATTTCTAATGACATAACCTTTAATGAAATTAGTTTTTTATTTTTATATTTTTAAAAGTATTTAAATTAAAAAAAATAAAAATAAAAAAATTTATATATTTTTCATTTTATATGTCACAAATGATAATATTATAACTCCCAAAATTAATTGAAAATTTTTATAAAATTGCTCATTATACATATCTTGATAATCGTCATTTAATACATTTGATGCTCTACTTTTATCAGATGCATTTTTTAATTCATCAATTGTCACATTATATAATTCTTCACTTTCAGATAATGATTTAATTTCATTTTGATTTTTTTTATGATTTGTCAATATTTTATTTTTTATTTTTTCAGTTAAATCATACAAATTAGAATTTAACTCTTGCAATTGAGTTTTACTTGTAAAAAATATATTTTGGTATTCATCTACATTATCGTTCAAATTATAATTTATATAATTTTGTTTAAAATCATTCAATGCCAATAAAAAAGATTTTTTCAAATTAATTATTTTTTCTTTTGCATCATTTTCATTTTCATTTATCAACATTATATAATTATAATATTTTTTATTTTTTATATTTTACGTTGAAATTGTTATACATTTTCTATAATAATTCGACACAAGAGATGTTTTACTCGGTCTCATAATTTCAAATATTTGGCCCGGACGAATGAATGTAGCCTTACACACAGGATCAAATCTCGATATTTCTGGCCAATTATCATCACTTATTATATTGTATTTTCTCTTAACATACTCTGTTTCTACATCGCTTAAAATTCTAAATTTGGGTTGCAATTCATGCTTTAAAATATTAAATTGCAATCTTTTAATTGACTGAACTATGACAAATATACCATCTTTTTCCCAAATATGATGCACAAAATTATTAATAGTTTCATTCGGGTCATTATCTGTAATTACCAATAAACAATCTTGCAAAGATAATACTTCTTCGGTAACAAATAAATCATCTATTAACGCTTGAATTTTATTTTGATTTATTTTGCCATCATTGTAGTAATGTACATATATTTTTTGTTTAATCGCATTTTCATCTCCTTTAGATTCTTGGCCATCTTCTTGAACATTTTTTTCAACTATTATATCTAATTCTGATGTTTCATATAAAATATTTATTTCATTAATGTCTGTCCCTTTATAATTACTAACATCATAATTTTGCATTTCTAACAAGTCCAAAATTACTTCGCGAGATTTGTATATCGACGATATTAAACTGCTTTTGCTCATTTATATTATAATTGTTTCTAATATTATTTATATTTTATTTTTCAATTTTATTTTTCAATTTTATTTTTTTATTTTATTTTTTATTTTTTATTTTTTATTTTTTATTTTTTATTTTTTATTTTTTATTTTTTATTTTTTTATTTTTTATAAAAAATAAAATGTTTTACTTATTAACTAAAACTTATTTTTTTTATATCATTTTCATCTGATTTTTCACCACTTTCATCTGATTTTTCATCAGCATTTTTTATTTTAAATTCTTCTGGAACTGGATTATCATCTGGTTTTATTACAGGTAATTCTTCTGGCAATCCATTACATGCTTGTTTAAAATATTTTGCCATTTGTTCATATGCACTACCTAATGCATTCAATTGTAAATTCTTCGGCAACATATCGAAATTTTCTGTTAATACTGATTTATTTTCAATAAGCAAATTCAAATTTTCTCTAATTTTTTTTGGCATTTTATTAAAAATTAATGTTAATGCCTCATTTATTTTATCATTGTCGTTTAATTCTTTTATTTTAGTTTGATTTTTAATAGACAATGTATTATAAAATTCTTCCAAATATGGATTTAAAAATTTAATTCCAGATGTTCCACCTACAGACATATCAGTTACATTTCCCACTGTTTTTTCTGTTGGATTTCCATTTATTATTAAAAATAAATAACGTGCTTTATTTCCAAGCATAAATTCTTGTTTTTTAATGTTCATATCAAACACAGTTTTTAAAGAAATTCCAACATTTTCAAAATTACTAATTTTATAATTTAATGGAACTTTAAATATAAATAAACTCGAATAATTTAAAAATTTCGAATAAAATTCGGCAATTTCAATACCACTTAAATACAATGATATATTTTGTGCATCTTTATAATCTACACCACCCCATGGAGCATCAATATATATAACATCTTGTCCATAATCAATCATTTTCGTCACATCGCCTTTGTATAAATTTACATTGGGCAATTTAAATTCTTTTACATTATTTTCTAATGCACTATAATTAACATCATCAATTTCATAAGCATTTACAGTTTTAAAATTCATTGCTAAATTAATTGTATCTGATCCAACATTCGCTGTTCCATCAGTAACAACTATTGTTGATGGATCCTTCGTAATATTTTCTTTAATAATGTCGACTAATTGTTGAGAACCAATGCTACTACTAGTGCTATATTTTCCAACAGTTGTAGTAACTAATTTATTATAATCCACACCAGATTTTTCTGGGAATACATATTTTGCATCTTTTTCAGAAAGAGGCACAATAATATTTTTATTTCCCAATTGTTTTTCAGATGTAATTTTTTTAGTTTTTGATTTAACAGATTTAGCGTAACTTTTATAAAAATTATCCAAATTTTTACCTAACGATGATTTAACATAATCTTTAACCATATTCACCATTTCATCTCCTTCCAGATTTTCAGTAATACTTAATAATTTATTTATATTATTCGACTGATATGATAAATTTAATAATTGGTCAATGTTATCTTCTGTAATTATTCTCATTTGAATATTCATTACTTGCAATTCTTGTATTAACAATTTCAAAGCATATGGAATACGAACAATACTAAATGACCTTCCAAATTTACTCACTGAATTAATAACCGATGTTGTTTTACTAGTTATGTTAAAATTTAATGGACCATCAGCAAATGGACTTAAAAATAAATTTTTCTCTTCATTATATATTGCAATTGTTCCAGTTTTATTACATATTGCCATAAAATATTGATCTCCACGAACCATAAATGATTCATTTAAAAAATATGACATTCCGTGACCCATAACACTATCACGTTCCATTTCACCAATTCTTAAACCTCCATCATTTGCACGACCTTGATTGGTTTGTCTTGTTAATGCACTACGTTTACCTGTTGCACGATAATTGATTTTATCTTTAACCATATGCTTTAAACGCATATAGTAAGTTGGACCAATATATATTTCAGAATATAGTTGTTCGCCTGTAAATCCACTATAAAGTATTTCATTTCCACTTTTATGATATCCATGTTCTACTAATAAATTTCCATAAACATCATAATTTGAACCTTTTGACGAAAAAGCAGTACAATCACCGTAAGAACCATTAATTGTACACAATTTTCCTAGCAATGATTCAACCAATTGCCCGATTGTCATACGTGATGGTAAGGCGTGTGGATTAATAATTAAATCTGGACGAATTCCGTCTGCTGTAAATGGCATATCTTCTTCGGGAATAACTAACCCAACAGTTCCTTTTTGTCCAGCGCGTGAAGCCATTTTATCTCCAATTGCAGGCATACGATCTTCACGAATTCTTATTTTGGCTATTCTAAATCCTTCTTCTCCCTCAGTTAAGAATGATTTATCGACAAATCCTATTTGTCCTTTTTTAGTTGTAACTGAATTATCAATTAATACACCTTTATTTTCTGATGTTTGTGTAACTTGACCAATTAATATAATTTTATCATCAATTAACGTATTTTCTTTAACTAATCCATTTTCATCTAATCTGCTATAATCATAACCATCTTTTATTTTTTGAACTCCAATTTTATCTTCAATATTGGTAAAATAACTTTCTACTGATGAACCTCTGACCTTAGAACTTTCTTCGTACCCAACATATGATGTATAATAAGTTGTTCTAAACAATCCGCGTTTAACAGCACCTTCATTTATTAAAATAGCATCTTCCACATTATATCCAGTATAGCACATAATAGCAACAATAGTATTTATTCCATATGGTTGTTCTTCTTTATTTATATATTCCAAATATCGCGATTTAACTAACGGCGTTTGTCCGTAATTTAAAACTACTCCCATTTTATCTAATCTCATTTGATAATTAGAATGATAAACTGACACTGCTTGTCTACTTTGTCCGCAAGAAAAACAATTACGAGGAAATTGGTTATTTTCTGGATAAATAATACTATTTCCCATCACGCCGAATATTAAAGATGGTTCAATTTCGCAATGGGTATAATATTTATTATTACCAACATTTTCAAAATTTGTAGCAATTAACGCACCTTCTTCTTCCGAAATATCAATATAATCAACTATTGCACTATTAGTAATTAATGTTTCCATATTAGCATCTGCATATAAATCATTTTCATTAAAATATAAAATATTGTTCCTCGGATTAAAATTTTTGTCGAATTTTTCTTGAAATCCTGAAACAATTGATGTCCAATTTAATTCTCCATTACTAATTTGTTCGATTATACCATCATTTATATCTTCATATGACCATTTATCATAAATAATTTTATTTGTGTCATAATCATATGATATATTTTTATAAAATATTGGTCTAATTAATCTTCCAGCATCCGTATAAATATTTATTGTATTTATTTTATAATCAAATAATATACTCGTGTAAATAGGTATTAAACCATTTCTTCTATATATTCGCATTTTTATCAATGAATTTATTGGATCATCCAACACACCAATCCAATTTCCATTTACAAATACTTTTGTATAATCCGATAAAATTTTAGGAGTACATTCAGTTATCAATAATAATTTTAAATTATATCTAATCCATTTTATAATGTCGTATGATGAATAAAAATTCGTTATAGTAGCACTAATTGCCATATGTTTATGTAATCCAATGTTACCACCATCAGGTGTATCTACTGGATCAATAATTCCCCATTGAGAACTGTGAAGTAAATGTGGGGCAACAACTTTTGCTGTTGGATCTAATGGCAATATAATTTTTCTTAAATGCGATATAAATGTAAACCATGATAAGCGGTTTAAATCTTGCACTAATCCAACACGTTTCGTATGTTCTGAAGCTCCCCAATTTCCTTTAAATCCTATTTTAAATCCTTGTTCAACAATTCTTTCTTTAAAAATATCTCTGTCATTATTAGTCACAAGTTCTAATAATTGTGTACTATAAATAGGGTCATAATACCATAATTTATCTATAGATAATTTAATTTGTTGTTTTTGCAACAAATAATATTCACGAAATAAATCATAAATTAGCGACCCAGAAGTTTCTATTCGTTTAAATTTAAAATTATCTCTATCAGTCGGAGGTTCTTTATTTGTAAATACTCGCAATAATTTATAAACCATAAACCCAAGATAATATGCTTTAGTTATAAAATTATCTTCGCCTATGTGAGGTAAAAAAAAATTCATTAATATATTTTGTATTGACGACAATGTTTGCGCTTTTGTAAATTTTGACATAAAATTTAATGCTAATGATTGGTCGAAAATTTCATTAGCATCATGCACCGATGGAATGAATGTGTCGATCATATCTTTATTCTTATCCAAGTCAAGTAAGCAAGTTTCAATAATGCTTTTATCAGATATTATTCCCAATGCTCTCATAACAATGAATAATGGAATTGGTTTTTTTACATTTGGTATATCAACGACAATTTGATTATTTGTATATCTAGCGCCAGTACCAATAATTTTAACTGATGTAAAACGAATTGGTTTTGAACTGTCTTCTGATACAGAATGAACTTCACAAGAATGGCTGTATAATTCATCTTCTTTATTTTTTCTTACATAAAGCATATTATCTCCAAATTTTTCTTGACATAATATAACTTTTTCTTTTCCATTAATTATAAAATATCCTCCATAGTCATTGCGACATTCGCCTAAGTTGAACCTAGCTTCATCACTCAATCCTTTTAAAATACATAAATTTGAATGAAGCATAATAGGAAATGTTCCCAGATATACTTTATTTAATGTTGTGCTTTTAGATACATAAACTCCTGCACTATCTGTATATTTAACATCTACATCTACATCGTAATGTATTGTAAATCCATATGTCATATTTCTAAGTCTAGCATCATTAGGATACATATAATGAATATTACTTTCATTTAAACCGCTTGAATTTGCATCATCATATATAATTGGTTTTCCAAAATATATTTTATCGCCGTTTTTTCCACCCATATAAAGTAAACATTCAGCTAAATTTTCTTTTTCTTCAGTTATGCGTTCAATAAAACGAATTGGATTATTTTCTACAAAAATTTGATAAATTCCTTTGCTAAAAAAATCGTTATAAGAATCCAAGTGATGACTTACTAAATTATATGGATTGTCTTTAAAATAACGATGAATTATATTCCAAGAAATGCTGTTTGGATCCATTATATTATAATAAATTATATTTTTATATTTATTTACATAAAAGTATTTGAATAAATATAAAATAATATTTACATTTTTTGTTATTTTCTAATTCTATGGTAAAATATCACACTTTAATTATAAAATAAAAATAAATTATAAGGTAAATAAAATATAAGGTAAATAAAATATAAGGTAAATAAAATTATAAGGTAAATAAATTATAAGGTAAATAAAATTATAAGGTAAATAAAATTATAAGGTAAATATTTTTGTATCCGAAATGTTTAATTTCAAAAAATCTTCTCTCGTCATTCTTATGCACCCACTGTCTAACAAATACCAAGGCCATTCGTCATCTTCCATTAAACACTTCCATCGATCTGAAAAATCAATTTGAATCATTTTATTTGATGAAAAATATTCAGGTCTACAATAACAATTGCAATAACGACCACCATTTAATACTATAACATATCCATTTTTTGACCAATTAATGGCATCCGCTAAACTATTGCTTGTTGTTTCAATATTTTGCAATTCATTAATTGGATTAGTTTCGTTCATAATAATAATATAAGTAAATTAGTATTTATATTATTTATAAAAAAAATTATTTATAAAAAGTATTTAAATATTTTATATTATTAATTTATATAAAATGGCAAAAATATGTTTTATTACAGCAATTTATGGAAATTATGAAACTTCGTGTAAGAGATTTATACAACAAACTATTCCTACAGATTTTATTTGTTTTACAGATAATCCAAATATAATTTCTAATGGATGGATTATAGACACAACACCATATCATTTAATTAATAAAAATATATTTGATGATAATAGTTATACAAATTCATTAACTAATAATAAACACACATTTAATATTGCAAAATATTATAAGCAAAGTTTTAAAAGTATTCCAATATTAAAAAAATATGATGTTATTGTTTGGTTAGATGGAACAATAGAAATTATATATGATAGAGTAAGTGAGTATATATTAAATAATATTTATGAATGTAAAATAATTGGTTGGCATCATGAAATGAGAAATGGATGTTTATTTAAAGAAGTTGATGCCTCGCATTTTGAAAGATATACAAGCACTTTCTGGAATGGACAAAAACAACCATATCAAGATGTAGATTTTCAATTCAAATCATATGTTGACCAACAATACAGTGGAGAATATTTTAAAAATATGAATCATCACAGTCCACATTTTGGTGTATGGGTTACATGCTTTGTAGCTTTTTTAAATAATGATGAAGATGTAAATAATTTTTTAAATTTATGGTACTTACAAACATTAAAATATACAACACAAGATCAAATTGGATTTCCTTACGTTTGCAAAACAACCAATTTAATTCCTTTGACACTTCCAAATGAAGAAATTTCTGGAAATTTTCCACATAGGTCTACTATGTTCTATATAAAACACAATCATGGATTGTAATTTTATTTAAATTTGAAAAACTTTATTGCTTAATGTATATTCTGGTCTAGAATATATTTGATATTTGATATTTGTTTTTTCTAATGAAAAATATATTACCAACTATCGGATAGAATTATTAAAAAATAATTCGTTTAATAATTATAATATGCCAAAAATTTATGTCCTACAAACAGATAATAGGCCTTCACTAAATTATTTATTGTTAACACAAGAAATTAATAAAATGGCTTGCGAGATTTTTAATTATGAATATATCTTTCTAGAATTAGATAATAACAAACATAAAAATATGAATCCAGCAACAAAAAAAATATATGTAGTAAATGATTTTTTACAAAATGTAGAATGCGATATTTTAATTTTTCTAGATAGTGATGCTTGGATACAAAATGTACATTTATTAAATATTGTTATAAATAATTTAATAAATGACGAAAACAAAAATGGTTGTTTTTCGAGAGATCCATATGTTAAAAAAAATACATATATAAACAGCGGGTCATTTATAATTAAAAATAATTCTTTTATAAAAAATATGTATGAAAATATAATTAATGAGTTGCAAATTAACAACATATGCCATAATAATTGGCCTTATGACCAATATTATATAAGTAATTATGTATTTGCCAATAATATTTTTTTTAATATTTTTGTTCCTGATGTAATAAATACACCAATTGGAAAAGTTTTAAGACATAATTGGCGTAAAAATTTTAAAATGTATCGTGATTTACAAGAATTAAAAATAAATTTTATGTTAAATTCTAATATAAATTTTAACCAAGAAGATTATTATGATAAAGAAATTTTTCCAAATTTAAATGAAATAGGATATGAATATGATTAATTTTTACCAATATTATAATGTTCTAATGTTCTAGCACTTGGATCATTTGTATTGGTATATTTAGGCATCCAATAATGTGGTAAAATATGCATTTGATTAGGAAAATGTCTTTCAAATACATCCAAATAATATCTCTTTTCCAAATCAATTAATTTAACATCTTCCGAAAAATCTTCGCCATATGCTTCATAATATTTTTTAATATATTCTTGAATAATTTGAAATAATGATCTTCCATGATTTGACACTCCATCACTAAACGCTTCCTTTTTTCTCCAAATAATTTCATCGGGCAATAAATGAGTTCCCGAAAATGCCTCTCTTAACATAAATTTTTCAATCGAATTATGTCTCCTATGTTGCACTGGAATTGATAAATATGTATTTACAAAATGTTTGTCCAAAAATGGAGTTCTCGGTTCTAAACCATGCGATGAAATTGATCTATCAGACCTTTGCACATCAAATAAATATATTTCTGACAATAATCGCATAGTTTCTTTATCAAATTCAATATTATCTGGACATTTATTCATATACAAATATCCCCCACATAATTCGTCTGAACCGTCACCGTTAAAAATAACTTTTGCCTCAGAATGTTCGCTTATATATTTTCCAACTAACCAATTCCCAATGCTAGCTCGAATTGTTGTCGTATCATAACTTTCAATTGCATAAATTACATCTGGAATTGCGTTTATCATTTCTTCCTCACTCACAATAATTTCAGTGTGTTTAGAACCAATAAAATCAGCAACTATCTTAGCATATTTGATATCTTCCGAATTAGCAAGTCCAATGCTATATGTTTCTACAGGTGGCAAATCATTTTCCCACATATACATATTCACAATCGATGCAATTAAACTACTATCTAAACCGCCGGATAATAAACATGCAATTGGTCTTTCAGTAGTTTCACAACGTTTATACACTGCTAATTTCAATGTTTCATAAATATCAACTAATTTGCTTTCATATTCTTGTTCATCGTATGATACAGTACGAATCACACTACTTAAATTATGATATTTTATTTGAGGTGATATGTTAAAATCATCCCTTGAAATTTTAAGATAATGACCTGGTTTAAATTGTTGGACTTGTCTGTTAGATAATTGTGCATTTAATTTAGATAATGATTTTAATTCAGATGCTACGATATATGTATCTAGTCTATTATCGCCAATAAAATACAATGGACGAACACCATATGGATCACGAGCTACAATATATTCAGTAGAAGTATATAATACAAAAGCAAAAACACCATCGAGCATTCTTAATGTTTGTTCAATTCCATATTTTTTATAAAGATGAATAATAACCTCACAATCACTTTGCGTGTTGGGAACAATTTCCATCATTTCATATAATTTTTTATAATTATAAATTTCACCATTACAAATTAATGCGATATCATCAATAATAATTGGTTGATTAGAAATAGAATTTAAACCATTAATTGCTAAACGATGAAAACCAATAATTGATTCCCATTTCTCATAATATTCAATTGTAGAATATTCAGGACCTCTAGATTTACCAGATTGAAATGATGCGCGAATAACATCTTCACTTAAATATTCAGATTTATGATTGATTATTGAAAAAATGCCACACATTTATAGAATTTATAATAGTATATTTTTAAATCATAATAATAAATTATTTGTAAATAAATTATTTGTAAATAAATTATTTACAAATAATTTAAAAAAAATTATCTGCAAATGGAAATTTGTTTAATTATATTTTTAAAAATTTTATTTACATTTTCACTTTGTTCTTCTTTTGTTATTCCAGGTAAAATATTATATAATAATTTTTGATATCGATCGCTTACTCTTGATTGAGGATTTGAAAAATCAGGATTTATTTTTTGCCACTCATAAATTTGTTTAAAATTTTTGTTGGAAATTTCTATAATTAAATTTTTTATTTTTTCTTGATTATTTGCTTCTTTAACCCATACATTATTGTCTTTTACATATAATACTTCACGTTTTATATCAGAGCAATGCATCGGTCTTAAATCCAAACCTAATTCTTCCAAGTTTTTTATAAGAATTCTTGAAATTCCTTCAACATAACCTAAATCACCAGTTTCTTCCAAGTCAGACAATTCTATTTTGCACGAATTTACAAAATCCGACATATTTATAGCATCTTTGCACTTTTCGTTTAAAAAAAAATTTAAATTAAATGTTGTATTATTTCCAGAATTATTAATTATAAAAGTGTTATTTTCAGTAGGAACAATTTCCATTATTTTTCTATGCAATTCATTATTTTGTTCGATTAAATTATAAAACATTTGAGGAGTTATTTTTATATTTTCATCATTATTTTCTTCACCATAAGTGAAATAATATTCACATTTTCTTTTGTGATTATATAAACTTTGCCGATGTTTATATTTTTTACCACATTCACAAATATATTTTTTTTCATCATTATGTTTTCCAGCAATCACATGTCGATCAAATGATTGTTTATTAGTTGTCGAATATGGACATTCTTTACATTTAAATACATATTTTTCCATTTTATACTTTAATTAGACAAATAATTTTAAATTTATAAAATCATAAAAATAAAAAATTAAAAAATATAAAAATGTAAAAAAATAAAAAATAAAAAATAAAAAATAAAAAATTTTATCCCGGTTCTGAAAATTTTTTTTTGATTTTGGACATTTTTTAGCAAATACTTACGCTTACCAACTCAGTCTCAAAAATATTCTCATATACTATTATATTATGTTGATAAATGCTCACAAAATATTTAGAAAAAAGTGTAAGTATTAGCGTAAGTATTTGCTAAATTATGCTCACAAAATAAATGTAAAAAATATTATTATGTGATTGAATATGCTAACAAATTGAAATATTTTTAAGCGTAAGTATTTGCTAAAAAATGTCCAAAATCGAAAAAAA
>Ga0078894_10003227_pt1 | contig 12379 bp, 9 predicted proteins | sample LauGreSu1BDMLBSD_2_FD_67506 | JGI IMG/M metagenome (GOLD analysis project Ga0078894, IMG submission 67506) | Freshwater lake microbial communities from Lake Michigan, USA - Su13.BD.MLB.SD (version 4) (version 4) | ecosystem: Environmental > Aquatic > Freshwater > Lake | place: Lake Michigan, USA...
CGACACACCCCGCGTAACCGACAAGCCGCTCCACAAACCACTGCGGGACTCCAGTTTCCCACATCACATGCTTCTCCACTCCCCCCGTTCTGCTACACTGCACGCCGACAAACACCACGCCCACCCCAACCCCCGCAAGGACGCCCGCATGTCCCGCTGCCTCCCCCTCCTCATCGCCTGCCTGCTCTCCTCCTGCTTCCCTGCCACCAACTCCGCCACAGCTCAGGACCTCCGCGACCGCGCTGTCCTGAAACTCACTTTCGACGATGACACCGCCCCCCTCGCGGATCTCGCCACCGGCGGCAAAGTCAAAGATGTCGCCACACTCACCAAAGATGCCTCCCGCATCCCCTCCGCCTTCATCAAAAACTCCACCGGCCGCTCCCTGCTGCTCGATGCCTCCCTCGGACAACAACTCGTCGTCGCCTCCAGTGAAGATCTCGCCCGCCCCGATGCCGTCACCATCTCCGGACTCTTCGCCAGCCTCCACCCGGACTCCGACGCCACCTTCCACGGCCTCTTCGCCAAACGCAACGCCACCGAAGGCAACCCCACCAACTACGGCATCAACTTCGGCCCCGCCACCGACAACCTGCAACTCTACATCAACGGTGGTGCCGGCTACAAAATCGTCAATTACAGCGCCAAAGCTGCCCTGGGATATCGTCGGCGAGTCCATCTGACGGCCAGCTTTGACAACGCCGATGCCCCTGGTGCAGACGCTGACGCAGATGTCGACGATGTCCGCGTTCGCCTGTTCATCAACGGCCAGCCACTCAAACCCACCGGCACCGGCGCTGGCATCATCGACGGCAATACCTGCTGGCTGACCGATGTCTCACTCGCCACCTGCGTCAGCAACACCCCCTTCACCGTCGGCTCCAGCTTCACTGATGGCGAACTCACCCGGCTGATCTGTGATGATCTGTTCGTCTTCGCCGAAGCCCTGTCCGACGCCGACGCCAAATCTCTGTTCGAACTGACCACTGCTGCGTCCGCAGCCGAAATCTCTGCCGAACAGGCCGCCGCTCGCACCGCCTTGCCCACCCCAGCCATCACACGACTCTCACAACCCTCCGCTGAAATCGGTCGCACCACCCGCATCACCGTCTATGGACAAAATCTCACAGCCGGCCGACTCCACTCGGATCTTCCCGCTTCCAGCGCTAAAGCTGTCGATGCCGGAACCGCAGATTCCGCAACCTTCGATGTCACTGTGCCCCCGGAAACGGTCCCCGGCCGCTACATCGTCCGCTGCGTCACAGCCTCCGGCGTCAGCAATGCCGCCGTCATCGCCTTCGACCGCATCCCAACATCCGCAGACGGCACCTTCACTGAAGCTGCCCCCGCTGAAACCCTGCCCGTCTCCGTCGCCGGAATCCTCGCCGGTACCGAACAAAAACGCGTCTGGTTCAAAGCCAAAGCCGGACAGAAAGTCATCGCCGAAGCAGACGCTCGCCGCCTCGGCTCCACCCTCGATCCCGTCGTCGAAATCCGCAGCCAGCAGGGAGCACCACTTGCCATCCAGTGGCAACAGCCCGACCTGCTCGGAGATGCCCGGGCAGCGGTTGTGATCCCCGCCGATGGACTCTACTACGCGGAACTGCACGACCTGCAGTTTCAGGCCCCCGCAGGCAGCATCTGGCGATTGTTCGTCGGTGACCTGCCACCCAGCGCTGCCGCCTATCCCCCCGTGCTGACGCCCGGCGAAATCGCTGTCCGCACAGCCTCCAGCGACGGCCTCTCACAGCCAGTCTCACTCAAAAAAGCCGGCGCCGCCATCACTGCCGCCACATCCCCCTCGATCGTGCTGCCACTGCCACCGGTCAGAATCGAATCCGGAACCCACATCGTCGAACCTGTCGATACCACCTGGGCCGCCGATCCCGTTGATGCCACCTTCACTGCCGCTCCGTTCCCGGCACTGCTCGCCAGCGGACGCATCACAGCCCCCAAAGAACAGGATGTCATCAACATCAAAGTCACCCCCAAACAGAATCTGCACGTTTCCATCGCCGCTCGCGGTATCGCCTCCCCGCTCCGCCCACACCTGATGCTCTACAACGGTGACAACCTCGTCGCACAGAATGACGGTGAAGCCGGCGCCACTGACCCGGCACTGAACTATGAAGTCCCCGACGGTGTCGCCCAACTGCAGATTCGCATCCGCGACGTTTCCGGTAAAGGTTCACCCAGCCACGTCTACCGACTGCAGCTCGCCCGAACCGATCGACACGCCTTCCTGCTCACCACCAAAGACGGCGGTGTGCGACTGCCCGCCAATGGCTCCGTTCCACTCAGAATCTCCGTCATCCGACAGTCACCCAGCTTCCGCTACACCGGCCCCATTCGACTCAGCCTCAGCGGATCCAAAGGCCTCACCGTCGTGCCGGAAATCATACCCGCACAGGAGACCAACCACGACGTGCTGCTGATGATCACACGCAATGCCACCGTCGCCACCGAAAACCCCGCCGACAGCCTCCGCATCGAAGCCCGCACCGAAGGTGCTGAACCCGCGTGGATGACCACGCTCAAAGTCGAAGGACTTCCCGAAAAAGGACTCACACTCCCAGGCGAAACCATCCTCACCGGCCCCGGGGAAACTGTCCCCGCCGTCATTCTGCCCGCAGGACTGCCGCCCGTGCTCTTCCGCGGACTGCCGGCCACACTGTCCGTACAGGTCCTCCCGTTGCAGGAAACACTGCCCGGTCTTGCCCGCTTCGACATGCTGACCACCGAACCTCGACGCCGCGAAGATCCCAACAAGCCCGACTCGCCACTGAAGCCTGCCGTCGGACTGGCCGAGTTCCAGTTTGCCGCAGTCCGGACGGCCGTCACTCCCCTCACAATCAACGTCCCGCTCGATACGCCCTCAAAAGTGATCGATGCCGTAGTTTCCGCCGAATTTGTTGATCAGCCACTCGCACCTGAAGGCCCCGTTAAAGCGTGGACAGCCCCCATTCGCTTCACTGTCGAAAATGCAGTCACGGCCTCCGCACCGGCGGAACCAGTCAAAGCCAAAAAAGCCACCATGGTCACGCTTCCCGTGGCTGTCCGACGCAATCCCCTGTTCCGTGAACCCGTCAGCGTGGTGCTGGAAGGCCTGCCGGCAGGCATCACCGCCACACCAGCCAGCGTGGCCGCAGAACACTCCACTGCGGACCTCGCTGTTTCCATCGCCGACAGCGCTGCTGCCGGTGAAGTCGCAGGAATCACCGCAAAAGTTCTCGCCGCTGGTGGACAGATCATTCAAATGGGGATCCCCGTCCGCCTGGTGGTCGAATAATTCCCACACGTTATCATTCGCCGCTGCAGAATCCTGCAACTGAAACAACTCAACCTGTCAACCGTAACCTCTGCCACACAAGGACCTGGAAATCATGGCCGACATTCGTAAGGGCGCTGTCACACTCAAAGGAAATCCCGTGGATCTCGCCGGCCACGCACTCGCTGCCGGTGCGGCCGCCCCCGAATTCTCCCTGCAGGGCAACGGACTTGAAGAAATCACACTCGCAGCCAGCGCCGGGAAAGTTCGCATCATCGCCACTATCCCGTCACTCGACACCTCCGTCTGTCATGTCGAAACAAAGAAATTCAACGAACAGGCCGCTCAACTGACCAACGTCGAAATCCTCGTCGTCAGCATGGACCTGCCGTTCGGACAGAAACGCTGGTGCGGTGCCGAAGGCGTCGACAAAGTCCGCACCCTCAGCGCTCACCGCTGCTCAAAATTCGGCGAAGATTACGGAGTCCTCATCAAGGGTGGACCGCTCGACCGCTGCCTCTGCCGCGCTGTCTTCGTCATCGATGGCGCCGGCACCGTTCGCTACGCAGAATACTGCAGCGAAATCGCCGATCACCCGAACTACGATGCCGTTCTGGCCGCAGCCAAAGCCTGAACTCCCACAGCACTATTCCCATCAGCACGAACGGGTTGGTGCCCCGCGTCCTCCCACGCAGCACCAACCCGCTTACCAGCGTGTAAAACAATTTTCCAACCCCACTCAGGACCCGGATTTTCAGGATTTCAGGTCGCCGTTCGCTTTTTCCCTGCCTGCCTGCACAGACTCTGCCGATCACTTCCCCCAAGGACGGTTCTCCGGACCCCCGCCGGTCTGTTTGCGATTTACATGGGTGATGCTGCAGCGAGGTGACCCATTTCCAGCCCCAGTCGACACTACAGATGCACCTTCTGTAAAGATCGCCTGCTGCCCCAGCAACTCGGCAGACTGGCATGGATCAAATCCCTGCTGCCAATCAGACGCTTCAAATGCCCTCACTGCTTTACCATCTTCTATCGCCCACCCGAAGCCCTCTGCCTGCTGCCAGGGCTGGCAGATGCCCTGAATCGCCAGGGACCTGATTCCGGCGATGCGGATCAGCCACGCTATGGACTCAGTGACCGGTCCCAGATCTCCGGAGTCCCGGGATTGCTCATTCGCTTCGGCCGCTTCTTCTCCGTGATCGAGCGCAGCCTGTGGTTCGTGGTGCTGCTCGTCTTCCGCATTCTCACCAGTCCGTTCCGTGCCAGCAAAAGGCGGTCTCAGTACCACCACGGATCAGACCATTTCCCGGAACACTCGTCCGGAAAATCCCGCCGGCGACGACGTCGCTCCAGTTCCGACGATTCCCGATCCTGAGCCCTTCCAGCGTCAGAAACACCGACACATGCCCATCTCCGCAAACATCGAATCCTTCAATCACCTCGACTGCATCGTCATCTCCGACAACAGCGAAACTCCCGATCTGCTCGTCGTGCTGTGCCATGGCTTCGGAGCCCCCGGGGACGACCTCGCAGATTTCGGCCCGTGGCTGATGCAGAACAGCCCGCAACTGCGCTCACGCTGCCGCTTTGTCTTCCCGGCTGCCCCGCTGGACCTCGCTCACTACGGTATGCCCGGAGCCCGTGCATGGTGGCCAATCAACATGGCCATGCTGGCAAAACTCAATGAGACTCAGGACTTCAGCCAGCTCACCGCAATGACTCCCCCAGGCATGCGTGACGCCGCCGAACAATTGCACACGGCCATCAGCCAGATGCAGCAACGCTGGAACGTCCCCAACAATCGCTGCATCATCGGAGGCTTCTCTCAGGGAGCCATGGTGACCACCTGCGTCACACTCCGCTTCCAGTTCCAGCCCGCGCTGCTGGCCATCCTCTCCGGCACACTGCTGGAAAAGAACGACTGGACCCACCTCGCGAAATCGCACCCCGGCTGCCACGTCCTCCAGTCCCACGGCACTCAGGACACCATCCTCCCCATCACACCAGCACTCGAACTGCGCGAACTGCTGCAATCCAGCGGCTTCACCGTCGACTTCGTCCAGTTCAATGGCCCCCACACCATCCCCAACAACGTACTGCAACGACTGCAACAGCAACTCGAAACCCTGATCGCCGAATCAACCCACGACGGAAACTGAACCCAAACCCAGCCCCCACTGAAAACTGAGCACTGAAAACTGAAAACTAATCCTTCAACCAATCCATAATAAAGTCGTCTTCGCTTGAAACCCTGCGAGTCTGTTTCTTCGGAGCCGGCTTGCCCGGCTCAGCAGCAGCATCCGCCTGCGGACGACGCACCTCCAACCCCGCTTTTTCCATCAAACTCCGGGCAAACGGGTTCTCAGACTCAGGCAGATTCGCCCCCACATCCACCGCATACTCAATACGGAATGAATGCTTCGCTATGCCGATCTCGTCCCCCGGCATCAGCACCGAATCCTCACAACGCTCGCCATTCACCTTCACACCATTGCTGCTGCCCAGGTCCCGCACAAACCAGTACCCGTCACGCAGCTCCAGCTCACAGTGATGCGAGGAGACATTCGGGAAATCCAGCTTGATGTCACAATGAGACCGCCGCCCCACAAGCAGCTTCTTCGCCTGCAATGGTATCACGTCGCCACCACCGCAGGGTACCAGTTGACCCAGCATTGTCCTGTCGCTCCAATGAATGCAGCCACAGCGGCCGCTGAACACGTGTTTGCCCTGCCTGCTTCCGGCCAAACACGACAGCCACCCTGCAATTCTGTGCCCGTATCTACGCAGCAGTCTGCCAGATCGCCGGGAAAATGCCAGCGAATTTTTGGGGAATGTCGAGACTCAGCCGCCACTCGGCAAAATACGGCCCAATGACAGCTCCGCCGGGCCCACCGCCGGAAACTGCACCAGCTCCGGCACCAGCAACCGCTCAGCACACGGCATCTGACGGATGATCTGCTTCGGCACCAGCCGGCACGCCCGCACCTCCACCTCCTTCGGCACCATCCGACAAACCTGCCTCGTACTCGTGCAGGGCAGCCGCTTCTCCACACAGTAAGGTACCCGCCGCGTCTTCGTTTCAGTGACCATGCGACACACTGTGTACGGCACCTCGCGACTCTTCGTTTCCGTCACCATTCGACAAACCGTGTACGGCACCTGCTCCGTCTTCGTCTCACACTCAACACGACACACTCGATACGGCACCTGCTGCAATACTTCACGAGCCACCATTCGAGTCACCTGGACGGGAATCTTCTGCACCTGCACCTCTGGTACGTACTGAGTCACCTGCACCGGACACTTCTGACGGACCACCTGAGCCACCATCACCGTGTAAGGCACCTCCTGACAAACAGTCTGCGGACACCAGACTCGCCGAGTCACCTCGCGAGGAGGACACTGGACTGGACAGAACTGAAATCCCAGCGGCCCAGGCATCAGACGCCACGTGACCGCACCCGGTACCGTCCGCACCTGCTGCTGCCACTGCCCCGTGATCCGCTGGACCGTGCGAGTCCTGGTTTCAGGCTTTAACACCGTCCAGCACCGTTCCTGCTCAACCGTCTTCGTCTGGCAGCGCAACACCGTCCGCCGACACTCACGCTCCACCGTTTCACACACCGGTTGCTGCACCGTATATCGACACTCCCGCACTCGGTCCTCCCACACCGGTTTCCGGACGGTGTACTGGCGAGTCTGGTAGCGAGTTTCCGTGATGGGACGACGCACACACCAGGTTTCCGTCCGAGTCGCCTGTTCTGTCACCGGGCGACACACCGTGTACTGCTCGTCACGATAGGCCGTCTCCGTCACCACGCGATATGTCGTCTGCTCAACAGCCTCATACACCGGCTCGTACACCAGCTTCTTCGCTGTGTACTCCTCAGGCTCATACACTGTTTCACAAACCGTCTTCCACGCCGTCACCGTCTGCACCCGACAGGCCGTGTAACCGGCAGTCGCAGCACAGGCCTCGACCGGACAACAACGATACGAACCCGCACCGCAGATGCCGGCACACACCACAGAACCCCTCAGAACCATCAACACACACGCCAGCCGCAGCAGATTCAACATGACCCAGCCACCCCAAACCGAAGTTCCCGGAAAGTCGCCGCAGACGCCTTTCACCAAGGCCCCCACCATACTCCGCACACCACCAACTCCCCACACAGACAAGGCTGGAAATCCGAATTCCATCGAAATGGCAGATCGCGAAATCCAGCGTCTGCCACTCTGACCCACATCCAGTGACAAACCGGATAAAACAGAGACTTTCCACAGTTTTCAATCGTGCCAAAAAGCAACACCCCGGCAGGAACCGAATTGCCGGTTTCCCGGAAACCCCGCTCACCCCACACCCTCCACTACCCCCCCGCCACCCGGCAATCACCAGACCGACCGCCGTTCTCCGTTTGCTCCCGTCCCGCAACACCACTATGATGACCGCCGTCGATGACGTTCCTGCACTGCCAACCTCCAAACTACCCGCTCTTCGCCACTGAAGTCCTTGCATGAAAATCAACCCCGTCAAACGCGATCTGCAGGCCGGCAAACCGTCCGTCGGTACGTGGCTCTCCTTCGGTGACGTCTTCACCGCTCGCCTGATGGCCAAAACCGGCTTCCCATGGCTCACCGTGGATCTCGAACATTCCCCCATCGACTGGCAGATGGCCTCCCTCATGTTCGCTGCCATCTCCGATGCCGGCTGCGTGCCACTCGCCCGCGTGCCACGCGGTGACCATGATCTGATCAAACGAGTCCTTGATGGGGGCGCATGGGGTATCGTTGTCCCCATGGTCAACACCGTCGAACAGGCCCGCATCGCCATCGCCGCAGCCAAATACCCGCCTCAGGGCAATCGCTCAATCGGTGGCAGTATCCCCGCACAGAACTTCCAGACCGAATCCGGCGAATACTACCGTCGCGCCAATGACGAAATCCTCGTCATCCTGCAGACCGAATCGCCCGAAGGTGTCGACAATGCGGAAGCCATCTACAGCCTGCCAGGCGTGGACGCCATCTTCGTCGGCCCCAATGACCTCTTCTGGCAGATGAAACAACCCGACGGCACCGATCCCACGCCCGAAGAATTCGAAGCTATGCTGCAGCGAATCCTCGCCGCCGGAAAAAAAACCGGAACACCCGTCGGCATCCATTGCTTCTCCGTCCCCGATATCAAAATGCGGATCGCACAGGGCTGGCAGTTCCTCGCACTCAACAGCGAACTCAAAATGATGGTCAGCAAAGCCCAGGAACTCGTCGCAGAACTCGGGATGCAGACCGCCAGTGACCTCGCCCGCTACTGACCAGGAATCCCAGACCCATGTTCTTCTGGCTCCGTGAACTCGCCGGCTGGGGACTGCTCGGAGCATCCCTCGTCGTACTCCGTATCGCCCTCGGCATGGCCATGAATACCCGCGACCCTCGCATCGTCGAGGCAGCCGTCGTCGTCGTCGCTGCCCTCGGACTCATGCGCGCCGGAACGCTGCTCATTCGCATCTCCACCGCCGCACGCCTCAGCCGCGCTGAAACAGAAGTCGAAAAACGAGTCCACTCCTGACTGCATCAGCCCGCCGACGAACCCAGACGCGACTCCAAATCCCGCTGAAATCGCTCCGCATCAGACGCCAGCGGACCACCCTTCCAGTCAGTCAGACCCAGTCGCTGGATTGCAGTGTTCCACGGTCCTCGCGCCCCCTCAGAGTCGCCCAGATCACGCAGCACATCACCATGCATCAGCATCCAGAACACCAGTCGCAGCTCATCCTGTGGCGGACGCCCCAAACGATCATTCAACGACAGACCACCAGTCACCGCCCGACGCCATGACCTCTCCGCCTCCGCCAACTGCCCCGCAGCACGGAATTCCATCGCTGCATTTGACTCCGATAAATTCGTCAACAAGTCCTGTATCCACTGGTCAGGACGCCCCTGCAAAGCCCGCGAACGCCGCGACAGCAGGTCACGCGATCGCAGCCAGATGCCCGCCGCAGCAGAATGATCCCCACCGCGAGCAGATACGCCCGCGTTGACCTCCAGAAACCTCACCTCCAGATCCATCACCTGCGGAGAATTACGGACGTCAGCTGACATACCACCGAAAAAACGATCAATCGCAGCAATCAACTCAGCCGGGACTTCCCCGCCGTCACCCTGCTGTATCAGCCACAAATACCTGATTGCCACATTCAGGTCCTGCAACTGCAACGGACGCTTGCTTCTGAAGTGCTGCAGATAACGACGATAGACTTCACTGGCATCCCGAAAAAAAACGACACGCTCCTCCCGCTGCGCGATAAACAATTCAGGGCCCTTCGAGATCGAAGAAACCATCTGCACTTCCATCAATCGCACAGCCTCAATCAACTGATTCTCGATCTCGACATTCTGCAACTCCATCTGATTCCGCATCCGACTCGCTTCGTCGCGCCGCAAATCCGCTTCCGCTCGCAAACCCCGCTCCCGCTCCGCCACACCCTGAAACACTACCGCTGTACTCGACAGCAACAACAGAATCACCAGCAGCAGACCCGCCACCCCACGGTTACGCTGTGACCACCGCAGCAACTGGACATGCAGGCCCAAAGGACGCGCCTGCACAGGACGACCCTGCAGAAATGACCGCAAATCTGACTCCAGCGCCGCTGCACTGACATACCGATCACGAGGTTCCTTCTCCAGACACTTCAAACAGATGTTCTCAAGATCCCGCGGAACTCGCGGCTGGATCAGACGAGGTGGCAAAGGAGGCTCCGTGCGGACCAGCGCCAGAGTCGTCACCGGGTCGTCCGTCATAAACGGTACTCGACCCGTCAGCATCTGATACAGGATCACACCCAGACTGTAAATGTCCGCTGCAGCCGTCACACTCGCTCCGTCACCCGTCGCCTGCTCCGGCGACATCCACGAAGGAGTCCCCACGAGCTGGCCCGCCTGAGTCAGCGTCTGGTCGCCAATCAAACGAGCCAGTCCGAAGTCCGATATCAGCAACCGCTGCCCCTGAAAACCACCCTCGCCAGACCCCTCAGACCTGCCCCCGCTATGCTGCTCAGGCAACGATTCGCCCAACAACACATTCGACGGCTTCAAATCCCGATGCACAACACCCTGCCGATGTGCATACTCGAGGGCGTTTGCAAGGTCGGCCACCGCCACCGCCGCCTCACGGTCCCCAATAGCCCTGTCCCGCAACGCCTCACTCAATGCAGGCCCACGCACCAGTTCCATCACCAGCGCCGGAAGACCGCCCGCCTAAATCACCTCGAGCACTCGCACAATACCACGATGATTCAAACGCCCCAGCAACGCCGCTTCCTGCAGAAATCGACGCACCGCGTCAGCCGTCGCCACCGTGGATCGCAACACCTTCACTGCTACCGCACGCTGCAATAAATCGTCGTCACATTCCCACACCACACCCATCCCACCCTGACCCAGCCGACGCCGCACTCGATATCGCACCGGAAGGACCGGAACGGTCACGTCATTCACCGCAACCGGAACACGCAGCGCCCCCTCCGACGAACCGGATCTTGCCAGTTCCAGCCACGGCGGCTGAGCACCACCTTCGATCGCAAACGACAACGCACGCCGACACGCAGCACAATCCGACAAATGACCCTCAAAGGCCTCTGAACACTCATCACTCAGACTGCCGTCCAGATAACCCACCGCCTGCAATGATTGCTCGCAGATTACGCCAGCGACATCAGTTCCGACAGCCTCAGTCGTCATGCTGCAACACCACGTTGTTCAAACGACGCACCTCCACGCTGATCAGACGCTGCACCCGCGATCGAGCTGCATGCACGCAGTCCGCAGACATCCCCAGAACAGCACCCACGTCAGCACCCGAACCACCCTCCATCGCTGAACGCCAGAATGCGTCCCAAGTCCGGGGCTGCACCCTGCCACGCACCACCGCCATCGCTCGCTCCAGAAGATCCACCTGCGTCAGCCGCTCATACTCCCGCTCAAGCTCAGCAATCTCGTCCGACGCACGACGATAACGAGCCGCCAGGTCGGCCACGTCACCACGATCCGCACGCGAGATCGCCTCACACCAGCACCGCCACGCGATCGCACGCTACCACGCGCGCAAACTGCCACGACCACTGTGACGGAAACCCGCAATCTTCGAAACCACAACCAGCATCGCCTCCTGAGACACGTCCTCCGCATCAGGCTCACGCAGCCGGTTCCAACGACACCAATCCGCCAATACCCCCTGACAACGATCGCAGAACGCCTGCCACGACGCTCCGTCCCCAGCCTGCACACGGCCTATCAGCCCGGCAGATGTGTCCGTCAGAACTGGTCGCTGAACGGCTCCAGACATGGCAAATACCACCCCTAAGACATTTCACCGAATTCTTGCCACAAGTGCTGTCAACCCCACCCGCAAACCCGCAGGGAAACATCCCAGAGTCTACACAGACTTCCCCATCACTCAACTCAATTCAATTCCCTGCACCACAAAAACTTCCCGATGTTTCAAAAACCAGATCTTGACCCTTTTTTTAAATTTTTCAGTTCGGTTCTGCAAAACAAGTCTCGTTGTGACCGTCGGGGTAAGTCCGCTGAGACATCGGACGAATCGCCAAAACAAAAAAAATCAGCGTTTTCCGTGTTCACGGAACGGTAGCACAGGATCAGAGTCGCCATGCCACTGCAAAACTGGATCAAAGAAGCCTCCCTGCTGTTCGCCGAAAAACCACACCGAATCCAACGCAGCAAACGCAGACGCGCCCTCGCCCGCACTCGCGCAGGTCGCCAAACAACCGCCGGGCAAGTGTACGTACGTTCCAGCCCCGAATCCCTCGAAGACCGCGCCCTCCCAGCTTCACTCGTTTGGGTCGGAGACATCAATCCCCTGTTCCAAACCGACACCTCAGGTAACACCAACTGGGATACAAACACACTCCCAGCATCCGGCGATCAGCTCACCTTCCCGGACATTGCCGGTGATCGATCGCTCACCAATGAGCCTCTTCACCAGAATCTGTGGGTGACTTGCGGGGTCGGCAGCTTCCCAAGTGTATGCAGGAGTGCGACTTCTGCCACATTGTACGACTTGAATCCGTAGGCTTTTTTCATCGTCAATTT
>Ga0078894_10003228_pt1 | contig 12379 bp, 12 predicted proteins | sample LauGreSu1BDMLBSD_2_FD_67506 | JGI IMG/M metagenome (GOLD analysis project Ga0078894, IMG submission 67506) | Freshwater lake microbial communities from Lake Michigan, USA - Su13.BD.MLB.SD (version 4) (version 4) | ecosystem: Environmental > Aquatic > Freshwater > Lake | place: Lake Michigan...
TACTTCACTCAATCGCCTTTATGCAATGGACGAGAATGGTCAAGAGGACCGCAATAAGCCTGTCGTGGAAAATCCTGGCGATGTCATTTATGACGGCGAGGCAAATGAATTTGGACAAGTACCAAAACAATTACGATGGGTGCTCGATAAATATGTTGACCGTGAAACATATGAAGCCGATCAAGCTGCTTTACAGACAAACACCGAAGCATTTTGTGGATGTGACCGCATGCAACAACTCATCCTCGGCAGCACCGCTGGACTTCTCCTAATAGCCGCTCTACTTGCATTTAAAGCACGCCGTTAAATAATCAATGAAAAAATTTATTATTTTTAAATTGATTAATTATTTAATTATTTAATTATTTAATACTTCACAAGCTTGCGTACACGGCGAGCAGTCTTCTTTACACGGCGAGTTGCATTGCGTGCAAGACCCTTGGTAGTACGAATAGGGTGTAGTGCAAGTTTCTCTGCAAACATAACAGGCTTCTTGGCTAGACCAACTGCACCACGCACAACACGCTTAGTACCACGGACGCTAAGCACCCGTCCTAGCGAGCGCGCCATGGCGCGCTTGGTACCAGTGTATGCACCCTTTGCTACACCAGTTGCACCACGAACAGCGCGGCGTGTGCCGCGATAGACACCGCGGACGCCACGAACAGGCAGACCTATAATCTTACGAAATGTCTGGGACAGCTTGTTTAGTATCTTTACCATTCTATTTTAGTGCCCTATTTTATTCCTTAATTGCATCCATTCGTTTTACACCTGCAGTATCCTGATTGAGCTTCCCTTGCGTCAGCAAACGCGCTGAAATGGACATTGTCTCTAGCTCCTGGAATAGGAGCTTCGATGCATATGGAATCTGTACAGCACCAAAGTTGGTTGTATTACCACATGCACGGCAATTCCATACACCCTTCTTGGGATTTGCAATTGCAAGCAAGCCGCAATCCTTGCACACAAAGCATGCAAACGCGTCGGAGCATTCCATTAGACGCTCCTTTGTAAATTCAGTGACACCGTGAGCGGCTACACAATCTCTCTCCATTTCCGTTTATACCTCGCTCCGCTAAGCATTTACTCTTAACATCATTGCTATTCATAGCTCACATCAACAGTTCATTGTATGAAAACTGCTGATGCTTACTATAAACACTCTCGCGAGTGGGACTGGACTATATCTTAAGCATCATTCCACCAATGACACCCACTACCATCTAGTCTCTGCACCTTTTCCATGTCTACATGTAATTGTATGTAGATTTAGGAACTTGGCTCAGGATTGTCTCTAGTCTAATATTGTACCTATACCTACTAGTTTTCCCAGTAGCCATTCTATACTTTCGCAATAGAACTTAGGAATTAGACATAATACCATTTGATATTGCCTGCTTTTTGTTTATCACTTTTACATGATTTTAATATACTACTATTATCAATGTCTGTTTCAATAGATGCTTCTTTGGCTGATTTATATTCTATTCTATTCCCACTTTCATCAATATAATATACCGCTCTACGATATATTTTATGATTATTTATTTGAATAGAATGTTTCATATTTTCATGTTGTGATACAATCTCAAGATTATCTAATATATTATTTCCTTTATTTCCATCTTTGTGATTGATTACAATCTTATTTGATGAAGGAACATAATTTAGATAAGCCATTGCAACAATAACATGAACATATAAATCTTTATATATACCAGTAGAAGCTTTTAATTTTATTTTATGATAACCATTTGGTAGTATTGTAATACAACATAATCGCTTAATTGATTTACTGTATATATTCCCATTTCTTGAAATCATATAATTTGGATAGTTTGGAACTTCAATAAACTCATCTAGAGAGAACTTTGTCTTGTTTAAAGTTCTTTTTGAAGTCATACTATGCATCGTATTTGCACTATATGTAGTATATTCCAAATTTGTTAGATTATTATCTAACTTATCCTCGTTAATATGATTAACCACGTATTTTTCAATATTTGGTTTTTCAAGAAAGGTTTGGGCAACAATGTTATGAATATTAATTGTCTTCTTTATATTATCTTTTGATAATGATACAGAATAATACCCATTTCTAATATACATTTTTAATATGCGATTTGTTATATTATTTTTTATACTACCAGTATTTGATACAGAATAATTTTCATAATCTGTAATTGGTTTCCATAATATGTCAGACATTGTATAATAATAATTTATTTAAGCAGCAATTTCAATTTTTGGTATGTAGGAGAGTTTCCCTGAATTTGATAGTGTTGCCCTTTCATAAAGGACTAGCGCAACTTTTACATTACGCTTTTTGGCAAAGTGTTTACCAAATCTCAAACCACCATCCCTTGCACGCCCCTCAGCAGGTTGGCGTGTAAGCATGACAAGCGGACCCGATGCACGACTGTGCAGCTTATCCGCCGAACAATGGCGCAAACGCTGATAATATACAGGACCAATAAAGATGCTCGTCTCCATCATGCGCCCCGTATATCCATTATAGAGAATCTCATTGCCGTGTGGCTCCAGACCATATTCGTCGCGCATAATCTGTGAAATCTTCTCTACAGAGGCTTCGGCAAAGGGTGTACCATCACCAAGTGCACCCGCCTTACAGCACATCTTACCTAGCAACGTTTCCATTAGCTGTGCAATTGTCATACGGCTGGGAATGCAGTGAGGATTAATAATCATATCAGGCACGAGACCCTCAGCCGTCTGAGGCATATCCTCAGGATTGAGAATCATACCTAGCGTACCCTTCTGACCATGACGCGAGCTGAATTTATCTCCAATCTCAGGAATGCGATCCTGACGCATCCTAATTTTTACAAAGGAATATCCCTCACCATTGCGATTCTTATAAATCTTATCTACATAGCCGACCTCATTATTGCGCATTGTACGACTCACATCGCGGAACTTCTTAGAGCCGGCTGGGATAACCTGACCAGTTCCTACGCGAAGAGGGACAACTTTACCAATTAGGATGTCATCTGAATTGGCATAGGCATTTTCAGGAATAAATCCTTCAGGACCAAGTTTCTCATAATTGGCATTCTTGAGCTGCTTGGTGAGCTCAGGATCTGGGCGACAGAATCGCTCCTCTTCACCACTGCTCTGATTCTTTCGCTCCTCATCCTTATAGGTACGATAGAAGATACTACGGAAACGCCCACGCTCCAGTGATGCACGATTCATCATATTTGAATCCTCCTGATTGTAACCCGAATATGTCATAATAGCCACAATGATGTTCTGCCCCGATGGCATATTCTGTGCTCCGTAGAATTTGCTCATAAATGGGCTGACAAATGGCTTATCAACATAGGAAAGGACATGCGCCATTGTGTCAAAACGCTCCAAATAGTTGAGCGAGTAGATACCCATTGCTTGCTTGCCCATGGCGCATTGGTAAGCATTTCGTGGAGATTGATTGTGATCTGGAAAGGGAATATTACTTGCAAGTGTACCAAGTGCAGCGGATGGATGGATTTCCACATGCGTAAATGCAGCATCTGATTTTAGGAGATCTGTTGGTTGCATTGCAATAACCGTGCCTTCCGTTTCACCCGCATCCACATACTCAATTAGGTATCCTCCACTTGGCGCTTGCCAAAGAAGTAGCTGGTTCCAATCCTTAATTGCTTCCACTTGCTCCTTGAGCTTACCTGTCTTATCAAGAACAATCTCGCGAAGAGTGTCTGCAATAAAGAGTGGACGGAGCATACGACCTGCTTCGGTCGTAATCCAGAGCTCCTTGAGAGCCGGTTTCCATACAATTCCTGTATGAATATGAATGACTCCACCATGCTTCGCTTTGCGGAGTGCTTTAATAGTATGTACAGCGTTTGAAGCATCGAGAGTACCGATCCACGCACCATTTAGGAATACGCGGGTATTTTCATGGAGCTCCTCAATGGAGGAGCCACGAAGAGGCTTCAGTGTACCGCTGGTGCTAGCACCAGCACTAGTATCCCTTCCTTTGGAAGGGATGGTACCGAGCGTTGCAAAGTAATCACTTACAACACCCGCCGCGCTGTAAATGCTCACAAATGCAGTACTTGCCATGTTCTTCACTACACCTACAGAATGACCTTCTGGCGTCTCACAAGGGCAAATATATCCATATTGCGTATTGTGGAGCTTACGAGGTGCAATCAGTTTACCAGTCTTTTCAATGGGCGTGCTAACACGACGCAAGTGAGAAAGAGGGGAGATGTAATTGAGACGATTGAGAACTTGGCTTACATTAATCTTGGACTGATTGCCAATCTTTGCGGAGCCAAAATTACCGGTTGCCATGGAGGACTTCAGATTGACATCAAGGATAGTAGACTTGATAATCTTGTTAATATTGTTAATGTTCACAATCTCTTCAAAATTACCATTTGCACGCCAGCTGCCGCCATGAATCTCCTTACCAATACTAGCCCGAATGTCCTTTACCATACGAGTGGTGAAGGTCTTGCGGAAAAGATCAGCCAGAAGGAAGCCAGGAATGTCAACACGCTTATTTGGATAGGCGTCTCGGTCATCGGCGCTAATACGTTTCCACGCAGACCAGAGGACTTTGCGAGTAATATGTGCAAGGAAGCATGCTTTCTCATATGTCTTGTCCTTACCGCCAATTTGAGGGAAGAGTTCTTCACCCAGGATATCTTCAATTACAATCGCCTTCTGATTCTTTACAGACCAGACATTGATGAATTGAGCGAGCCACTTGAGGGCGTCCTCCTGAGTGCGTACATCACCCGCTTCAATCATAGATTCCATAAAGAGGGAGTCAAATGCAGAATCGCCGCCAGGACCAACAATTAGGTCGAGAATATCCTTATCGGCGGTAATACCAAGTGCGCGGAACAGCACAAAGAGGGGGATATCCTGTTTGATGCGAGGTACGATTGCACGTAGGAGCATAATCTGCTGATTCTTAGGGTGATAGACGATTTTCACAGCATTGCTTTTAGGGACCTGGTCGTTATCTGGACCGATACATTTGATTTCCACGACTTCAAGCTCCTTGGCGGAGTTGCGACCATTGCGGAAAACAAAGGGACGATTCTCAGACATACGTTCCTGGCTGATAATTGCACGCTCGCCGCCTTGGATAATAAAGTAGCCGCCCATATCTTCTGCGCATTCTCCTAATTGCGAGGAATGCATGTGTCGCTGGTCATTTAGAAGGCAGTATTTACTACCAACCATGACAGGGACTTTGCCGAGATGCACATTTGGGAAAAGGCGAGTGCGTGTTTCGCGAGCTCCATCCCGCGTATTATCAATGGCGGTCGTTTCAACGCGCACATCGACATTTAGGGGGCTAGCATAGGTGAGATTGCGTAGGCGAGCATCATTTGGAAGCATGGGGTGCACTGCACCATTGTTCTCAAAGATAGTTGGCTTACGAATGGTCACCTTTTCAAAGGTCACGCGGATTTCATATTCATGGTTGGCGACAATTGCTGCAGGAGCAGGAACCTCTCCAGCCGGCATAGCACCACCCATAAGTGCATTGGCTGCTGTAGTAGAAAGACCGGTTGCAGATGCTAGCGCAGAGCGTGGACCTGCAAGAGGAATCTCAGGCGAACCTTTGACAGTAATGGGATTGACCATATGAATAATTTCGGCGATATCATGCTCCATAAACTGATTGAATGACTCGATCTGATGGTGTAGAATTTGGCGCCCATCAGACTGACCAAAGTAAACATCCAAGATGTGACGGTATGACGGTGTCTGAATGTCGGTCATTTCGGGCTTGTAGAGTGGATTTCCAAATAATTTATATAAGGCTTGTACAAAGTATTTGGAATGATCTTGAAATCAACTTTTAGGGGTGTGCTAGATAAAGCTGACACTACCCTAAGTGTATTGCGCAGGCTTTATGTAGGTCACGCCCCCTAGAAAATAGCATGTAAGAATAAGGAGGTATATTATGTCTGAAACACGCAAAATTACTGTTACAGGTGGCTCAGCTGTATTTAGTGTAGATGGAGACAACCGCTCCACTACCGCAAAAACACGTCGTAAGAGAAATGAGAGTCGTCCTGCATCCCCACAATCAATTGTAAAAGTTGGTGGCGAAGCGCCTGCACCATTGCAGAAACGAGAATCTCCAGCTGAATCGGATACAAAAGCAATTACAGTACAATCTGCATCAAAGGCGGAGATACTGGGTGGAAAGCAATCTTCTTCCAATGGTCAAGAGTCTCTACAAGACAGTTCAAAACAAGAAGCTCCGGTTCCACACAGTAAGGTTATTTTAGGCGGAAAAAAACCGAAACATATGAAGGTTGTCTTAACAAAGAAAAATCATGATGCTGCTGCTGCGCAAGCGCAAACACCTGCATCCAAAGCTCGTAAAGTATCCCTCGGTATAACACATCTAAAACGTCGTGTCACTCGCGCCCGCCGCCTAAATAAACTCTCTAAAACCGCCCCATTAGAGCAGATTAGAAAAGAACTCATTGCAGCCCATATTATTAAAGAAGATAGTAAAGCTCCCGAATCTATATTACGACAAATGTATGCAGATGCCAAATTACTTACAACAAAATCCCTCTAACTGTTAGAATGCTGGATAAAAAATTAATAATTCTCCTAATTGTTTGTGTCAGTTTTATGGTTTATTTGGGGGTAGAAGGATTTGCTCAATATCAAAGTTATACTGACCGACTTGCTGCAAAATATGGTCTTGGCTCTAAAAGCGGAAGTATGAAAACAGCTTCTGATTTTGCCTCAACATCTGATTATATCTCTGCTTCACTGTGGCAAGCTCAAAATATATCAGGACAAACTCAAAATCTATATAAAATGTTATCGGATGGTGTAACAACCCGTGATGATATTCGGAAATTAATTACAGATATGTCTGCATCTGGTTCTAACAAACCGGTTGATCCAAAATGGCTAACCTATTATGATGCTACCGATTATTCTGCTAGCAATATTGAACGTAAAACTGGTAGCAGATGGAATGAGACATCCTATGTCGACACTGTTAATTATAATAAAGATGCTTCTGGTGGTCGTCATTTAATACAATGTGATTCGAATGATTTTGCATGTATTCGTTTGCTTGGATATTCTGATCCCAATTATCAACCATACCAGGGTGATCAATCATGGAATGCACCCGCCCAACCAGGCTCCGCGTCAGCTGCTCCAGCACCAGCACCAGCACTTGCAAATAACCCAACTGTAATTGATTGTATTACAAAATGCCTCAATAATTACGGAGGAACTATTACTGCAGATCGTGTAAAAGCTTGTGCAACTCTTTGTACAACTAGTGCATAGCACTAATTTTAGTATAAAGGCAAAATGCCTTTATGGTTCCCCTTAAACCCTCCTGCAAATTTGATTCTCACTTGTTCCATAATAGTTTGTACCACAAGCCATTATGGAATTTATTGCCGTAAATTTTAACAAACAAGTTCTTCCAGTAGTTGCTGGATTTGTATCAGGGTTTATACTTGGCTGGATGGTTGGTGATAATGATGCTCGTAAACTGTTTTATAAATATCACGCTGTTCCTATTCCACAAGCACCTATGCATAGCTTTTATGCATATGCACGAGATGAATCTGAAGTCAAACAAATTCAAGCAACACTTGCTGAAACACACAATGATGTAGAGAAAATCTATAAACAAAAACAGCAGTCTAAGGCTGTACCTCTACAGTAAAGTGTAGCAAGCCGCACACCTAAAATGTACGACGAATATGAACGATTTTTAAAGCAGTATAGTTCTTTATATGGAATAAATACTGCTATATTTTTAATGGTAGGTGGATTTTATGAACTCTATGACTTGGTTGATACTGAAACAGGGATTCCTAAATGCAATACACAAGAAATTGCTGATGTATTGAACATCCGCCTAACAGTTAGGAAGGATGATACTCCATCAGGATATGAAGGACGATTCTGGGGATTCCCTATTGATGCACTCCATAAATGGGCAGCACGCCTAACAGATGCTGGCTGGACAGTTATTATCGTAGATCAATTAAAAACAAAGACAGGCAAACGGATTGAACGAGCAGTATCTCGTATTTTATCTCCAGGAACTCATATTGAAAATCTAGGAAGTGGAACTACGCGATCTATTAGCTGCATTTGCTTATATCAAAATGACCTCGATGCGCCAACTTATAGCGCTGCATCTTTTGACCTTTCTACTGGTATAACCACAACAACGCATGGTGAAACATATGGACGAGCCGAAACGTGGAAATGTGATGATTTAGCCCATTTCCTACAAGTACAATCCACCAATGAATTGCTTGTATTTTGGGAAGGAGATGCAGTGCGTGCACCTAGTGAAGAATATGTGCGCCGCCAACTCAATTATCCACGTGCATCAATTCATATGAAACAGAGAGTAAGTCTTGGTTCTCTAACAGCTACGCATGCCCGTGATGAATTTTTCCGCACCGTATATGCTATTAAGAGTATGCTTCCTGTTGCAGATTGGCTAAAACTAGGAGAGCCGCAAGAATCCATTGCTCTTGCACATCTGCTCCTTTTTATTAAAGAAATGAACCCAACAAACTTCCAACGTCTACACTCTAATAGACCATATATTGCTAAAAACCATATGATTCTTGGAAATAATGCACTTAGCCAGTTGCAGATTACATCACAGCGGATTCAGGATAGTGTATTGGGACTTTTTCAGAGCTGTATTACACCAATGGGAAAACGTGCTATCAAACGTCGCCTTCTGACACCAATTACAGATGGTGTGCAGTTGCAGATGCGTTATGAGCAAATTGCTGCTATGCAGACATTGAACCAAGAATCTATGAAAGAAATTGTTCGCAGATTACGGGAAATTTACGATCTTCCTCGCCTTCATCGGCGCCTTATCTGCGCACAAATATCTGCAGATGATGTATACTCCCTTCACCAAAGCTATCTTGCAGCTGAAACACTCGCAGAATATCTGCCAGCCAATATGCAACCACCATCCTCTCTAATTGCAGATCTTGCTACTTGGCGTAGCTCCGTATTTGAAGCTGATTTTTCTGCTGATAAAGCTGCTGCAATTACTGATAATTGCACGTTTCTAAATACATCTACTGAGCGATATACTCATATATTTGATAAGGAAACAAAACTGCAACAATTAGAGCGTGAAGCGGGGGACTTTGTAGTTCGTTGCAGATCATTTGCAGGGGTATCTGCGGAGTCATCTGCGGTTCGCTTGGAAGGACAGGAAGGTACTCCTTATGGTGTAAAAGCAACACCAGTGGCGGCAAAGGAGTTAGAGAAAGCCTTCAAAGCTCAAGGAGGCGCTTCTGTGCTTGTATCTGCATTTAAGGGTGCTCATCTGCGATCACTCAAATCTGCATCTTGGGTTGAATGTCCCTGGCTCTCTACTCTAAATGAATCTGTTAATAAGCTGCGTGCAGCTATGCAACATGATGTGGCGATGTGTCTGCCTGATATTTGCGGAACAGTTGCAGATGCGGCTGGCGAACTCTGGTCTCAATTAGAGGAGTGGATTGAACTAGTTGATATTACTCGTTGCCTAGCAATTGAATCTGCGACTCGTGGATACACGCAACCGCAGGTAGTAGGCGCAGCCGCAGATGGCGGCGCTAGCTTCTCTGCAACCAATCTGCGACACCCTCTAATTGAATCTGCAATTAGTAGAACAGAATATATTTCTCACACTGTTCAATTTGATGATTCTGTGCGTGGCTGGCTTGTATATGGTATGAATGCATCTGGCAAATCTTCCCTTATGAAAGCGATTGGTATTGCAATTCATCTAGCACAATGCGGATGCTTTGTACCAGCATCTAATTGTAGACTCGCACCGTTCAATAGTCTTTATACACGTATTATTAACCGCGATGATTTATGGGCAGGTATGTCGAGTTTTGCAATGGAAATGAGTGAAATGCGGGAGTTTTTAGATACCGCAAATAAGGGTACAATGATTTTAGGAGATGAACTATGTAATGGAACAGAGTCGCAGTCTGCAAAAGCGATTGTTGCAGCAGGGATTGATTGGCTAGCAGAACGGCATGCACGGTATTTCTTTGCAACACATCTACACGGGCTATTAGATGTATTACCAGAGCCGACTGAGCTCGGTTTGAAAGTATGGCATTTGCGTGTGGAATATGATGCAGTTGCAGATAGACTTGTCTATAAACGCGCCTTGCTACCTGGGGCTGGTTCTACATTATATGGGTTGGAAGTTGCACGAGCGATGCATTTACCTGTTGCATTTCTAGAGAAGGCGCATGCATATCGTCGAAGGCTATTAGGAACAGCGCGGGAAGATGAGGGTGTTGCATCTGCATGGAATAATGCAATTAGCAGGCGTATTTGTGAAGTTTGTGAGCATGAAATTGTACGAGATTTGGAAGTACATCATATTCGCCCTAGAGCTGCTGCGACTGCGCAGACAGATGGTCGCAGATTTGCAGATGGTGCTGGGAGGGATGATCAGCGGAACTTGGTGGTTGTCTGCCAGAGTTGTCATGATGCACATCATGCATCGCAGATTGAAATTGGAGCTTTGCAGCAGACAAGCGAAGGTCCTGTGCGTACAGTTGGGGTACGCCCCAACACTAGTACTGGCATTTATGCCAGTGGTACAGTAAAAACAAAAGAAGTCGCAGATCCCGTGTCAGTCGCAGATAATGCTAAATCTGAAAACCCGTTTCAGAAATTTGCATATAAATCTGGGCGCTCTAAATCACCAGAACACACTCTAACTGCAGATGACCTTGCAACGATCCTAACTGTCATGCAAAAATATCCAGCTCTCTCTATGAGACAACTTGCACCTAAGCTTCGTAATGATTACGAAATTGAGGTAGAAGAATCTGTTCTACGAAAAATTAAGAAAAATGGATATTAAGCCGCTGGCAGACGCCACCACAACAGTCATTTAGCTGGAGCCACTGGCAGACGCCGCAACAGCAGACGCAGCATCTGCAGAAGCCTGCATAGCGAGTGTCTTTGCAGCTGTAGCAGCTGCAGATGCAGACGCAGATGCAGATTCAGCCTTGTCTAGACGCAGCTTGAGAATATCAAGCGTTGTCTGCAGAGCATCAATGCGATCTGCGACTTCCGAAATCTGCGACTTCATGTCTGCAACAGCAGCGCTAACCTCACCAGTCAGCTTGCTCTGCACCTCTGCCATCTTCTGCGACACATCTGCGCCGCCCTTCTGTTTTTCAATAAACTCCTGCATGCTAGAGCGAATACCAGTAAATGCACCCTCAAACTCATTAAAACGACGCTCTAAGCCACGAATCTCATTACCCATAGGATTACGACCCTGATAGTTTAGACCGCTGCTATATAAGACACTTGTCATTCTGACTAATAGCCGGAAGCGGTTTGTATATTAATGAACGCAAGCCGCTGTGAAAATTTGATTTTCAAATCCTTGTCATGGCTCAGTAGAATCAAGCCTATAAAATGATTATTCCTATTCGTTGTATGAATTGTGGTAATATGATTGCCGATAAATGGAGAAAATATCAAGCCCGTCTTAAAATGCGCCGTGGAGACAATAAGGAGAATAGTACAATTTATATTGACGGCTCTGCAAAAGTTATTACACCAGAAGGGGAAACTCTAGATGAACTTGGGCTCCGGCGTGATTGTTGCCGCAAGCATTTCTTGACACACGTGGACCTTATTGAAAAAATTTAAGCCCATTGGTTAACAGATATGGAGTTTCTAGTTCCTGGATTTTTATTGTTATTATTTGCGGTATTAATTGTATTTATTCTAATTCCGCGATTTGGACCAGTTGTCACACTTATTGGTGCAGCACTTCTCCTAACTGCAGGAATGTTCCATCATTACAAACTTTTTCGTAATGAATATGCTCATGCAACATGGGCTGATCGTCTAAAAGCGTATGGTCCAGGAATTTTATATACAGTAATGGCTCTTTTCATTGTTGGATTTATTTTTAGTTTATGGGGAGGTGGTTCTGTGCCTGTTCCAGACGCACCTTCTATATCCACTTCTCCGCCATCACCTGAAACACCCAGCCCATCCATGTCTCCGCTAAGTGCAATTACAAACACCGTATCAGCTGTTACAAATACTGCTAAAAATGCATTTAAGGATACTGTAAATATGGGTCGTGAACTTGTACGTAATGTAGGGCAAGGTGTAAATACATTAGGTTCCCGTGCAGCAGCTGCTCTACCATTTGGTCAGCCGGCTGCACCTGGGGCTCCACAACAGCCATTCTTTGGCGGACCTGAAAGACCCCCTAACCAGCCCCGCCCGAACCGTAATGGACGTAATGTCTCTTTTTTTAGCGAGTATTAATCTAAATAAATAGTAATATGTCTTCAGAATCTACTTC
>Ga0078894_10003230_pt1 | contig 12378 bp, 16 predicted proteins | sample LauGreSu1BDMLBSD_2_FD_67506 | JGI IMG/M metagenome (GOLD analysis project Ga0078894, IMG submission 67506) | Freshwater lake microbial communities from Lake Michigan, USA - Su13.BD.MLB.SD (version 4) (version 4) | ecosystem: Environmental > Aquatic > Freshwater > Lake | place: Lake Michigan...
TACATTAAATTATGCGAAGAGATGGGAGAGCTTGCTCAATCACTCTTAAAACAGGACGAAGCTGAATTTAAAGATGCAATTGGCGATTGTGTCGTGGTACTTACAAACCTAGCCAAACTAAAGGGTTATACAATTGAAGAGTGCATTAACGGATCCTATGATGTTATTGCCAAGCGTACAGGTAAAATGGTTAACGGAACCTTTGTTAAAGAACAAAACTAAAATGAAACAATACAAGATTTTCTCAATCGACGGCCGTCCAATTGCAAATGAAATTTGCGAGCACCTTTCAGAATTAACTGATTCTGATATTAGAGTAGGTAAATTTAAAATTGATAAATTCTCTGATGGAGAGTTTAGTCCTCAATTCTTAGAATCAATTAGAGATAAATCTGTTTTTCTTGTTACAACCCTAACAAGTTCAGATGCAATAATTAAATTAGTACTTTCAATCGATGCAGCTAAACGTGCATCTGCATCTGAAATTATTGTTATTCTTCCGTACCTTGCATATTCAAGACAAGATCGTAGAGAGGGGCATCGTGGTTCAATTGGTGGAAAAGCAATTGCCGATCTTATTAAAAATGCTGGAGCAGACAAAGCCATCTTATTTGATCTACATTCAGAACAAATTCAAGGTTTCTTTGATATGCCAGTTGAACATATTCCTGGATGGGTTGCATTTACTGAATATGTTCAGGAATTGGACCCAACTTGCGATTGGACAGTATGTTCCCCTGATGCAGGTGGAGTAAAGCGAGCCAATCGTTTTTATCAACACTTTGTTAAGACCCATGAAACAGCAACCTTTTCAATGCTATCTAAATTAAGAGACAAGCCAAATTCGATTGAGCGAATGGATCTAATTGGAGATGTTAAAGGTCGCTGTGTAATCTTAATTGATGATATGGTCGATACTGGTGGAACTCTTTTGCTAGCAGCAAAACTACTAAAAGAAGCGGGAGCATTACGGGTCCATGCTATTTGTACGCACGGTGTTTTATCTGGCCCAGCTTACGAAAGGCTAAGCGGTGAAAACGGCCAATTTCTAGATTCGCTAGTTATTAGTACGTCAATTCCCTCAAATTTTCATGAAAAAATAAAAACTGTTAGCTGTGCAAAACCAATTGCTAAAACAATTTTTGCAATGACCAAATCTGTATCAGTTGCCCAAACCTTAATTCCACAATGAAGAAACTAATTTTTATATTATGCTTTTTACCAAGTTTGGTAAAGGCTCAAACACAAGCCTATTCCATAAATGGCATGCTCAATGTCGGTAATCGAGCTGGCTATTTAATTGGCGCGAAAGGCGAATACAAGTCAAAGGACACTGGAAAGCTTGGTGGAATTGCAACCCTTTCTGGACAGGTTCAATATGCTTCAATTAATGAGGTAATGGTTCTGCAAAGACGGGATATTACAGCCTCGGTATATGGCTGGAAGACTCTGGATAAGGTCCAGTCACTTATATTATTTAGCGAAGGGGAACATTCATATACCAGAAAGGTGGATTTCAGGGTGACCGGAGGGGCTGGTTATAAGGTTACTGTAATTGATCTGCCTGGCAAAAAACTGGAAGTTTCACAAGCAGTAACAACCGAGCAGCTTCAGCTAATAGAAGGAAACCGAACCTGGACCATAAGAAGTTCGACCAGAACTAAGCTGGTTTTGGGTACATTAACTAAGTTAACAGTTACTGCCCTTGTGCAGCCGCCTCTATTTTCTAACACCGGTGCTAGTGCAAGTAATAACATGGTAAGCAGGGTTATTGTTTTAGTAGAGCACCCACTATCAAAAAGCCTATCATTTTCACTTGGCGGTGACGTTAATCACCAAACTTATCAAACTTGGGTAAAACCAGAGGTTAAACCATATGATGGGGTCTTTCAAATCGGCCTCGTATGGAAGCCAAATAAATAATTTTATATGACAACCGCCAGTCGACTAGAACATCCACGTATTAAAGCATTCATTAAGCACGTAAAGTCTGAATGTAAAAATACTGGAATCAAAGTCGAACTGAGAAACGTTAGATACTTAAGACTTGGTCAGGGTATGAAGTGTTCAGGTTATTTCGATGACCAAAATCGAAAACTTGTGGTTGCCATGTTAAATCCAGTATCAGTTGAAGTTTTAGTACACGAATTTGGACACTTTACCCAATGGAATGAAAAGATTCCTATTTGGAAAGAATCTGGCTATGCAATGGGTCATATTGAAGAGTGGTTAAATGGTGCAACTAAACGTAATATTGAAAAATGGATGGCCCTATCTAGAGATCTTGAACTAGATAACGAAAAACGTAGTGTTCAATTAATAAGGGACTTTAATTTGCCTATTAATATTGAAAAGTATACTAAGAGTGCAAATGCTTATGTTCTCTTCTATAATTGGATGCTTACTTCTAGAAAATGGTGTAAACCTGGCAATACACCATATTCAAATAAGACTGTTCTTAGTGCCTGTTCGCCAAAATTTAACATGAGATACGATCAACTCTCTTCAAGAATGAGGCAAGCATTTGAAGAGTCTGGAATTTAAAACCAAAGTGCCCAAATTGGGTATAATATCTTTACAAAACAAAACCAAAAACCATAGCTATGAAAAAGTACGCAATCGTAATGATTCTAGTTGCTGCAGTAGGATTTACTGCATGTGGAAATGGTGCAACGACCGCTGAAGCTCCTGCGGCTGACTCTACACAAGTAGACTCAACAGTAGTAGCGGCAGACTCGACTGCAACCGTAGACACTACTGCAACTAAGTAATCGGGAGACATTAACTCCGGCCAAAAGAGGAACAATATTGTTCCTCTTTTTTTGTTTCAGGTGACCTTTAAAAAGATTGATTTAGATAAATAATAAGAAAAGGTCTAGATTTAAAATGAAAAACTGGTTATTAACCATTTTGTGTGCTGTATTATGTTTTGCGGCTACAACAGAAACTTATGCCCAAACGGGTCCCCCAGCCCCATCTACTGGTGCTTGGGTAATTATTGACACCAACTATACAGTTGGATCGTCTTTGCTTGGTCAAACTAAAGCAAAAATTACTTACAAAAATAATACCTCAACCCTAGTAACAGGTCTTCAATTTAGAGTATTCTATGATAAGACTGCGTTTACTGGTGCTACGGTAGCTGCAGTAACTCCAGCATCAAATGAAGTTCTTTCTTATGTAACTGATTCGACTAATGGATTTATTACAATTACTCTTGTTTATACAGGTTCAAGTAGTACATGGTCACTAGCTCAAGGTGAAACTTTTGAAATTACATTTAACCATGCTGCGAATGCTACATTCCAAGCCTTAACTGCAATTTCAAACTTAACTTGGTCTGCAACTAGCGGAAACTCGTTTCCTCAACTGTTAGCAAAACAAGATGGTACTGATGGTACACTAAGCCAACATAACTATGGTGGTATCTTCTTACGTCCATCTCTTAATTACCATGGTACATTTACCAACGTAACTGGTTCTGGTTCTAAGAACATTATTGTTCAATTACAACAACGCCCAAAAACTGGTGGTACTTGGACAACTATCAAAATGGATACGACTGCCGTATCTGGAGCATTTGCATTTAATGATGTAGTTGTTGATACAACTTATTTTAATGCTCGTCTCTATGTTAAAGGTGATACCTTAACTGTAGGTAATACAATCTCTACCGCGGATGCTGCTAAAGTAAACCAATACGTATTAGGTCAAGCTACTCCACTTGGATTTGATTATTATGCAGCTGACGTAAACTCAGATAATACTATCTCAATTACAGATGCGTATGGTATCTATGGTAGATTAGCTGGAAGATTCTCTGCATGGCCAAACAGTACAATGGATGTTAAATTCTTTACCGTAGCTGAATACAATACAATTAACGGTTCATCTACTAACTATACATCATCAATTGCAGGTACAACTGATATTACATTTAATATTGTCGCAGGTCAACCTGATTCTGTAACATTCTATGTATTAGGTAAAGGAGATGCAAACGGAACTGGTTTCCACATGGCACGTATGGTTCCTATTCAAATTGTTAATCCAAACAATGCGCCTAACCATATTATTGATGCAACAACTCAATATGATAATGCAGCTACTTTAGAAACAATTGAAGTAAACATGCCAGAAATTACAGTTGAAGCAGGTAATCTTCTTAATGTTCCAGTTAAAGTTTTATCTAACAATGTTCAATTAGGATCTCTTCAATTGGCTTTAAAATACGATCCACAATTACTTGAATTTAAATCAATCGCAGCGACTGAAAATATTTCACACTGGCTTTCTTTTGTAAACCCACAAGATGGTACTATTGAATGGGGTGGTGCAGATTTTACAACAACTCACCCAATTGCAGATGGACAAACTGCGTTTAATCTTCAATTCCTAGCGCTTGTTCCAAAAGATCAATGGAATAAAAGCCCGCTTTATGTGACTAGAAAATATGCTGGAGTTAATACAACTCATAAAGATTTAAACATTACCCCGACTGACGGAATTATTCAAGTCTTAATTGTTAATCCAGGATGGGGAGTAGGAACTATTGAAAATAATTTAATGACAGTTAAACTTGCACCAAATCCAACTCAAGGTCATGTTGCAGTAACATTTAACGTTTTAGAAGATGCAATGGTTAATCTTACATTTAGAGATCAATTAGGTCAGCCAATTAAAACCCTAGTAAATCAATTTATGCCCGCTGGAACCTATACCTACAGTACAGACTTAAGTCATGTTCAAGGTGGAATTTACTATGCGATCCTAACAGCAGGTAAGAAAATTGCATCCGCAAAAGAAATAGTTTCAAAGTAATTAAATAATAAAAAAACAAACTCACAATGTCTGAAGAAACACAAAACGAAGGCACTTGGTCAGGTCTTAAAAAGACCATCATAGGAACTCTTTCAACTGCAGTATTAGCAGGTGGAACCTATTTGACTACTACTCTTTTCGGTGGTGGAAGCGACAAGGAAGAGACTAAAACTGAACAAGCTGCTCCAGCCCCTGCTCCAGTTGTAATCAACCTTGAAAACAATAACACTAACCAACAAAAACAATCTGGTGGAACTAACACAATTATTAAAGAGCGTGTTATTGAAAAACCTGCAGCAGAACCTGCAAAACCTAAGGCTGAACCTAAGAAAGAAGAAGAGTCTTGGTAATTAAAAAATAAAGAACACTAAAATGTCTATTAAAGAAACGGTTAAAAATGCATTAGGCTTCGGAAAAGAAGAATATGTAAAAGTAGATGATAAGAACAGATTCTATTACATGTTACAACAAATGCAAGCAAACAGATGGAGAATTACTGCAATTGTATTAGGGTTATTCACTTTAATTATTGTAGGAATTAATGCTGGCGTATTTATGGGTGCTACGATCGGAGAAGACTGGAAAGAAATGTTATTAATTCTTTTAGGTGCATTCGTTGGTAACCTAAACAAAGTTGTTGACTACTGGTTTAATTCAGAAGATCGCGACAAAATGTTAATTCAGAAAGTTGACGAAGAAGACGGTCAGTCTTTATCAAACACCGCTGAATAAAAAAATCAAATCCTATGAAAAAGGTTTACTCCTTTTTTGAAGAAAATTGGAAAATACTTTTAATAGCAGCGGCATGGTTCGGTGGTATTGGATTTATTGCCTATAAATTTGGAATATGAAAAAGTTAATCGTAATTTGCATCATGCTGCTATTGGCGGTGGGTGCTCAAGCTCAAACCATTGGTTCAACTAAAACTGAAACCTATCAGGCTGATTTTGAAAAGAAACAGTCAATAAACCTTGTTGCAAATTACGATGATACTATTGTAATTCCTATACAGGTATTGAAAATTGGTATTAACGAAGAACTCTATGCAATGTACCCTGAATTAAAGGACAATCGTGTAGGTCTTGGTGTTGCCAATATTGTTCTTGAATTTTTAGAATCAACTGATAGATTTAAATTCACAGAGGACAGAGAAGAGATTAAACAAAAAATGATTGCTCAACAAAAAGCATCAGATAAGGGAATCTCAGCAAATACTATTCAGGTAAAAGGAAATGTTATCCTTGCTAAATATTTTGTGTATATCGAAGTTTATGACTTTGCAATTTCAGAAGATGAAGAAATTCAAGTATCTGGTGCAGAGGTTAAACAAAAAACCACAATCGGCCTTCAAGTAAGATTTGTTGATGCTGAAACCGGTGAAATAATTACTGGCTCAGGTCTTGGAGAAGCCATCACCGTTAAGAAAGCAAGTCTATTGGACGGAGTTGATGAAGTTAAATTTAATCAATCAACGATCGGTATATCTACTAAGAAATCCCTTGAGACTGCTGCTTCACGTGTTGTAAGCAAGTTGATCAAAAAGGGAGTTTTTAGACGATGAAAAATCTAGTCTTACTGGTATTTTTATTTGCTTCTACTTCCTTAGTAAAAGCACAAAGCTACATTTATCAATATGTAGATCCATGTACAAAAAATATTAAATTTGTTTCAGTTCCATTAAGTGGAGCAGCTATTGCTGTTACATATTATGGGCAAGTTGGAACATTTACTAATACAGATTTTAGTAATGGAGCATTTTTAGCTTGGTTAAATCAAACATCTGGTGCAAATGCTGGAAAACCTTGTGATCAAGCAACAACACAAGCAGTTCAATCAACAAATTTAATTGTTACAAATAATATTATTTCAACCCTGACTAATATTACGTCAGTATCAATGATGGCGTCAAGTCTTGCATCAAACATAGCTGGCGCATCAAGTACGGTTGGAGGTAATCTTGGAAACACTGTAAATAATGGATCAAGCGGAGACGGTACCGGTAACGGAGGCAGTGGTGAAAAGAAAAATAATAACAATCGTAATGGCGGAAATGGGAATAGCGGCGGTAGTAATAGCAGCAATAATAATGGCTCCTCTGGTTCTAATGGGGGTAGTCAATCTAGTGGATCAAGTCAAGGCGGCAATCAAAGCTCGTCGGGATCAGTAGGTTCAGGAAATAATCAAGGAAATGGGTCATCTAATAATAACGGAGGAAATACAACAGGTTCTAGTGGAAATACTGGAAGCGGAAACACTGGATCAGGTTCAGGATCTGGCCAAACAGGTGGAAACCCTTCTTCAGGCTCGGGAGGAAGCGGCTCAGGTTCAGGTAGTTCAACTCAAGGAGGAGGTTCGTCGTCTCAGCCGCCTGTAGGTAATACGGGATCATCTGGTACAACTGGAACTGGATCTAATGGTAACACTAATGGCACAGGTTCGGGATCAGCCGGAGGTACCGGAAACACAACAGAGTCTGGCGGGTTAACTCAATCTAATTCAAGTGGAGGTAATGGCGGAACAACTAACTCAGTATCTAATGCAGCTGAAGCAACTTCAAGCGGAGGCAGCAGCGGAGGTAGCAGTTCAAGCGGAGGTAGCTCAAAGAATGGAGATAAAAACCGAGCAAGAACTGGAGCCTTGATTGGAACTGGCGATATCGTTGCAGTAAGAAGCGCAGAAGAGGGAGAAAAGGATCAGTTTAAATTTACAATGAGTATGACTAAGTCTAATACTAAAAATACTTTTGCTAGAGGATTTTTAGGAAACTTTACTACTCAAATTAATAATTCAAATATTACCTTTTATGGAGCTTGGACTTTGCCTAAATCAAAAACAACTATTATTGTTGCAAACTCGTCAATGGTAAATCCTGCAAGAGACTTCTTTAATACTACAACTTTACTTGGATCAAAGAGATTTACTAAGCTTTCCCTAATGGGCGGTTTAAACTTTACAGCTGGTGCAATTGGAGAAACTGGTTTTCAAAACTTGTCAGCAGTCGGTGGAGGATTTTACATGTTTAATGCAGGTAAAAAGGTAACAGGTACTCTTTTAGTACTTGGAGTCTATTCTCCATTTACACAATTCTATGAAGGCCAATGGTGGAGTTCAGGATTATTAGTAGTTCCATTTAGTTCATGGGATTATTCAATTACAAAGAAATTTAAATTTAATATAAGTTTCTCGGGAACTTATGAAATGAATAAAAATATGCTTAACTATCAGGTCTTAACTGGTGGTAAGGTTATGCTTTAAAAAAATAAAAACACATGAAGAAGTTATTATTGGTTTTATCAACGCTTACTCTACTTTCGTTTACTGAACCTTGTTATAAAGTAACAAGTGTTGTAGCAAGTGCAGATGCGCCTGATATGAAAAAAGAAAGAGTAATTTTCGGTATTAAACAATTAGCCGAAGAAATCGTTTCAGAAAAATTTACAATTTGTAATGATGGTTCTCCAATTACAGTTGATCTTTTTTCAATTGAAGCTCCAACTACAGGAATTGCAATTGGACCCTTTACTGCAATTAAAAAAGAAACCATTATTAAAGTTAAAATTACCAAAGATGGTAAAGAATATATTGGAGAAGGTACTGCTAAAACAACAGTAAAATCTACCTTAATTGAATTAAAGGACGAAAACCTTCCATTTGAAAAAACAACTTTCGCTAGTGCTGTAAAGAAAAGTTTATTAGACGCGGTTAGCAAAATGTAATTATGTTTAAAAGAGCTCTCATATTACTAAGTCTTATTTGGTTAGCGCCAACTTTGGTAAATGCCCAAGCAACATCTGTTAGTTTGGGAGGAAGCTCTTCGACTCTATCTGTTAGTTATAATACTTGGACAAAGGTTGATCCAAACGTAACTATAACTGCAAACGGAACAATCACTGGATTTAGGGTTCAAATATCTCAAGCCTATACAAGTGGTGCAAGTGGAGATCAATTAAGATCAACTGCAACTCTTCCATCAGGTGTAAGTGTTTCAGCGTTTAACACAACAACTGGAATTTTAGTATTTAATGGTACAGCGAGCGCAGCTGATTGGCAAACCGTTTTAAGAGGAGTAGAGTTTAAATCCACTACTGCAACCTGTTATGCTCTTCAACGAAGAGTTACATTTGTTGCAGGTACAGTATTTTATAATCCTCTAACTGAGCACTTCTATGAATACGTTTCATCAAGCGGTTCATGGACAGCGGCTAAAACTTCTGCCTCCAATCGATCGTATTTTGGTAGAGCTGGTTATCTTGCAACAATGATGTCAGAGGCTGAGAACAATTTTATTTGGAAGTTAATGTCATCAGACGGTTGGTTTGGTGGATCCGATGAAGTCAGTGAAGTTAATACAGCAAAAGGTACAACTGCATTTGCTTCACAAGCTGCAGTAGAACAAAAATGGCACTGGGTAACTGGGCCAGAAAAAGGAACTCAATTTTCAAATTCATCAACTGCAGTAACTGGACAATATGCCAAATGGGCAGGAGGAGAACCGAACAATGCTGGAGGCGAACACTATGCACAATTTTATTCGGCAAATAGCGGATCATGGAATGACTTACCAAATACAAGCTTACCGGGTTATATTTGTGAATACGGAGATATGCCAGGAGATATAACTTCAAGTGTAACTATCTCAACCAGAAACCTTGAAATTAGTGGGGCATCAAGCGGTTGGATATCAGGTGGAAATCTTAATGTATGTTCTGGCTCAAACAGTACAACCTTAACTTTAAACAATTACACAGGAAGTATAGTTAGATGGGAATCTTCATTTGATAACTTCTTTACCGCTGGAACAACTATAACAAGTACTTCCTCTAGTATAACCGTAACTAACTTAACTAAAACCACTTATTATAGAGCAATTATAAATTCAACTAGTCCAACTTCATGTACTGGCCTTGCAACTTCAAGTGTTTTTTTATCAGTTAAACCAACTAATGCAGGAACAATATTTGCAGCAAATAATTCAATTTGTTCAGGTGGACAAGCTGAACTTACTCTTTCTGGTCAACAAGGAAATATTAATAAATGGCAGAGATCTACAGATAATATTAACTGGACTGACATTTCAAATACTACTGCAAGTTTAAATCAAACACTTACTACAGCTGGAACTTATTATTATCGAGTTGAAGTACAAACGCCAAACTGTGGAGCGGCTGTAATGTCTACTGCAAAAACCATTACTGTAACTTCAGGAACTCCACCAGTTGGAGGATCAGTTTCATCTGCTGTACATGCAACTTCAACTAATTCAGGTACCCTAACTCTAAGCGGTTACACTGGAACTATTGTTAAATGGCAGCGTTCAATTAATGATGGAGTAACTTGGTCAGATATTACAAATACCTCTGCTACTAATTCATATTCAAATCAAACTGATGGAGTTTTGTATAGAGCTCAATTACAAAATGGAACTTGTGGATTTACCTTTTCAAGCGCTGGAATGATTATAGTTGCTCCATTTACACAAACTGGAAATGTGTATAATTCTGAAGGAGTTGGTATCGCAAATATTTCAATTCAGCTTTATTCAAAACCAAAATCCGATTCAAATTATAATCTACTTAGTTCAGCCACAACTAATTCAAGCGGAGCGTATTCTTTTTCGACCCAATTGAGTGCAAATAAAAATGATTTTAGAATAGTAATTGGTTCTATTACGGTAGATAATCCAACTTCAACCGATGCTCAATCATTTACTCAAAAAGTTTTAAGTCAATCATTTAATTCAAAGGATTATTATAGAATGGATGCGAATGGAAATTCAACTCTATCAATAACGGATATTTTTCTAGTTTATTCTAAAGCAAATTCTAATCTTTCTGCTTGGCCAAACTCAACTCCAGCTTATAGAATATTTAAAGCTAGTGATTGGACTCCCATTAATAATGGAACTACTAACTTAACTTCAACCTATCCTGGTTTACAGGTACTAACAGTCGATGCTCTGGTATCTGGCTCAACGACTAATTTTTATCTAGTCAGAACTGGATTTCGCCAGTAATCCAATTCCTATTTCATAGTATAATAGCTAAAATAATCAATCGTCATGATAGATTTAAAGGAAGTGTCAATTGCCTGGTTCAGGTCGTTTAATCCAACTCCAGAACAAAAAGAAACTGCTGACGAAAGACTTGCAATTTGTCAAGCCTGTCCTGAAGCAAAAGTTAATCAATTAAATATTCACTATTGCGGAGCATGTGGCTGTCCACTAAGTAAGAAAATATTTTCGCCTAAGGGTCCAAGTGCATGTCCTCAGCAAAAATGGCCTCACTAAGGGTATATTAATATCAAATGGCAAAGTTAAACCTAAAGTTATTTAAAGAAACAATGGACGAGTTTAAAGACAAGATCGAAAATGATCCATTCCGAGCTGGTGCAGTTTTACGTGAACAATATCCAGACGAAATATCTGAAATGTTAGAATTGTTATTTTGGGCAAAGGGTGCTAGGGAAGTAACGTTTAAAGTTTCCAAAGACTCAGATGACCTACTTAAAGTTGAAATCTTAAATAGAAAATAAAATGCCAGAATTTTACACAGAAGCAGAACTTGATATCGATCCATCAGAGTATTGGAGCGAATGTTCAACCAGAGAAAAAGAAGAATTAGCAGACTATGCAATTGAAGATGGATATGCTAACAAAAAAGGACCAGTTGAAATAGATGAACTATTTGAAGGTTCATCCTATATTGAAAATGAATTAGCCAAATTGCTAGTTGATATTTGGGAAAGCCGAAACTGGTTTAGTATAAAAGAAATTGATGAATTGCGCCAGCAATTAAGAGAAAATAAAAAGATATGATTAGAATTTATTTAGACGATGTCCGAACTCCAGTTGAAACTGATTGGGTTGTAGTCAGAAATTATGAAGAGTTTGTAAATTTAGTTAAGGCAACTGGTTTAGAAAATATTGAAGTAATTTCTCTAGACCATGACTTAGGAGATTCTGCAATGAGTGAGTACTTCAATAACGTAAGTCCTAATTATATTTTAGACTACACTCATATTAATGAGAAAACTGGATATGACTGTGCTAAATTTTTGGTAAATGAATTCTATGATGTAAATCCAAAATGGAGTGACTTATCAAGAGATGTAAAACGAGGAAAGCCTTTTCCATTTCCACTAGTCTATACTCACTCAGCAAATCCAATTGGAAGTGCTAATATCATGGGTTATATTAATAACTTCTTTATGAATGAGGCTCAAGCCCAAACTTGCGTACGTGTAAATATTGCACATACTGCATAAAAATATTTTGAATTATGGGACTAACTATACAAATATTGGTTTGTGCTTTATGTATTGCGTTTGTGTATATTGCATTTAAACATGTATCATATCATGAGAAAAATGATAACAAGATTTTTAAATCTGTCTTAAAGACTAAGAAAAATAAAAAATAAAATTAATGTGCTAATTATCAAAAACTTTTTGTATATTAGCAGATATAAATAACTATACAAATAACAAAAGTGATGCAAACACAAATGAACCATATTATCGAGAATTGCTTTAGCCAAGTAGCGTATGCTAAGTGGACAG
>Ga0078894_10003231_pt1 | contig 12376 bp, 13 predicted proteins | sample LauGreSu1BDMLBSD_2_FD_67506 | JGI IMG/M metagenome (GOLD analysis project Ga0078894, IMG submission 67506) | Freshwater lake microbial communities from Lake Michigan, USA - Su13.BD.MLB.SD (version 4) (version 4) | ecosystem: Environmental > Aquatic > Freshwater > Lake | place: Lake Michigan...
AGAAAATCCAGAGACATCGAAGCTGATCCTTTATTTTTAACAAATCAATCTATCGAAGCTCTAAAACAATTGGTTAGTGATTTTAATTTTCAAAAATTAGGTAGTAAAGAAACTGCAATATCACTTTCGTATTTAATTGATAGTGAATTTTATAAAGCTGCTAAAGCAATCAAAGAAGCTGCGATCAAACCGAAATCAGCTGAATATAAAATTCAAAATTTTAGTGTTAGCTATGACGGTATAGAAGTACCTGATCCTATTGGTATTTTAAAATCTTTAGAATATGATATAAATATTGACATTTATGCACTTTTATGGCTACGATATAATTATATAGCATTAGGTACTCAAGGGCTTTCTATGATATATGAAGATTTCAATATTAAGGATAAAAATAAGGTTGTTGAAGCGTTTGCTGGGGCTTTCAATCACTATTTTAAAAATTGGGGTTCTGCTTTCCCTGAAGAAATTGAGTTAGGAAGCTTTGGTAACTTTTTTGAAGTTATTGAATTCGTTGATAAGGTCTCAGTGTTTTTTGTTAATCCTCCTTTTGATGAAAGTGTAATGGAAAAGACTTTTAAGAAAGTTTTAGATATTGCTAAAACTACTAAATCTAAATTTATTATTACAATTCCTGACTGGGAAAATTTACCTTATTTAGAAGAATTTAAGTCTGCAATCAAACCTTTCAAAGGTGAAGTTAAAAAGTTCAAAAAAGAAGAATACCAATACATAAATAGACTTACCAATGAAAAAATTAATGCTGTTGATACTTTAGAAATTACTTTCGAAACATTCTAAAGATATGTTATTACAAGAAATTTATTAGTTTAATATCTCAAGTGAGGTATTATTTAAGATGAAATTTAAGCATATAAGTGATCCAATATTGATTCTCTTGCTGGTTTGGTTTTATCCAATAAATCGTCAACATTATCTTGAGTTAACTTATAAGGTAAATTTATTCTATCTGGTAATGATTTATACTTCTTTTTATTAACACAATATCTAGACTTATTCATCTTTAAAAGAATTGTTTCTAAACAACGTTTTAATCCTCTAACACCTTTATCATTACTACAAAAACGTAAAATTATTGTTCTAATTAATTCCTCGGAAATAACAATATCATCTATATTGAATCCCACATTAGGAGCTATTTCTTTGAGTAAATATTTTTTACCTATGACGATCTTGGCCTCAAGGTCTGGTTCTGGAACATGAATAGTTGAAATTCTATCCTTAAGAATAGGGTGTATTAAGTGTTGGTCATTAAATGCAAAAATAAAAATTACTTTACTTAAGTCTAAGTCTATACCTGAAAAATATTTATCATTAAATGTGGTATTTTGCACTGGATCTGTTATATGAATTAAAAAATTTTGAATTTCCAATCCTGATTTTGTTTCACTTACTTTATCTATCTCGTCTAAGAATATAATGGGATTCATTACTTTTGAGTTTATTAAGGCTTGAGTTATTATTCCATATCTACTTCCTACATAGGTATATTCATGTCCTGTAAAATAAGCTGAGTCTGTTAGTCCTCCCATACTTATACATTGCATTGGTCTTTTCAATACCTTTGAAAGTCCATTTCTTATTATTTGAGATTTTCCAACTCCCGCCGCTCCACATAATCCTAATACTCGGGGTGTGCTTTTATTGTTTGTACTTATAAATTGAGCTACATAATTTACTATTTCTTCTTTTACTGAATCCATGCCATATACAGCCTCGTCAAGGATTTTTTCAGAGGATTTAAAAAATCCTTCTATCTTAGAAGGTGAATCAGCTTTAGTAATATCAAGCTGAGAAAATTCTCCAAATGGTATACTCAATAACGAATCAAACCATTCTATTGTCTTTGATTTATCAGTGTCTAAATGCTTTAAACGTTGCAACGCTATTTCTTTTGCTTTTTCAGGCATCTTACTAGATTGAATTTTATCACGTATAGCTTTGGCTTTTGGAGTTTTAAAATCATCTTGAGGTTGTGGCTGAGGTTCAGAGATAATTGTTATAGGATAAACTTGAAATGTTTCAAATTCATCTTCTGGAGAGTCTCTTCTAGGTTTTTTACGAGTTATTGTATTCGAATTGGAAACTGGTCCTTTTCTCTTGTTGTTAGGAGGTGGATTTCTATTATTTCTAGACATTTCTCTTTATATCAAAATCTTATGTTTAACACAAAATTAAATTTTACTTAGTCAAAATAAAAAAAAATTATTTTCTTGGTAACAAGTAAATAAAATGGCAAGACATATTCGTCAAACAATTGCAGAAGAAGAAAAATCTTATTTCCAAAAACATAAAACTGCAATCATTGCTGGTTCAGTTGTAGCTGCTTTAGTAGTAGCAATTGCATTATACGTTAAATACGGTAAAAAAGGTATGAAAGCTCCAATAGGCTCTCGTCTCCGTTATTATTACTTTTAAATAAGTTGTACCGTAACAAATTTTAATTTTTATTAAAATTTATTTTTTTCTTGTCAGATAAAAAATGTCAGTCTTAATACTTGCAGCTGTAGTTATGCTTATTCTTGGTGCTATTTTATGGTCACAAAAAATTAATTACGTTGATGGAAAACCTTACGGTCCAGATGGACAAGAAAAAAGATTTGATACCAAAAAAATAGGTAAAATACTTGTTGCTATTGGTGTTACAATTATTGCAATTTTTGGAACTATGCTTGGTTACGCTATGTATAAAGGTAAAAACATCTTAAAACAATTCAGTTCAAGATCAGGTTCACCAATGCCATCTCATCTCCGTTATTACTACTTTTAATTAAGTTTAATAAATAACAAATTTTAATTTTTATTAAAATTTATTTTTTTTCTTGGTAGATAAAAAATGGAACAACTTCGTGGTTATGTATTAATAGCATCTGTTGTATTATTAATTGTTGGTCTTGTTTATATGCTTAAAAAAGTCAAGACTGTAGCTGGAGTACAATATGAAAAAGATCTTAAATTAAAAAAGGCAGGTAAAATAATGACTATTGTTGCATCTGCAGCTCTTGCATCTGTTGGTGCTTTATATGCTTATGAACGTTATGGTAAAAAATCCGCTCCAAAGAGTGCACGTCTCCGTTATTATTACTTTTAGATAACTGATTCACCAAACGATTCTATTTTTAAAAATAGAATTTTATTCATCAAAAATTTAGTTTAAAGGGCTCTTTACTTTTTTTTCAAATGGAAGTTCAGATCAGAAATTGCGATCTTCTTCAACTTCATAATGCTATCAATTCTTACCTGACTAATAAAGTGAAAAATCAAGATACATATATCTCTCAATTAATTAATATTGTTACTTTTACTCTTAAGTCCAAACTACCTTACGGCGTTAATTCACATGATATTGAAAAAATTAAAGCTATTCTTGAATTTTATAACATTGACCTTAATGATATATTGAATGAAAAAACTGACATTCCTTTAACTTACGCTCAATGGAAAGAAAATTTAGTTAAAATTAGAGATCTTCAACACACAATTGATGATATTAACTTTCAAGTTCCCATGACACTGGTTTCTATCAGAGAAATTATCGATGATTACAATGTTGCACTTGCCACACCTGTTAAAAAATCATTTATTAATGATAATAAAATTAATAATTCTAACTCATGTAACTCTGACTTTAATATCAAATATTATGATGCAATTAAATATTGTATTCCAGAAAATGACCTCGAAAACATAGTTAAAACAGTGCTTGCCAAATCAGTTAATGTTGAAAAATTTGTTTATGAAAATGATTTATCTTCAGACCAAAATTGTGCTAACGAAGTTTCAGTTAGCAGTGGTGATGACGAGGATTGCTGTGTCTTTGAAGGCATTAATTTTCAAGATCTTACTCGTGTCAATATAAATAGTAAGTATAAATATGAAAAACGTTGTCACTTCCGTGATACTATTAAACAGTATCAAGCTCAACAACAAAAAACTATTCCCGACAAAGTTTTTGAAGATGTTAAAAAAATGATCGAAGCTCAAGGTTTACTCTCAAAAGACCCTCAAAATCCTTATTCAAGAGTGACTAAAGCTCACATCAGACAATTTCTCAACGAAACTGATAACAGCAAATATTACGAAGACCTTCAACTTATCTATAGCAAAATTACTGGCAAAGATCCTCCCAATATCACTATGTACGAAAAACAATTATACAAAGATTTTGACGAACTTGTTGACGCGTATATTAAACTCAAACTCAAAAGAAAAAATTTCCTTAATAGTCATTACGTACTTAAACAGCTATTAAGACGTCAAAAATATAAAGTACCTGAAGGAGATTTAACGTCTCTAAAAACTCCTAATCGCCAACGTGAACATGACGATATTTTTCAACAATGCTGTGAAATTCTTGGATGGAATTTCAGTAACCTTTAAAGCTATTAGTCTCGTGATTAATATCTATTATTCTATTTTCCATCTGCTTATTGTTCTGTCTAATCCTTCTTCAAATGATACTGATATATCCCATCCTAAAGATTTTAATTTATCAATATTTACCGAATATCTATGGTCGTTGAAATTTCTATCTTGTATATATCTAACTGTCAACTTTGTTTTTAACTTGGATGATAACATATTTGCTATTTCGACGACACTGTATTCATCATTTGATCCTATATTGTATATTTCATTAACAACTCCTTGTTGTAAAATCGTCCAAATAGCGCTGGAAACATTATCCACATATATAAAATTTCTTCTTGCTGATCCGTCACCTTGGATTGTTACTGATTCGCCGTTTAATAGCTGAGTAATAAATTTAGGAATTACTTTTTCTGGATATTGATTTGGGCCAAAAACATTATTGCCTCTCGTTATAATTATTGGTAACCGAAAAGAATGTATGTATGATCTAGCTATAAATTCCGCTGCAGCCTTTGAACTTGCGTAGGGATTTGTTGGATTTAATAAACTTTTTTCATGACAACCTTCAGCTGTATCTGAAACTTCCCCATAAACCTCGTCTGTTGATATATGTATTATTTTAGTTATTGGATGGTCGACATTCACTATCCTACAAGCCTCAAGCAAACAGTGTGTTCCATAAACATTGTCTAATGTAAAACTTAAACTATTGCCAAAACTATTGTCGACATGAGATTGTGCTGCAAAATGTACTACATAGTTTGGCTGAAAATCTGATAAAATTTTAAGAACATTTTCGAAATTTTTCAAGTCTTCTTTATAGTGAATATACCAATTATCACTTTGATTTTTTACATTCAACGTATCACTGCAATAATCAACTCTATCAATATTGCAAATGGTAATACTTGAATCAAGCTCATGAACCCAATTAATAAAGTGACTTCCAATAAAGCCGCAACCTCCAGTTACTAAAATTTTTTTACAATGATACATTTTATAAGTTAATAAGTTTATAACTATACTTTAATAGGATATAAAATTAATTTATTATTTATCAGTTTAAAAATTTGAGTAATATCTAAAGTAAAATGCATCCTACAGCTTTTGATAACGCTACAAAATTTTTTGCTAAATATATTGATGGAAAATTTGGACCTGAAGCCAATGTTTTAGAATTTGGCTCATATGACTGCAATGGAACCTTAAAACCTATTTTTCAAAACTTTAAATATCGCGGATTAGATATGTCCGAAGGGCCTAACGTTGATATTGTTGCTAATGCTCATGATGTTCCTCTTGAATCCCAATCTATCGATATAATTGTATCTAGTTCTAACTTTGAACACGATGATCAGTTTTGGGTCACATTTTTAGAAATGTGCAGATTACTTCGTCCTGGTGGTTATATCTATATTTGTGCTCCTTCAACCGGTATGTATCATGGCTTCCCTGGAGACTGTTGGCGTTTCTATGCTGATAGCTGGAAAGCTCTTGAAAAATGGGCTGTTCAAAATAAATTTGACATTTCTCTTGTTGAATCTTATATTGATGCATCTGGCTATTGGCAAGATAGTGTTGGGATCTATTTAAAAAAATGATTATTTAAAACTTCATCTTATATTTATAAAATGAAAATTATTATTTTTGGAGCTTTTGGATGGATCGGATCAATGTTATCTGAACAGTGGAAAATTAAATATCCTAACGATATTGTCATAAAATCTGCCACTAGAGTTATACCTGAAAATACTGATCTGCTGAAATTTGAAATCAGCATTGCTGACAGAGTGATTTGTTGTATTGGTAGAACTAGCGGAACCTTACCTGACGGAACATTTGTCAATACTATTGATTATTGTGAAACGGCGATGATGGAAAACATAAGAGATAATTTAACTGCACCGCTATTACTTGCAAAAATATGTCAAGAGCAAAAACGACACTTACTTTATATTGGAACTGGTTGTATTTTTAGTTGGGACACTAATTCAGATACAACAAGATCTGTTTCTGAAGAAAATTTCCCTGATTTTTTTGGAAGTGCTTACTCTATTGTAAAAGGTCAAACTGACGCTATTATTAGAAATTTTGATAATGTGTGCAATTGTAGAATCAGAATGCCTATTTCTAATATTAATCACAACAGAAACTTTGTTACAAAAATCGCCAAATATTCTAAAATTCACAATACATACAACAGCATGACTTATCTTCCTAATTTTATAGAAATACTGATAGAATTATCAATAAAAGGTGAAGTAGGAACATTTAACTGTACAAATCCAGGTTACATTGATCATGCAACTATTTTAGAAATGTATGCTGAAAATATTGATATTAATCATGAATACAGCTTAGTTGATAACCCAGTTGAGCTCGGATTGAAGAGTAAAAGAAGTAACAATATTCTCAATACAACTAAAATTGAAAAATGGTGTAAAGAAAATAATATTAAACTTATGCCTATTCATGAAGCTATTAAACATTGTTTTAGTGAATGGAAACAATAGAAAATTATACTCTTTGTAATATTGTAAGACCGTTATTGTTAGTATATTTTTCAAGTAATTTCCAATCTTTGTGTTGTTCTAAAAATTCAGTGACTGCAGGCCATAATCCCTTTCTTATTTCTTCTTCAGGATAACCTGAGGATTTTGATTGTTCAAATGTATTCCAATTACATCTAATTGATTCTCCAAGGTCGCCGTCAATTGTAGTGTCGTGCATTAAAATATACTTTTTTACTCGACTGTGATTATTTTCTAATTCACGTTTAAGGTGGCCATAAATGTGCCATGAATCAATAAAAAGTAAATCTACTTCTGGCAAGTCTACTGTAGCTGAATCATGTTGAATAAACTGGTAGTCAATGTTAGCTGATTTGCATTCTGAACTCATTGTTTGAGATATTTCACAATAATTGATATCAACTCCAATATACTTTTTAGATTCGGAATTATTTTGAGTTAATCCGTAAAGTAAGCCAAAAGTGCTGACGCCACCTCTTACTCCAAATTCAGCAACACTTTCACATTTAGCGGCATATTCAAATAAAGTTTTAACATGTTCGTTAATGTCAGAGGGTATTTGAGAAGCTTGTAAAAATTTTTGATATAAACTCATTTTATTTTAATTGAGGATAAAAGTGGTTTAAACATCTTTTTCTGATTTCTAAATCATACTCTCGATTTGAGTCTACTTTAATTCTATAGTGGCAAACATCTTCGTTTATTATTTTATCACCAGGTGCGTAGCCTATAATATCATGTCTCGGTATATATTTATAACTTGATGGAAATTTTTTCAATATATAAGATCCGAAACATAAATCGTCAAATCTTAATAATGGATTCCATACTTTATCCATATTGACAACTAAATCTTCTACTATATCTTTAGAAAGTAAAAAACCACACCCTGAAACGAAGTCTACTTCAGCTGTACCTAAAACACCTGCATAAACATTTGTTAATGGATAAGACTTAACTTTATCTAACAATCGTTCGAAAATATAAAAGCTACTGAGATTTGTTCTTAAAGTAAAATCATATTGAGATCCTACTGCTTTCATTGCAATAAGAGTTTTATGGACAATACCATAGTGAATACTTTCTTCACATTTAACAAAAATTGTATCGGTAGTCACGCAAAATTCAGAGTCAATGTTTGGATCACATTTGATAAAATAACAAGTAATGTCAGGGTTTAAATTGAATTGTTTTAACCACAGTTCTTGAAGAGACTTATATATGGGTTGGTCGTCGCTAGCAATAATAAGAACTAATAATTTCATTTTAGTTGTATTCACACTTTTTTAAGTGTGAAATTTTTATTTTAATTTGACATAGTTAAAGAAAATCTTGATATTTTTTAAAATGGATAGCGATTATGTAACTTTTGATGATGTAAAAGAAGACTTTGGTAATAATAAACTTAGAAGAACTAGAAAAAAGAAAGAACAGTCACCTTCGAACTCCGATGTTGAAGATCCAAATACTCTTAAAATCAGAGAATTTGATATTGGATCTATGCCTCCTAATCATTTAAATGATCACGGAATAAAAATCGTTGTTATAGGCAAACCGGGTTGCTTCGCTCCTGGAACTGAAGTTCTCATGTTTGACGGTACTATTAAAAAAGTCGAAGATGTCGTTATTGGTGACGTGCTTATGGGTGACGACAATACTCCAAGAAATGTACTAGAACTTTACCATGATTTCGAAGAAATGTTTGAAATACATCCTTTAAAAGGAGATTCATATACTGTGAATAAAAAACATGATCTTGTTCTTGAATGTACTGGGTACAATCAAGTTAAAAAAGGTACTCGTATCATTATTAGTGTCAAAGATTATTTAGAAAAAACAAAAACTTGGCAAAAAAGATGGAAATTAGTTAGATCTTCAGGCATTGAATGGGCTGAAAAAAGTGTTTCAATTGATCCGTATTTTTTAGGCTTATGGCTTGGAGATGGTACTTCTGCAAACTTAAATATAACAAATATTGATGATAAGGTTATAAATTATTGTGAAGATTACGCCCAATCATTAAACTTATCTTTTAATACATTAAAAGCAAAGTATAGATACTCTATTACTAATCCTGAAGGTGAAAATAAATTATTACAATTTTTTAAGGATTACAACTTAATTGGTAATAAGCATATTCCTTTTGATTATAAAATTAACTCTAAAAAAGTTAGATTAGAATTATTAGCAGGTATAATTGATACTGATGGTTATTTTGATAGCAAAAATAAATACTTCGAAATAACTCAAAAAAATCATACATTAGCTAATGATATTTTATTCATAGCTAGATCTCTTGGATTTGGAGCTACTATAAAAGAAGTTCAAAAAGGTTGTTATTATAAAGAAGAATACAAAGTTGGAACTTACTTTAGAATAAATATTTACGGTTCTGGCCTCACTCAAATTCCAACTAAAGTATTAAGAAAACAAATATCTGAAGAACCTGTTAAAAATAAAAATCATTTAGTAACTGGATTTCAGGTCATCTCAAAAGGATATGGAGAATATTTTGGATTTAGTTTAGACAAAAATAGATTATTTTTACTTTCATCATTTGATATTGTAAAAAATACTGGAAAATCAACATTAATTAAAGACTTAGTTGCTTCAAAAGCGCATATGATTCCTGTCGCTCAAATATATAGTGGTACTGAAGATAGTAATGGTTTCTACACAAAACATTTTCCTTCTGTTTGTGTCCACAATAAATTTGACATGGAAGCAATTAAAAATTTCGTTGTTAGACAAAAGCTTGCAATTAAATTTATTGAAAATCCTTGGGCAATTCAAATTATTGACGATTGTACTGACAATCCTTCCCAGTTAAAACATCCTGTGATTCAAGCTTATTATAAAAATGGAAGACATTGGAAGATGATGCACATTCTAAGTCTTCAATATTGTCTTGATATTCTTCCTTCTATTAGAACAAATATCGATTATACATTTATTCTACGTGAAAGTAATCAGAGAAATAGAAAAGCTTTATACGAAAACTACGCCGGATGTATTCCTGACTTTCAAATGTTTAATCAGCTTATGGACTCTTTAACCGAAGATTTTACAGCTCTTGTTGTTAATAATAAGACTAAAAGCAATAAATTAGAAGAATGTGTTTTCTGGTACAAAGCTGACCCTAACAGAATTCCACCTAATTGGAAATTTGGCGCTCCTACTGCTTGGGAATTTAGTGATGAAAGAAATGATCCTAACTTTTTTGATCCTCTTTTTAGTGGTGAATAGTCAATTTTTTTTCTAATTCTTCAAGAATGTTATCTTTCAATATATCATCCCAATTGATGTCTATCCCTGGTTGATAAATAAATGGTTTCACCTTTATTCCCCTTGTCTTATTTTCAGAAATATGTATACTATCATCTATCACGATTATTTCTTCCTCCTTCATCTCTGGCCATAATTTTGTTATATATTTTGTACTTTTATATTCCCCAAAATACCTTCTACTTATATTCAGATCGTCGATGCATAAAATATTTGCTATATCTATAACTGGACTTTCAATTATATTGGAAACAATCCACTTCGTGGTAACAAAATCGACATTACTCCAAATATTTACTGTATCAAATCGGCTTTTACAAAATATAAAAAAATCATACATACCAGGTCTTAGAAAGAAATTCAACTTCATTTCAGGGCTGTTGATTATAAAAAGCCCAGTTAGTTCAGGAGGTACCTTTATGTTATGAGGCAAGGTGAAAAAAATTGTTGAATGTAAATCAATCCAAACATGTCGAGCTTCAGTCCAATTACTACGTGGAGTTGAGTCAAAACGTGGATGTTTTCCGCTTCTGGAGAAAAGCTGTTTACTCATATATATACTTATGTTTAAAAAATTATAAATATTTAGATGTTGATATTAATAAAATATCAAGTTAATAGCTAAAATTTTCATGTTAACTTATCACTGGATAAGTTAAAATTTAATTAATTGATTGTATTTTATTTTTTCATTCCTATTCTTGGATTTATGCCCATAGCCATTAATTCTTGAAATAATAACTTACAAGCATAAGGCAAGCTACAAATAGATATGTTTGCTTTTTTGAGCGTATTCATAGATTGTGAATTCTTTTCTTTACAGTTCTTACAGTAGGCTTGTTTTTTAGTTGCATTATAAACAGCTACCATACCACAATCATTACAAATTGGCATTGCAAATCTATCTGAAAGGTGAAACATCTTTTCTCTTAAAAATTGCACAGCTCCGTGTGCTATTATACAATCACGTTCCCGTTACTACCAGCTTCAATTAGGCATTTCCTCCTAATATCACAAGCTTGAAATTACGACTTTAGTTGTTAAAGGCGTAGACAACTAAACTCTACAATTTCATCTCTTCGCAGAGAGGACTAGACTCTATCTTAAGCGGTTAAAACCGCCGAAAACCGTATAGTCGTTGAACTTTCCTCTTTTATTATAAAAGAGGCTTAGCTGCGGATTATCTGCAAAACAAACAACTTTTTACTTTCTCGCTAAGCGAATCCCCTATGCTGTTAACATAGGCCATCTAATTATCACTAATTAGACTTAGTATTGTTTGCTTTAGAATGATTGTTCCATTCAAGCAGATTTCCCCGAACAATTTGATTTTCTCGCCAACTACGCTGTTGACTAGCGTGATATTTGCATATCCACTGAGACAATGATTTATCTCTCCGACCTTTATACCTTGCTCCAGTTTGCATTTCCTCAAACTTTCATTGCTAAAACTACCTCACTATTTTAAGGATGTATAGCCTTAAAATAACTTAGTAATTTAATCCTTTCGGATTGGAGTGGACTATACCTTAAGCTATCATTGTAATTTGGTTAGAATTACTCAAGCCTATTTCCGTCTAGTCTCTGGACCTTCATCTAATTTCTTACCATAACAAAATTAGACGCTTGGCTGCTGATTGACCGTGTCTTCATACTTTTACGACCTACATTTATTGACTTGCAGGGTGTGATGAAGCTTTTTCTGATTGTTTAAAATATTTATCATATAATACATGAACATAAAATTCTTTTTTTCCATTATTTGATAATCCAATTACTTCATATCCTGATTCCATAATTTTCTTTTTCATAAAACCATTTCTTTTCACGCTATAAATTTGTTTATCTTCTGTAATATAATAATTTGGAAAATCTTCAATTTGTTTAGGATTTTTTAAATCTTCAATTTTTATTTTGTTAAAAGTTTCATCTGTATACTTCCAAATAAATCCATATGCAGTTTTTTTATTACCTCTACAAACACTTCCTATATGTTTATCAGAAATGTTTAACTCTTTTGCTGCTTCTGTAATTGAATCGAATTCTTTTATTAATTTATTTTCTAAATCATATTGACCAACTTTTCTTGAATTTTTTTTAACTAAATTATTTTCTAATGCATGTTTAGTATTTTCTTTAAAAGTTACCCATTCTAAATTATTAATGTT
>Ga0078894_10003232_pt1 | contig 12373 bp, 30 predicted proteins | sample LauGreSu1BDMLBSD_2_FD_67506 | JGI IMG/M metagenome (GOLD analysis project Ga0078894, IMG submission 67506) | Freshwater lake microbial communities from Lake Michigan, USA - Su13.BD.MLB.SD (version 4) (version 4) | ecosystem: Environmental > Aquatic > Freshwater > Lake | place: Lake Michigan...
GTTCAGGCTTAATTACAGTTTCTACATGTTGGGCTCGATCAGCCATTAACAATAGGAGTTCGGCTCTCGGAGTCAACGTAGTGGCAGGATCTTTAAGTAGAGCTCTAACTTGTGACAAACAACCGGGTTCTCTGGTTTCTACAACGTGAGTCCCTTCCGGCAGTAATCCACTTGACCACAGCCAATCAGCGATACTTGACAGTTGAGTTGTCTTTCCGCATCCATCTATTCCTTCAAAGGCAATGAATTTGCCTTTTTCCGCTTTAGTTTTCATCTTTGTTTTGATACAAGTTAAATAATTGTTCTGCCAAATTCAGAAACTTGTCACTGTCCTGCAACCCGTCAATGAATCTTTGAGGTATGTCAGAAAGTCCGTAGTACGCTCCTGCAATTTGTCCAGCTACAGCACCTACGCTATCTGCGTCTCCGCCAAGGTTCACCGCAGCCAATACACATTCTTCAAAGGACTCCGTGTTGAAGAAACAATACAAAGCCGCACACAAAGTGTCAGTTGAGTATCCGCTTACATTATGCCACTCACTTTCCTCAGAAGTCACAGCATTCGCTATTCTTTCCAGAGTCACACTACACAGGTCAATTTCATAAGCTTCATCGTTAGTTTGACAGTTATATGTAATGTCCCCTTCGCAATCACTACTTACGATATAAGACCTTAGCATCACACTGAGGAAATCCGCGCAAGTTAATGCTGAAATGTGACCATGGGTAGTTAGACTTGACAGGCTGGCAATCTCTTGGGTTTTGTAGTTATCCCTAAAGAAAGCTATAGCAACCGGTGCGAGCCTCATTATGTTTCCGTTTCCGCCTGAATTTGTGTTCAGTGGCACCTTGCCTGTGCTGCCATAAGACTGGAGAGCATGGGCCGTTCCGATTCCAATATCAAAGCACTCACCAGTACTGCTGTTGTGCCCATACTCTTTCCAATTAATCATCCTGTTCAGGAAGTCTCCTTGGCTGAACCCTTTGTTGGATAGAATAGAGTCAGCCAAGCACAAAGCCTGGGAAGTATCATCGGTCCATTGGCCTGCTTTAAGATTGAATGGTCCTCCATCCCTGAACCCGACAACGGGCTCAAAAGACCCGTAACTGCCAAATTCTACTGGCGCACCTAAGGCATCGCCGATTGCGAGTCCGATTAAGCAGCCTTTGGCCCTATCTAACATAGGGCTGGTTAGTTCGTTTGTCATTGTTTGATTGTCTTCAGGTAGTTTTGATAGCGAGTGAAACGGCCCACTGAAGGAGTCACACCTAGGCTCCGACAAACTTCGCAGTATGACAGGAATTCATACCACGGGGTTGAGGGATCCAGAGCTTCTAGGGGTTCACGGGCTTCTGGGGCTTCTAATTTCAAAGCAGAGTTCGGTGCCAGCATCTATGGAAGAATGCGATGAACCCAAGCTCTACCGATGTCGGGTTGAACTTTTTCGGAGTAACAACGGGCTGCGTCCCATCGGCTTGTCCCAACAACGCAAGCAGCGTAAATAATACGGGCGCTATAAAAACCATCAAAAAAGTTTACCGATGGTTTATTATAGCTCCATGTGGGGCCATCAAATTCACTCCAAGGGTCTTTGACATTGAAAGAGGTCTGCCCTGTACCTGTTATTACTCCATCGAGAGCAATAACGTGGCCGCTGTTAGTGAACCATCCATGAGTAATCAAAAACTCGCCATCTTTAAGATAACGGACCATGTCGTTGATCGACGCACTTTCGTCATAAATGTACTTTTTTCCTTTGTATCGTCTAAGAATTTGCCCCATATTTGAGGGGTGGCCTGCATCCCCCAATTTCAGAAGCTGAGATCGGATATCATAGATGTCTTTACTGCCGATGGACATGGCAATGCAAGCGGATTGACAAGTGCTGCCATCCGGTTGAGACAAGTTTAAGGCCCGTACTTTGGTGCCCCATTCTGTTTGTGTCATAGCTTGGTTATTTTGTAATTGAGTTCTAGTCTGTAGTTAATTATTAAATGATCGTTAAATCGGGTGCCATCAATCGTTCCTCAGCCAGGGTGGTGCCTTAAAGAAGTTTGCCAAATCGTCTGGACTTTGGGGGCCAATCAGATGGCGCTCAGGGTCAGAAAAGCCGAGATTCATGCGATCAACGAGTTCGTCCATGGACCCCGGCTCAGGCTCCCCCGATATTGCCCTCCGCCTTGCCCTTTCCAGGATTTCATAAGCATGGCGGTTATGAGTTGCCCATTTCTGCATAAATGACGCCTCTTCAAATGAAACTTCGTCACCAGTTGCAATCCTTGCCGCTATTTCTTCGAGTCGTAGTCTAGTTTGGGCTGATATCATAATAGATTGGGGGAGTTTTGTTGCTAAAGCACTAGTCAGCTAGAGGACGATCACCTTTACCCACCAAAGACTTAACCATGAGTTCGGTAAATCGCTGTTGCTGGCAAGTTGATATTGACTGGGGGTAGCCATCAATCGCTGCCTTCAACGCAACAAGTTCTTGCCACTCTGCCTGGGTGATTTCGGATTCGTTATCCTGAGTTTGAGTAATGGGGGAAACTTGTTGTGAATTCATTTTGTGGTGGCGGGTGATTTGAGTTCAGGAGTTACCACAGTGGGAGCCATAACCCCGGGGGCATACACAGTTAGGGCACGATCAACGGCAATTATCATGCCTACTGGCGGAATACAAGCTGCGAGCTTCCACCAAAACCACGGAGCCACGGCAATTCCGGCAAACCACCATGCCATTGTGAGTACAGACAGGGCCTTCGAGATACCAAAATCCACCTTGAGTTCGATAGTTGGCTGCTTTACAATGGCTTCGATCGCTTTGACGGCTGATTCGTAGTCGTTAGATTTGGGGGAGTTGGGAGAGATATCGGTCATTTTAGTGGAAGTTGTTGTACCTGACGAGTATTGCCGGGAATCACGAAGCCAAAAGCAATCAGATTCTGTCCTATTGTAGGGAGTTAGCCCCAGAAGTCAATGGGGGCCGTGGGGGGAGTTTACCGTAGGATTGCCGTGAATGCAAAGGCCGTGAATGGGGTAACCGTGAATGCAAGTACACGCTACCAGTCTCCTTCCTGCGAACATCGGACCACAGTTGACCCAGGACCCGCAAGTTCCAGCGCGGTGGTTATGGCGTGAGTTGAATTATGGGCCAGTATATTGTGAGTATGCTGTCGAGTGGATGAGTGAGTTGAGTTGGGAGTTATTTCAGTTAGGACACGATACGGTCGGATTATGGAGTTTGGGGCCGTGGGAGTTTGCGGGTCGGTGAGTTTGCGGGGCAAGGAGTTTGCAGTTAGGTAAGTTAACTATTGGGTGTAATGTTACAAAACTTAATGTACCGGGGCAATGAGTTTGACGGCTGGGAGTTTGACCGCAATGAGTTAGGCTCCGGACGCACCATACCCACGACAAAAAGCCCCGGCAAAGCCAGGGCAAGGCAGGCATTGGGCCGGAGCCCTCAGGTAATGGACTCGATAGACTCGATGGACTGGTTCAGCATGGTCTTCAGCAGGCGCAGGGTCTCCAGGGTTTCAGGGGCGGGGCGGAAAATGGCCTCGCCATCGGGGCGGTACACTTCCCTCAGGGACCCGATCAGGTTGGCCAGGGCGATTCCCTCATTAACCGCTTTGTTCATGATCCGGTCCACCTCAGCGGCGACGGGGGTGGTGGCGGTAGTGGCGGTGGGCATGGGTGACTCCCGGTTGGTGACTCTGTAATTATAGCACAAGGGGGAGGGGGGCGCAAGCCCCCCAGCCCTTGGGCCACTCATTCCCAGGTGGCACTAGCGACCCAGCCAGGGATGCCACGGTCGGCAAAGCCGGAATTCATCCGCTCTGCTTCGGCGATAGCGGCCCTCTTGTTGGGCGTTTCGTACAGGGTCTCACGACCGGTCTCGGTGGCGAGGATGACACGGTAGATGCGGGCCATTGTTGCCGGTGGTTGGTGACTCTGTAATTATAGCACACTGCCCGGGGGTGCCACGGGTGCTGTTACGTTCTGCAACAACAGGCTAGCCATCCCCAGCCAATACACCAACGTGTACCTCGCCCACTACTATCCAGCCCTTGGGCTTCCGGCTGAGGGGGCCAGTGTAAACGACTTGCTCAAGGTACCCTTTACGGTTAGTGCGCTCAAGCAGCCACTGACTAGGGGTAGTGGTTTTGGTGGCCATTGCGGTTCGGGGTGGTTGCCCTTGGTTGGTTGACTCTATGATTATAGCACGGATAGGCGGGGGGGGCGCAAGCCCCCTCAGGCAGGCATCGTGAAGTATGTATCCTCTGCGTCCCATCCTTGCTCGATAAGTTCTTCGATACCCCGTTCCCCATCTTCCTTGGAAGGGTGCAGCCAGTTCAGCTCCCAGCCCCCATCGGAGCCAACCCGGAAAGTGGCACAGACGGTACCGGGCAGGAGGTGGTAGGGGTGGCCCTCAGGGCAGTAGCAGATGGATGGGGTGGTTGCCATGGGTGTGGTGCCGGTGGTTGGTGACTCTGTAATTGTAGCACACTATCGGGGATGCTGTGGGGGTCACGCCCCCGGTTCTACTGATTCGTTAGGCTCAGACCGATGATCCCACTTGGATCCTATCAATCCCCGTAGGTCTGCCCGTGCGTCTTCAAGTGGATATTCGCCATTTAGAACTTGCACAAAATAGTTCTTGTGGTGTCTCCACACGGCATCCAGATCGTCTTCGGTGAATTGAGGTTGTTCGATCATGCGGGGCCGAGGGGTAACTCTGTAATTGTAGCACACGGCAGGCAGGGGGCGCAAGCCCCCCAACCCCTGGGGCCATCAGGCGGCCACGGCTGCCTTGGTGCGGCGCTTACGGGCAGGGGCAGGGGCCGGTGCATCGGCGGTCACAGCAGCCTTGGTTGCCTTGGTGCGACGCTTACGGGCAGGGGCCGGTGCAGCAGCCAGAAGGGCGATGGGGCCACTTGCAGCAGCCAGCATCGGTGCCTCAGCAGGCAGGACAATTTCGGAAAATTCGATGGCAATCCCATCGACAACCTCAACCATGGCGCGGGCAGCGGCAGCCAATTGGTCGTTGCGGGCATCAATGGCCTCCCGGGTTTGACGGCCCAGGCCATAGGCAGTGTCTGCCGTGATGGTGGCCATGGTGATGATGTAGGCGATCACAATGCCAGCAAGGCGGGCAGCCTTCTCAATGGTGGGTGCCCAATCGGCCTTCAGGATGGTGGCGATGGTGGTAGCCATGGTGCGCTTCGGTGCGGGACCCCCATATTATACACCACGGGTGGCCAGGTGGCAAGATGCTGGGTGATTTTGTTTGCATTCCGTAATAATGCCGGGTCGGTGTTGGATTTCGGTGAGTTTGCCGGTCGGTGAGTTTGCCGGTCGGTGAGTTTGCCGGTCGGTGAGTTTGCCGGTCGGTGAGTTTGCCGGTCGGTGAGTTAACTAACGGGTGCGATGTTACAAAACTTAACACATCAAGGCAAGGAGTTAAGGACCCGGGCAGCAAACAGCAAAAAGCCCCGGCGAACCGGGGCAGGGTGGCAATCAGGCAGTGACGAATTCGTAACGGCCCATGATATCGAGCAAAGCCCGGTCATCGAGGGGGCGGTTTGCAACGGGCTTGCCGTTCTTCCACCCGGTGGCAACCCATTGGTTGCAGGGGCCACCGCGCTTGACGGTGATAGATTGGCCAGGGAACTCAACGGTGCTGACGGCGGCCAGCTCGGTGAGGGTGGGGGCCATAGTGCCTCTGGGGGTGTTGGGGGCAGGCATCGTGCCATCCCCCGTTGACTCCCTAATTATAGCATGGTGGCGCCGTGGCTGTGGGTTGCCGGTAGTTTGGCGGCAGGGAGTTAAACCCAGAACGGCAAAATACCGACTACAAAAAAGCCCCGGTTTCCCGGGGCGGTGGGTTGGTGGCCGTGGTCAGCCCTCCGGCTGCATCTCCACGACCCGGCCCTCAAACTTGACCCGGTAGACCCTGCGGGCGTCAAAGGAACGCCATTGGCCCAGCTTGATGTCCATAATCTTGAAATTATTCAGGGCCGTCACAGGGTCCTTGATGGGGTGGCCGGTGCCCAGGATCTGGCCTTTGTGGCGGGGATTGAAGGTCAACTGGCGCTCGGTGCCGTCTGCCTTGATGAAGGTGACGGACACCATGCGGCTCCCGGCCTGGTCGATCACGTTGCGGATAGTCTCGTGGTTGGCCATTTGCCTCTCGGTTCGGGACCCCTATATTGTACACCATCGGGGGACCCACTGCGAGGGTGCCGTGGGATTTGTTTGCATTCCGTAACATTACCGTGGGCAATGAGTTTGACGGCAGGGAGTTTGACCCAAGCAGCAAACAGCAAAAAGCCCCGGTTTCCCGGGGCAGATTCTGATTTAGAATTCAAAGGGTAGTGAACAAAACATGGCCAGGGTCAAGCACTCCGCAGTCCTCGTCAGTAACGTCAACCTGCTCAATTGCTTTGAACTCGTCTGCATCGCAATCCCAGACGGTAGCGGTTTGAAGCAGCTCCTCCTCGTCCATCTGCAGGAGGTAGTTGAGGATGTGGCCGTAGGTGACAGACATGGTGTCTCTCGTTGGGACCCCTATATTGTACCATACTGCGGGGGCCTGCTGCGGGTTTCCGGTGGGTTTGTTTGCATTCCGTAACAATGCCGTTGGGAGTAATACAAACGTACTACCTTACCCGGTGGCAATTTGCGGTTGCAATGAGTTAACTATCGGGTGCGATGTTACAAAACTTAACACATCAAGGCAGGAAGTTTGACGGCAATGAGTTAAGGCACCAAACAGCAAACAGCAAAAAGCCCCGGTTTCCCAGGGCAGTGGCAACAACCTGATGGGGCACTCAGCCCCGTGCAACCCTAGCAAAATCCAGATCGGGATAAACCACCAGCTCCCGGGGCAGGGTGCGGGCACGACGAGCCCAGGCATACTCATCGGTGTACATCGCCTCGATGCGGGCGTTGTCACGGGCCACAGCGGCGACGGTGACACGCTCACGGGCGGCAGCGCGGCGGTCGGCTCGGATCTGGGCGCGGTAGGCGGTGGCCATTTTCCGTTTGGTGCGGTACCCCGTAATTATAGCATGGGGCGGGCCGTGGCTGTGGGTGGCCAGGGGGTTTGTTTACGTTTTGTAACGGTGCTCTTGGAGTAATACAAACGTACTACCTGACCCGGTGGCAATTTGTGGGTCGGTGAGTTAGCTTTCGGGTGAGTTGTAACAAAACTTAATATACCGGAAGCAATGAGTTTGACTGCAGGGAGTTAAACCCCTAGGCAGCAAAAAGCCCCGGTTTCCCGGGGCAACGTCGATCAGAGGCCATGCTCGTGGGTCATCCCCAGCCGTGTGCAAGCATCATAAGCCTCCCTCGTTTTTTCCTCATACTTACGTTGGCCGTGGGCATTGGCAAAAACGCTTCCCAGGTAGCGATCCTCCTGGGACAAAGCAAAATTGTAGGCTGCCAGTGCCTTTTTCTGGGCTGCGGTAAGGCGGGGCTTCGTGGTGACCATTTGCCGTTTGGTGCGGTTGACTCTGTAATTGTACCATATGGCAGGCAGGGGGCGCAAGCCCCCGCCCCTTAGCACACTCAGGCAGTGCGCTTAAAACCGTCTCCCCTAAGGCGTCTCCACCATTCCCTCCCTTCCTTTACATCCAGGGTGAAAACCTGGGAGGGGGCAAGCTCCCAGCGGCGGCCACGGGTCGGTTTAGGGTCCCAGCGGGCGATGGTAACCAGGCCAGCATCTCGTCCGCGTGGGGTGGTAGTGAAATCATACCGTTGCATCCCTTGCGGGCAAACCAGGGTAGCGGTGGTGCGGGCGGTGGTGGCGGTCATTGTGGTTTCCCCGGTTGACTCTGATATTGTACCACGGGGGCCGACAGAGCGTCAACCCCCCCCGGTTCATACCCCCTTAAACCCAACAAGCCTCTCAAGCTCCTGCATGGTGCAGGGGGAAGAGCCCATCATGGGCAGGATCGCAACCTCAAAATCCGAATGCAGATTCTGCCAGCGAGTGGCGGCAGCGGCAGCCTCTTCGATGGGCCAGCCTTCCACAGGGCCACCCTGCAGGAACCAGCGGGGCTGATGGGTGGTGAGGGATTCGGGCTTGACGCGAGCCCACAGACGGTAGGTTGTGGTGGTGGGGGCCATTGCGGTTTGGTGGGTGACAAGTGAATTATACTATGGGGGACGACACAGTGTCAACCCCCTAGGGCCATCAAACCATCCTGGCAGATGCCAGGGCAGCCAGGGCAGCGTCCAGGGCGGTGGAGGGGAAATAGCGGTCCTCACACTCAACCAGATCCGACAAGCACCAGCGGAAGCCACGGCGGGTAGCATCAGCGGTAAGCATGTAATCGGCACCTTTGAAGAAGGCGTAGGCACCTTCGCTGAATTCCACACCGGCAGGGAGGCCAGCGCGGATGGCGGCAGCGATCATGGTGGAGGGGGTGGCGGCCATGGGTGTCTCTCGTTGGGACCCCCTAATTATAGCACGGTGGGTGCCGCTGCCGTGGGTTGCCGGTGGTTTTGTTTATATTCCGTAACAATGCCGTGGGCAATGAGTTTGCCGCAGGAAGTAATACAAATGTACTATATCGTTCGGAGTCAAAATGGGGACTGTGGGGATCGAACCCAAACCTCCGCCGATTTATGAGATCGGAGCATTCACCAGATTGCTAAGTCCCCGTGTTTTCAGTTTGCCTTAGTTTGAGTTTTGTTGCGCTTCGTGATGATGGGCATGGCAAGGAGCTGTTACGTTCTGCAACAGTCAAACCATTCTCATCATCGGGTGAAGATGTGAGCCGGTTTTGGCGGATAGATTCGGAGGGTGATATCTTCGTCACCATACGCTTCGATGACATCCTCCAGACTGGGAAACCAGTCTCCAGTGTGGCCACCTATGACGCAGAATTCGTAGTCGTCGTCATCCGAATAACCATCGGCAAGAACCGGCGTTATATTGGCAGGTAGATCGCCCAACTTGGTGAGGATGGCTTCGAGGGTAGTTGCGGTTGCCATTTGCGGTCCGGGTAGTGACTCTGTAATTGTACCATATGGGGGCCAGGGAACGCAATCCCCCCCGATAGACCTTAAAGGCCATTACGCTCTGCAACAGTCAGGCCGTACTCGTCATCGTAGAAGATTCGGGCAGGCTCCGGGTCTGGCGGATAGATTCGGAGGGTGATGGGGCGGTCCCCGTAGGAACCGATAGCATCATCCAAATCGTCGTACCAGTCCTCAGTGTCACCGTCTGTGGCGTAGAATTCGTAGTCGTCGCCTTGGGCATAACCATCGGCAAGAACCGGCGTGACATTAGCAGGCAGATCGCCCAACTCAGCCAGGGTGGTTTCGAGGGTGATGGCCATGGGTGTGGTGCCGGTGGTTGGTGACTCTGTAATTGTAGCACGGTGCCATCGGACTGTCAACCACTCACCCAAGGCCATCCCAATCGTATTCGCCAAAGGTTGCCTCAAATTCGGCACGGTCATCGTAGAATTCGGACTCAGCATTGGGGTCCCCATCGGCCAGGGCTTGAAGGAATGCCAAGGTGGTTTCGTTGGTTGTAGTGGGGGTGGTGGTGGGGATCATCTTGCTCCGGGGGTGTCTGACTATTGTAGCACAGGGCTGGGGAGTTTGGTGCCGAGGGTGCGTTTTGCCAGTAATGTAGAATTCTGGGGTGCATATTCGGAGTAATGTAGAACCCTCGAAATCAAAAACCCAATTTTCATTCCTTGAGATCGATTGCAAGGCAACGAGTTTACTCCTAAAATTTTTGGAATTTTTCAGAGTAACATGAAAAATGAGTTTAGAATTCTACATTTGATGGCATATTCTGCACCCTACCATACTATAATCGCATAAAAATTATTTATAGTATGTCTTTATCAATGAGTTATCATACATAAGAGTTCTTTATCAATGAGTAACAACAATAAGGCATAAAAAGAGGGGATAACCCTAAGGCAATCCCCCATTCTTTGTACTGAGTTTATCGCCAATCAATCATTCTTAACCTTCCATACACGCAACCGACTAATTGCCTCCTCTACGCTATTCGCGTTAGCCTTGCGGAATTTGGCCGTCTTGTTATAGGAAAACATTTCAATCTTGCCCCCACCGATGCTAAACATTGCGTAGCGGGAATTGTGGAAGATTCCGTTAATCCATTCTTCCTTGGGATCCAGGGACACTTTAACAATCAGGGAGGCGTTTTGCTCGCCGCCAAGGGTGCTGCGGTTCACGGACGAAACCGGGAAGGTGGCCTTCAGGGAAGCAGCCAGGGTGTCACGGTCGGTGGCGGTCGGGATGAAGGCGGTGGTTGCTGGGGCCATGGGTGCGGTGTCGGTTGGTGACTCTGTAATTATAGCACAAGGGGGAGGGGGGCGCAAGCCCCCAACCCCTGGCCATCACTCACACAGCAGGGACCCGGCTACCGGCAGCGATCACCCCTTTGCCTTCCATCTCATCCAGCAGGGTGACGAAAGCGGCAGCGATGGCGTTCTTGGTGGCACGACCGGTTAGCTCAACCCGGAAACTCCGGCAGCTGAAGGGTAGGCATGTGAACATGCTGTAGCCGGTGCTGGTCTCTACAGTGCCCTCACTGGCAGTGACCCTGGCAGGGCGGCCAGCGGGCTTGTAGAAGGAGACTTGGAAAACCTTGCCGGGCTGGTCAAGGCTGTTCACGTAGAAGGAATCGGTGGCGGCCATTGCGGTTCGGGGTGGTTGACTCTGTAATTATAGCACGAATGGGTAGGGGGCGCAAGCCCCCCAACCCCCAGCAATCACTCACCCGGCAGCAGGCAGATAAATTTCCAGGGTGTAGGTAACCTCAGCCTCATTATAGGCAGCCAAGGTATCGGCCAGCTCCCCAAGTGTCACATAGTCGCTGTAGTCGCCATCATCAATCAGGAATTCCATCTCATCGCCCTCAGCTGGTTCATCGGACAGGAAGGGGGCACAGAACGGGCTCAGCGTGACAGGCAAGGTGGCAAGGACTTCAGACAGGGTGGTTGCGGGGGTGGTCATTGCGGTTTGGTGTCGGTGGGTGACAGGTGAATTATAGCACGGGGGTGCCGGTTGGCAACCCCCTACCCTTAGGACTATCAGGAAGCCCGTTCCTCCAGCCAAGGGATCAACTCCCCCATGTCCAACCCGATGGGGGTGCCGGTTTTGCTGCTCACCCAGCCGCCAGCAGGGCCATACTCATCATCAAACTCGACGCTGAGGCCCAGGGTACGGGCAGCGAAGGCAGCCAGGACGTAGGGGACGGCTCCCTCCTCGGAGAAGTCGATCAGGGCGGTAATCACGGTGTCGGTGGGCACTGGGTCGTTCCGGTGTGGGACCCTTTAATTATTGCATATCGGTAGGCAGAACGCAAGAGGCCGGGTCGTTTGTTTGCGTTTTGTGACAGTGCCATACGAGTAGTACGCTTGTACTAGCTCACCCGGTGAGTTTGCTATCGGGTGTTGCGAATCGGTGAGTTTGCTATCGGGTGTGATGTTACAAAACTTAACATTGCGATGGCAATGAGTTTGCCATGCGGGTAGTTCATTCGTACTAACTGGCCCGGTATCAATACCTGTAGGCAATGAGTTTGCCTAAGTATAAAAAAAGAGGGGCTGTCAACCCCCTGCCATCATTCGCAAACTTCCGGTAGTTTGGCCCCATGCACCAAGTAGCCATACCTTTCGATGCCGTACTTGTGCAAAATATGCACATTGGACCATGGTTCACCTTGTCCCCAAGTACCTGACTGACTCATACGCTCAAAAGCACATTCAACGCTGTTACGCAGCCAGGAATGATCGATACGGGATGCTGATGCCGCTTGGTTGCTGCGGTAGTTGCGGTACTTGGGGGCGGGGAATGCCATTGTTGCCGGTGGTTGGTTGGCTCCGCAATTATAGCACGAAAGGGAAGGGGCGCAAGCCCCTCGTACCCGTAATCACTCGGCGTCGTAACCCTCGAACCATGGGCCCCTTTGCTGTGTGCGGCGGCGGGGTGGCCATGGATGGCGTTTCGCTTGGGACCCCTATATTGTACCACACTGCCGGGGGGTGTCGTAAGGGTGCGTTTTGCCAGTAATGTAGAATTCCCGAGATCAAAAACCCAATTTTCATTCCTTGAGATCGATTGCAAGGCAACGAGTTTACTCCTAAAATTTTTGGAAATTTTTCGTAGTATGAAAAAAAAATTCAAAAAAGTTCTACATTTGATGGCATATTCTGCACCCTACTATACTATAATCGCATATAAATTATTTATAGTACGTCTTTATCAATGAGTTATGATAGATAAAAGTTCCTTATCACCCCAAACCAACCCCAATCAATCAGTACAAACAGCGACAAACAGAACCTCGGGGACAAAACCGAAGTATCCTTGCAACCA
>Ga0078894_10003233_pt1 | contig 12372 bp, 10 predicted proteins | sample LauGreSu1BDMLBSD_2_FD_67506 | JGI IMG/M metagenome (GOLD analysis project Ga0078894, IMG submission 67506) | Freshwater lake microbial communities from Lake Michigan, USA - Su13.BD.MLB.SD (version 4) (version 4) | ecosystem: Environmental > Aquatic > Freshwater > Lake | place: Lake Michigan...
CCAGCAGATCCTGGACCACCGGACGCTGACCCAGCGGCTCGATATCGATGGCGCGGAACCGCAGTTTCGCCGCCTTCAGCGCGGGAACGATGGCGCGCAGATGTCCGCGGGTACGCGTCAGTATCGCAACCTTCACAGCCGGATCAGCGGCGCGTGCAGCCAGCACAATTTCCGCAACCTGCTTCGCCTCCGCAGAGCCGTCGTCATCGAACAGGGGATGTACTTGAACGGCGGTGCCGGGCAATACGGCACGGGTCGGTACAGACGGGGTGTATGGCACCGCGCCGGAAACGATGTTTTCTGTCGCCGGCAATACGCGCGCAAACGCGGCATTGACCCAGTCAACGATTCCCGACTGCGATCTGAAATTCGATGACAGCGCAATCGGATGCAATTCGACGCCGGCAATGCCTTCGGCTCGCGCACGGAGGAACAAGCCAACCTCCGCTTCACGGAAACGGTAGATCGACTGCATGGGATCACCGACAGCAAATACGGTGCGTCCGTCATCCGGAAGCCAGCCCGCGGTCAATCGCGCCACCAGCTCGTACTGGCTGATGGAGGTGTCCTGGAATTCGTCAATCAACAGATGATGGATGCGGTAATCCAGCGCCAATGTCAGATCGGTCGGTGCGTCTTCAGTGCCCAGCGCCAGCAGCGCACTCTGTGCAACTTCGGTGAAGTCGACTTGCCGGCGCGACTGGAACACCAGTTTCAGCTGCGCGGCAGCCTGCGGCAACAGGCGCAGGATGGCGCCGAGCACCTGCCACTGGCTGTCACTGTATTGCGCCGGCGGCAGCTGCCGCATGTCCGCCAGCGCCATACGCAGATCCGATGCATCCTCCAGCGCCGCGAACAAGGCCAGAACACGCTCCTTCCAAGGCTGCGCCTCCTTGCCCGCGGGAAAACCTTCATTCTTGGTCAGACGCTTGCGCCACGATCCGTCCGCGGTCAGGAATACGCCAGCCAGCGTCGTCCAGCCTTCAACTTCATCGGAAAAGTGCCCCAACCCCAGATTGCCGAAGGCAAAATCCGCCAGCGCGAACCATTCAGCTTCGATCTGCCGCGGAACCGCAATGCGCAAACGCTCCAAAGCCAGATCGCGGGCATGCTGCAATGCTGCTTCGAGTTCATCCCGCTCGCGGCCATGGACATGACGCAGCCACTGATCTCGCCGCGCCAGCATGTCGACCAGCAGGTCCTCGGTCCGTGCAACATCGTTGTCGAGGTGGGCCAGTACCGTTTCAACGTCGGTCGCAACGGCAGCGTTTTCATTGACCAGCGCAATCGTCGCCTGCGCGGCCTGACGATAAAGCACCTCGGCGTCTTCTACACTGTCAGGCTGCGCGCCAAAACGCGATAGCACCGGCATCTGCCGCGTCAGGCCGGCGCACAGGGAATCAATGGTCTGGATACGCAGCTGAGCGGGATTGTGGACGAGCTGCCATCCTGCCTCGCGATCACGCTTCAGCGCGGCGGCGGCCAGTTGCAGTGTCAATCTCTCATGCTCGGATTCCGGCGCTTTTTCCGACTGCGCATCGACGAGCGCCTGCAGCACGCGCTCACGCATTTCGCCTGCGGCTTTTTTGGTGAAAGTCACCGCAATGATTTCTTCCGCATTGTTCACGCGCGCAAGCAGCAGCAGATAACGCTGAATCAGCAACTCGGTTTTACCCGAACCGGCGGGCGCCTGCACGATGAAGGAGCGTCGCGGGTCCAGTGCTTCGCGGCGTTGCGCGAGATCGGGAATGGCTGCCGTCATTCGCCGCCCTCCCCTTCGGTCACCGGTTCTCCCAAGCGTTCACGGATGCGGCAGAACGGCTGCTGGTCACAGAACTGGCAACTCTGCGGATACCATTTGGGATCCACTGGGGAAATACCACCGGCAAACTGCGAAGCGATGCGCTGCAGATTCTCGCCCCAGACCGCCACCAGATCCGTCCACACCGGATACTGTTCATTAAGTTTGGAGTTGGCATGCGCTTTGATGCCGGGCAACAGGTCACCGTCGCGCGCCAGTCCTACATAGGCCATCTTGCCGGTACGCACCTGCGCAAAAGCCACGGCGGCAGCTTCCGGTTCTGCAGTCAGCAGATACAGCGGCAGCTGCGGCTCCTCGGGACGTTCGCCGAGCATGTCTCCGGCATTGGCCTTGCCGGTTTTATAGTCGATGATGATGCGGCGCCCGTCTGCGGTTTCATCAACACGGTCAAGCCGCGCATTGAGCTGTAGCCCACCGATGGCCATGCCACGTTTGTCCTCGACCGCCAGCACGGTAAATGCACTACGCTTGCGGTCTTCATCCAGCCATACACTCGCCAGATTCATCAGGCGCCGCTTTTCGATATCGGCAAAACGACCCGACAATGCAGTCGGTCGCTCGCGCCGGATGCGCTCCATTGCAGCATCAGCTGCGGCATCGAGCAGAGCATTCAGCGCATCTGCACTCAATGCCTGCAGCGCATCGCTGCTGCGCAACTGCTCCCACACTTTTGCCAGCACGTTGTGCACCAGCGTGCCGCGCTCCAAGGCATCCAGTCCGGCATGCGGCACTTCCGGCGTTTCAGCCTGCAGACGATGCCGGGCCAGTGCACGGAAAGGACATGCCGCCTGATCCTTGAGCAACCCGGTACCGCCGCCGGCGACATGGCCATCGGCAAGCGGAGGCGCTTTTTCATCCGGTAGCCGTTCAATATCGCGCAACGCATGAATCGCCTCGCGAAAATCGGCATAGTCCCGGACTTCAGTCTGCCCGGCATCCACTGCAGCAATCAACGCGCTGGGGCGCAGTTCACGATCATCCTCCTGCAGCGCATGACTCAGCACCACTTCATCCGCAGAGGCACACCAGCGTGCGGTGATGCCGCGCGCCGCCGCCAACGCATCGGCCGGTGAGGATTGCGGCAGTCCCGCAGCACGCTGCACCACCAGCGGCAGAAAAGCATTGGGGCGCTGCGGGGGCGGCCAGTGCTCGTCATCAAGACCCATTACCCACAGACTGTCAAAAGTCAGTCCTGAAGTTTCAAGCACGCCGAGAATCTGGATCGGCACATCGGGGGATTCGGGCTGAAATGGCGAGTCCGACGCCATCCTCCGCAGTCGCGACAGCGCTTCCGCATAGGCCATCCGCGGAACCACACGGTCCAGTGCAGCGAATCCGGCGATCACGTCATGCCAGCGTTTCAAGGTCTGGTATTCCGCCGAATCCAGTGCACGTTCACCGGGAAATCCGGCCGCTGCCAGCGCTTCCGAAATGGCACGCGCCCACATCGATGGCGCCTGCGTGCCGAACAACCGGTTTTTGCGGAACTCGGCCAACGCCGTCAGATGTCGCGCCAGTTGCGGACAATCCGCACCATGCCTAACCACCAGATGCTGCAGGCGTTCCAGCGATATCGCCGGCTCAACACGGCCGCGGAGTTCGACATCGAGCCGGGCGCGAGCGGTGCGCTCCGTTTCAGCACCGGCAATAAACGGCGAGCGCAGCACGCGGCTGGCACGCTCGTACTCGGTCTCGCGTCCGGCAAGTTCCAGCAGCAGCATGGCGGTGCTGACCAGCGGGTAGTCCGTCAAAGAAACGCCCAGCGAAAGATTGAAAGGCAATACGTGCGGTGGTACGCCGGGCAATGCGTAATCCGGAGCCATGGTCGCGCTGAACAGACGAACGACAGCGGCACGACGCGCAGCAAGATCCGGCACCACGACGCCGATACGCTGATGTCCAGCCTCCAGCCGGCTGCGCGCCCAGGCCGCTGCAAGACGGATTTCCTGCTCTGCATCCATACAGGGTTGGCGAACCACACGGCCGTCATGCGCCGCCGGGCCGGCGAGAATTACTTCGCTCCCGGTCTGCTGCAAGCGGCCGAGAAATTCAGATTGCTGCGGGGTAAAACTGTCGAAGCCGTAGGCCACCAGCGTCTGCGGTCTGCGGATATAGCCATCAGTCATCAGCGGCAGCACGCGATCTGCCAGCTCCACCGCATCCATCAACCCGTTGCGTTGCAATACCCGCTCATATCGCGGAGCCCATTCCTGAAAAGCCTTGCTGTCTTCGTTCTGGGCAGCCCCGTGCAGCTGCGGCTCCAACCGCCAGGCGCGGGTCAGTTGCCAGGCTTCATGCGCCAGACGCGCTGCATCGGCAATGGCAAGCAGCGCTTCGCCGGAAGGTGAGGCTCGCAGCAGGTGTTCCCAAAGGGCGTGTGACTGCGCCTGCGACAACAGCAGCGGCAACGGGGCAATGTCGGCATACCGCGCATCCTCGCCGGCACGTTCGAGAAATCCGGACCAGGACAGAATGTCCGCGGACTCCCAGAGAACGCGGCCCTCTGCCATCTGGCGTTCGCCGAATTCGCGCTGCAACACCAGCGACAGGCGCTGGTTGGGCGTGACGACGCAATGATTCTTTGCCGGCAACTGTGTCAGCCGGTCAAATACCTCGTCGCGGGAAATCGTGTGAAATACAGCGCCGGCAGCCATGGGCAGGAATGATAAACCTGCCGCCGCAACGGCGCTGTGCAGGCTGTTACTTCTCGATCAAATGCTTTTTCGCTTTGACCTTCGCCCACTCGTCGGCATCGGCGGGGGCATCTTTTTTCTCGATGATCGGCTTCCAGACCTTGGCCAGTTCGGCATTCAAAGCTGTGAATTCGCGCTGATCGTCCGGCACGTCATCCTCCGCAAAAATAGCCTCAACCGGACATTCCGCCACACACAGCGTGCAGTCGATGCATTCGTCAGGATCAATCACCAGCATGTTCGGCCCTTCGCGGAAACAATCCACGGGGCAAACATCGACGCAATCGGAGTATTTGCACTTGATGCAGGACTCGGTAACAACGTAAGTCATGGAAATTCCTGAAAAACCAGGGTTGAAATGACTGCGGGAAGCCCCATTTTAGCAGATGCTGGATTTCAGGAAACGCCACGCCCCAAAGCGGTGCGCGGCTTCCCAAATGCGGGGTTTTTGGATAGCATGGCTTTTCCATTCCTCGCTGCGGCCCCGCAGCAAATTTTTTCCATACCCGACAAGGCAGAACTCAACATGAGTGAGCATATTCATCACGTAACCGATGATTCTTTTGACCCCGAGGTGCTGCAATCGGCAACCCCGGTCCTGGTGGACTACTGGGCAGAGTGGTGCGGCCCCTGCAAGATGATCGCGCCGATCCTTGACGAAGTCGCCCGCGAATACTCCGGCCGCCTGAAAGTGGCCAAACTGAATATCGACGACAATCAGGCGACACCGCCCAAGTACGGTATTCGCGGCATTCCGACACTGATGCTGTTCAAGAACGGTTCGGTCGAGGCGACCAAGGTCGGCGCCCTCTCAAAATCCCAGCTGACCGCGTTTATTGACAGTCATATCTGAACGCTATAACCTTCGCCAACGCCTGACCAAAGGGCCGCCGCAATCCGGCAGGCCCAATACCAAAAGCAGTAAAAGATAATTCAGGCGTTGGCACCGTTTCACGCAACACCGCCTTTCCCCCCTTAAATTTCCCTGTTTCTTTCCCCGTTTCTCGCGATCAGCGCTCGAAGTCCATGCATTTATCCGACCTAAAAAATCTCCACGTCGGCGAACTCGTCGATATGGCCGTCAAGAACGAGATCGACGGCGCCAACCGCCTGCGCAAGCAGGAACTCATCTTCGCGTTGCTTAAGAATCAGGCGAAGAAAGGGGAATCCATTTTCGGCGGGGGCACGCTCGAAGTGCTGCCCGACGGTTTCGGCTTCCTCCGTTCGCCGGATACCTCGTATCTGGCCGGCACCGATGACATTTACGTCTCGCCCTCGCAGATCCGCCGCTTCAATCTGCACACCGGCGACACCATTGAAGGTGAAATCCGCACCCCGAAAGAAGGCGAACGTTATTTCGCGCTGGTGAAAGTCGACAAGGTCAATGACGACTCGCCCGAAAATTCCAAGCACAAGATTCTGTTCGAGAATCTGACGCCGTACCACCCGACTGAACACCTCAAGCTCGAACGCGACATCAAGGCCGAGGAAAACTTCACCGGCCGCATCATCGACATCATTGCCCCCATCGGCAAAGGCCAGCGCGGCCTGATCGTGTCGCCGCCCAAGGCTGGTAAAACCGTGCTGATGCAGCACATTGCCCACGCCATTACCGCCAATCACCCGGAAGTCGTGCTGATCGTGCTGCTGATCGACGAACGGCCGGAAGAAGTGACGGAGATGCAACGTTCGGTGAAAGGCGAAGTCCTGTCTTCGACCTTCGACGAACCCGCCAGCCGCCATGTGCAGGTCGCCGAAATGGTGATCGAAAAAGCCAAGCGCCTGGTTGAACACAAAAAAGACGTAGTGATCCTGCTCGACTCGATCACCCGCCTCGCCCGCGCCTACAACACTGTGGTACCGGCCTCCGGCAAGGTGCTGACCGGCGGTGTCGATGCCAACGCGCTGCAACGCCCGAAACGCTTCTTCGGTGCTGCACGTAACGTCGAAGAAGGCGGCAGCCTGACCATCCTCGCCACCGCGCTGATCGATACCGGTTCGCGCATGGACGACGTGATCTACGAAGAATTCAAAGGCACCGGCAATATGGAAATCCATCTTGACCGGCGCATGTATGAGAAGCGCATCTTCCCGGCCATCAACGTCAACCGCTCTGGCACCCGGCGCGAAGAACTGCTGGTGCCGAAAGACGTACTGCAAAAAATCTGGGTGCTGCGCAAGCTGCTGTACCCGATGGACGAACTGGAAGCGACCGAGTTCCTGCTCGACAAGGTCCGCGCAACCAAAAACAACGCGGACTTCTTCGATTCGATGCGCCGCGGTTAACAAGGCTTCAGGCAACAAAACAGCATCCGATCCACGACACCCGGCCCTGCGCCGGGTGTTTTGTTTCTACGGCAGCCTTTCCGGCACCCACCTGTTTTTTATCGGCACCGCCCCGACCAAGGGAATGACTACCCCATGCCGCCTGTTTACCTGATGCTGCATCGTTGCAGTCCGTTCCTCCGTTCAAGGGATTAGAATCATCCCGTCGTAGGGAGCTCACTCTCTAATGTTAAGGAGCCTGACATGAACCGATTTCTACTGATTCCACTGATCCTGCTGGCCGGTTGCGCTCAACTCCCGCCGCCTGCCGGAGACGCTGCTGCTAAGCGCTTTGAAACTGTGCCTGATCGAGCAGTCATTTATGTGGTACGGCATATCCATGACAGAAATTTTGCCGCTCCGATCCGGATCGACGAGCAGCCCATCGGCACCACCTACCGCGCGACCTTCATGCGTCTGGTTGTGCCTTCAGGCCGCCATCAGATTGCCGGCATGGCGGGCGACAGCGGAAGTATTGAGCTTCAGGCCGACGCGGGGAAAATTTATTACGTCAATCAGACCACTTGGGGATACGACTCGCTCTCCATCTCGAATTTTGATCTTGTCGACGAGAAATACGGAAGGTCTACCGCGCTCCTCGGCACCCTGAATACCGAATACATCCGCTAATGAATTGCAGACTGCGAACCGTGGCGGCCATCGTGCCGTTACTGCTCGCAGCCTGCGCGTCCACCCCGGAAGCGTCACCCGAACGGGATCTGGAAGCCAAACAATTCGTCACCCAGCCCGGCAGCAGCACGCTTTATGTCTACCGGACGGATGGAACCCATCGCAGCGACGACTCCTTGCTCTGGATCAACGGCAGACTGATCGGCGCCACCCTGCCGCTGACCTTTTTCAAAGTTGACCTGGACCCGGGCAAACAAAATTTGGCCGGTTTTGGGGCCGACAACGGGATACTGGCGCTCGAAACCCGCCCCGGAGAGGCCTATTTCATTCGCCTTCAGGTGATAGCCGGCCATTCCCGCTTCGAGTCGGTTGCCCCCGAGCAGGCCAGGCTGGAACTGCCCGATTGCTGTGGTTTGCTGGAAAACTGGCGACCGGGGCAGCGCCCCTTGCTTCGATAGCCGAATTCCGTGATAATTACCGGTTTCCCGCCTTATTGCGGGCACCACGCTCAGGATACCGCCATGAAAGCCGACGTACACCCGGAATACATTGAAATTTCAGTAGCTTGCAGCTGCGGGAACAAATGGCAGACTCGCTCGACTATGGCCAAAGATCTCCATGTCGAGGTTTGCTCGGCCTGCCATCCTTTCTACACCGGCAAGCAGAAGATCCTCGACACCGCCGGTCGCGTCGAGAAATTCAACCAGAAATACGGCAAACGCACGCCGGCCAAGGCCAAAGAAGCCGCAGCCTGATGCTTTTTGCGTAGCAAATAAATTAGGGCAGCCCGCCGGGCTGCCCTTTGTTTTTGTGGCGACCGGAGCCAACCCCGGCGCCTTATCCAACCGGAGGAAGTCACCCCATGAAAACATTCCGTATCGCCGCAATTCCCGGTGACGGCATCGGCAAGGAAGTGATGCCGGAAGGCCTGCGCGTGCTGGAAGCCGTCGGCCGCAAATTCGACATCCGTTTCCAGTTTGATGAATTCGACTGGAGCTGCGATTACTACGTCAAGCACGGCAAGATGATGCCTGATGACAGCCTGAAGATGCTCGAAAAACACGATGCCGTGTATTTCGGCGCTGCCGGCTGGCCGGAAACCGTGCCTGACCACATCTCGCTTTGGGGGCTGCTGATTCCGTTCCGCCGCGGCTATGATCAGTACGTGAATCTGCGCCCGGTGCGGCTGATGCCGGGCATGAAATGCCCGCTCGCCAACCGTAAAGTCGGCGACATCGATTTCTGGGTGGTACGAGAAAACAGCGAGGGGGAATATTCATCGGTGGGCGGCCGCATGTTCGGCGGCACCGATCGCGAATTCGTCACCCAGCAGGCGATCTTTTCTCGCCAGGGCGTCGACCGTATTCTCAAATTCGCCTATGAACTGGCAAAAAAACGCCCGAAAAAACACCTGACTTCGGCAACCAAATCCAACGGCATTTCGATCTCGATGCCGTACTGGGATGAACGCGTCAAGGAAATGGCGGCGAAATATCCCGACGTCAAAACCGATCAGTACCACATCGACATCCTGTCCGCGCATTTCGTCATGCACCCGGACTGGTTCGACGTCGTTGTCGCCTCCAATCTGTTCGGCGATATTCTTTCGGATCTCGGCCCGGCAGCCACCGGCACCATCGGCATTGCACCGTCTGCGAACATGAATCCGGAGAAAAAATTCCCGTCGCTGTTCGAACCGGTGCACGGTTCCGCACCGGACATCTACGGCAAAAAAATTGCCAACCCGGTCGGCATGATCTGGGCCGGCGCGATGATGCTTGACCATCTCGGCTGTGAAGATGCCGGCGCCGCGGTGGTCAAGGCCATTGAAACCGTGCTGCTGGAAGGTCCGAAAACGCCCGACCTCGGCGGCAAGGCCAGCACCGCGGATCTCGGCAAAGCAATCGCCGAAGCGATCTAGTCCATACGCTCAGTAAGCAGCAACAGCACCGTCGCTGCGCGGATCCGCTCCACCCTCAAGCACACCGTCGGCATGCCGGATAATCATCCCGGCATGACCGACGGTTTCGTCGTACGCACCGATGATTTCAACATCGTGGCCTCGTTCGCTCAGTTCGCGCACAACGCCGGTGTCGAATCGTGATTCCAGTTTCAGTGACTCGCTGGGCTTGCCCCAGGTACGGCCTAGCAGCCAGCGCGGCGCGCTCACTGCAGCCTGCGGCGACATGCCGTGCGCAATGGCACGGGTGAATATCGCGCACTGGGTTTGCGGCTGACCATCTCCGCCCATCGTGCCGTAAACCACCGTACGCCCGTCGGATAACCGGGCCATGGCGGGATTAAGCGTGTGAAAAGGTTTGCGACCCGGCTCCAGCGCATTAAGCGCCGCGGCATCCATTGAAAAACTGCAACCCCGGTTCTGCCAGTTGACGCCGGTGCCCGGCAACACGATCCCGGCCCCGAACTCGTGATAGATGCTCTGGATGAACGACACCGCACGTCCCGCCCCATCGATCACCCCCATCCAGATGGTGTCGCCGGCCTGCGTCTTCCCGCCCCAGGGTTCGGCACGACGACGGTCAATGCACCGCGCCAGTGCATGCACATTTTCTGCCTTCAGCAGGTCCTGCGCTGCGACTTTCATATAGCGTGGATCCGTGACATATCGGTCACGTACGCGAAAAGCCTGCTTGGTCGCTTCGACGCAAAGATGCACATAGTCAGCGCTGCCCTGAGGCACCGCGGAAATATTCAGCGCATCAAGAATGCCGACGATCAACAGTGAAATCACCCCCTGTGTTGGCGGCGTCATGTTGTGCACGCTGCCTGCTGAGTGCTGCAATGTCAGCGGATCCACCAGCTGCGCTTGGTGCGCCGCCAGATCGCGTGCGCTTACCGGGCTGCCGATACGTGCCAGATCTTCGGCCAGCGATTGCGCCAATTCACCTCGATAAAAATCCGACGTACCGGCCCACGCAATCCGCTCCAGCGTGTCTGCGAGCCGGCTCTGGTAAAAACGGCTGCCGGCCACAGGGGATGCGCCATCAATCAGGAAAGTTTCGGCAAATCCCGGCTGCATCCGCAGCTCGTCGAGCTTGGCCGCAGTCAGGGAGGACTGGCTCAAGGTGACCGGAATCCCGTTCTTGGCGTAATGAATCGCATCCTCCAGCAGACGGCTCATCGGCAAGCGCCCGCCAAGAGCCTTGCGCGACAACGCATGCGCCGCACCCCACCCTGAAATCGTGCCGGCCACGGTATTGGCGGCCACACCACCACGATGCGGAATACTGCTGCGGTGCCCCCGCTCGGCATACCATTCGCGGGAAGCCATCCCTGCAGCCGCCCCACAGGCATCAATGGCGCCAGGCGCCTCCCCCGGCACGTGCATGAGCCAAAAGCTGTCGCCGCCGATGGAATTCATATGCGGGTAAACAACCGCAATCGTCGCTGCAGCTGCGATCATCGCCTCAATGGCATTACCGCCTTCGCGCAGCACCGCCAGTGCAGACTGTGAGGCCAGCGCATGCGGAGCCACGGCCATGCCCCGCAATCCGCGGGTTGAATTGATCATCGTTTATCTCCGGATTTCGCGAGGGGAAAATGCTTTTGCAAAGGGGCTCGCTATATTTTTCATTTTATCCCAAGCCATAAACATGGGCATGAATATTGCTATAGGATTACGTTAATTTCACTACTAAATTTACCCATTTTCGGATACCCCAATGGATGCACTAATCCGTTTCTCCATTCTGATCGACAAGATCAACGAGAAGTTCGGACTCATCGCCAGCTGGCTGGTGCTGATCGCCTGCCTCATCAGCGCCGGCAATGCCATGATGCGTTACGGCTTCAACCTTAGTTCGAATGCCTGGCTTGAAATCCAGTGGTATTTATTCGGCGGCATGGTCATGCTGGGATCCGCCTACACGCTGAAGGTCAACGAGCATGTGCGGGTGGATGTCCTGTACAGCCACTACAGCGACCGTACCCGGCTATGGATTGACTTGCTCGGGGGCATTTTCTTCCTGTTACCGATGGCCATCATCATCGGGTGGCTGTCCTGGCCGATGTTCATCAATTCATTCCACATCGGCGAAACCTCGGGCAATTCAGGCGGCCTGCTGCGCTGGCCGGTAAAACTGCTGGTGCCCCTGGGATTTCTGCTGATCACCCTGCAGGGCATTTCTGAAATCATCAAACGGGCGGCCGCCCTGACTGGTCATCTTGCTCTTGATGCCCACTACGAAAGGCCCCTGCAATGATTACCCGTGACCTGATGGCGCCGCTGATGTTCGGCGGCCTGATCGCATTCATGCTGATCGGATATCCGGTGGCCTTCTCACTCGCCGCCGTGGGGCTGTTCTTCGGTTTTATCGGAATTGAACTGGGCATATTCCAGATGAGTCTGCTGCAGGCCTTGCCGGAACGCGTGTTCGGCATTCTGGCCAACGACCTGCTGCTATCGATTCCGTTTTTTACCTTCATGGGCGCCGTGCTGGAACGCTGCGGACTCGCGGAAGACCTGCTTGAAGGCACCGGCCAGTTGTTTGGTTCGGTACGGGGCGGGCTGGCCTATGCCGTCATTTTCGTCGGCGCCCTGCTCGGCGCAATCACCGGAACGGTCGCGGCATCCGTGATTGCGATGGGCCTGATCTCGCTGCCGGTGATGATGCGCTACGGCTATAACATCCGTCTCGCAACCGGTGTCATCGCCGCATCCGGCACCATTACCCAGCTGATTCCGCCATCACTGGTACTGGTGATCCTGGCCGACCAGCTTGGCAAATCCGTGGGCGACATGTACGCCGGCGCCATCGGACCCTCCATTGTGCAGGTCCTGCTGTTCTGCGCATTCATATTCCTGGTTTCAATCTTCAAACCTGAGTACGTGCCGGCGCTGCCCAAGGAAGCACGCACACTGCACGGCTGGCCGCTGATCCG
>Ga0078894_10003234_pt1 | contig 12369 bp, 12 predicted proteins | sample LauGreSu1BDMLBSD_2_FD_67506 | JGI IMG/M metagenome (GOLD analysis project Ga0078894, IMG submission 67506) | Freshwater lake microbial communities from Lake Michigan, USA - Su13.BD.MLB.SD (version 4) (version 4) | ecosystem: Environmental > Aquatic > Freshwater > Lake | place: Lake Michigan...
GTTGTTAGGCATTACCTTACTTTCAGAAAAAGCAGAAAATCTCAAAGAACAGATCCGCATCAGCAAAGATGCTATTGCTACAGAAAATACTCGTATTGAAACTGTCAAAGCAAGCAATGAAAGAATACAACAGAGCATTGACGCACTAGAACGCAAACAACGTCTGTGGGACGAAACTCAAGAAAAGAATCTTGAAAACATTTTAAAAAGTATCGATCATTTAAGTCATATCGATGTAGAAGCTGAAATCGCAGCACATAAAGAACTTGCTGTGTTTAATCAAAAACGCAAAGATATTGACGAGTTAAACAAAGCTATTAATCGTGCAGAACTAGACGAGGCACGAGAAACAAAGCAAATTGAAAAACTTAAAAAAGAAATTAAAGATTTAGAAGATCATAAATGCTACGCTTGCGGGCAGGATCTTCACGACAGCAAACACGAAGAAGTGTTAGAATCTAAAAAGAAAGCTCTACAAGAATCTGCATTACAGGCCTTGGCTACTAATACACAATGGATTGAACTAACTGATGCTCTAAAAGAACTAGGCGAGTTAGGTAGTTGTCCCAAAATACAATATGACACACTAGAAGAAGCACTTAATCATAAAAATACAGTTGTTAGTTTAGAAAAAGAATTAACAATTAAAACTGCTGAAACTAATCCCTATCTTGAACAAATTGAGGAACTTAAAAAGACCGCGGTACAAGAAATTGATTGGGAAGCAGTCAACGAACTGACTCGTGTCAAAGAACATCAAGAGTTTTTGTATAAATTACTAACAAATAAAGACAGTTTTGTACGTAAACGTATTATCGATCAAAATCTAGCGTTCTTAAATCAACGATTGACCTACTATCTGGATAAAATTGGCTTGCCGCATATTGTTGAGTTTCAAAACGACCTCAGTGTTATCATTACTCAGCTGGGTCAAGACTTAGACTTTGATAATTTAAGCCGAGGCGAGCGTAATAGATTGATTCTTTCTATGAGCTGGGCGTTCCGTGATGTTTGGGAAAACTTGTATCATAGTATTAATCTACTGTTTATTGACGAGTTAGTTGATAGTGGTATGGATTCTAGTGGTGTTGAATCAAGTATTGCAGTATTAAAACGCATGACTCGTGAACGTGATAAGAATGTATTCCTAATTAGTCATAGAGATGACCTGACTAGTCGTGTTAACCACGTGCTTAAGGTTATCAAAGAAAACGGATTTACTAGTTATTCCAACGATGTGGAGATTGTTGCTTGACCACAGACGCACACGATAAGATGATTGCTGCTTTTCAGGAATATTTTAAGTGGCAAGAAAGATTTGAATACAGGGGCTCAGACGAAGCAGCTATTAAGGCACGTTATTGGCTTTCAGAAATTAGAAACGAGGCATCGACTAGGCGAGTAGAAATACAAGAAAAACGAGAACAAAGAAAAGCAGCCAGAAAAGGCAAGTTAGGAAGGCCTCCCAAGGTAACTAAATGAGTGCAATGGACGTATCAAAATCAACCCGTAGAAGAAATACCAGACGGCTACATTGGCTTTGTTTACATCATCACGAATCTACACACCGGACAGAAGTACATAGGCAAGAAATTAGCACAATTCAAACGTACTAAACCCCCACTCAAAGGCAAAAAACTTAAAAGAAGAAGCACAGTAGAAAGCGATTGGCGCGAATACTGGGGTTCTTCCGATAGGCTCAACGCAGATGTCCAAGCACTAGGTCCGGAAAACTTCACAAGAGAAATATTATATCTTTGCAAATCCAAGGCAGAACTAAGTTATTTAGAGGCAAGAGAGCAGTTTGAACGCAGAGTTTTAGAAACAGATGACTATTATAATGGCATTATAAACGTCAGAGTTGGCGGATCAAACATACTTAGACAACGTCTTTTAGAACAATCTCAGGCAAAATAAAGCGGTTTTTGGCTTGCACTGGCTTATATCAAGTGCCTAAGAACAACTGGACCATGGGTCTCAGGGACGGAAATCTGCGCCGCAGCAGTACTCAACCACTATCCTTGACAGGACGTTAATGGCAAAGACCTTGCTATATGGTTGTTTGGAGAGCGAAATAGGCTAAATGAAGGGAGAGAAACCCTTAGGTTAATATATGTGTTAGCGTATGTATATTAATCCACCGTCATATTGACTGAGCTCGTGGTACCGGATGACCGCCACTGTAATGCTTTAACGCTAAGTGTACTGTGCAACTCGCATAATGCTTCTTAACCCGTAACAGGGTTAAGTGTGACTGAACAATCTGCATAATACTTAAATTGCTTCGCAATTATAGTGCTTCACAACTTCAATATTATTCAAAAGAAAGAAAATGCGTTGAGCGCGAGCGAAAACGCAAAAGAGCTTTAGCTCTTTTTTAAAATAAATAAACAATACATCGGAATTAGACATTATGAGAATCAATGAACTTTTAGTAGAATCACAACAGCTCGATGAAGGTCCGTTTACACAGGCTGTAGGCAAAGTCGGTGGAAAGATAGCCAAAGGTGTTGCTAACGTTGGTAAAGATCTTAAAACAGGATTCAAAGCTGGCTATAGTGGAGAAGAACCTCCTGCAGCTACAGATCCAGCTGCTTCTGTGAAGAAGCTTAACACTACAAAAACACCTGCTAAATCAGGTGGCCTAAAAGGATTTGTTGATCAATTTAAGAAAGGATTTTCTCAGGGTCGGGGTGAAACCGATACTGCAGCGACATCATCTGCTTCATCAAACACATCAACCTCAGCATCTGTTGATACTGCTGTAGAAAAGCAATCAAAGATTGGAGTAGGACAGATTAATAAAATTATTCCTACACTAAGAACTAGAGATCTACTAAGTCTTCAAGCAAATTTAGAAAAGGCCATTGCAAGTAAAAAACAGAAATCTACTCCAGTTGCAGAACCTGAACAGAAAACAGGTGGTGCAGGAGCATTTGATCAAATGGCCAATCAATTAACCAAGGCAGGCGCTTAAAAAAATATGCGCATTAACGAGCTCATAAAAGAAGCAGGAGTACTTGCTGGCATCAAGCAAGACTATAATAAAGGATTTAATGCAGTTGATAAAGTTCTAAATCCCAAACGTTGGGGTGAAGAAGATCGAGCAGCAGATCCAGCCGCAGTCAGCAAGCCTGTCAATACATTAGACCTTCGAGACGCACTTAAACTAGCAGCCAGTGGTGGCAATCTTTATCTCAAAGATCAACAGGCGATCAAACAGGCCTATGCTCAAATTAAAAGTGGAAAATTAAAAACCAGTCAAGACACTGATTTGTTATTACCTGCATTAAAAACTGCTGGTGATCTACAAAAACTGTCACCGCAGCAGCAGCAGATTTTATCAGCGTTCGCTCAAGACCTTTAAAAGAAAGGTAATCCAGATTTTTTAGTAGTTTCGAGATTTTCTTTGATGATCTCGCCTATGATCTCGCGCTCGTCCCAACTCATGTGCATGATTTCAGCGTAGGAAAAACTGCCGCGCATGTACCAGCACAGCTTGAGACAGTCCTTTTTAATTGCCTTTACCTCTTTTTCAAAACTTTCGCTTAACTGTAAGATCTCCGGCAAAGGCAGAGTTAAGATCTTACGGCGAAAAAATTTGATTGGTCCATGGTAATCGGCAATGAAAATTCTTTGCTGCACTCTGCGCACTGAACATCCTGTGCTTTGAGTTCGATTCGTTCCTTCATAGCGGTAATATGTGTTGATACCTTTTCAAATACATCTTTGCTGGTATTATTGATAAAGTCTTTGATCATGACCTGATCAGAAACAGTGCCATCTGGAGTTTCAATAGCGACTATACAGTCGGCTATGATATCCACAGTGAGTTCTGTGAGTTTGACAAAGCTCTTGCCAAACTTATCCATTTTGTCTTCATCTGAAATGTTATCATCGTTGATAATTTGAAAAATGCGCTGCTGCTCCATGGTCTTGATTGAAGTTTTGGTCAGCTCTCTGTAGTTGTAGGGACGTATCTGTATGCGTAAAGGATCTACTAAAACATGATCCTGATATTCAAACTGTGACAGTGTGCCAAACCACTGTTGGAGATCTATGTCATAGTTATTTTCAGCATTGCAATGAGGACAGTTGCAGCCTACTTCCATTTTATCACCATAGGTAGCAATGCGGATTGCTATCAAGGCAAAGTCAAGATCAATGGCTGGCATAGACCATGGATCTAGTATAGCTGGAATACAGCTTTTGATTAGTTCTACTGTAGATTGACCAGTGAGCAGTGCATCTGGAGTTTTGAACATCAGTTCGTCTTTAGCAGTCATGGCATACACAGGATATTCGCCTGTGGTGCTGGAATCAAGTGTGCCTTGTGGATAGAAACGACCGTTGCTGGGCAGTTTAACATAGATCTTAGGCTGTCTATACCAGTTTGCCAAGGGATTGCGTTTAGGCATTTGTGGTACAGGTGAGTTCAAATTTTCACTCATATTATCTCCAATAAATACAATTATAGTATAATGATATTTATATGCGTATTTTATCCAGGAAAAATAAACAATGGCAGTGACAATTGACATTCCAGGCATCGGCTCAGTAGAAGCTAAAAATGCTGCGTCAGAAGCTACCTTAAAAGAACTACTTAAAGTCATGCAAGGTATTCAAAAAAATACCGGCGGTGGCAGAACTGCTGCAGGTGGTGGGGGTGGGGGTGGGGCAGCCAAGGAAGATAGTAAAGGCCCTGGGATATTAGGCAAAGCCGCTAATGCCGCTGGACAAGCTATGGGCAAGCTGTCAGCCAAGATAACGCCAGTGATTGGCGGATTTGAAGCATTTGGTGACGCACTTTCAAATATAACTAATATCATAGGTAATTTTGCCAATGTAGGTGACAGTATAGAACGTGCTGCTCAGCAGATTCCAATTTTTAAAGGTATGCTGGGCACAGTGGCTGCCGCAGCATCTAAAGTTAATAATGCACTATTAGACGCATCTCGATCAGGAGCTGGCTTCGGTGATAGTATAACTCAATTTGCCAGTGCGGCCAGTGCAGCTGGAATGACCTTAGATCAGTTTGGAGCACTAGTTGCTAGGAATGGTGAAGGTATGTTGGGCTTTGGTAGCACCACTGAAGAAGGAGCCAAAAGATTTTCACAGGTATCTAAGGCATTAAGAACAGCCAGTGGCGACTTGTATGCCCTGGGATTTTCTACTCAGGACATTAATCAAGGTTTAGCCAGCTACGGAGATCTATTAAGAAAACAAGGGCTTCAAGGAACTAAAACTAATTCTGAATTAGCCGCCGGTGCAAAAAATTACATGAAAGAGATTGATGCACTGGCTAAGATTACAGGCGAAGAACGTTCAGCCAAAGAAGCACAGATGAAAGCACTGGCCACAGATGTACAATTTCAAATGTCAATGGCTGGCAAGAGTGAAGAAACTCGTGCATCGTTTATGAAATTGATCGGAGGTTTTGGTCCTACACTTGGAGGATTTGTTAAGGACTATGTTGCCAACGGTACCGCAACGTCAGTAGCAAATCAAAAAATTGCTGCAGCTCTTGGCGGTCCAACTATGGATGAGCTTACTAAATTAAGAGCAAAATTAAATGCTAATCAACAGCTAAGTGTAGAAGAACAAGATAGACTCAGAGCAATCGTTAAAAAAGCAGCAGACGCAGGAGCAAAACAATTAGGTACTGCTATTGCTGCCAGTAGCGGTGAGCTCGATGATATGGGTAAAGCCTTTATCGAAGGTTCTCAAATTCAGATAGGTGCAGTGAAAGAAACTGCCGAACAACAACGTAAAGCTGCCTTAGAAGGCAGCGGATTTAACAAAAAAATGCAGGAGATACAGCAACGTCTTGCTGAATTCAGCAATGGATTTCAAATAGCATTGGCTAACAGCGGAATGTTAGATTTCTTAATAAAAGCATTTGGAGTTATGGCTACACTAGTTCAGACCATTGTAGTCCCTGCATTTAATTTTATTGCGTCTGCTATCAATGTGTTAATTTCTCCAATCGAATACTTAGCAGCAGTCATTGAAGATAATTTTACAGCAGTGTTAATGGGAGTAGGAACAGCATTGGCATTGTATGCTGGTCTAACTATAGCTGCTAACGCAGCAAAAATTGCTGAGATAGCAGTTACAGTTGCTAAAACAGTTGCGATGTTAGCATTAATCGGTCCGTTGGCTCTTGTTGCCTTAGGATTAACAGCGTTGGCCAGCCCATTGGGAATATTTGCTGTAGTAGCATTAGCACTAGTGGGCATATTTAAAGTACTGTATGACAACGGATTTACTTTCGGGTCAGTGCTTCAGGCTATGGGAGATAATCTAAAAAGATTTGGATTATTTTATACAGACATATGGTTGTCTATTGCTGAAAAAATTGCAGGATTTTTTGGCAAGGGAGATACCATTAAAGCAGCTCGCGCAAAAATTGCAGACGAACAAAAAGAATTAGATAATAGGGCAAAAGCCAGAGAAGATCAACGTAAAATAACAAAAGAAGAGCGTGCTGCTGAAAAAGAAAAAAATGCAACCGAAAGAGAAAAAAATAAATTAGGCAAAAAAGAATTAGCTGATAAAAAAGCAATTATAGATGAAAAAAACAAACTTGACACTAATGCTGGTCCCGAAGCACTGCTAAAACAGTTTGCAGTCAAAGAAGGCAGTAGTTTAATACCTAAAAATAAAGAACCAGCCACAGCCAAAGCTGAAACTACTAAAAAAGAAATTGAGCAGAAAGGTGAAGAAAAAACTGCTGCAGAGAAAAAAGCTGCAGATGAGAAATCCAAAGCAGATGAGAAATCCAAAGCAGAAAATAAAAAAGAAACTACTTCTAAACCTGCAACTCAAGAATCCGCTGAAACATTACTGGCTAGCTTAAATACTAAGATGGATCAACTTATCAAAATTAATAAAGGCACACACGATGTTAATGAGCAACAGCTCAGTGTCCAAAGAGGGATGACCAGTGATTTGTTTGCTGCTTAATCGGAATAATATATGAGCTGGAAAAAGTACTTTACTCCTGTAAAAATAGATAATACTGGAGGCTCTATGAGCCCAATCAGCGGAAGTGGAAGACCAGGACCGGCTCGTGCAAACTATAGTTCTTATCTACCAGATGTGTATGCAGGCGCACCTAATCGTGTTGATCGCTATATGCAGTATGACACCATGGACATGGACTCAGAAGTTAATGCTGCCTTGGATATTCTTACAGAGTTTTGCACTCAAAAAGACAAAGAAAATTCAACACCCTTCCATACATTTTTTAAAGGGTCGCCTACTGCTACAGAAGTTAAACTGTTAAAAGATGCTCTACAAAAATGGGTTAAACAACAACAGTTTGAAACTAAAATTTTCCGTATTTTTAGAAACACCATGAAGTACGGTGACTGTTTTTTTGTTCGTGATCCAGAAACTAAAAAATGGTTATATGTTGATGCTGCTAAAGTTAGTAAAATTATTGTCAATGAATCTGAAGGAAAAATTCCTGAACAGTATGTAATTCGAGACATTAATTTTAATTTCAAGGAAATGGTAGCAGTAACTCCCCACGGTACGACAAATACTGCTCCCAGTGGTACAAGTTCATATACTTCAGGTGGTAGCTTTGGACGTGGAATGGTAGGTAATGCCAGTCAACCTCCAGGTACTAGATTCAGTAACCAACAAAATGAAGTAGCTATTGATGCAAAAAATGTTGTACATATTTCTTTATCAGAAGGACTGGATAACAACTATCCCTTTGGTAATTCAATTTTAGAATCAGTATTTAAAGTATACAAGCAGAAAGAATTGCTTGAAGATGCTATAATCATCTATCGTATACAACGTGCTCCAGAAAGACGTATTTTCTATGTAGACGTTGGAAATATGCCAGCACACATGGCTATGAGCTTTGTTGAACGTGTCAAAAACGAAATCCAACAAAGACGTATTCCTTCATCAACAGGTGGTGGAGCCAATGTCATAGACTCTAGCTACAATCCGCTAAGTGTAAACGAAGATTACTTTTTTCCGCAGACAGCAGAAGGTCGTGGTAGTAAAGTAGAAACATTACCTGGAGGTACTAACCTTGGCGAAATTACTGACTTACGTTATTTTACTAACAAGCTCTTTAGGGCTTTGCGCATACCTAGTAGTTACCTTCCTACTGCCATTGATGAACAACCTAACACAGTTGCTGACGGTAAAGTAGGTACAGCGTATATTCAAGAATTAAGATTCAACGAATATTGCAAACGATTACAGTCAATGATTGTAGAAACTTTTGATTTAGAGTTTAAATTATGGCTACATCATCAAGGTATTAACATTGACAACAGCCTTTTTGAATTAAAATTTAATAGCCCGCAGAACTTTGCAGCCTATCGTCAATCAGAACTTGATACAGCCCGGGCGGCTACATTTAGTCAAGTTGTTCAAATTCCTCATCTCAGTAAACGATTTGCTATGAAGAGATTCTTGGGTATGACCGAAGAAGAGATTAAAGAAAATGAACGTTTGTGGAGAGAAGAAAACGGCGATAACTTAAAATCCGAATCTGACTCACAGAGTCAATTAAGATCAGCAGGCATTACCCCAGGTGGGCTGGCAGCAGATATGGGCGCACAGGAAGCAGAAGCACCCGAAGATCTAGCAGCTGCAGCAGAACCTGGAGCAGAACCAGCACCAGAAGAAACCCCAGCACAGCAATAAATACACTATGCTTCTTAACGAATTTTTCCATTTCAACGATGCCAGTAACGACTTTGCACAAGATCGTAGATACGATTCCAGCAGAGATAGTTCTATTGTCAAGCGTTCAGATACACGAAAAATACGTCTAACTCTACGTCAGATTAATCAACTAAGATTACAAGCAGAAGCACATCAGGTAGAAGCTGAGTCAGAACTGGGATTTATTAGACAAATGTATGGAACACCAGTTGGCGAAGAAGCAGCACCTGCAGAATAATCCTGCGTTTGTCATAGGAAACGGTATCAGTAGACAGAGTCTTAATCCGGAATCTCTGCTGAATAAAGGGGTAGTGTATGGTTGCAATGCTCAGTATCGAGAGTATAATCCACATTATTTGATAGCCGTTGATGTTAAAATGGTCAACGAAATCATAGACTCGGGCTGGCATAAAACACATCAAGTATGGACAAATTCTAACAAAGGTATACGCACCAAACATAATATTAATTTTTTTAGTCCTCACAAAGGCTGGAGTTCGGGACCTACAGCATTATGGTTTGCAGCCAGTCAAGGACATCAAACAATCTATATTTTTGGATTTGACTATCAGGGACTAAACGGTAAATTCAATAATGTATATGCAGATACGCATAACTATAAAAAAAGCACAGATGCAGCTACATATTTTGGAAACTGGTTAAGTCAAACAGAAAAAGTAATTAAAGAATTCAAACACGTAAAATTCTTTAGAGTAATAGAATCTGGAGCATTTATTCCAGATAAACTAGGACCCAGTCTAACCAATCTAAGTCACATTACTTTTGATGAATTTCAAAGAATATTTCCTGAAACTATATATTCTAATCAAAATGATCAAAAAACTATCATTTAACGGTGTTTTGTAATCTACGCATTAAATAACTTACAGCCTTGACAATTAAAGGAGAATCAACCATGGCAGACAATAAACTGTTACAGCAGATGCTTGAGCATCTTGTAAACGACGAACAACAAAAAGCCGAAGAGCTATTTCACGAATATGTAGTAACTAAATCACGTGAAATTTATGAAGGTCTAATTGAGTCCGAAATTTCTGAAGAAGAAGATAAAGAAGAAGATGTCGAAGAAGAAGATGTCGAAGAAGCAGCAGCTGACGAAGAAGCTGAAGAAGACAAAGTAGACGAAGAATTTGAAGATATTGCCATAGAAGCTGATGACGAAATGCCAGCTATGGGTGGCGATGCTACAGACGATCTGGAAGGCGATCTAGATGCAGAAATGGGCGACGAGGAAGGCGAAGAGAAATCTGAAGAAGAATTATTTCAAGATCTAGACGCTATCGTGGACGAACTACAAGCTAAATTTGACGAGCTAAAAGGCGAAGAAGAAGAAGGCGAAATGGACATGGGCGATGAAGAGCCAAAGATGGACGCTTTTGAACCAGAATTAGAAACAGTTCGTGAATATGTAGAAAAAGTTGCTACACCAAAAGGTGGAGACAACGGTGCTAATGCTAAATCAATCGTAGCAGGTAAGAACGATATGGGCGGAACAACTGCTAATATTGCTAAAGGTGGTGAAGAGAAAGGCGGCGATCACGCTGGCTTATCTGAAATCAAACCTAAAGAAGATAATGCTGGTAATATCAACACCCCAGGCGCAAAGAATGGTAATGCATTCTCTAAGAAAGAGCCAGGACACGGTGCTGAGAAAGCAGGTGCAAAAGAATCTGCTGATAACAAGCAAAGCCTTTTCCGTGGTCGTAGATAATAGGACACTACGGTGAATAAACTTACACTAGCAGAACATTTGAGTTACGATCAGGCTAAGATTGTCTTGGAGAGCGAAGAAGGCAAGGACGGTAAAAAGTCCTTGCATTTAAACGGTATTTGCATTCAAGGAGACATCCGCAATGCAAATCAACGTGTTTATTCTTCTCAGGAAATTGGCAAGGCTGTCAAAACGCTCAACGAGCAGATCGCTGGAGGTTACTCTGTGCTGGGAGAAGTCGATCACCCGCAGGATTTAAAAATCAACTTAGATCGTGTTTCACACATGATTACTAAGATGTGGATGGATGGTCCTAACGGCTACGGAAAATTAAAATTACTCCCCACTCCAATGGGTCAATTAGTACAGACCATGTTAGAGTCGGGAGTCAAGTTGGGTGTAAGCAGTAGAGGTTCCGGTGAAGTAGACGGTCAAGGTAATGTTCAAGGATTTGAAATTATTACAGTTGATGTTGTAGCTCAACCGTCCGCTCCGGGAGCATATCCAACTCCAGTTTATGAACACTTGATGAATAACACAGGTGGATATCAGGCATATAAAATAGCACAAGAAGTCAAAGGCGACCCACAGGCACAGAAATACTTAGCAGAGAGTCTAAAGAGAATTATCTCTAGACTCAAATAACAGTAGGAGAATCACATGCTAGATATCGTAAAACAACTGTTTGAGAACAATGTGATTTCCGAAGAAATCAAATCGGAAATTGAATCTGCTTGGAATGGCAAAATTCAAGAAAACCGTGATCAAGTAACTGCTGAACTACGTGAAGAGTTTGCTCAAAAATACGAGCACGACAAAGGCGCTATGGTAGAGGCTGTTGAAGCCATGCTAACAGACCGCTTACAAGCAGAACTAGGCGAGCTTGCAGAAGATCGTCAAGGACTAATTGAAGCTCGTGCAAAGTATGCAAAGAAAATGAAAGATGATGCTAAAACAATGGAATCATTTGTTCTTAATAATCTTAAGAAAGAACTTTCTGAACTACACGAAGATCGCAAAGCAGTTGCAGGCAACGTTGCAAAATTAGAATCTTTTATTGTGGATGCACTAGCGAAAGAAATCGCAGAATTCCACTCTGACAAGAAAGACTTGGCTGAAACCAAAGTTAAATTGGTTCGCGAAAGCAAAGCTAAGTTTGAAGCAGTTAAGAAAGAATTTATTTCTAAGTCAGCTAATATCATTGAAGAAACAGTCGCAAAAGGACTGCGTTCTGAAATGACTCAACTAAAAGAAGACATTGAAGCAGCACGTCGCAATGATTTTGGTCGCAGAATTTTTGAATCATTCGCAAGTGAATACGCTGCAAGTCATCTCAATGAGAAATCAGAGACCAGCAAACTTCTAAAAGCAGTTGCTACCAAGCAGGCTGAATTAGAAGAAGCAGCAAAAATTGTTGCAGAAACACAAAAACTAGTAGAAAGCAAAGAAGCTGAATTACGTATCGCTAAAGATATGGCATCTCGCAAGGAAGTTATGAGCGAATTGTTAGGACCATTAGGTGGCGATAAGCGTTCAGTTATGGGCGAGCTATTAGAATCAGTACAAACTGAAAAGCTACGTGTAGCTTATGACAAGTATCTACCAGCAGTAATGAATGGCGGAACTCCAGTCAAAAAATCACAAGCATTAACAGAAGGCAAAGAAATCACAGGCGACAAACAACAGGCACAATCTATCAGTGGTGAGGAAAAAACCGCTGAGATATTTGACATCCGCAGGCTTGCGGGACTAAAAGTTTAAGGAGAACTATATGTCACAACTACTCGAGTCACGCTGGTCGGAAACCAAAGACGCCCTTTTAGAAGGTCTTCAAGGTAACAAGCGTACCGTAATGGCAACAACTCTAGAAAATACCCGCAAGTATTTGTCAGAAAGTGCCACTGCTGGTGCAACTTCCGCCGGTAACGTTGCAACAC
>Ga0078894_10003235_pt1 | contig 12366 bp, 11 predicted proteins | sample LauGreSu1BDMLBSD_2_FD_67506 | JGI IMG/M metagenome (GOLD analysis project Ga0078894, IMG submission 67506) | Freshwater lake microbial communities from Lake Michigan, USA - Su13.BD.MLB.SD (version 4) (version 4) | ecosystem: Environmental > Aquatic > Freshwater > Lake | place: Lake Michigan...
ACAGTTTATATATGACTTTGTCATATATAAACTCTAGAACTATAAATCATGTAGTGATTTATAGTTATACAAAAATTGAAAGAAAATATTATACGTTTTTTTACAACTAAAAATGTTATCTATTAGATTTTCATTTATTAATGGTGCTTATATTTGTAGATTTACAAATAGCCAAGAAGAAGATACGAAACCAACCAAACCAACTACAATTGTGGTTGTTTTGGATGAATCCGGTTCAATGGGAAGTTATGGAATTGACGCAATGCGCAAGTTCAAAGAAGTCCATTTGAAATTTATGGACCCTCAAACACGCGTTTGTGTTATCGCTTTTGAATCAGGTGCGAGATTGGTTGAAACAACACTCGGAGATTTAAATCCTTCTAATTTTGGAGGAAGAGGAGGAACTTCTATGTGTCCGACGATTCCTATTATTACACAAGTTTTACAGAATTATCAGTCTACTGATATTATGATGACAATTGTGAGTGATGGAGAAATTCAAGACGCGAATTCTTTTCCAAGTCTCTTTGAACAACAATGTTCTCGTTTTTTCAATTCTCAAAATGTATCAATAACAATGATTCGCTTAGATACCGGTGGAATCCCAGCTCTCATAGAATTGTGTATATTTGCGAAATTGTCAAAAGAAGGAGCGGGAGAATTAATTACATTGAGTCCATCTGAATTAACTATGTTTGATGAACTTTTCAAACCAAATGGCCAAAGTTTCCAAATCTCATCATCCTCCCCAAATCTGGGAAATGATATGTTTGGAAAACGTTCTGGTGCAATCAATTTGAGAAATGGAGAGACCTTCTTCTTAGAGAGTCTCTCTGAGCTAACCTGCGAGGACGGTTCTCCAATTGAAATGATTCAGGCCCCACTACAATTTGGAGCTCAATTATATGAGGAGTATCTCGAAGAACTGGTTATCAGGCTTGGACAAGCAAAAGTTCGCGGTGATGTTGGAATTGATTCGCAAATTGACCAATTGACTCAATTGTATGATTTATTACAGCAACAAATCGAGGTTTTGTCAAAACCGGCGACTGACTCAACAGATTCTGAAAGTGATTTATCAATGAGTTTTCGCGCCAGAAATATTTTGCGACAAAAAACAAAGGAGGCAAAGACAGTTCTTACTGCTTTACAGACTTTGAGAAATAAGCAAGATTTTATGAAAATGACAAATACAGAGAAAGCTCTTTTTCTTCAAAAACTGAAAGATTCAAAGAACGCAAGAGATTTTGCGCGTAGAGCAAAAGGAGCTACTCCGGATGATTTACAGAAGAAAGTTGATGGAGCCATCCAATACTTAATTTCGATTCTTCCACAGCTACAAGAAGCTCTTCAAGAGCAGTCTGGAAAAGAAATTCCAGTGGATTTCATTTCTCAGGAAGATTCCCTAACTGCTTTTATCTGTGCGATTAAAGCCATCGAAGAAGGAGAAGTATCAGTTGAACAAGCTGTCCAACTTTTTGGACTTCTTGGCATTGGTATAAGTCATCATGTTGATGTATATCCAGATGCTTCAATGTTAGTCGGAAATATCAACAAAGTGTTCCATACTTCCTTTATGAATCAATCGACTCTCTGGGGTTGTCATGGAAAAACTCAGGGCGATGGTTCGTGGGGAATTATCAAATCCCCCTTTCACAAGGGAGAAGACATTTCTTGTCTTACAGCGGTTGTCCCACTAAAATCATTGAATCATCCCCTCGTTTGGGAATGTATGAGAAAAAGTGGAATTCTCGATATTCAAGCCTCGATTACAATCCGGCGTCGTCCAGAACCCATCCCGAATGATATCCCATTTCTATATGGCGCATTGTTTAAGCATGTTCTCGGGGAACCGCGTTCAGAAGCAAATCAAATATTGCTTCGAGATATATTGGAAACAATGGCGGGAATGATGGCGTCCAAGTCATGGACCGAAATTATCGCGCAGATTGAGGAAAAGAACGTTTGCGCCTTCGTTGGCGACAATGGTTTTTCCCATTACTGGATTCCCTTAGTATTTATGATGTGTCGGGCCGAATTCGCAAGAATCGCCTCCTCAAACGCAGATGTTATGCGCGGGATGTTCGATTTCTGTATTTTTCGCCATTTTCAAACTTTGATGAAAGGACGGGACAGGGTCCAAGCAATTGCGGAGTTCCTCGGAATTTCCGATAGCCTCAAACAGCAAGTTTTGCCTGATGATGTGGCCGAACCCGCTCTGGAAACCATTGTGTTTTCACGTGCGGTTCGCCCAACTGGTCGATTCATTGAAACTTTCGACTGGATGCTCGAATTAGTTCGCGACGCTTGTTCATTGATTTTCGAATTTAATGAACTTCCCGTTCCAACTGCCGAGAGTTTTAAACAAACATTGGCCGGCGGTTCTGATTTTGACGCCTATCAGGTGTTTTCAATCTATGTTGGCCTCGCCTGTAATGGAGAGAATGACCGATTCGACAAATCGAATGGGGGAGCCTACAAATGGGCGATTGAGTGTTCTCACGAAGAATTTATTGGAGACGTTGTCGAGAAGATTTACCGCGATGATTACGAAAACGCCGTCAAAGAAAAAGACGTGCGAATTCAGGCCCAAAAGGAGAGCAACTTTGTTGAAAATTCGCCAAATATGTCATTTGATGAATTTGCCGAAGGCTTATCAATAATTCCTCCTCATCATACACTCATCCCACGATTGATTGAACTTCTGTCCGATTCAACGTGCGTTGAGCGCAAGAGAAAAATAACTCTGTTCTTCTTGGGAGAATGTGGGTCATCGACTTACAATCAGGGTCTTATTCAAGCAAAATACTACAAACAATTTATTGATTTGAGTATTTTTAATGAAGAAGAAATTGCGTATATCAAGAAGAGAATGAGTTCATGGACGCGAATTGATTTGCTCAAAAGAAAAGCAAATGAATCCTCTTTTAAAAATCAGGTGAATTGTCTGTCTTGGCTCCAACAAAATATTGGACTAAGAAATGGTCAGGCTAATTTTGGTAGACTCGCAAGAAGAGACCCAGAAAAGTATAAGACTCTAATATTGGGGTATTTCGATTCTCAATTAGACCCTGCTACACTCGCTGGGTTTGGTCCTTTAATCAAGGCCGAACAAGCGCGGTCGAGGCTATGCGTTGAAGCAATCGGATTTGTTAGCTTGAAGCAATACAAGGTCCATTTACTTTCCCAAAAAAAAGTTGGTGATTGGATATCGTTTCTTAGAAAGTTTAATGACTTTCAATCGACGAACCCAGAGTTCTATAAAGCTTATCATCTTGAAGCCGGAACCTATTTGAGTCAAGAACACAAAAATGGTTCTCTTCACGAATAAAACTTGATTAAATTGATTAAATTTATAATAAAAATAATTTGGATTCTTTCGCGCTTCCGGTATCAACGAAAAACAAACTTTTTCGCAGGAGGTTTCGTAGGCTCCGGTTCCGGAACTACAAACCCCTCATAATCAGTTATCTTCGTATCTTCCATATCATCCTTTTTCGGTTTGAACTGGCGCTCAGTAAGAAGTGATTTGTAGCCGACCGACTTGTAGAATTGCCACTCATCATAGAAAATTTTCAAGTGCTCCCGAGCCCAAGCAAACCATTCTCTATCACGGAAAACGGGATTAACTTGATAAATCTCAATCCGCCAATAAGTTGGACCGATAAACTTAATTGTCTTATTTTCGTTAATTCCATTGATAATGAAATCATTGATAGCATCTCCCTTGATAAAAAACTCGCTGTGAATCGTTTTAATAGTGTCCGCATCAATTCTAAAATCGATTGATACTCCACATTCAATATTTTCAGTGGTAAGTCCCGCCTCAACCATTTGGATATGCTCCATATATTCATCACATGAACTAAATTCAACGAGCTTACATTCAAGAAAGTCGCATCGCTCTAAGTCGCAAACTTCGAGCTGTCCCTGCATCTGGGCCCAATAATAATCAGTTGGAGTTCCACATATGACGCGCCTTGGAGGACATTTGATTTCCAACATTACGAAATCAGAATCGGATATTCCATCAGGGGAGGCCCCCAAAAAGAAATTCTCCGGCGCAGAATGACGCATACAACCAAAATCGATAATCTTCTTTCCGGTGCGCCTTTCATAAATGCGCGTCGCAATCGGTTCATATTTAGTTCCCCATCGCGTGAACTCATTCCCTTTGAATTGGGCCGGTTCATACCCGCATTTTTGGAGTAAAACATCCCTCCGAGAACCAATATAACCCAATATATTCCCCCAACCACTAGCCGTCAGTAGATTCTCCCTGAATTTATACCATTCGAGGCTCCTCTGTTCGGGTAATGCCTCATTTATTTGACATAGGGCGCGAAATTGCTCACGAATTTCGGCCTCAGGGCGTCGCATGGACCGTATAACCTTCCATATCTCTTTGGGGAGCTTGTCTTCATATAAGATACCAAACTCCTTTAATATCGTATATGATACGATTCTATAAAGCTCTGTTTCTTTTATATCAGTCGACCCATCTAAAAAATAGACTGGATTTTCTAATAGAGCTTCATATATAATTTTATCGTAATAGTAAGGTAATAGTCCCATTGTTTTATAATATAATAATTGTTAATGTTTTAAATCATTTTTTATAGTATTCGTAAAAAATGAATTTAATTTTTTATAATATTTACATTATACAAAAATGACTCCTAATATTAAACATGTGGTTATTGATGGGCTTATTTTTGCCGGTAAAACTACCGCAATAAGCAATTTAAAGACTCGTCTAAGTTCATTTGAATCCGTGGATACAATCTTCAACTTTTTTGAAGAACCGGTTGAATCTTGGATAAATGAGGGTTGGTTAGAAAAATACTACTCCAACATATCTAAGTTCGCGTCCTCATTTCAAATCCGGATAATTATGTCCCATATTCAACAAAAGAATGAGATTGAAGAAATTAATCGCAGTCAAGAATCGAAAAATATCGTGAATATTTGCGAGAGGAGCGCTATAACAACACTGAACGTATTTTCGAAAATGTTGATTGCGGATGGTGTCCTTGATGAAATTGAATTCAAGCTACATGAACAGATGATTGAAATGTTCAAGTATAAAAAGCCGGATGTTTTGATATATTTAAATATCGATCCAGAAATCGCTCTTCGGCGAAATTTGAAGAGGATGCGCAATGGTGAATCTAATATACAGATTGAATACTTGCGCAAATTGAATCAGGCTTATTTAAATGAGCTCGGAAACTTAGCGGAAAATATAATTGTAATTGATGGAACACTGGATGAGGCCGAGATTGTTGATAAAATAATGAAACATCTTGTTTGATTACTAAACTAAAAATTCAATTTAAAAAAGGAATAATATTATTATTATGGAAATCTGGATTATTGTTGCTCTAACTTGCGAATACGGTATCGGTTTCCAAAATAAAATTCCATGGCATTATAAAGAGGACCTCCAACACTTTAAGAGGCTAACAGTCGGAAATGCGGTTATAATGGGAAGGAAAACATACGAATCAATTGGGCGCCCACTACCATCGCGACATAATATAGTTGTCAGTTCCATAGATATAGACTGTGTTAAAACTGTTAGAACGATTGAAGATGGGGTCGCATATGCGCAGTCGCTAAATGTTAAATATTTATGGGTTTGTGGTGGCGGCTCCATATATGACCATTTTTTAAATAATTATGCGATCGATGGCCTTTCAATTACTGAGATTCCTTATCACAAATGCGACACATTTATAAAAACGGACATTTCTGAATATTTGATAAATTACAAAAAACAGTTTAAAACAAAAATGAGAGGGAATGATATAATAATAAGAATGTATAGTCGAGAGAATATTACATATCGGACAGTAGATGATGATTACATCGATTTAGTTGCGCGAATACTGGCGAACGGTGAGAGACGGGAGACCCGCAATGGCGAAACGCTGTCCGTCTTCTCTGAAAAAATAAGTGTCGATTTGCGAAAGGGATTCCCTCTTTTAACGACAAAGAAGATGTTCTATAATGGAATCATCCACGAATTATTATGGTTCATAAAAGGAAATACCGATAGTCGCATATTAGAGGAGAAGGGTGTTAAAATATGGAGCGGGAACACATCGAAAGAATTTTTAGAGGCTAACGGGCTACCATACGAAGAGGGAATTGGTGGACCCATATACGGTTATATGTGGAGGCGATTCGGAGAGAAATATAAATATCGTGTTGGCGCAGAAGAAAAAGAGACCACCGGATTAGAGAAGGGGGCTGACCAGTTAAAGAATATTGTAGATGAAATTAGGAAAAATCCGACGTCGAGGCGACTTTTTATGAGCGCGTGGAACCCCTGTCAGCTGGACCAAATGTGTCTCCCTCCTTGTCATGTATCTTACCAGTTTTATGTGCGGAATGGAGAGTTGGAATGTCAGATGTATCAGAGGAGCGCCGACGTATTTTTGGGCCTACCTTTTAATATTGCGAGTGTAGCCTTTCTCACTCATTTAATCGCGAGTGTATGTGGGCTCGGAGTGGGAAATATACATATTGTTGTCGGGGACGCCCACATTTATAAAGAGCATATAGACGCTGTTAAAACGCAGTTGGCGCGCCGAAATGAGCGATATCTTTTACCGTCGCTTAGATTGAGGCGAAAAGCGCAGGAAGTATGGGATTATAATTTTGAAGATATTGAGATTGTTGATTATGAATCCGCCCCCGCAATCAAGGCGCGGATGCTGTGTTAGTCTTTCGGCGCTTAGATTGCTTCGGAGTCTCTTCTTCGAGTTTTCGCTTCTTTTTTGTGTTCAACTTCGTTTTGTAAGAATGACAATCAAGACAAAGTAGCTGGAAATTTGAGAGGTCATTTGTTCCAAAGTATTGGAGTTCTCTTATATGGTCCTCATTTGAACCGCGTGTAATATCTCCGAGAGTTGTTCCACAACAATCACACTGGTTATTGAATCTTGTCGCGAGTTCTATTTTTTCAGAGATTTTCAATGCTTTCCTTTTTTGAATAAACACGTCAAAACAATTTGGATAGCGATAGTTTTCAATGAGGTAAAATAGATGATGAACAATTTTTCGATTCATTTCTCCGCGAATTTGGTAGCGGTCATTTATTTGAATATCCGGAAAAATACTTTGTAAAATGATGAGGATTGATTCAGAAACATCATATCTGATGATTAAATAATTCAATTTCAGATTTCCTCTTCGGTTTGAATGATACAAATAGATGCGGTTGCTGTCGCTCTCATGCGATAAATAATAATACGTATCTTTTTCAGTCTCCATTTCCGAATTATCAAATGTGATGAGATTCATCCATGAATCCATCGAAGTAGTTTGATAATAAGGATTTGAGATAATACAATATATGAAGTATCTGATTTTTTGATATGTGTCATCTGAGAGATTGTTGTCTTTACAGAATCGCAGTACAGATATAAATCACGTTGTGATTTATATCTCTAGAGTTTATATATGACAAAGTCATATATAAACTGTATATTAGAATCTATTGAAATCATTTTTACATTGTGTAAAAATGAAAATTATTGTTTTTCAATTTTTATGGCGGATTGGATGGGATTAAAAGAGCTGATATGACCATCATATTACAATCGGTTGTCGTGATATATCCTCGCGATATGATTGAAGCTTGGTTGTCTAAAACATCTTGAAATACGACATCATAGCTATCTCCAATATCATTCACATTCGCAGTTATAGAATATAAGTTTGATAGTGTGTAATTATATGAATTGTATTTGGTATCATTGATAAAATCAAGATAATTTACGCGAGATTTTAAAAGAATATATCTCGCGAATATTTCCAACCAAGGATCAGCAGTTGAAAGAAGTGTTGCAAAATTAGGAATTGCTAAAATCGCTGAATTTACAGGCGCTAAAAGTGTATTTTTTGTAGTAGTTTGATAAAGCGTAATCAACGCAGGGAAAGCATCGACAATTTGTTTAAGAACAGATAACTCAACTGTATCAGTGAGATGCGTATATAGATTTAGTTTATTAATCCATGGTATTGGGCGTGGGACTCCTCTTTCTGTCATTATTATAGAATAGATTATTTATTCGTATTCCCCGTAATTTAAATTTCATGATTTATTCTATGAAATTCAAAAAAAATATAGTTAATATTCTTCAATCACAAGACATTTTAAGTGAGTTTAATCAAAAAATAATTGAAGACGATTTTGTAAATGATGTTTATGGGTTCCATAATATTATAACGAACAAAATAGACAAAATTGTGGATTGTGTATTTACGATGGAATCGGGGGCTATGCTGTTTTGGTCGATTGACCGTAAGAAGACCACTAAAACGTGTATTGAATCCGATGAAAAAACGCAAATTTGTAAAGTGGAGATTCGCCCAAATCAGGAAGTGGAACTCTTCATTTGGACCGAAGAAAAGAGCGAGATGACACTGAAAACCATCCGGAATATAGTAAGAGTCGTGGATAAATTGGAGACCCTATTCCTAACCGATCCGGAGAACGATTCGTTCGAGGAAATATTCGGTTTCCGGAAGCGGTTCCACTTCGATAATTACCGGTTCCTCTTAATTAAACATTTATGCTCATTAGATGCGGATGACTTCATAAAGGAAATGATTGATAAAATAATTAAACACTCGAAAGTGGAGCGCGTCGTCGAGAGTAATACGCCCCTCTTTTTTAGCAACGTCTTCCAAAATATTATACAAGAGAATTGCGGAATGAATGACCCCTTCCGTGATTACAGGGAGAAAATATTGAATCACTTGCGCCTCTCGCAAAAAGAGCGAATTAGTACGAATATAATTACTGACCGCAATGTTATTAAAAGCGCGGAAGAAGATAAGCCCATCAGATTAAATATCACACACGATGTGTCCATTTTTAAAAAGGGGGCTTATAAGACGATTATGGGGGATGTGTTCTTTGTAATGGAGTATAATAAGAAGGAGGTCTATTTTGAGCCTACATATAGCATTGTTCTTTTTAATGCGGTTAATGACATTGAGCCGACAATTCGCAGTATTATCGAAACTGAGAGGAGCAATTATGAAGTCTTAGTTTATACTGACTCGATGGCCTATGTGAGCAACATCGAAAAATACATCAAAAAATATATGTTCAAGAATCAATTCAAGATAAAGTTCGTAATACCCCAGAAGGTTCACCCCTTTTCGGAAATACAGAAAATGCTCATCTTGACGCGAGTCGCATCTTCATTACACGATTACATATTCTTTTGCGGGGCGGGCTGTATCTTTCCGAAAAATTATATCCGATTCATTGATGAAAAACAATTGGCGGACCCATCTAAAATGTATATTGTTTCGGAATGTAATATGCTCAATCGGGCAAATGGCTCCATTACTCTTTATGTGGCGAATCATAACCGGCTATATCATTACTATATCGAATGCTTATTTCCGATTCTTCATCGGTCAATTGTTGAAAAAATAAACTACCAGTCGCCATTGCTTGGTAAATTACAAAAATTTAAGGAGTTCAAAAATTTTTTAATGAAGAATGGGACAATCCAAGAGATTGAAATAATAACATCGATTCGGACGAAGGACGCCCTCCATATTTTTGAAGGATAGTGTTTATTTCTTGAAAAAATTTAACATCATGAATAGCATTACCAGAACGAACAGGCAAATGAAAACAATCAGGAGAATTTTGACGGTTTCATCCATTTTGTCTTTGGGCTTGTTCTTATCTTCATTAATGACAATTTCAGTGGGTTGTCTGTCCTGATAGGCGAAAGGATTATAGTATGTGTATGGGGGATAATAGCCATTCCAGTCGTTGCGATAATGATTGCGGTCATAACCGCCCCCACCGCCGACATTGATAACATTATTGTTATTATTGCGGTTGTGGTCGCGGTCGCGGTCCCTATCTCGATTCCAATTATACCGGTCGAAATGACTCGATGGCTGGACCTGATGCTGGAATCCAGTCGCAGATGGGCGACCTCCACCAACTCCTGAAAATGAGAGTTGCGATTCATGACCACCGCCGCCTCCTCCAATGCTACCTCCTCCACTTGAACCTCTAAAACCTTCGATTACCATTAATTATATCAAAGAATATTTTTATATTGTTAAAATTATATTCTTGATAATAAATAAGAATGATTAAAGACTTATTGACAGATTCATTAAAATGTGGGTTGTCTTCAACAACAGAGGGCTTGAATGGAGTCCAAACTCCTAAATGGAAAGATGCTCTGGCGGTTTTCATTGTTTTAATAATTTACGTAATAATTATTTTACTGATTGGACAGTTCCTCTGGAATTTAGTATTGTGTAAATTGATTACTGTGGCCAAACCGGCGGAAAGTATCTGGCAGATTTTAGGACTCGCAATATTACTCAATTTGCTATTTTTTCGTTAAATAAATATTATTATTTTGGTTCGTCATTATAATAATGGACAACTCATCTCTTATACCGAAATTCATAATTTGTAAGAAAGGGACTAATTTAGATAATTTACCGGTTGCGAACTATTTTAGAATAAACGAGTTCGATTCTTTAAATAATGATGCGAACGATATCCTTCTAAAAAATGAACTATTTATAACAAAGACATATGCTGAGAAAGGAAGCGTTGGAGATTTTAATCGGTTCATAACTCATTTTTTGGTATGGAAATACATCTATGATAATTCGCTTGAATACGCAATCGTTATTGAGGATAATGTTAGAATATTCACAAGTATAAATAAAAATATTAATTTAATCCTCTCAAATGTTAATGACCAAATTGATTATGTTGGAATGTATCTTAATAATCAGGATTTAGAGCAATCAAATGGAGATATTGAAATCGCGACGGAAGCTCATCAACCACATGCTTATATGATTACACTTAATGGGGCTCGGAGATTGCTTAAATTGACGCGACTTTGGAAAATAAACCGGTCGCTTGATAAACAGATTTTTTATTACATTAAACAGAAGTTTTTGCGAGGGTATAGCGTAAAAAATCAGTTTTTATATTCAAATAAAATAGAATATAAGCCAGTTTTGATAAAAGGAATAAAAGATGAATTTATTAAGCCGGATGGTCTTACAATGAAAGATGTTCAAGAAATTGAGGCGGAATTACTGAAATTCAAGCAAATTGGAGTTAGTGTAGATGTCATTGATAAACTATTAGAAGTTGAAAAAAAGGATGAAGCGATTATTCAAAAAATGAAGGAGACGACTGAATCGAAAGAGGAAGATGGTATTATTGAAAAAATATCTGGGCGATTGAATGATAAAGAAGAAAATGATGAATTTATTGAGAAACTTTCAAAGAAGTTATATGATATTTTGGAATTGGAATTATAATGTGCCAGTGGGCGGTTTGACCGACCTTCTTTCCACGCTCTTTAGCTGTTCTATATAAACTAACACCGTTTTACACAGTGTGCCATATCAAAAATATGGCTCCTTCAGGTTCTTGTGGAATGCTTTTCATATAAACTAACTGGCAATTACCATAAAAATTTTGCTCGAATTTACCATCAATTTAAAATTGATGGTAAATTTAATTTAGACTTTTTTATTAAGTTTATTTTTGTTGCGTTTCATATACCAATCACCTACAATATTGTTTAATTTATAAAGTGTATAGGTCGCCGCGCCAACACTGGCCCCAAGTGGATAAATCAACTCATAAATGAACCCACCTTTCTGAGTTTTTTTATTGTGCTTATTACATACGAAGCCATTTCCATGAATGTGGCCTCCACACATCTTCCCATTTTTATTTATATAAGAACAATTCGTCATATTATTATATAACATAATATTTTTCATCTCCGACTAATAATTTGATATAATGCCCCTCTTTATTTAAGCTCTTCTCATACTGACCGCCAATTTTAACATTTGACTGCGCGGATATCTTCCAACTATTATCACCAGTATTAATTATCAAAAGTTGTCTCCCAACCATCTCTTGTGAAGGCTTAGGGAGTGATAATTTACCAACAATATTTGTTCCTAAGAAAACAACTGTTTCATGATTTGCTGATAATGATTCCAAAAATAAATCATTTTCAAATGTATCATCGTATTTAAAAACATTCCGGACTAAATTTCCACTTGCGGGTCCTGCTTCTCCTTGTGGGCCCTGCTCTCCTTGTGGGCCCTGCTCTCCTTGTGGTCCTGCTTCTCCTTGTGGGCCCTGCTCTCCTTGTGGTCCTGCTTCTCCTTGTGGGCCCTGCTCTCCTTGTGGTCCTGCTTCTCCTTTTGGACCCTGCTCTCCTTGGGGGCCCTGTTGTCCAGCCTCTCCTTTTGGACCCTGCTCTCCTTGGGGGCCCTGTTGTCCAGCCTCTCCTTTTGGACCCTGCTCTCCTTGGGGGC
>Ga0078894_10003237_pt1 | contig 12360 bp, 4 predicted proteins | sample LauGreSu1BDMLBSD_2_FD_67506 | JGI IMG/M metagenome (GOLD analysis project Ga0078894, IMG submission 67506) | Freshwater lake microbial communities from Lake Michigan, USA - Su13.BD.MLB.SD (version 4) (version 4) | ecosystem: Environmental > Aquatic > Freshwater > Lake | place: Lake Michigan, USA...
GGCCCGCTCCTACTTATACGATCACTTCTTAAGCTCTGCGATTTCCTGCTTGAGCTCCTTGATCGCTTCGATCAGGAGAGGAACCAGGAGTTCATAGCGAACTGCCTTGTAACCATCGGCACGGTCAGCTACGACATTCGGGAATACCTTCTCGACCTGCTGAGCAATGACGCCGGAGTTACGCTCACGGACGAAATAGCCATCAACGCCTCCGTGATCCTTCAGGTATGTCTCATTCCAGTCATAGATCACACCGTCGATCTGAGAGATCTTTTCAAGAGCATTATCGATCTTGGTGATGTTCGTCTTGAGACGCTCGTCAGATGAGTAGTAAGCCGTGATATTATCCTTTGCGCGGATTTCACCATCTGCACCGAATGTATCAAGAGCCGTACCGCTACCGACATTTAGGGCGGTGGTTACTCGAACGTTAGCCCCAGCTGTCAGATTTCCGCTCGTATGCGCAACGCTAACCGCAGGTGCCGAATTTCCGGCATTAAAAACTATATTGCGAGAACCTACCGGGGTGATTGATAAGCTACTTACAGTTGTGAGCACAGTAGCAGTGCTCGTTGCACCTGTATCTCCGCTAAACCATAGACCGCCTTGTAATCCACCAGAGATATAGAATGGTTTATCAGGAGCAACATAGGTACTGCCATTGAGACGAGTGTCTCCGGAAACATCTAGCTTGTATGTTGCTCCGGTATTCGCAATGCCCACTCCGACGGAACCGAACTGAACAGCTGCAGCCGTATTGATGCTTTGTGGGAGCGACAGTGTGACTGCACCGGATGCAGCAGAAGCAACGACTTGGTTGGTAGTTCCAGTGATCGAAGTGACACCTGAGTTCGTGATCGTCAGTGCAGCAGAACCGTTAAACGATGTTCCAGCACTCAGCGACAGTCCAGTACCAACCGCCAGAGCGTTCGTCGTATTTGCTGTTACTACGATGTTGGCACCTCCGTTGAACGAGATACCGTTGATCGTACGAGCAGTTTGCAGCGTGGTCGCCGTAGCAGCGTTGCCGGTGATTGAACCACTCGGCGCAACATAATCCGTGCCGGCGACTGCGGCAGCGAAGGTACTAGCACCGTTGGACTTGATAAGTCCGTTAACGTTACCTGCGGCATCAGCCTTTGCGCCTTGAGCAGCTGATGCGTAGTCCGTACCAGCAACCGCAGCGCTGAACGCTCCAGAACCGTTGGACTTGATGATTCCATTGACCGCGGCAACGTTATCGGCTTTCGTTCCTTGTGCGCCAGTAGCGTAGTCCGCACCAGCCGATGCGGCACTGAATGTTCCGGCGCCGTTGGCCTTGATCAGACCGCTGAGATTGCTTGCGCCATCGATCTTTGTTCCCTGTGCCGAGGTGGCATAGGCTGTCGAGGCGGTAAATGCTGCGCTTCCGAGCGTACCACCTGCACCAATGTTCAGCGTAGAGGCGTCTGTTCCAGCCAGTGTCAGCGTATTGCTGACCGTCAGGATCTTGGATGATGTACCGCCAGCAACCGTGAATCCTACCGCAGCGGTAGCTAGTGTGAGACCGTTGTACGTCTTGCCGATTAGGGCCTGAGATCCAGTGATTGTAGCTACAACGTTTGTGTCAACCAACAACGTTCTGGCAGCAGAACCGTTATATGTCTCTCCTTCGTTTGCAAATCTGAGGCCGGTACCAGCAGAAAGCGGACTCGATGCCGTGGTAGCAATAGTGATATCAGCAGTACCATCAAACGGTACGCCGTTGATGTTTCGGGCAGTCGTCAGCTTCGCCGCTGAAGATGCTGTTGTGGCATTTCCAGAGAGGGCACCTTCAAAGGTACCCGCAATCAGCGTCTCTCCTCCAAATGACCACTTGTCGACCGTCTCGTTCCATTCGAACAGTTTTGTACCAGCTGTTCCGCGGTTGACGGAAATACCAGCATTCTCGGTTGGGTTGGCTCCAGCAAAATTGCTATTCAGGACAATAACATTGTCCGCCAGGTTGATCTGCTCAGTGTTGATTGTAGTTACCGATCCAGATACCGTCAGGTCGCCGGTGACCGAAAGGCTGCCTCCAACTGTGGCGTTACCGGTTGTCGTAATGGTACCGGTACTGACCGCACCAGTTGTTGTAAATCCGCCAGCAGTGATTGTAGCAGTCGTCGTGGCGCCGCGTCCAGTGACAGTTGCCAGAGTGTCGGCTTCGGTCTGGAGGTATCTGCCATCTAGGTTAACAGAAGCAGTACCAGTGACATGACCGAACGAGTCGAAGGTGAGGTCTTGGATTACCGTTCCAGCCAAATTATCGACACTGGATGCAGCAGACACCGAAGCATGTGATAGAGTAACCGTACCGCCAAGGGAAACGCTTCCCCCGCCCGAGAGACCGGTTCCTGCAGAGACCGTCACGGCGCTATTTGTTAGCTTCGCATTGGCAATGCTTCCGGCGAGCATTGCGTTTGTGACCGTACCGGTATCGGCGCTGGTGATGATCGTTCCCGTTCTGGCCGGAATGGTTAGCACTGTACCGGTTCCGGCTGCAGCCTCTGGAATGATTTGAACCGTTCCAGATGTAGATCCTGGAAGGGTTACAGATGCGATACCTGTTAGCGCCTGTGAAGCTGCAGCACGATTGAGGGTAACTGCAGTCGTTCCGATATGCATCGTATCGGCTCTACGGGCCACAGCCGAACTAACCGAAGCAGTCACTGAAGTCGACCCATTGTACGATCCGGTATCCAAGCCATCTCCAAAGGAGAGTGCTGACAGATTGGATCCAAGTGAAATCCCTGAGATCGTGCTGTTTGCTAACTTTGCATTTGCGATGCTTCCGGCAAGCATCGTATTTGTCACTGTTCCAGTGTCGCCGGTCGTAACCAGAGTACCGGCGGTGGCAGGGATCGTGATCGCTGTTGTGCCGGCATTCGCAACTGGGGTCAGCGTGATCGTTCCAGATGTAGCTCCTGGAAGACCGATAGAAAGGATGCCGCCGAGAGACTGGTTGGCACTAGCGCGATTTAGCGCAATTGCCGTTGTTCCGACGTACGTGGTATCTGCACGACGAGCTAGAGTTGAACCCGCAGAGAGCGCAGCAGTTACACCTTCACCAGTTCCGGTAGCTACGACAATGTCGCTGTTACCGGTGACACCGGCAACATAATCACCGGTGGTCTTAGTACCCAGAGCAATAGAGTTGTCTGCAAAAGATGTGGTGATCGCGATCGTTCCGTTTCCGATATCAGTCAGAGTCGTGTTACCTGATCCAGTAATCGCACCAGACAGGTTGACAGTGACGACCGGATCCGGCTTGTTCAGGATGTCAGCCCAGTCAAGTGACAGGTTAGTTGCTGCAATCGTCGTGGTACCAAGGACCTGGAGATCTCCAGAGATGTACACATTGCCGAGAGTGTCAACGGTGAACTTGTCCGTCGTCGTGTTGCGTACCTTAAGAACGTCAGTTTCGGCATTCGGACCAGAGATTGTCGTGGCTCCAAGGTTAGATGTCCCGAGAGTCGATGTCCCAGAAACCGTGAGTGCAGAAAGCGTTCCTAGGGATGTAAGGGACGAGGTAGTTACTCCGGAGGCCAGAGTTGCACCGGTCAGTGTTCCTGCTGCAGCAGTGACTACGATATTCTGTGTTCCGTCGAATGCAATACCGTTGATGTTGCGCGCGGTCTGCAGAGCGGTTGCTGTGGCTGCGTTACCGCTGATTCCTCCAGATACCGTTCCTGTCAGATTTCCTACAAAATTTGTGGCGGTGACGCTCGTCAGGCCGGTCAGGGTCGTAGCAGTACCTCCGAGAGATACGGCGGTAGATCCAATCGTGACTGAACTGTTTACCAGCTTTGAGTTGGAAATCGATCCAGCCAGCTTGGCTTCAGTGATCGATCCAGCCAGCATGGCGTTCGTAACCGTGCCGGTGTCTCCGCGAGTTACGATGATGCCGTCATTATCCGGAATCGACAGCACGCGTGTCTGTCCAGCTGTGACGGTTGATACTTCAAATTTGAACTTCTTTGTGTTGGCAACATCATCCACGAATTCAGTGGATGCGTCGACAAACGTCTTATTCGTCAGGGTCTGTGCAGTTGCGAGACCGGCAAAGTCATCGTCAGAAAGTGCTGTATTGAACTGAGCCAAGGTTCCGGTGACCGTATTTGATCCTAGAGAAATGGTCTTGTTGGTCAGCGTCTGTGCCGAATCGACCGAAGCAAAATCTGCATCAGTGAGGGCAGTATTGAACTGGGCCAAGGTTCCGCTGATGGTGTTCGATCCAAGAGCGATCGTCTTGTTGGTCAGGGTCTGGGCAGTTGCAACAGAGGCGAAGTCGGCATCGGTCAACGCAGTATTGAACTGGGCCAGAGTTCCAGTCAGTGTATTCGATGCCAGGTCGATCGTCTTGCTCGTCAGCGTCTGGGCAGTTGCAACAGAGGCGAAGTCGGCATCGGTCAACGCAGTATTGAACTGGGCCAGTGTTCCAGTGACCGTATTTGATCCTAGAGAAATGGTCTTGTTGATCAGGGTCTCGGCGCCGTCAGATGTCGCCAGAGTACCTGTCGCCGGAAGGGTGACTGTCGATCCGCCAGCAGCAGCCGTAAGCGAGATGTTGCCTGTGGCGATGGTCAGTGTACGCGATGCGTTGTTGACTCCAGTGCCGCCGTATGTCGGGGAGACGATCGTACCTTGCCAAGTACCTGTTCCGATTGTTCCAACCGATGTCAGAGAAGATCCGACGACTCCCGATCCAAGGGCAGTGGCACTCAGGACCGTCGTTCCATTCACCTGCAGAACCTTGGTCGATGCCAGGTTGATGTTATCGGCGAACGTCTTGATGCCGTTGAAGGTGATGGCAGAATCCTTGACCTCGTTGACTGCGCCGACGAGTACCTTGGATGTAGTTGCCAGGCTACTAACAACTCCAATCTCAGACTGGATCTCGTTAACGGCACCTACCAGATTGGTCGCCGTGATGCTGCCGGACAGAGTGCCGATGACACCGATGTCAGACTGGAGCTCATTGATCGCCGTGACGAGTGAACCGTTCGCGGTGATATTAGCAGACAGGTCTGCCTTCGTGCCAAGATCCGACCCAATGGTATTGGTCTTGACTCTCCACTGCTCAAACGTGTCGGAACGTAGGACTTCTGTAGGCATTTGAATACTTTACTTTGGTGCTAAAGGTTGTTCTGCGATTTATTGGCGGCGACCAGAGATTGGACCAGACTTGTGAGTTCTTGGACCTGGTTTTTCAGGTCTTCGATCTCGGCTTTCTTAGCTTCTTCCCTCTCCTTTGCGACAAGTCTGCGGATATAGTCATTGGTATTCCTATTTATGATGGCTTTTGAATGGCCATCCCTCACGAGCGAAGGATCTTCCTTGACGATATATGTCTTGGCCTCTGCCATGTTATCAGGTTACCGCAATAACGCGAAGGTCAGAGCAGGACGGGGCAGCCGAGCTGTTGGTGGCCGTGAACACCACCTTGACTGCGAAGGCCACGAACTTCTTTGCAGTCAGCATAGTCTCAGTCACCTCGTATTCCACGTCATCGTACGACCCGGTGCTGTCATTGATCGGAACGCTACCAGTGATAGGTGTCACTTCAGCCCAACCGAGTGAATCGAAGTTGGCATCGATGTTGTCTGTGACCTTGTAATAGACCTGGATGTACGATCCATTCGGTCTATTGGTGGCCAGATAGATGCGCATCGCGGCAGCTGCCGTGGTCAGGTCGACTCGGCGGGTGATGTACTTGGACAGTGCAGAACTACCATTTGCAGCGGTTTCAGCCACGTAGTTTTCCACCACGTTGAATCCGGTTGCAGCACTGGCAGCTGGACGGTCCAGACGATAGTTGATGGCAAGTGCTGATGTGCGATTCAGGTCTAGGACAGGCGACAGAGCGCTATTGGTGGTCGAAAGACTTCCCTTCAGATACAGGCTCTTAGCTGTCGGATCCGCAGTATTAACAGCACGGACAGCACGTGGGCCGGTCATTGGGACGTTCTGGTTAACCGGAATCTGATAGTACTCTGATAGAGAGTGCGGAATCTCGGTTCCGGCCAACGACTTGCCGGTGGTTGTGCGGATGAACCATCTGGCCAGAGTATTCTGGAAGGTGAGCTGCTGAACGTTCGGGTACAACAGGTTGTACACACGATTCTCTGTGGCAGTCACCGCAGTACCGCCAGTACGGCCAGTGGATGTGGAGTTCGTGGTTGGTACCAGGAACGTATAGGAATTCTGCTCAACGTCGACAACGTTGTGGGTAGCATTCAGTTCGCTACCTGGGATTCCGTTGTACGATGTGCCTGCAGTAAGGCCGGCGATTGTGACCTGAGATGCTCCTGCAAAGTGGCCGTGGTTCTTGTGGAAGACACGCACCTTCTTGGTTCCAGTGTACGTCTGGAGCGGGTTAGAATCCAGTGTCACCACCGGGATCGTAGCTTCGTTCAGGACCAGGTCACCAGAAGAGACGAATTCTGCTCGACGAAGGACGAACTTGATGTCCTTGTTCAGCTCAGGAATCCAGGTCGAGGCATTCTGAGACTTGAACATCACTCCCGAGTAAGGTTGCTTGGTGATCGTGAACTCTGGGTTCGTAACGTCAAACTTGCCAACCTCCGCTGTCCAGACCTTGTACGCATTCGTGTTTGCAGTCACCACGAAGCAATACTCAGCCACATCCAGCAAGAAGACTGGGGCAGCAAATGTGAACTTGGTGGCAATCGATCCGTTGTTGCTCACGTTCACGTTTGCAGCGGCCACAGTCACCGACGAGTATGGAACGATGATACCGGTCGGGATGCCATTCTCCATCGCCCGGATATCCACGGTCACTGGGAGCGTGGAATCCTTTGATGAAAAATACAGGTCGAGCGACGTGACGAACGCTCCACCAGGTGTATCGACGATAAAGCTCTGCGCGACGGGTTCTACATCAGTGCGGGACTGTTGCAGAAATGCGGTCTGGGCAGCCGAAAGGTAGACGTTATTGCTCATGCCTTAGAGTGTTAAATTCGTGTCGTATTATTAGTTATAGAACCTGTCGTCGACTGGCTGCCCAACGAGTTCGGCCGGCGTTGCAGATAATGTGAACGTGACCGTGTTAGACGTGTACGTGACACCATTCCATACCGATCTGGCCTGAACCTGGTAAACTCCAACCATGGTCGACGAGATTCTGAATACCGCATTCGCGCTGTATCCGCCAGATGTTGTACCACTCTGATAGCTGATGAGTGCTTGCGACCAAGTTCCGGTTGATGGATCAGTTGCCCCTGACCGTTGCCAGACGGTCAAGCCCGTGAGCGTACCGTATCCGGTCGCCGCAGTTGCCACTTCAAAATTGAACGGAACGTTGATGTACTTCGGAGTACGGCCCTGTACACTGATGCCAGTGATCGGAAGGACGATCGGAGCAGGTCCAGGTGTCGGCATCGGGATGATCCGCGGCGTGTCGACTGAAACGACACTAGACTGTCTCGTTTCTTTCAAGCCGGTTGCAGTATAGGTGAAGTCGGTAAACGTGAAGGCGGTGGTCGTATCGTTCACCGTATTGTCGATCAGACGGAAAATACGAGAACCGGTACGGAATCTCAGAGCGCTGTTGTTAGGGATAACGAACGATCCGATGAGTTCTCCGGAGGCATTTGTCACCAGCGCCGTGGCGCCAGAAGGATGTGAAGTGACTCCCGAGTAGATTCGATCATCTGGATTGGTGGTATAATTCACGAAAGATGACTCGGTACGGACGTAGTTCGCCACATTAACACCGTCGAAGAATGCGTACACTTTTGAGTTCGGCTTGAGGCCGGTTGCCCTAAAGTAGATCTTTCTGGACCGGATGTACGGGATAATACTTGTGTCAACCACTGCATCCGAGATCTGGCTGGTCGATGTGCTGTTGTATGCGCCACGAACAAACTCTGCAGTTCCTGTGATGGTTTTTCCACCAACAACCTGAGCACTGACGGCATTCGAACCTCTGAGGATTGGTACCACGCCGCGGTTAACCAGGTCTGCTAGTTCTTCCTCTTCTTCTGGGGTAGCTCCGAACCAGTTTACCTGCCAACCATTGAACACGGCCTGTGCTGCCTGCTCTTCAGATGCATCGCTGTACCAGTCTAGATTTGAGCTAGCGTTTGCGGCAATATCCGGCTTAGTCTCGACGTCGATCCAGTCATCACCCGGAGGAGAGACCTCAAGCCGACCTTGCCAACGGTACACTGCGTAAGGATTGACGAACTCAACATACGAGGAGTATGGCTGCTCGATCATCGTGACCTCTGTATAGTCTAGGGTAACGAGGCTTCCGGTCTGCTTGATTCCGCTGCTAGCCAGTGTATTTGGCACCAGGTTGATGTACTCCTGGGCGTAGTCGGGAAGGAGAACTCCCTTTTCACCATCAACCGAGCAGCGATAGTCAGGATGACTGATTGCACCGATGTTATGGTTAACGAAGGAGTCTACGATGAATCCGTTCTTGTACCGCTGATTGTTCGAGGAGTCGAAGATCTGAGCTGAGGCGGCTTCCTTCTCCAGGAGCGATAGGGACGTGTAGTACTCGACGTTGGACAGACGCTTTTCCAGACGGCCGATGTCACGCATCGTGTACCGCTTGTTGTCCACCATGTTGGCGGCCAGGTCGGTCGGACCGAATGTGTAGGCTCCGAGGCTGATGGTATAGAGAACCATCGAATCCTCAGGATCCTGAGGAGGACGTGGAGTACTAGAAGAGATTCCCTTGACCGATCCAAACTCGCCGTTCTTATTGACGAAGATCTTGTCGATTCGCGGCAGGTAATGCTGGATGTCGGTGAGGATGACCGAGTTCGGTAATACCGTGTTGGTCGTGGAAGCTCCGGCTCCGGTGAACGTCGAGTCCGATGGGCTCTTTGTAGGTCTGAAATCGATCGCGTCACGCAGCTCAATTCGGCCCTTGATGGAATCGAATGCAGGAATGAGTCCGTAGTCAATACCAGGATAGGAGTTGACACAGAAGTAGTCACCCGGGTTATGCGTGAAGTGATCAAACACGACCAGAAGCTGGCCGATCGGGGCCGATGCTCCAGACTTCAGGCGGATACGACCGATGTCGTAGAAGTTCTCGCGCTGACCGTTGTCGAGATCATAACGGTCGGCAATGTTCGTGTCGCTCGTCGTGGCAGCAGTTGCCAGGCTGGCTGACATGTGGACCGCCTTGATACGCAGGATGTCGATCTGGCTCAGCGAATCGTATGATCCCGGGACAGTGTTCGGAACTGCGATCACCTTTTGACCGACGCCAGTTCCTGATGTAACGCCAGAGACGAATGTCTTGGACTTTTCAACCAGATTGCGACGTACTGGGGCAACGATGTAACAGTTAGATCCAGGAGCACCTGAGAGGGTCAGTGTCACCGTCGATCCTCCAACTCCGAGTGTTGGAGCGGAAGCCTGAGTCTGTACGACACCGGTGCTATTTACGATGATGTAGTCGGCCTGAGTGACCGAGTAGAAGCTTTCAGAGCTTGCCGTGAGCTGAATCGTAGATCCAGCCGGAGCAACGTTGTCAAACTTACGGCGGACATAGTAGAAGAAGTCACAGGTGACATCGTCGGATGACCGAAGTGACTGTACCGCACTTGCCGGAAGTCTATAGACCAGCGAGCTATTTGCAGGATCGTACAGGACCGTCGTCGTAATCCCGGCATCGATATCGTTGCAGTTAGCGGTGAAATCGTTTCCTGGGACTGTGGTATCTGACAGCGAGGTAACGCTGGAGAACGACTGCCCTGAGTTCATCACGACGTCGAACAGGTACAGCTTATAGAACGCAGACGCACCAGATCCGGAGACGTACTCCAGGGCGCGGGCACGGGCAGTACCGATCGTAGTAGCACCAGAGTTCTTCAGGTCGATCGGCGTGTACGTGGTGATGTTTGGAAGTCCGACCAGAGTGTCAATGTAGATGTATCCACCGAGCGGGCAGAAGATCGATGCACCATTGATGAACGCCTCATCGCGAGATTTTTCGACTGGAACATAATTAGTTGCAGTAGTTAGGACGCGATATCCAGATACATACGCGACAGACGGCTCGAGGCCGACTGCAAGACGCGAAGTCCCATAGTCAATGGCCTGTTGGCTTGTAAAACCAGGATTGGCTGCTTGGATCTGTGCCTGAGTAAAGAGGCCGTTGTTACTGCCGTTGTCGTAATACTCGCGAACATTGATCTGGAACGGCCGGACGGTATAGTTGCCGGATTCTTCGTATGTACGTTCGGCTAGCACGTTTGCGATTGCACCCAGTCCTACACTGGCTCGGCCAGTTATCTGGCCACCGACGATGAGCAGGATCTGGATGATATTGTCTTGTGTGCGGGCGGCCAAAGAATATGACTCGACGGCCAGATCCATAGCGACCTGGTAACGGTGGGCGCCTGGAGCGGACTCATTTGGAGTTCCTAAAGAATTATCTACAAGTGTCGGATCCTCGGCGGATGTAACGATAGATTCAGTAACTTTATATACGACGCGTGCTGATGGGTTTTGCGTGTACTTGGAAACAATAATGGAATTGGCGGGCGTGTATACGAAATTGCCTGCAACGAAAAAAACTCCATCGTTGACCGAGACGCGAGTACCGTATCCAGTTGGAGTTACGTTACTCGGTTTAACCTTAAATTTCCTGGCCACCCCATTAGAATCTGTGTAATTAAGAATCTCCTCTCCAGCAAAAAAGTGTGAAAGACCGTCGGTCGAGGCCTTAGTGTAATCGATGAATGCAGTCAGTGGATCTCCGCTGGTGCTCTGAACGATCTCTAAGACGGTAGCAGTAATTTGGCTGGTATTTCCAGTCAAGACTCTGCCGACGGAACTTGTATAGTATGCGGTCTGGCCGCTTCCACCTTCAGGATAGTATGTCGTACCGCCGTCTGTAAAGGTACTCTCAAGTTTGACGAACGCATATCTGTTGAAGATCGTAGAGCCTCCGCCGAGAACCGGAGATCCATCCTTAAAGACGAAGCTCCCCAATCGGTCGATCTGAGCAGAGATCGCAGTCTGGAGCTGAGTCAGTTCACGCGCCTGTACTGCGTATCCTGGACGAAACAGAACACGGACATAGTTCTTCGCTGGATCGAAGTCGTCGTAGTACGGGGGTGTGTTGTAGAACTTAGTGGCCATATTTCTTAGAATTCAATGATGACTTTGATATCTTCAAGCTGTGAGGCTGAACGTGTAATCGCCGCTCGGCTTTCGACGAAGATCACATCTCCGCTGAAGCGCTGGATCTCTGGATTTCCCTGTGATCCGACTGATCCGGATCCTGCGGTCGCACCGGTGATTGTCTCGGCTGACGAGAATGCTACGTATCCGGTCTTATCGTTCTGGTGGATCTTCAGAACTCCGTTGACCTGGTCATACGAATCAATGAAGGCCTTTGCACCGGATGTACCACCGGTGATGTAGTCACCGACGACAAATCCACCGGTCGAACCGACTCCCAGGGTGATGGTCTTCAGTGCCGAAAGTGTGGTCGCTGTAGATGTTGTGGTCGTACCGTGATTGTAAGGATTCTTCACGATGCCCAACTGACGGAACTGGCCGCCGTTAACGATGAAGTCGCCGCCTTCAGCACCTGAGAGAAGAATACGAAGACCAATGTAGAATCCACCGAGTTCTGCTACAGGGTCGGTACCATGGCCATTCTTTGGCGAGAGTACGGCACGGGCAGTAGCGAGTGTTCCAGTTGAATCGGTGATGGCAACGTTGACGACGTTGTAGTTCGCACCATTGGCGGTGACCGTGATTCCGGTGATAACACCTCCGCTGACGGTAGCCGAGGCTGTTGCACCTGATCCGTCACCGGTGATCGTAATCGTAGGAGTCGCCGAGTAACCTGTACCACCATTGGTGACGACGATTCGGTAAATCTTGCCGACATTGACAAGAGAATCCTGCTGGTACGTGTAACGGGTCTGGTCGTCCTGACTAAGATTTTGGATTGTCTGACCAGCCGGAATGACGACCGTCTTGACCGGCATGTAGTTGTTGGTCAGGAAGCTTGTGACCTCCGTAGCGGTGACAGTGTACATGTACTTCCAGAAATAACCGTCACCGCCATTAACCGGATTCACTGTCGTGTGCGTCGGCTTGATGGTCGACGCACCAGTGGTGGTCTTATAGATCAGCTTGTAGACCTTGAATTCGTCCGTGATGGTATAGAACTGCTGTGTAAAGATATTGTCCTGAGCATCATCCCAGGCGACGTACGTTGTTCCGGATGTCCAGTTGTATCGTGGAATCAGATGAGTGCTGTACGCAGAATCGACCTTCTTGAACGCGATGGAGTTCTGCCAGAAATCATTGCGCTCGACCAGTGTGTCGACTGGA
>Ga0078894_10003238_pt1 | contig 12359 bp, 6 predicted proteins | sample LauGreSu1BDMLBSD_2_FD_67506 | JGI IMG/M metagenome (GOLD analysis project Ga0078894, IMG submission 67506) | Freshwater lake microbial communities from Lake Michigan, USA - Su13.BD.MLB.SD (version 4) (version 4) | ecosystem: Environmental > Aquatic > Freshwater > Lake | place: Lake Michigan, USA...
GAATTGTATTGTGCTATTAGCGTAGAATAGTAATTCATGGCCGAGTTATCATTTATTATGAAATCGTATAACTGTATTGAGGAGTATGATCGAAATGTCTGGTAAATTTGATCGAAGCTAAGTTGTCGGGTCGTGGTCGTCGTTGGAGGTGCAGTCGTCGTTGGAGGTGCAGTCGTCGTTGGAGGTGCAGTTGTCGTTGGAGGTGCAGTTGTCGTTGGAGGTGCAGTTGTCGTTGGAGGTGCAGTCGTCGTTGGACGTGCAGTCGTCGTTGGAGGTGCAGTCGTCGTTGGAGGTGCAGTTGTCGTTGGAGGCGCAGTTGTCGTTGGACGTGCAGTCGTCGTTGGAGGTGCAGTTGTCGTTGGAGGATTTAGGATTGCTACTACTCTAGCCTTTACTGTATTATAGTATATATCATATGTATTCGGGTCTACTGTAAAATTTGCAGTTGTCAGGCTGATCTGGAAAGATACTCTTATTGAAGTACCGCTTGAATAAAAGGAAGTTTCTGTAAGATTTGTGTTAAGATTGTATCTAACAAAATATAGAATTTGTCCATCAGTCGATCTTGTAATAAACCATAGTATATTAGCAGCTTCGCATGTAGTTCCTAATACCTTTATATTAGCTGGAGGCATAAATAGCCCCATCGGGACTCTCATAAATACACCTGAATCGACAGGTTCATAAATAAAAACTCTACAAACGAAATTAAATCTTATGTGATTTGCATTCCAATCGGCAAGTGTGAATAAAGAAAAGGGATCGGCGGCACCAGCTGGTATATAATATGCAGCCTTACCCTTCAAATCAATTACTCGTATGTTCCCATCATTTGCTTGCCCTAAAAATATAATATTTTTGTTTGGTTCATCAATAACAACTCGAGTAATATCTCCATTATCCCCTACCCATAATCCTGTCATCTTCCCCACGCTACCAACAGGAACCGCAGTCGGTACATCGGCAAGGCCGCCGCCTTGCTGCTGTCCCGATCTCTGTAACTCTGACAGTTGTTGGAAATAGAGCATATTTTGTACGATAGGGTCATCCAGATTCACCCAGCCGATACCCTCAATTGTCGACCAATGTGCATCGAAAAGTGTACTATACATAGCCGCCAATTGCGCGCTAGACATCGTCCTCAGCGTCGACGCATTAATGTAGTTTGTCCTACACGTAGAATAGTATCTCTGTGAAGAAATAACGTGAGCGGTCATTGTCGAATATGTAATTACCGAAGTGTTGTAAATACTTGTAGCAGTATCAAACTCTCGCTGGCGATTGCTCACATTGAAGATGGCTAGAGGCAATTGAGATGCGAGTGCATTAATTTCTGCACGAAGTCCATCGACAGTACTTTTATATTCGTTCAGCAGAGATAGTGTATAAGAGGTATCAAGAGTCGTATAGTAATTTACTGTACTGATGCCTTGCGAGGTTAAGAGGGAAGCAAAAAGGCCAGTCTCATCACTGCCGGCAAATATGGACGAAATATTCTGTAATAATCCTGTATTTACTATTGTATTACCATTGAAACCATTTAGAGATTCATCATATACAGATTTGACTTGGCTAATTGTTAGAGGGGCATTATAGATACGGACTTCTCCGATTTCTCCTGTAACGAAGTCATTACTGTCCCACCGTCTACCAATAATATAGGGAGAACCAGCATCAACAGTTGTTATAGCAGGTTGAACTGTTCCTAGTATACTTCCATTTACGTATGTAGCTAAATTAGTTCCATCCCATGTTACTTGAATGTTCGTCCATTGATTATCTATTAAGTTTATTACATTCGGTGAAGTATACCAAGGAGCACCGTGATACGAAATAGAAGGTTTAGAATTATTAAAATAACCAAGCATTATATTTATAGAACCTCCAATAAACTGTTGTGTTACTATTGAAGTATATTGTGGAACAGGTCCGGTCTTTTTATACCATACTCCAATACTCCAGCGATTTCCAACAGCAACGTTAGGAAAGCTCCAAAACGTCGATCCATTCAATACAATACCATTTCCAGAACTGTTTTTTTGAGCGGTTCCTGATCCTAAAGTCGCGTTTCTACCTTTTCCAGATTCATCAAGCCAGGTATTACCCGAAGTATAGTTTTTCGCTCGGAGTAGGATCTGTAAATTTGCCGCTGCAGTAATTGGGACAGGTAGTGTATCATTCAAGTTCTTCATAAGCGCAATAATCGTAGACATCATATTATTATTACCCACGTTTGATGCGGCATATACGGATAATTGCTGCTGTAAAGTCTGAAGATTATACGTCGATGTCGATATCGTCGTATAAGATACGCTCGAAACGTATTTGGTTATAGAACCCTTGTCGATCACGAATTTTAATTGCGAAATTGCATTTAATAGATAAAGCTCTGTTTGGTATAAATTATTTATACCAGACATGTCTTTTTACACTAGCATTAGATTTTTTAAGCAGTTATGGACGCAATCTAATATGGAATAAAGTCCAAAATCTGAAATTCGCTTGGATTATTATAAAATGGTACAGTCTGTCTCGGCTGTTGAACGGGCTGTGAATAGGACAGTGATCCCAAACCTTGAATAATCGTCAGTTGTTCGGTAATTATTCCAAATAGGTTGTATAAATTATTCCATCTACCAGCTTGGCCGGATCCACCCATCATATAATTATTGATATTCACAGCGCGCACTTGCTCCATATTATTTCTAGTGGATTGATACGTTGCTGCATAGCCAGCCATCAAATTCGGATTCTGTAATATATCAATTTCCATGTCTGTCAGAGCCTTTCTAGCATCGATAAACTGATCCCTCTCTAATCTCTCACTATCACATACACTTAAGATCGATGCAAACGACGAAACACTTGTCGTGTCTAGAGGGTTTAGAACGCTGATGACATTCTGAATGGTAGTTCTTTGTGTATTATATGTCTGCTGTTGCGAAGTCAGCTGTGCTGCTGTCGTCGGATCGGATGTTTGTATCTGGCTAATTTGAAATGCGAGTAAATCAATCTGTGAACGCAGATTTGCACCCTGAATCGTCAACTGGCTCACGAGAAATCCAATAAACGCCCTCCATTCTTGTACGGAAAGTTTAAACGAGAGTAGCTGATTCTGAATTTGTGTACGCTTGTTACTATAGAACGTTGTCGCCTGAGATCGCAGCGTTCCGAACTCGGTGCTAGATTGATTTCCTAGAGACAATAAATCCTGCCCGTATTGTGTAACTTTACCGTTCAACGTACTTCTTTCTATGATAAGGCGATTGATCGCCTCTACCGTCTGTTGTTCCAACGAGGAGTAATATTGGTAAGTGGTATTATAGGTGCTTAGATTGAAGCCATAGGATGTCGAGTAGAAGGAAAGAGATGAGATACTATTTAGGGTGCTCTGAATATACGGGGACAACTGATTCTCTAGTGCAAGATACCTTGCCATGTTCGTTGAAATTCCCATAAGACTTGACGGATTCTTTTCGACCGCAAATGATGATAGCAGTACTTCGTAGTTCTGAACGTAGCCTCCATAAATACTACTCAGCGAATTATAGCCCCTGACTTGAGAGTCCAGCTTATCACTATTCGACTGTATTTGCGTCATCAAAGTACTATACTGATCCTGATACCCCCTTATAGTGCTTGCATCGGCTGCGTCCTCTACCATCATCGAGCACAGGACCGCCGTCATCGCAGATATAGTGCTTTCCGTGCTATGCTGACGGTCCTTTGTGGCATAATAGTTTCTAACTGCAGTACTATACGAATCTACAGTAGAGTTATAGACGTCCCTGAGTCCCGTGGTCGGAGTATCAATTTGTGCTCGTAGCTGTAATATAGTGGCCTGATTTATGCCAATAGTACTCTGTTCACCCGCAATTAATACTTCAATACTGCTGATAAGGGCGGCAATTTGAGCCGGTGTGAGGGACGTCAGTTGATAAAACGACGAAAAACTTGCAAAAGTGGATATACCTGAAAGTCTGGCAAGAGCATTCAGTGTCGACTGTGAAATGCTGCTTGTATTTGCCAGGATGAAATCGCCACCTACCATCGGGTTCGGGACAGACTGGATTTCATCGCTCATTCCTTCTAGTCATATGTTGAGATTCTTTAAACCAAAGGACGTTTCAAATCGCCAACTGCGTAACGGCATGTACCGGCATGTACCGGCATGTAACGGCAAGGGCCTAAAATTACACTTACACACCTATAAAGTGCACCTATGGCGGCCACGTGTTTTATCTGTAATCAGACAATCGATCCGGGAGTAGATGTAGCCATGCCGTGCTGTGATAATAAGTGCCATAATCTGTGTGCTATACGGAATGTCGCGCAACAGGCGTTCGAGAACGCGCAAGTAACTTGCGTCTGCGGACATGTACTCTTCGCCAATCCTACTGCCGATTCGTATAGCGTAGCTATAGAAGAGTTATTAACGAGAGATGGTATACAGGCGGAGATAAAGGTGAACCGAGGAAAGATCACCCGCCTACGTTCTGCAATCACACGTTTTCATCGTATAATGCAGTCTAAAAAGGGAATTTTCAATACCGCCGTTTTACCACATATAGAGGCGATAAAGAGCATTAAATCGACGATGACCAATGAAATAAAGCAGACACCGGAATACAAAGAAGTACGGAGCCTGTTGGCCACATTTAAATCACTGAAGACTCGCTTTACAAAGAGGCACGATATATCCAGTGATATATTTTCTAGATTGCATGCCATTAACCGCCCCTGGTGGTTTTCCTGGTATAGTCCCGCGCGGAAGCTGAAACGGGCGTTTCGTATACGGATCTGATATGGTGATACCGTGATGTGCTGAAGTTAATTCAGAATAGAATAGCATCCAGTTCCCGCTTTATTTGGATGCACGCGGCAATGTCACTCGGATTCTTCGCCATAACAGCATCTACTTTCGGCTGAATCGTATCCTGGATATTTTTGAGTGCGGTCAAATCCGATCTGGTCGACGCATCCGCTTTCACTTTCGTAAGCCTGGCGGAGAGTTCTGTACGACTCTTCTCAAGGCCCTCCTGCAGTGTCATCAATACACTCTCCTCCAGATGTCCCAAGGACTCTTCTAGACGATCAAGTCCGTCCTCCACACCTTTTATGGAAGGAAGGAGTTCCCCGCGCCTAAAATGTAGTTCTAGCATTTTCCAGTGATTCATTTTAGAGTAGAAGCCTTCCACCTTGGAACTCTGCTGTACCTCCTCCACCTTAGAAAGAGGAACCTGATTAAATATTTCATCCAGGTCTGCTAGTATTTTGTTAGCATCTGTCATACTATTTGTGTCTAAATAGGGCTGTATTACTGCCATTTTTGTCTGAATTGCCCCCCTATTCTCCGTGCATTTGAGCCACCTCGTCTGTATTTCGGTCGCCTGTGTGCCGAGTACGGCCCGTATTTCGGTGGCAATGTCTGCAACGATTTCCTTGTAATTCCTGAAAATGTCAACGAGTTCCGCCTCTTTTTGCACGGCCTCTGCTTTGGCGTCATTCACAAGTTTCGTATAATTTTCCGTGATTCGCTCCATTTCCGCATCCGTCTTTCTCTCGTCTATGGCGCTTTCCGGTTTAGGGACATTCAAATTCGTATAATAGTCCTTATGTTTCTCAGCGAAGGCCTTTATGGGATCTAGAATACCCATCGTCATACGCGCCTTCAGCTGATCCGATAGCAGTGCAGTTTTCGTAAGGCCCTCCCAATCTCGCGATACATGCGGATTATCCATCTCCTCGAATACAGGAAAGGTGAGTACGCGCCCCTTTATCTTTTTATTCGGGAATAGGACAGGGACCTCTTCTGAGTATTGGCGATCATCTGGATGTACCCCCAACCATTTCGCGACAGCGGCCTTATATTCCATTAAATTCTCCATTTCCGCCCGACTATTTGAGAGTTTCATAGTGTGTTCGGCGACCTTATTTAGAATTTTTCTGGCGAAGATACTTGTCAGGTTCTTCGTCTCTAATTCTACTATTTCCTGGCGCAACGCATATTCACTCTTTAAAAGTGCCCGTTGCTGTACTAACCAATCCCCAATGTCCGATATATCCTTGGGGGTTTTCACCAGTTCCGTCAAGTTCCCCTCTAATTTTGTTAGACCCGAGTCGAATTGTAATTTAATCGCGGCACATTTGGAAAGGAGTGAATTCAAATCCGTATCCTGGGGGAGCCCGTAGTACATACTTTCATTTCGTATCACGGATTGAATCTTTGTAATACTCGTGTCATTTTCCGTGGAGGTAATATCCCGGAGTTTCTTCGTCTGTTTACGAACTTTATCGATTTGCTCTACTATATTCATAAACATATCCATCGCCCTTTTGCTCACCATATAGGATTCATACACATTCTTCATCAGGTCCTTCAACCCGGCATCAAATGTGCCGATCATCGGTTTCTGGTTTTTCGGTTCGTGCATAACAGCGTCGTTCATTTTGATGGCCGCCAAGTCCGCCTCCTTTTTCATAATTTCCGCCTGATACTCTTTTATCTTCTGCATGCGCTGCTCGAGCAATTCTTTTACGTCCTCTATATTACTGAATTTCCGCGTCATTTCATCCGACTTGCATAGAAGTATTCCCTCATTGATTTTATTCAACGTGTATTGAATGTACGCCTTACTTGTTTCATAACGATACGCGCATATTTGTAAGAGGCGCTTCGCCTCCGTACTATCCCAGTCCGGATCAAATTGCGATCTCTGCTCGATCTTCAAAACTGTCTTACTCGGGACAAAAAACGGAGTCTCTTCCGCGATAAATGCGAGCTCTCTCGTAGTATTTTCCATGTATTCCACATTAATAGGTGGATTAAACATTGCGTTTTCCACCTCGATATACGCATCGGCGGTAGTTACGAGAGGGTATCCGGCCGAATTCACAAAAATAAAGGTCTCGTTCATCTGCTTCACAAATCTACTTCTGTAAACCCTCTTGAATAGATCCTTATTCATTTGAAGCCCGTACTGTGTGATTTTTACAGTCGGATTCAACACAACCTCAATATAGTCGGACATAGATGATCGAGTTTTCAATGTATCTTGTTGCTGTATAAGATGGGTTCTCAGATATTTCGTGTAGCCGAATTCATTGATCGCCGGAATTCCGTTGTAATTGCAAAAAACCGGCAGCTGTGTTGATTCTTCCTCAATGAGGTAGAGTGTGCGCGGTGTAGGGGAAGGAATGAGCTGTTCGTTCCATTCTGGATGAACGTCTAAATCGGACATGGACTGCTCTGTACCTAGCGTCATCTTATACGGATTCGAATGATGTATGTCATCAATATCATATATGTTCCCATCCTTATCTGGAAATGCCTCTACTAAATAGCCGTCCATACCAAACAGGGGCAATTTCGTTGTTTGCATATATACATACTTGGATAGCTCCTTTATTTTGCAACATAGGGACGTTCTGGGCGTATCATATAGAGTGTCGTACGCGATCCGGCTTTTCATCCACGCCACTCTCCCATAATACGTATCTTTCGAATCGACGAGATCCGTATAAACATACATACATATTTCACCGGGCCCAAGAAGATCCAACATATCCTCTGGGGATCCTGGAATCCGTATATGGAATGGCAGTTTACCGACATTTATACATACGAAAAACGCATCCTTTGTGACGGCATATTTTGGAAGAAGCACCGGCATTTGCGGCGTCTCCATAGAGAGTTCATAAATACTATTTTCGGCATCTCTAGGAATTTCGAAGAGGGAATTCACAAGATGAAAATAACGGGGGAGTGTCTGCGATCTGGGGATCGAGTCAAGAATACTGTCCGCCTTCTTATAGGGCTCCAGAACAATATATTTTTTGCTCCGCTGCGCACCTTGCTCGTCTCGGAAATAGGATACTCGTGTGAAAGTCTTGCCGTCCTCGCTCTTGTTTAAAACTTCTAAGGAAGGGAACACGAAATCGCACTCGAGATTATCGTTGAAATAAATCGTCCCGTCCTTATTTGTCACAATATACTCGATCATTGTCAAAGAGCGGTCATATTTGTTTACCATCCGTATATAGACATCGTTCACGGAATCATCATATTTGAAAATGGCTGGAATAGGAAAATCCTTTGCCACAGGCACCAGGCCGCCCGAAGATGTCTCGCTCCTTTCCATAACATCTAAAAGTGTTGTGACCGCCTCTGAGAGCACGGCGTATAGTTTCTTGAATTCGCCCTCATACGAAATAACCTGTTCTAGGCGCTGTTTGCAGTAGGATAACAGAGTCGATTTGGATACGGGACTCAGCAGTCTCTTATCGACTGCATCGTACATTTTTGCAATCGTGGCGCTGTGGTATTTTATTTCACTGTGTAAAAAGCGAATATCGCCCTCTTCCATTTGATTCCGTATTTGTTCGTATAGCGTCTGTATGCGATTCAGTTGTGGATTCACATAGTGCGTCGTGTACACATCGCCCCCTCTCATCTTTGTTTCATTTGTCGTATCTAGAGAGCGGGCAAATGTAAGCCACTTATTCTCACCCGGCTTAAAATACGCAGACAGTGTTTGATACTGTGTGAATAAGATACTCCATTGTGATCCCACGGACTTATCATAGTAGTCGAAATTATCGTCCTTTTGCACGGACAGGGACGACTTCAAGCTCCCGTACATGGAGTCATATCTGGCGGCTCCAATAAGATTAATACCGTCCATGCGCTTTCGTAGGCTCGAATAGAATTCGGTTGTGGCCGTTTTTTCCTGTAGTTCCTCTACGGACTCGAGCGTTTGAGCGGAGCTGCGCTTCTGTTTCTGATCCTTCTCGTTCGTAACGGCAGCAGCAGCGTCTGCATGAGTGTCGACTTCACCCAGCGATTTCATGTAGGCCTCGAACTCCACAGATACGTCCCGGAGTTCTTTGATTTTCTGGTCGTATTTCTCTTTCGTGAACGGCTCCGAAAATGTGCCCGTGCTATTTATGTTTTCAAAGACCGAATCCAAGGTCTCTGTCCCGTTTTTTCTCGATATGAGAGCACCCTTCACGAGAGCCTGGCGAATAGACGCGATCTGTTTACTGGCCGCTTCTCCCTTATTTTTGATATCCGGGACCTTCTGCAAAATCTCCGCATCAGGGAGTTTCTGTCTGTACGCTTCCACGGTCGGCTCAAACCGGTGCAGATTCGTCTGGAATACCTGTTCCACTTGGGAAATATCTTTCGCAAGATCCGCTAAAAGAGGGAACGATGAAATGTTCGGCAGATACGGATGATCGGGACGTAACAGATATTGTTCGTTTTTTCTATAGGCGATGTACGCTTCGATCGAAGCAGTTTCCGTAGGGGTCAGTTTTCCGGCAAATACGAGAATTTCGGAAAGGCTCGTCTCCGTTTGGTTGAGATCATTCACCTCTAGAATAACATGGTTCACAACCTTTCTGAATTTGATATTTATGTTCGTGCAAATACTGTAAACAGTTACGTCGGAACCGTCTGGCACGTTTAGCGGAACCTTTGTAATCATTTTTTGCGGCGGCTGTTTCGGATTATTCGGCTCGATCAGATCCTGTATGGAAATCACATTGAGTTTGTCTGGTGCGTGAACGAGTTTCGGAAATGCCTTTTTGGACGTGGAGCTCAGATCTAGGCGTATGAGTGCATTTGCCTTTGAGAGCGGGCTTATAATTTCGACGATCACTTCCTGTGTCAATTTATCGGCGTATTGCAGTTTCACGGAATCCGCAATAGAAGGGGCCAGATCGGCTAGATAGCTCTCTATCGTTTTCTTGGTGCACATGGAATCGACTGCTTGAATCCATAGGATCAGCCCTGGAATTGTACTCGGATTCATTTTCGATACACCGTTCACGTCTATACCGACCATGTATTTGTCTCCAAAAAGGGTATCTCCACCACCCGACATTTTTTTGAATCTTCGCTGCGTATAACGCATCCTCTACCCTAGCTCGTTATTTTCATGAGAAATTAATCGCGAGCATGTTGCGCGTGATTATCTTCTCATTCCGATTTTGACCAATTCAATGTTTGCGATTCGTCTTTTTGCGATTCGTCTTTCTGCCCTTCTTGTGCTTGCGTCTCCGACCTCCGCCCGTCTTCAGACAGGCCGGATTCATACTACCCGCATTATAGGGCGTCTGTATAAGAACCGGGGCGCCCGTGGAAGCCGTCCAAGAAGACGGCTGGTTTCCGTATCCGGCCGTGGGCGCATAATAGGCGGGCGTATCGGAACCGCCTCCACCCTGATAATTGCAGCCGAGCTTGGCGATCGGCATAAACGTATTCGGGCCCGTAGATCCGGCATAGGGGGCACCGGGAACTGTGGTGTATAGCCCACCACTTTGCCGCCTCTTGGTGCGCGTCTTGCGCCCGCGGCCGCGCCCGCGGCCGCGCCTAGGCCGCCGGCTACCACCCGCCATTCCAGGTAGGCCGCCCAAACCGGGTGGTGTATACCCTGCAATCATTCCGGGTCTAGCTGCGGCCATACAGGACGACGAACCCACCACCTCCGATGCGTAGGGGGCGCCTGCACTAACTGCCGCTCCAAATGAATAAGAATTTCCGCCGCCACCTCCCTGTCTTCTTTTACGCGTAGGCATATCTATATATCATTTACAAATTTAAAGGGGAACTTCTAATATATATAGAAATTATAGGATGGATGGTATAGAAGATACCACAGAGTTATATGATCTCTTCGGTGAAACACTCTTTTGCACGGTTTGTCAGGAGGACGTAGGCGAGGGAGAACGGGTTCGCACAATTCGCCAATGTCAACACGGATTTCACGCCCCCTGTGTGGACAAATGGCTTATAAAAGAGGGTAGCTGCCCTGTTTGTAGGGGGGTCGTTGTTACGCAGCGTACGCGCCATACCACCACACAGGTCTATCCGGGATTCATGTTGGCGGAAAGCCTCGATAACCATCTACAGAGATACATACTCGCCTATTGTCTTGCAGACGGGATTCTGCGCCGATTCAAAAGGGCGGAACCATTCCGTGAAAATTCCACGAACATACGCGCGGCGTTAGCGAATTTTCATCTTGAAAATCTACGCCCGTTCCCTATGGATTCCTCTACACGGAACTCCCTGTTCCGTTCCAAAAATATAATGCGCTGCGAGATTATTCGGAGACTCTCTTTGGATGTGAATGGGCGCAATTTCAATCGGACCCCTCTGGTCTGTTCGCTCTATAGGAGGATCTCGTTAGCGGAAGGTGATATACGCTCATTGTGGACGGTTATCTAACGTGTCGACAATCTCATAGCCCTTAAAATCCTCCACCCAACGAATGCATACGGGCACTCCACCCTTTATATCTCGTGTACGCAGCAATTGCGACAGGGCGAATTTCTGCACGGATCCGCGGCCAATGGGTGCGCCCGTCTCATCATACAAATCATAAATATCCGGCATTTTATCAACGACTTTAGCGGTAGCTTTTGTGTGTGTTTGTGGAGCCATTCGTGGCACTGCTGTTTGCACCGCTGTTTGCGCCGATATTGCTGCTGGCGCTGGTGCCTGCCCCTCTTCCGGTGAAATCCACATTCGCCGCTTTCCGGGCATTTCAGGTATGAATTCAACCGTTGTCACCGGATACTGCGGATTCTCCAGAAATTCCTGGAGGGATCTCGGGTTCAGCACAAATGTTGATATGCCTCCCATGAGACGCGTATCCGGAATCCAGTGCCGTTCCACGAATTCCTTAAGATATCCGCGTCGCTTGCTGTAGGGGACAGAGTCATATACGCTATTTCCACACCACATCCAAACATCTTCCAGCCGGAGAGTGTGATGTACGCGGTCCAGAGAGGCCACAAGAATAGATCCGCCCCCCTCTCCCAGAGCAGTACTTACGCGCATACGCAACGTACACGGCGGATCGGCCCGAACCTTCGTCTGTAAGAATATGGGTGCCTGGCCGGGCAGAAACACCAGAAATCCGGGTTCGGCCTTGGCCTCATTTTCTATCACATAAAACACGCCCTTCTGAAGGGGTTGTTTCATGCGTTCCATGTCGAGATGTTGGCGGATGATCGGCCCGGATGCCGAGCATCCGTCCACAAGCGCTCTCGCCTGCTCTGCCACTCGTTTCGGCGCGTTCTTTTTACGAACGGGATTGATATCGCGGTGACTGTTACGTATGCTTCCAGCGGGCTCTTCCATTTCTATAGGGGTATATCGGCAAGTTTTTAGACCGGTTAAAAATAAGACGAGCGTTTAATGAGCTTGCGTGCCTTCGCAGAATCGAGAGGGATAACGGCATGTGCCAAAGTTAGGTACACCCCGAGGGTGTACCTAACTTAGCCTACATGCCTACAGTAGCGATGTAGGCACAAAATAAGTACCCCCAAAGGGGGTACTTAACTTCAGC
>Ga0078894_10003240_pt1 | contig 12357 bp, 12 predicted proteins | sample LauGreSu1BDMLBSD_2_FD_67506 | JGI IMG/M metagenome (GOLD analysis project Ga0078894, IMG submission 67506) | Freshwater lake microbial communities from Lake Michigan, USA - Su13.BD.MLB.SD (version 4) (version 4) | ecosystem: Environmental > Aquatic > Freshwater > Lake | place: Lake Michigan...
CCATCAATTAAGAGAAATAGATTGTTAGTATCTATTCCATTCAACTGTCTCAAAACAGACCGAATTGCTTTGTGCATTGCCGATTGTGTTGCTTGTAATATATTTATGTCGTCAATAACTCGTTCGTCTTCATATTCTACAGCCCATGCTAGAGCGTGCTGTTTAATATATTCAGCAACCTCTTGAATTTTTTTTGGATTCTTTGAAGTAAATTTTTTGCTATCTTTCATTTTAAAATGGTCAAAACTATCATCTTTAGGTAAAACCACGGCACCGCTATATACACGGCCAAACATGGGTCCACGACCAGCTTCATCACATCCTACTTCAATAATATTAGTGTCTGAATAATAGAATTTTTTTAAGAGACACTCAATAACAATTGGGTCTTTTTCTTTTTCTTTTTTCCCATTTGTATTATCTTCAACTATTTCTACTAACTTTACCTTAGGAGCTCGTTTAGTGTATTTTCTAGTTTTTTTAACAACTGCTATTTCTCCTACTTTTAATTCAAGATTTTTATTATCATTAAAATTGTCATCATCATCATCAATAATAACGGCACTCACCCAGTCACTCATCTTTCTTCTTATATAAATATTTATAATAATTTGTATATTATTTATGAATAATTCAATTTTATAATTATATTAAAATATTTAAATAATTGTTTTGGTTTAACTTTTTTCACAATATAAATTATACAATGAACGGAGAAATATTATTACTTTTTGTTATTTTATTATTAGCATTAGTTTTATGTTCTTTTTTAGGCGGTAGCAACTGTTCTGGAAAAGAAGGTTTTACTAGCTCAAATGTTAATGGCACTTATACTGGTCCTAATGGAGAAAGAGCAGTTGTTACTGACAACAGTATTATATTTACTAATGATGGTAATGTAATTACATTTACAAAAAATACAACAAACCAAACATATACTGGTCCTAATGGAACAACTGCTACATTTGATTCTAATGGCAATTTAACAATTACTGATAATCAAGGCAATACAATTGTTACTATAAATTCTTCTAATTCTGGTTCTTCTAATTCTGGTTCTTCTAATTCTGGTTCTTCTAATTCTGGTTCTTCTAATTCTGGTTCTTCTAATTCTGGTTCTAATTATGACAATTATAATCACTATAATGGTTCATCTTATCCTACTATTTATTATGGACCGAATGGCTCTACTGCTCGTGTTATTAATGTTGATGGACAAGGTAAAATAGTAATTACAAATGCGAATGGAACAACCAGTATTTATTATATTAATAACTCTGGTTCATCATCATCATCATCATCTACAAATGTATATAATGGACCTAATGGTGGCACTGCTATAATTACAACAGACAGCAATGGCAACCCAAATGTTCAAATTACATTGTCAAATGGTTCACAAGTAATTTATACTCCTACTAATACTTATGTTTCTAATAGTATAGACCCTACAGTAAATCAGTCATCTTGGTCCAATGGTTCACAAGTAACAACTGTTTCTGGTTCTAATGGTGGACAAGCTGCCAGTGCCACCGGACCAAATGGTAATACTGCTTATGCCGCCACTGGACCTAATGGAGCCAGCACAGTAGGCACTAGCAATACATATGACTCATCCGCTTACTACAATTCACTCCCAGCAGGCATCCCTGCCAGTCAAATACCAGCAGGACAGGAAGACTTGTATATTTTGAAGTCACAAGTTGTGCCTCCTGTATGCCCCAAATGTCCTGACCCTATTATGAGTTCATCAGACAAATTTGATACAAGTAAATGCCCCGCTTGTCCTCCTTGCGCACGATGCCCTGAGCCGGCATTTGACTGTAAGAAGGTGCCAAATTATAACGCATTCAATCCGGATTATATGCCGGTCCCTGTTTTGTCTGATTTCAGCAGTTTTGGAATGTAATACCATACCACCTTTTTTAGAGGTGGTGCCAAACTAGCATTATAACCTATTTATAATAAATAATATATAACTAATTTTATTTGTATATTATTTATTCATGTAATTTTCGTGTTTTTACGCATTTTTTGTCTATTTGTATTGTTTGACCTTTTTGTTCCTGTGGCACAATTTTAATAATACATTTTGATTTCTTACCATATAGTGGCTCAGTACATCCCTTCTCAGAGGGTTTTACCGACTTACTTGTATCAGTTTCTAGTTTAGCTTCCTTATTAAATTCTATATTTTTCACAAAATTTGGATATAACTTAGGTTTCTCATGTGTACATCTAGACCTAAAATGCTCATATCGTTCTCTAACATCGCAATATGTTAGACCCGATTTCTTCTTAAGCATTCGATTTACTAGCTCATGTAAGTTGTAAATGTAGCGCGAAAATGTGTCACGGCTTTCCATGTCAGCCATTGTTAATGGTAATTGTTTAAAATTGGTCACCAAATTTTTACGACAAGTTCCACAAGGTAATACATTTTGAAGCGACAAAATAAAATCTCTATATTGATGCTTTTGTTCTAAAGTAGGGTTCACGGGATAATTAAACGAAATTGTATGTAGTAATGTCCACGCAACTGGTCCCCAGATTTTAGTTACCATACCATCACCAGAATAGAAATCTTTTTTTGTAAATACTCGCTTAGTCCTATTTTTTTTACTATTTTTACTAGTTCTATTCTTACGCGTTTTGGTCATTTTTAGTCTCTTATTGTATACATAGAAAAATAAAAAGAAGGAAAATATACTTTTATACTTATATACTTTTATACTTATATACTATAATGGATACAAATACAAATTTAGTAATACAATATGCTAAAACAACACAGACTATATGCTTATGCTTAGGTGTAGCAGGATTGCTAATTATGATATTTATATTGTCACCATTGAATTCATTTTTTATGTCATCAATAATTGGTAAAGCTCTTATTCTGTGTTTGTTAGTTTATATGATGTATTATAATATACAACAGACAAACCAATTTGCTAACAGTTTTAATATAACCTTTTTAAATATAAATGATAATTGGGGTCCTATAAAAACTAATGTATTATGTAGTTATCTATATACTGTATTCCTGTTTTTCTTAACAGTTTCCGTTTTTTACGCTTAAATTGTATTTTAATGTTTTATATTTTTAGGAATACATACATTTATTAAAAATATTATAATAAGGGGCTAACAACTGATTTAAACTTGCTTGTAAATCCTTTTTTAATATTAAATAACTTCTGATAATATACATTATCATTTTTACAATCACTGCGATTTATTATATGTAAATTTCCATTAGCATCTCTCATAATCATTTTGTTAGTTATATTATATATCATTTAAACTTTATATTCGTTTAAAAGATATTCTAATTTATTCTTGTTTAATATATATATAATGACTGATTTAGTTGGTAAAATTACAAATATATTTCCTAAAAATGGATTTAATGGAATATTAGGAGACAGCCCTCTTGAAACAAAACATATAATTATGATTGGTGTTGGAATTTTATTAGTAGCTGTAATAATATATTACTTTTTCTATTCTGATAAAAATGTTGAAGCATTTCATGCCAATAGAGAAAATGTGCCTCTATCAGAAGACGCAAATAAATCATGTACAATGATGCTTTTCTACGTTGATTGGTGCCCTCATTGTAAAACTGCGAAGCCAGAGTGGAATAAAATGAAGGATAAATATGATGGCAAGACTATTAATGGATACAAGGTTAATTTTACAGAATATAACTGTACTAAGGAGTCCCCTGAAACTGACAAATTGCTTGACCAATATAAAATAGAGGGTTATCCTACTATAAAATTGGTAAAAGATGGACAAGTTATTGAGTATGATGCTAAGCCAACTGAATCAACAATGACACAATTCTTGAACACAGTTCTTTAAATTCTTAGATATTATATACAATAGTCATAGTTATATAAGTCAATATTTAGTATCTTTTCTTTTTCCTTTTCTTTTTCTTTTTCCTTTAAAGAAATAAATTTTTTAGCAACTTCTATGCCTCTATCAAACAATTCTTGTCGGCCTTCAATAGTGCCAACCGTATGGCTAATATTATCAATTGTTAATGTAGTTGTATTTGAACCACATTCTACTACATTATCAATCTTATCATATTTAATACTAGTAGTAATATAATTAACCGAATTTAAAGACAATGCCAGAATAAAATCTAACATATCAGATTCCCCATTAATTATATTATTACCCGAACATTCAGAACCATCATCGTTTTTATACACAAAATTAAACCCTAATATTTCCTCTTGATTAGGATGGTCTCGCAAACAATAATTTAATGGAAAGTTTGCCAATGGACCTCCATCAATCAGACATTTACCATCCATAATTGTAGGAATAAAAATGCCTGGTAATGAACAAGAAATGTAAATTGCTTTTAGTAATGGTAAATCTGGATACTCTATATAATTTAATTCAACGGTCTTATATGTATTCAAGTCAAATGCAAATATATGTAGGTCTTTTTTACAATAATCATGAAATTCTTTTAATGTAATATCCAATGTTAAATCTTTGGCTTCTAATAATGGTTTAAATGTTTTTTGAATTACACTAATATCATAGAGACCTTTGTTAGTATATGTCTCCATAATTTGTCTAGCTGATAGTTTGAAAACATCTTTCCAAGGCCTTTCAATAATATATTGTGTAGTTGTCTGCCAGTCGTAATTTAAACATAATATTACAGATATAATTGTTCCAATAGATGTGGCATAATATGATTCAACATCTTCTATATTTAAAAAATTATGATTACATAAATATTGAATGGCTCCAAAAAAAGATATTCCTATTGGCCCACCTCCAGATATAACTAGATGTTTAATTGTCATTTAATATTTACTTATTTATAATATATTTATTTTTAGATACTAACTAACAAAATATTATAATAATGTTTAAAACAATACAATACAAAAACTAAATTATTTTCTTTATTTTTTGTAAATGGCAAATATATTTAATCTAGAGAATTTTGTTGATTTTTCAGAAAAAATCAATATTGACGAATTGTATGAAAAAAAACGACAAACTGATGTGAATAAACTAGAATTATTTAAAAAAATTCTTAACCGAATACACATCAGAATTAAAACGACTGCTAAACAGAGCACAGTGGAACGCTATTGTTGGTATGTAATACCTGAAATTATTATAGGTGTGCCTAGATACGACCAAGGAGCATGTATTGCGTATGTAATGGATACATTACAAAAGAACGGGTTCCAAGTGCGTTATTTTCATCCCAACACTGTCTTCATTTCTTGGGACCATTGGGTTCCAACATATGTCAGAACAGAGATTAAGAAGAAAACTGGTATAAATATTAATGAATATGGTGAAAAGATTGAAGACGAAAAAGATGATGATGAAGAAAATGTTTATCAAGAGATGACGGCAAAAGGAGGTAATAGCAATTTAGAACAAATTAAAAATAGTAAGAAATATACGCCAATTAATTCATATAAACCATCTGGTAAATTAGTATATAGTGAGGATTTATTGAACAAATTAGAAGGCAAAATAAATGACAATAATAATAAATAAATAATAAATAAATAATATCTACATACTTTAATAGATATTATATGTCAACAAAAAGACACAAATCTAGCGGTAACTCCAAAACAAAAAAGTGTAAAATGTCTAAGCAACAGCTTGCGCTTGTTTGTAAAAATAATACACATGTTTTAGAGAGTTTTGAGAAAAACTTTGAAAAGACATTTAAGCATAACTTAAAGACTGAAAACAGTAATATTGAGCGGTCGCTTATTAAAATGTTTAAGACACCATTTACACCAGCAAAATATACACCCAAAAATGATTATTACACATATATTAACTACCAATGGATAGAAGACAAAACAAAAGAACTTGAGAAGGCTAGTAAATATTATGTCCAAGCGGATAGTTTTCGAATTACGCAAGAAAAAGTCTATTATGAACTTATAGATATTGTAAAAGACTACATAAAGACAAATGATTCTGCCAAATCGAGGGCTGTTAAAAACTTGTATGAATCCATGGTTCATTTAGATGATAAAGAAGCCGAAAACCAGGTAGCCTATACAACTAAATATAAAATTGACAAGGCTATTGCCGACAATGACTTGTATTGGCTTTTAGCTCAAATTAATCAGAATGAAACTATATCTTGGGGATGTCCTATTGTATGGTCTGTTTCAAAAGATTCCAAGCATTCATCTTTGTATAAGAGTAATATTTCGGCACCCCAACTAACAATATATGATTACATGATATATATTGAAGATGAAACTGCTGACCAAGATACACAAAAATACAGGAGATTGTTTAAATCTAAATATTTAAGCTTCATTAGTGAAATGTTTGATGCTTGTCTTGGAAAGGGACATGGTCTTAAAGCATCTGATGTATGGGACGTTGAATATGACTTATTAATTGCTATGGGTTGCGATTCAGTTAAAAATGAGAGCAAGGAATACTATAATGTAGTTACCAAAGAAGAGGCTTTAACAAAATATGGTTTTGATTGGGCTCGACTAGCCACTGAAATTGGTTACAAAAAGGTGCCAAATACATTTATATGTAGCAATCTTAGTTATTTGAAATGTATTATGGATATTTTAACAAAAGATGACGCATGGAAGACACCCAAATGGCGCACATACTTCATGTATATCATTTTCCGTCAAATAATGCGCTTCCATAAAAAGTGGCGAATGATTTACTATGATTTCCACGAGAAATTTGTTAATGGTCAGGCTACTCCTTGGCCTGAAGAAATTTACCCGGTGTTTGGCCTATCATTATGTTTTAATACATTATTAACAAATGAATATGTCAGACGCAATAAGAGACAAGAATACATTGATTATGCTTCAAATCTAGCAACTGATTTATTAACTGTGTATAAGCGAATTATTAAACGTAACACTTGGTTGTCAGCTGAAACAAAGAAATACGCGTTACTTAAACTAGAGCATCTTAAGCTTATTATTGGCAATCCTATTATTTTAAGAGAAGACCCTATTTTGAATTATAGTAGCAGAGGTGCTTATCAGAATATTAAGAAGATTGCTTGGTGGAGAACAAAGAAGTTTATTGCCGTTGATGGCACTGCGTATAAAGGTGATATTCCAAACATTGACTGGGAGCAATTTAAACTTGCTGGCTCACAAGCATACATTGTGAATGCGTATTACACTCCTATTGAAAACACAATTTACATTCCTTTAGGATATTTACAAAAGCCTTTTATTGATTTGGATGAGCGCGGTATAGAATACAACTTGGCGCATATTGGATATACTTTAGGACACGAAATGTCGCATTGTTTAGACGACACTGGAAGTAAATATGACTATAAAGGTAATTTACATAATTGGTGGACAAAGGATGACCGACGCAAGTTTGAAGCAAAGGTTAAGGATGTTTCTAAGCAATATGAAACTTTTGCGGCATATGATGGAATTAAGATGGATGCCTCATTAAGTACTGGCGAGAATTTAGCCGATATTTCTGGTTTAGCAATTTGCGAGGAATATTTAAGAGATTTTCAGCAGAAGAATGCTGATATTGTGCCAATTAAATCACTCTCATTTGAGGCATTCTTCGTTTATATTGCCATTCAGGCTCGTCAAAAGATAGCAAATAAGGCTATTAAGGCACAATTAAAAGTAAATCCGCATCCAATGGATAAATATCGAGTTAATTGTCCATTATCTCGTTTGGAATTATTTAGGAGTATTTATAATATTCAAAAGGGCGATAAAATGTATTGGCATTCAACTGATACTATTTGGTAAAATCAATTTAAAAAGTTTTATTTATAATTATGTTTAGCAAAATTTTATTAAAATATTTTTAAACTTATTTAGTAAAAAAATATTTTTCTCAAAGTAATATATAAAATGGCTAATCACACTGCTAAAAAGAGAATTAGATCTATGCAAAAGTCCATGAGGGCTATGAAGGCTAAGATGGCTTCCAAGAATGCCCAAAAGGCTAAGATGGCTAACGCTGCTAAGGCCGCCGCCAAGGGTGCCGCTAAGGGTGCTGCTAAGGCCGCTTCCAAGGCTCAGGCTGCCGCCAAGGGTGCTGCTAAGGCCGCGTCCAAGGGTGCTGCTAAGGCTGCTGCCAAGGCTGTTGGCAAGGCCGCTGCTCAGGCTAAGGCTGCCGCTGCTCAAGCCGCCGCTGCCGCCGCTAAGGCTGTTGCTGCTGCTTAAACACTAAATCTAACCATTTAAGTTTAGACTAGAATAGTTTATATTATTTATATTACAAAAAATAATATAAAATTTTTAAATTTATGTTTACTAGGTTATCTTGGTATCTATTCCGATTCATTAAGTTGTTGAACATCTCTATTTAACGACTTCTCCTCTCCTTCAGTCCTCTTTAAAAGACGTTGCTCCACAATTGCTTTGTATATATTAACACCCTCTTCAAAATCCTGCTCACATGTCAAATACATCTTGACCACCAATGCGCGTGTATCTACCACTACTTGCTGTAAACCGGCTTCTGTTAATTCCGGATTAACACGAACCACCTTCTTTTTTGTTCGTGGGTCTTCACTATGTATAAACAATTTGTTAATAATGTCTGTTAGTTTGTCTTGATTTAAATTGGCATTATCAATCATTCGTCTCAAATTGTCAGCATATTTAGCAAATAATTCGTCGCTAGTTTGGCTACCTTTTAATTCCGGAACATTCCTGGAACATTCTTCAGACTTGCCAAAATTGCGCAATTTAATGTCTCCAAATTTTGTTACAGTCTCGTCCATTGGGTTACCAGTAAACGCTTCATAAAATAGCTTCAAATCGGTGGCATATTGTATAGTGGCATCTTCTGACATTTTTTCGAATTTACCCGTTTCATAATTATATCCATCATCGTAATATAAATGTTCCAATTCGGGAATGCCTGGTTCCTCTTTTAGACTCTTTATTTTTCCACTGTCATTGATATTCATAGAACAAATATTTGGATTAATAATCATTGGGTCTTCTGGTTTTAATTTTGAGTAATCTTGGTTGCCCTGTAAAGCATTTATGCGCATTTCACAAATGTTCATTTTATACATTTTTCTTGGAGCATTTGCTGGTATATTGTGCTTTTCATATAAATTGGCTCTTACTGTATTTCCCTGATTGTCTTTGTAAACATATACGGGATTTACTGTTCGGACAATAGTCGCAAATACGTGAGCTATTTTAATGTAGAATTTAGCAATTGCTTGACATATTCGCTTCTTTTTAAGAGCATTTTTAATATCTAAGTTGTTTAGAGCATTTTTATTGAAAAACGTAATTTTACCCTTCTTCTTTGTATTAACAATCACACCATCTTTTGTTCTTTGTGCTAAATAAGTAATCTCTAAATCAGTAAAATACCTTTCAATAATATCCGATGTTAAGATAACCAAATTATCACAGTATTCTTTACTTAGTTGTAATCGTGTTAAACTAACAAAATCTGCTGTTAAAATATAGTATGTTGCTATGTAATCTATAATTTCATAAGAAGTCATTGGCTTTGACAGGTCTATTTCTTCTAACCCTTCTTTATTTCCTTGTTCTTCTTGTCTTTCGTCTTTTGTATTTGTAGAAAACTGATTACCCATATAATAATACATTAATAAAAATTATTTATGTAAAAACTATAAAAGTATAAATAAAATTGAATTAAAATCATCAAAATATATTGTTAATTATGAATAAAATGAAACCAATTAATACAAAAGGAGTAAATTGTCTAGAACTAACAAATAATGACAGGAGTAAAAAGAAAAAAGACAACAATATTGACAAAGCAAAATTATGGAATGTTTTTGAAGCTGAGGTCCAAAATCCCGACAAACAAAAAGACCCATTAGAATGTCTTTATAGAACTATCAACGACAGAGAATCGTGTGACCAATGCCAGAGCGCTTTAGCATTCTCAGATGAAGGTTTCTTGACATGTACAAATAACAAATGTGGCATCATTTACAAGGATATATTAGACCAGTCCGCTGAGTGGCGCTACTATGGCGCTGATGATAATCAAAATTCCGACCCAACTCGATGTGGTATGCCAATTAATCCGTATTTGGAGGAGTCGTCATTTGGTTGTAAGGTTCTGTGTCTAGGTCCGTCTACATATGAGATGCGAAAAATTCGACGCTATACAGAGTGGCAATCTATGCCATACAAGGAGAAATCGCAATATGAAGAATTCCAGCGTATAACAATTATGGCGCAAAATGCCGGCATACCAAAGCTCATTATAGATGACGCAATACGATATCATAAAAAAATATCCGAATATGAACAAACATTTAGGGGCGACAATAAAGATGGGCTTATTGCGGCGTCTATCTACATATCATGTAGGATAAATAATTACCCTAGGACAGCAAAAGAGCTGGCAACAATATTTCATTTGGATGTTACTAGTGCCACCCAAGGCTGTAAAAATGCGCAGTCAATTATTAATAATTTGGAGAAGGATATGGATAATAAAGATAAGACCGCGTTTTGTAAGACTAAACCAGAGGCGTTTATTGAGCGCTATTGTAGCAGACTGAATATTAACTCTGAGCTTACAAAGCTGTGTCATTTTGTTGCGATAAAAATAGAGAAGTTGAATTTAATGCCTGAAAATACACCGCAATCAATTGCCGCCGGGGTTGTATATTTCATATCACAACTGTGTAATCTGAATGTGAGTAAGAAGGAGGTCAAAACTATTAGTGAAATATCGGAAGTCACTATTAATAAATGTTTTAAGAAGTTGGAGACAAAAACCGCTGTTTTGATACCACAAGTTATTTTACAAAAGTATGAGATTTCTGTGTAACTGTGATTTCTAATTATATATTGTGTTATAAAAGCAATATGTTAAATATTAAGGAATATAATAATTTTTTATATATATGTCATCTACTATAACTTCGTTTATACCTTCAATCGTATTTATAGTTCCCTATAGAAACCGTATCCAGCACAAGTTCTTTTTTTCCAATTATATGACTTCTATAATGAAAGACTATGATGACAATTATGAAATCTACTTTTCTCACCAATGTGACGCCCGGTCATTCAATAGAGGTGGAACCAAGAACATTGGGTTTCTAGCTGTAAAAGCCAAATATCCGGATACTTATAAAGATATTACCTTTGTATTTAATGATATTGATACATTGCCTTTCACTAACATTTTTGATTACAAGACAACACATGGTATCGTAAAACACTTCTATGGATTTCAATATGCGCTAGGTGGAATTGTGGCAATTACTGGAGCAGACTTTGAAAAGACCAATGGCTTTCCCAGTTTCTGGGGCTGGGGCATGGAAGACAATGTGCTTCAAACTAGATGCGAAAAGGTTGGTTTGAAAATCGATAGGAGCCAATTTTTTCCGATTGGTAGCCCAGATATTTTACAGTTTTTTGACGGCGTATCACGTCTAATTAATCGTAAGGACCCTTGGCGTGCCACAAATGATAATGGTATTGATGGTTTAAAAACAATTCATAAATTGGAATATAGTATTGATAAGGAATCAAAAAATCCGTTGGATAATATTCACATTGTAAATTCTGATAAAATTTTCATTATTAATATTAGCACATTTATGACTGCTACAAGATTTGAACATGATAATTATTATGAATACGATTTGAGAGAACCGCCACGCAAAATTATACATCCGGATAGAGTTAAAACTAACAAATCATTGGCTACAACGGACGATTGGACAAATATTCCGTTTTATCCTACTGCTGAAAAGAAGCGGGAAATGATACAACAATATGGACAAGCAAAAGCGGAGGAAATTATTGAATATAGTTATAATAATTCGACAGACCCAACAAAACCAGTGATGCCTCCGAGTCCTCCACAATCAAATGCTTCTTCTCATTCTCCTTTTGCGCAAAAGTATTTCTCCAATGTAAATCAATCAAAACAAAACCCAGTTACCGTTACCGTTAATCAAGGATATATTCCCAATGTAAATAAATATTCGCCTGCTTATGCCAGAATAATTGGCGCCAAACCAAAGGCTACAGCGTCTGCCAATATTCGTCTCGGTGGATTGTATTAAATATTCTATTATTTTATATTCTATTATTTTATATTCTATTATTTTATATTCTATTATTTTATATTCTATTATAAAATGGATAATGATAATGAAGAATATTATGATTATAACTACATGCCAGCCATATCATTTATACGAATTGGTATTGGATTAACACAGCAATTTGATGAAGAACAAGAACAAGAACAACAAGAACAACAACTTAATAAAAAAAGGGAAACAATGCCATATTACAAAATAATGCTCAAATTATACCAAGAATTAAAAAATCG
>Ga0078894_10003242_pt1 | contig 12356 bp, 9 predicted proteins | sample LauGreSu1BDMLBSD_2_FD_67506 | JGI IMG/M metagenome (GOLD analysis project Ga0078894, IMG submission 67506) | Freshwater lake microbial communities from Lake Michigan, USA - Su13.BD.MLB.SD (version 4) (version 4) | ecosystem: Environmental > Aquatic > Freshwater > Lake | place: Lake Michigan, USA...
CCGCCGTTGATTTCCATTCCCGCGCACTCCGACCGGGGTGTGAAACGTCCACCGGGGTATCTTCCCCACCCGTCGTATCGGCAGGCCACGCCGACTCCGCGCGGAATCGGACGATTGCCGGAAGAGTCTGCCATTTCCCGGCGTTTTCTCCCCGCAGGGTCTACCCGATCGGAACGTCCCTCGGCACCTGGACGAGCCTGGAGCAGTCAGGCGGGCCCGCCGCGGGCCGTGGCATGGCGACGGAACGTAGGCACGTCGACGAACACTCCGGCCCTCACCAACTGCACGGCGAGTGGCTCACCCGGCCACCCCCAGACGGCGAGGAAGACGTCGAGCACGTCCTCCGGACAGGCCCCCTTCACCTCGACGTTGAGCACCCGCCCTTGGCGTTCGTAGGCATTGCCGTCGACTTGCCACCGCTCTTCCCCGCCGGGGCCGACCCACACGAACGAACCGTCGGGCTCGACATACAAGCGATCGAGCTTTGCAAGACGCTCGAGCGCCATGTCGAAATCGCCGGCCATCACCAGCCCCGCCGCCGCCTTGGGGAGCACGATCGTCGGCCAGGTGCCCCAGGGATCGGTCAACTGGGGCCCTGCGACGGCGCCGTCGGGAAGCGGATGGAGGGTGACGTCGAACCTGGCAGTCGTCATGGTACGTCGGTCCCGGCGCCGGCATCGGGCTCACCGGAGGCGATCTCGTCGACCCATGCAGCGTAGGCGGCGGACGCCGACACCTTCTCCCAGATCAATTCCGGCACGTCGTAGGGATGGGAGGCCGCGACCGCCGCAAGACACCGCGCCAGCGCGACGGGGGATGTCTTGAACGTACACCGCCACTCTTCACCCTGCTCGATCTCCCCCTTCCACACGTAGCGACTCGCCACCGGGCCGTCGACCTGAGCGCAAGCGGCAGCGCGGGAGGCGACGATCCTCGCCGATCGGTCGTCGGCGGTAGCCCGGTCGGGATAGGTGGTGCAGACGACGATCACACTGCCTCGCGTCACGTCGATCCCATCGCCACGGCTCTCCACGTCTTGCATCCCCTTCCAGGCGGGTGGGTCAGGCCGCCTCGACGACCCACGCCCCGGCATCGAACGGCGGCGGTGATCCTCCTCCGCGTTCATCGTCCGACCATTCTGCCACAGGGTCACCGAGTGACGAGACCGCCAAGTCGCTGCCGCCCCGATCGGTGATCACGGCCGTGAGCGGGAATGGCGGTCCACTCGGAGGGAGGGAAATCTCGCGAACGCCGCGCCGCTGACCGACACCGGTCTGCTCGATGCCCCGTCTCGCCCCGAGGCGGATGATCCGGCCTGGCCGGAGTGGCAGAGGGGCGCCGACCGGCGAATGACCGAGGACGAGGATGCCGCCCGCGGGACACGGCGCCGCGATCGGCACGGAACTCCCGAAGAGATCGGCGAGGGGATCTGCGGCGCCCGTCCGTGGCCGGCAGTTGCCGACTTTCAGATCGGTGGCGGAGAGTCGGTCGGCCAGCGCGTCGACGGCATCGAACGGCACGTCACCCCAGGGGCCGGCACCGTTCAGCCCCGCCCCCCGTGCCGCCCGGTGCCATGCGGCCACGCTCCGCTGCCACGCATCGCGCACGCGGCCGGTCGCGGCGATGTCGCGGCCGGTCACGAGCCAGGCCGCGAGCCCGTCGGCCAGGCCGAGTGGATCCGCGGCCCGCAGCACCGCGAAGAGGGAGCGACGGGCGTCGGCATCGATGTCGCCGATCGGATCGGAGGCGATGAATCGGCCGACGAGGTCGACGCGAAGGCTCTCCCCGAGGCTCGGGCCTGTGCCGGGGGCGGCTTGCGTGATCCACAACGGATCGGTGCGGTCTCCGTGGACGACGCGCACAGATCCCGCCTGCCAGGCCGCGCCGACACCGATCCCGTATCGTGCAGCCGACGTCCTGGCCGCCTCCCGGCTGAGACCGGCATCGAGGTTTCCCTCGAGCAGCGACAGCCCCACGGGGATTCGGACCAGGGCCGCAGGGACAGGGCGGCCATGCCGATCACCGCGGGGTACGAGCACTCCACGACGCACCAGCGCCAGCATTCCGCGGACGATGCCCCGTCCGGCCCGGAGCGTCCCGGCGATGACGCGCTCGCGAATCGCAAGGGATGCGACACCACGCTGCCAGGGGCGGCTCCGCCCGAGCCACTCCCGCGACGCGAGCCAGTCGAAGGTATCGCCGGCGAACACGACGTCGACCCGCGGCACGGGATCATAGCGGCCGTCTGACCTCCAACCGGCCCGGACGGCGGCCCGGGTCACCTCGGCAGCGAATCGCCCCATCATCGAGGCGGCCGGTCCCGGCCAGAGGGAGCCGTCTCCGATCTCCCAATTGGCCGTGACCACGATCATACTGACAGCGCCTGCGACGACGATGGAGGACACCGCTCCTCAATCTGTCAGCATCGGCCGCTCCATCCCGTACCCCTCGGTTGCCGCGCGGTCGCAGCGGTCGCAGCGGTCGCAGCGGTCCTGCGCTCCCGCAGAACAGCGCCCGGACCGCGGGTACGGTAGTCCGTCGCTCGCCACGATCGTGCCCGGTGCGTGGCAGACTCACACCCGGCCCGGCCCGCGGAGGGGCCGCAACCTTTGGTGAAGCGAACTACGGGCCGAGAAACGTCGTCGCGCACTCGGACTCGGCACGGCCTTCGAGTTCATCGCCCGACAACGTCGCCACCGTCGTGGCCCGCGCGCCGCTGCCGGCGGGGAGTTTGTAGGTGATCTCGAACGTCGCGTGCCCACCGGGAGGGATCGAGTTGATCCCGTCGAAGGTCAACGTCCCCCCTTCCATGCTCACCCGCGAAGGAACCGGGTCACCGACGACGCGGGCCTTCTCCGGGAGGTTCACCACCAACCGCAGCCGCCCCGAATCGGACAGGCCGTTGTTGGTGACCGTGCCGATGACCCTCGTCGAACCGCCGTCCTGCACGGGATCGTCGCAGTCGGCGATGGACAGCCGCAGACCGGCCTCCCGCGGTGTTCGCAAGGCCGGAGCCTTCGAGCGGATGAGGACGAACGACTCGTCGGCCACTAACACACTCCCGCCGGTCTGCGTCAGCACGCCCATCACTTTTCCGCGGGAATCCTGCCCTGGGCGGGTTCCCGGAGGAACCTTCGCACGGAGCACGATCTGCCGTTTTTCGGCCCCGCGAGGCTCGATCGTCGGCAGGTCCCAGGACACCGAGTTGGTGCCGAGCACGTAGCCGCCGGAACCGTTTTCCGGGGTGTAAATCGGGTCCCACTTGAACTCGAGCGTGGTCGGCCCCGAGGGGGCGTTGCCTGTGTTCCTCACCGTCGCGGAAAACTCCCCCACGTCGCCTTCCTGAAGCGTGCTCGGCCCGACCATGTCGAGTTCGAACGACGCGGTAGCAGGGGGCGTCAGCGGTTGCCTCTGGGGGATCGCCTCCGGCGCAGGCACGACGATCGGAGCCGGTGCCACGATCGACGTCGGTGGAGCCACCGGCGCGCGGGCCGGCGTCGGCGGGACCACCGGGGCCGGCGTCGGCACGCCCGTGGGGGCGGCGGGTGCGGCGGCCACGGCCGCAGCCGGCGCGGTGACGAGCACGCATTCGGTGGCCCCTCCCATGAACGTATGCGATTGATCGAGGATCTCGACACGGTGGCACTGTCGCCCCGGTTCGTCGGTGAGGAAGTCGAGCGTCAAACGCCGTGACGTGCCTGCAGCCATGTCGATCGTGCCGCGCTGCTCGATGGGGCTGGCCGAAGCCTCATGATGAAATCCCTTGTCGAAATAGTCGACGACTCGCAAACCGGTGAGCGGACGGCCGGATCGGTTCACGAGCTCGACTTCGAAGGAAACCTTCTCGCCGAGTTTGGCGGCCAGTGGACCGGTGATGTTGACGAGCACGGGGTCCTGACCGGCAGGCACGGCAACCGCCGGCGCCACCGGCAAGGCCGCAGCGGGAGGGAACGGCGTTTGCACGGCGGGTGCCGCCAACGGCGCTCCGAGCGGAGCGGGGACGACGACGGTCGGAGCGACCGGCACCGCACCGACAGGAGGGGGAACGGTCACCCCCGGGGGCAGAGGTGGCGGCAGGGTCTGGGCAGCGGTAGAGCCCACACTTCCGGCGAGCATCGTCAGTGCCATCACCGCTCCCCAGACGTCACCCCTTCGCCACGGACGCCCCCGGCACGGGGCCCGCCGGTGCAGACGGGACTCCGCAGACCGGAGGGCTCGGGCGCTGGGAGATCGGAGTCGCATGGCTGGTCCTTCTCGCTGTCGAAGGTCGTTGACCATCGGATGGGGAAGAGCGGGGATCGAGTCAGGACCGGGCCGCCACCGGGCGCGATCCCTCCACTCGACGCGGAGAGCGTACCACGCCGGGCGAGCGGTCGCCCACCGACGTTTACGGCTTGAAAAAGACCTTTTTTCGCCGTGTCAGGCGGTCAGTCGTCCGGCCTGTGGCGGACGATATCCCCTTCGACCATGTAGATCACGTCCTCGGCGACGTTCGTCGCCATGTCGGCGATCCGCTCGATGTGCTTCGTGATCGAGTTCACCCGGAGGAGCGCCTCGACGTTCTCGGGGTGCTCCTGGATACCGGCAAGGATCCGTTTGCGAACCTTCTGGCGGGCCGCGTCGACCACGTCATCCTGCTCCCGGATCCTCCGGGCGAGTACGGGATCCCCGTCGATCACCGCCGCGAGGCATTCTCGCACCATCTCCTCGGCCTGCATCGCCATCGTGCGGATCTCCGGCGGCAGTTCGATCGGCCCCGCACCCTCGAGCTGGGCGACCCGCTTGGCGATGTTCTTCGCCAGATCGCCCATCCGCTCGAGATCATTGTTGATCTTGAGGACGGCGACGACGAACCGGAGGTCGGCCGCCACCGGTTGATAGAGCGCGAGGATCTTGAGGCACTCCTCCTCCACCTCGACCTCCATCCGGTCGATGGCCTCGTCGTTGGCGAGCACGCGCTGGGCGAGTTGCACGTCGCGGTTGATCACCGCGGAGATCGATTTGGAGATCGCTTCCTCGACGATGGTGCCGACGCGCTGGATCTTCTCCTTGAGGTTGCCGATCTGCCGTTCGATGTGCCTGGTCACCGCTGCCTCCCGTCAGGAGCCTCCACTCGAACAGCCGCGCGCCGATCCGCGCGGGCGGGACTCAGCCGAAGCGTCCCGTGACGTAGGCTTCGGTCTCGCGAAGCACCGGCTTGGTGAAGATGTCTGTCGTCGGGCCGTACTCGATGAGCCGTCCGAGATACATAAATGCAGTGTAATCGCTCGAGCGGCTCGCCTGCTGCATGTTGTGGGTGACCATGAGCACCGAGTAGCGGCCACGCAATTCCTGCACCAAGTCCTCGATCTTGCCGGTGGCGATCGGGTCGAGGGCGGAGCAGGGCTCGTCGAGCAGGAGCACCTCCGGCTCGGCGGCGATCGCCCGGGCGATGCACAGACGCTGCTGTTGGCCACCGGAGAGCCCCAGGGCACTCTCCCCGAGACGGTCCTTGGCCTCGTCCCACAGCGCGGCGCCACGGAGGCTCTTCTCGCACACTTCGTCGAGCACGGCGCGACGCGACTCCCCGTCGATCCGCAACGCGTAGACGACGTTCTCGTAGATGCTCATCGGGAAGGGGTTGGGACGCTGGAAGACCATCCCCATCCGCTTCCGCAGTTCGATCACGTCCATCCGCTTGTCGTAGATCGGGTCGCCGTTGAGACGCATCTCGCCGCTGATGCGCACGCTCGGCACGAGGTCGTTGAGCCGGTTCACGCTGCGGAGGAGGGTCGACTTCCCGCAGCCGCTCGGGCCGACGAGCGCCGTCACCTTGCCGTACGGGATCGGCATGGTGATCTCGTGGAGCGCCTGCTTAACGCCGTACCAGAGATTGAAGCGGTCGATCTCGAGGACAGCCGGCGTCTGCCGCACCCTTTCGTGGACTTCGGCGGGGACCTGCCCCCCTGCGGCGACCACGGCGAGACGGTCGGGGGAGCCCCCGACAGGCGGGCCCTGAGCGGAGGGATCGGCGGAGGGAGGGATCGACATCGGGCGTGCTCGCGGGAAACAGGAGAGATCGGCCACCGTGGATCAGAACTGCTGGGAGACGTACCGCCGCCGCAGGCGTCCGCGGATCCAGATCGCCGCGACGTTGAGCAGCGCGATGATGGCGACGAGCAGGAACGTGATCGTAAACACCATCGGTTTGGCGGCCTGGCTGTTCGGACTCTGGAACCCGACATCGTAGATCAGGTAGGCGAGGTGCATGAACTCCCGCTCGGGGTGGACGAAGGGAAACGTCCCGTCGATGGGAAGATCGAGCGCCAGCTTCTTCACCCCCACGAGCATGAGCGGCGCCACCTCGCCGGCGCCACGCGCCATCGCCAGGATCAGACCGGTCATGATCCCGGGAAGGGCGCGGGGGAGGACGATCCGGCGGATCGTCTGCCACTTGCTCGCCCCACAGGCGTAGGAGCCCTCGCGCATCGAGTTGGGGACCGCCGACAGCGCCTCCTCGGTCGACACGATCACCACCGGCAGGGTGAGCAGAGCGAGCGTCAACGACGCCCACAGGAGGCCGCCTGTGCCGAAGGTCGGCTGCCCGTCGGCGACGAGCGCGGGGCGGAAGAGAAGCTCGTCGATCGAACCGCCGACGACGTAACAGAAGAATCCCAACCCGAACGCTCCGTAGACGATGCTCGGCACCCCGGCGAGGTTGTTGATCGCGATCCGGACTGCAGCGGTGACCGGACCGCGCGAGGCGTATTCGCGGAGGTAGAGCGCGGCCAGGACGCCGAACGGCGCCACGAGCAGCGCCATGATGAGCGTCATCGCGATCGTGCCCCAGATCGCCGGAAAGACGCCACCGGCACTGTTGGCCTCGCGGGGATCATCCCAGAGAAACTCTCCCCACCGGGCGACGTAGACACCGAGGCGATCGGTGAAGGAGAGCCGATTCGGCTGCCATGCGCGGACGATTTCCGCCATCGGAAGGACGACGCTTTCGCCACTCCCCGTGGCGAACTCGAGCCCCAAGCCGTCGTTCGCGGTCCGCAGTTCGGTGGTCCGTCCATCGAGGAGCCGCTCCGCTTCGGCGACTTCCTTGGCGATCGCCTCCTCTGCGGCGGCCGCCGCCGCCCGGGCGGGCGACTCGGGGCCGGAGTTGAGTTCGGCCCTGACGACCGCCAGACGCGCCGCCCGGAGCCGGCGCTGGAGTTCACCCCGGTCTTGCTTGTCGATCCGCCAGGCCTCGCGCCACCGTCGGCGGACTTCGGGGTGTCTCGTCTCGAACCCCTTCCAGGCCGCATCGGCGCCTTCCGCGAGGACCTCCTCACCGTGGAGCAGGCGGGTGGGGAAACCGTGGAACCGTCCCCCTTCGAGTCGCTCGACGACCGTCGCCGAGGCGGGGGTCGTGGCGGTCTTCACCTGCGCGTCGTCGAACCATTCGAAGTGCTTTCCCGTGAGCTCGAAATTGGCCGTCCTCATGAGCCTCCGCCCGCCGCCGTCGGGCGCCTGGTCGCGGGCCGTCTGCTCGCCGAGCACCCGACGGCCATCGGCGAGCTCGAGGAGCTCGAGGGGACGTGGCCAAAACGTCGCCACCCCCTCCGAGACGATGTACCCGAGGAGTCCGATGATCATCGCCATGGCGAGGGCCAGACATCCACCGGTCAGCCAGACCCACGCCTCGCCGTGCGCGGCGAGCGCGGCGTGCGCGGAGCGGCGGCGGCGCGACGGATCAGAGCTCATGCGACCTCCGCCGGAAGCGTTCACGGATGATCTCGGCGACGGTGTTGAGGACGAACGTCAGCGCGAACAGCGTCAGCGCGGCAAGGAACAGCACCCGATAGTGGGCGGAGTCCCGGGCCGCCTCGGGGAGTTCGGTGGCGATGGCGGCCGACAGCGTCTGGAATCCGCTGAACAGGTTCCAATCCATGATCGGGGTGTTGCCGGCGGCCATGAGGACGATCATCGTCTCGCCGACGGCGCGTCCGAGCCCGATCATCACCGCGGAGAAGATCCCGCTCGTCGCGGCGGGGAGAATGACGCGGATCGCGGTCTGCCAAGGCGTCGCACCGGCGCCGAGCGAGGCACTGCGGAGGTGATCAGGGACGCTCGACAGCGCGTCATCGGCGATCGTGAAGATCAGCGGGATGACGGCGAAGCTCATCCCGAAGGCGACGATCATCGCATTCCGCTGCACATAGCTCCCGAGCAGCCCCCCGCGCGCGTCGAGACGGATCGCGTCGAGGAACGTCCCGGCCGCCACCGCCAGGGCGACCGCCAGCGCCACGCCCCCGATGAACACCGCCAGCGACACGAGCGCCGCTCGTCGCGGGTGCCAGCCGACGCTCGCGCTCCGCAGCCAGGGATTGACCAGCCGCCCACAGACCATCGTCGCGGCGATGGCGGCGACCGGAAGGAAGGCGATCACCCAGCCCCCCAGTCCGCTGCCGCCACGACCGTCGAGCCAGGAGCGCAGGTCGCCGCCGAACAGGAGCCGTTCGACGTGCGGCGCCGCCACGGCACTGGCGAGGCTCCCGGCGGGCAGCCCGACACAGCCGATGATCGGGAGCCGCCACGGCGCCAGCCGCATCCGCGCGGCCGTCGGCAGGAGTTGCCAGAGATGGGCACCGAGCAGAAGGGTCAGGGGGACGACGAAGAATCCGGTGATCACCGGGGCCAGCCCCCGCTCCACGAGCGGTGCGATCACGAGCCCCGCCATGAAGCCGAGAACGACGCTCGGCAGGCTGGCCATCATCTCGATCACCGGCTTGATCCGCGCCCGCCACGAAGGATGGAGGAATTGGCTCGAGAAGATCGCGGCCAGGATGGCGACCGGCGTGGCGAAGAGCATCGCATAGAGCGTCGCCTTGATGGTGCCGACCACGAGCGGGATGAAGCCGTACTTCGACTCGAACGTCTGGTGTCCGGTCGTCTCCCAGGCGTGAACTGCGGCAGGGTAATTCTCGTACCACACCGCACCGAACAGCGTCCGCGGATTGATCTCGGGATAGCCCGCGTCGAAGTCCCACGCCGCGATTCCGCGCTCGTCGGCGGCCAGAAGCGTCGTCTCGCGTCCACCGATCGCCAGAATCCGCGGTGCCGACGCGAGCCGGTCGGCCGCCACCGCATTGACGGCGAGCACGTCGGCACCGGCCGTCGAATGGAGGAGCCGGACCTTTCCGGAAGCGTCCGCCGCGGCGAACAGTCGGGATCGTGGGGACGCGGCCAGCGTCACCACCGCCTGCGGGCTGGCAGGATCGGCGGGGGGAAACGTTTTGGCGACGACGACGGCCAAACCATCCTCGGCGGCCGCATCGGGCTGCCGAGAGGTGAAGAACACCCGCACCGTTCCCGCGGTATCGCCGACCGCCAGCGCGTTGCCACCGAACAACCGGACGACCGAGGTCACCTCGGCCCCGACGCCCGCATCGAACGACTCCATGACCTCGGGCCGATCGATGTCGCGGATCGAATAACGCTTTCCACGACCATCGGTGGCGATCGCCCAGAGATGATCGCCGAGTTCGGAGAGGCGGACATGGGCCGCGCGGAAAGGTGACGCACCGCTCTCCTCGGGCGGGATCGTGGTGCCATCTCGCTTCGTGACTTCCTTGCCGGTGAGCATGTTGCGTTTGGTCGATCGGCGTTCCACACGAATCGCCCCGGACTCGTCGACCGCCGCGATCAGCGGGCCGCCCGCGAGCGGCGTGACATCGACGTCGACGATCCTGCCGGACACCTCGCGTGAAGTCTCGCCGGCCACAGCGGCCACGACCCGGATCCGGGCCCATCGATCGTCCGCGGTGCGGAGCACCGCGCCGTCGACGGCAGCGATGGCCCGACCGACGAGGAGTTGCCGGGCGTCGTCGTCGACTTCCGCGGCGGGCAGGAAGGTCGACTCGATCCCCACCGTGGCGGTGCGGAACGAACCGTCCGCGAACCCGACGACGGCGAGCGTGCTTCCCGGGTGGACCCGCAGCGCCGTCGCTTGCCCGAGATCACCGTCGCTCCCGTCGAGCGGCCGGTCGGAGACGACCGCACCGTCGGCGAGATCGAGCAGCCGGATCCGCCCCGCGCCGAGATCGAGACTCCAGCCGATGCCCCCCGACTCGTCGGTGCCGAGGGCGAGCAGTGGAGGACGATTCCCCTCGGCCCCCTCGATCGCCGTCAGCGCGGGCCCTCCGACCGATGCGGAGCGGAACAGCGGCAGGGCCACGCTGAGGAGAAACACGCCCATCAACAACACCGCGGCGATCGTGCCGATCCCGCCGAGCGTGATCACCGCGCGGGCACATGCGTCGCCGAACCGCACCCCGGGACGGGTGGTGCGACGGCGGGCTCGACCGGTGAAGCTGGGATCGGGCTTCATTCACGGCCCCGGGAACGGGGCGTCGTCGCGGCTGCGGATGGGGTGTCGATCACTTGGCCGAGACTCCCACGCTCTCGAGGGCCTCCTTGGCCACCACGCCGGTGACCGGCAGGTAACCATCCTTTTTGACGTCCGCCTGGCCGCTCGCGCTGAGGACATACCTGAGGAACTCGCGGCGGAGCGGGTCGAGGTCGCTCCCGGGCTTGTGGTTGACGCTCAAGTAGAGGAACCGGGCGAGCGGGTATTCGCCGCTGTAGGCATTCTCCGGCGCGGTCGTCACCGGCTCATCGCCGGTTTTCAGGGACAGGGGCACGGCCCGGACGTCGGCCGTGGCATAGCCGATGCCGCTGTAACCGATCCCCGCCTTGTCGCTGGCCACGGCCTGAACGACCGCCGAACTCCCCGGCTGCTCCTTCACCGTCGGCTTGAAGTCCCCCTTGAACAGCGCGTTCTCCTTGAAATAGCCATACGTCCCGCTCGTCGCGTTGCGGCCGTAGAGACTGATCGGCTTGTTTTTCCACTCCCCCTCGAGACCGAGGTCTCCCCAGGTACGGATGTCGGCCTTCGCGCCGCCGGTGCGGTTCTTCGAGAAGATGGCGTCGACCTGCTCGAGCGACAGGCTCTTGATCGGATTGTCCTTGTGGACGAAGACGGCGAGCATGTCGATCGCCACCGGGACGACCGTGGGGGGATAGCCGTGCTTCTCCTTGAAGACATCGATCTCGGACGATTTCCAGTCGCGGCTCATCGGGCCGAAGGTCGCCGTTCCCTCGGTGATCGCCGGAGGCGCGGATGCCGATCCCTTCCCCTCGATCCCTTCGCGGACGCCCGGATACGACTTCTTGAACCCCTCCACCCAGAGGGCGACGAGATTGTTCATCGTGTCGGAGCCGACGCTCTTGAGCGTCCCCGCGACCTCCCCGCTGACCTTCGCATACGGCTTGAGTTCGGGATCGATGTCCTGGGCCACGGCGCCGGAAAGCGCGACGGCCAGCACGGCGACCACCAGGACGGCACCAGCGAGCGGCCGACGAGCGAACGACTTCAACCACGTGACGGAGGAGGGCATCCGACGACTCCTGGAGGATGGCCCGACGGCCCACAGAAGGCCCGATGCGGGAGTGCGGGCAGTGTGGAAGGGAATTGTGAGTGTTTCGTGAGCGCGGCCCGACGCCACGGAATCCTCGCAACTCCCGCCGTCGATCTCAACAGGCAGGGGTTTCAGGGGGCGGCGTTCGCGTTTCCGGGCCGGGCGAAGGCTTGCGTCGCCGAGTCAGGCGTGCCGGCGACCGTCGCCGGCCGGACGCGTCGGGGCGAAGCCGCGTCGAAGGGTGTTTTCCGTGACCGTCCGCGGAACGGTGAACTGGAGCAGGTAGTCGGGCCCCCCCGCCTTGCTGCCGATACCCGACATCCGGTATCCGCCGAACGGCTGCCGCGACACCAGCGCCCCCGTGATCCCGCGGTTGAGATAGACGTTGCCCGCTTCGAGAAGGCGACGGGCACGGTCGAGATTCGCCGGGCTCCGTGAAAAGACGCCGGCAGTGAGGGCGTAGTCGGTGCCGTTGGCGAGTCCGATCGCCTCGTCGAAGTTCTTGGCCCTGATCACCGCGAGCACCGGTCCGAAAATCTCCTCCTGGCCGAGCGGCCCGGTCGGGTCGACCCCGCTGAACACGGTCGGCCCGACGAACCATCCCTGCGACGCCAGGTCGCCGACATCGACTGCGACCACCTCGCGCGCCGCGCCGCGGCCGGACGCGATCGCCCGCAGGACGCGGTCGCGGGCTTCCTCGTCCACCAGGGGCCCGACACGCGTCCCCGGATCGGCGGCCACGCCGACGCGGAGGCTCCGGACGGCGGGCCCGAGCTTCGCGAGAAACGCATCGTGGACAGGGTCGAGGACGATGACACGCGAACAGGCCGAGCACTTCTGCCCCTGGAAGCCGAAGGCACTCTGCACGACGGCGACCACCGCCTCGTCGAGATCGGCATCGTCGTCGACGAT
>Ga0078894_10003243_pt1 | contig 12352 bp, 5 predicted proteins | sample LauGreSu1BDMLBSD_2_FD_67506 | JGI IMG/M metagenome (GOLD analysis project Ga0078894, IMG submission 67506) | Freshwater lake microbial communities from Lake Michigan, USA - Su13.BD.MLB.SD (version 4) (version 4) | ecosystem: Environmental > Aquatic > Freshwater > Lake | place: Lake Michigan, USA...
GGCCGGGTGGTCTCGAACTTCATCGTGCAGGCCCTCCGCGGGGAGGACCTGACGGTCTTCGGCGAGGGCACCCAGACCCGCTCCTTCTGCTACGTGGACGACCTGATCGAGGGCTTCGTGCGGTTTATGTCGCAGACCGAGACGGTCGGCCCGATGAACATCGGCAACCCCGGCGAATTCACGATGATGGAGCTGGCCGAGCTCACCCTCAAGCTGGTCGGCGGGCGCTCCAAGATCGTCCACAAGCCTTTGCCGGCGGACGATCCCCGCCAGCGGCAGCCGGACATCACCTTGGCCCGCCGCACCTTGGGCTGGGAGCCGCGCGTACCGCTCGAGGAGGGCCTGCGCCGGACCATCGCCTACTTCCGCGACCACGCCTGAGCCGGTCCTGGCCGGCAGGGGGCCCGCCCGTCCAACGGCGGCCATTTGTCGTTTGCCAAGGCCCCGGCCGGACCTACGTTCGCCCGCCTGATGTTTTCGTTCCTGCTCAAGCGGTTTTCCGGCCGGCATTACAAGAAGTTCCTCGAGAAGGCGCGTCCCATCGTCGCGCGGATCAACGAGCTAGAGCGTTCCTACCAGGAGCTGTCCGACGACGCCCTGCGGGCCAAGACCGCCGAGTTCCGGGCCCGGGTCGCCGCCGCCGCGGATCCCCACGCCGCCCTCGAGGCCGTCCTCCCCGAGGCGTTCGCCGCGGTCAAAAACGCCGCCCGGCGCCTCGTCGGCCGGACGGTGGTCGTCTGCGACCACGAACTGCGCTGGGATATGGTGCATTTCGATACTCAGCTGATCGGCGGCCTCGCCCTGCACCAAGGCCGGATCTCCGAAATGGCTACCGGCGAGGGCAAGACCCTCGTCGCCACCCTCCCGCTCTACCTCAACGCGTTGGCGGCCAAGAACACCCAGCTGGTGACGGTTAACGACTACCTCGCCCGCCGCGACTCCGAGTGGATGGGCCACCTCTACACCTTCCTCGGGGTCTCCGTCGGCTGCATCCAGCAGCAAATGTCCCCCGAGGTCCGCCGGGAAATGTACGGCCGCGACATCACCTACGGCACGGCCAGCGAGTTCGGCTTCGACTACTTGCGCGACAACGGGATGGCCACCCGCCGCGAGGACCAGGTGCAGCGGGACCACTGGTACTGCATTGTAGACGAGGTGGACTCCATTCTGGTCGACGAGGCGCGGACCCCGCTGATCATCTCCGGCCCCGCCCCGATCGAGCGCGAGCAACCCTTCACCCGCCTCAAGCCTGCCGTCGACCAGTTGGTTAATGAGCAGATTCGCCTCTGCAACCGGGTTGTCGGCGAAGCTAAAGAACTGCTGGAGAAGCCCGGCGCGAGCGAGGAGGACCGGACCCAAGCCGCCCGCAAAATGCTGCAGGTCAAGATGGGGCATCCGAAGAACAAGCAGCTCCTCCGGCTGATGGAGAACGGCGCGTGGCGGAAGTCCCTCGACCGGATGGAGACGGAGCTCAACTCCGACCTCAACAAGGAGGAACTGTACCGGCTCAAGGAAGACCTTCTGTTCGTGATCGACGAGCGGCAGCACCAGGCGGACCTTACCGAGATCGGCCGGCGACGGCTGCGGCCGGATAGTCCCGATGCCTTCGTCCTGCCTGACTTGGCCACGGAATTCTCGGACCTGGAGAAGGAGACCAGCCTGACCCCCGAGCAGCGCGAGGAGCGCAAGCTGACCTCGCAGCAGCGCTTCGCCGGGATTTCCGAGGAGATCCACGCCATTTCCCAGCTGCTCCGTGCCTATTCCCTCTATGAGCGGGACGTGGAGTATGTGGTCTCGCCGGACGGCAAGGTCCTGATCGTGGACGAGAACACGGGCCGCGTGATGCCCGGGCGGCGCTGGTCGGACGGCCTGCATCAGGCGGTCGAGGCCAAGGAAGGCGTCGCGATCGAGCGGGAGACCCGCACCTACGCCACCATCACCATCCAGAACTACTTCCGGATGTACGAAAAGCTGGCCGGAATGACCGGTACGGCCGAGACCGAGGCGACCGAGTTCAACGACATCTACCGCCTCTCGGTTCAGGTCATCCCGACCAACAAGCCCTGCATCCGGATCGACCGCAACGACTCCATCTTCAAGACGCGGCGGGACAAGTACGCCGCCGTGGTCAAGGAGATCGAGGAAGCGAACAAGCGGGGCCAGCCGGTGCTGGTCGGCACGGTCAGCGTTGAATCCTCGGAGGTGCTTTCCCGGATGCTCAAGCGCGCCGGCATCATCCACACGGTGCTGAACGCCAAGTTCCACCAGCAGGAGGCCGACATCGTCGCCCGCGCCGGCCAGCGCGGCGCCGTCACCATCGCCACCAATATGGCCGGCCGTGGCACCGACATCAAACTCGGGGAGGGCGTGCGCGACCTCGGGGGCCTGTTCGTGATTGGCACGGAACGGCACGAGTCACGGCGCATTGACCGCCAGCTACGCGGCCGTTGCTCGCGCCAGGGCGATCCCGGACTGACCAAGTTCTACCTTTCGCTCGAGGACGACCTGATGCGCCTCTTCCTGCAGGGCAACTTGGCCTCCAAGCTGATGGAGGGGTCGATGCAAGAGGGCGAAGAGCTCGAGCATCCGTGGCTGAACCGCTCCATCGAGAGCGCCCAAAAGAAGGTCGAGCAGCAGAACTATTCCATCCGCAAGCGGCTGCTCCAGTACGACGACGTCCTGAACCAGCAGCGCGAGGTCGTCTACGGGGTCCGCAATGCGGCCATCCACGCCGATCGGCCCAAGGACATCATCTTCGAACAGATCGAGGAGGAGCTGAACCATCGGCTCGAGGTGGCCGGTTTCGGGGATAAGGTTGGTCCGACCAAGACCTCCTTGGAGGGCGTCGTCGGTTGGCTCAATTCCCACTTCCCGATCAGCCTCCGCGTGGAGGAGCTCTCGGGCAATAATGCCGCCCCCTTGGTGGCGACGATGCTCAACCGCATCCGTGAGGCCTATGCGGTCAAGGAGTCCGTCGAGGATCCGGCCGCCCTGGGTTCTTTGGAGCGCTACGTGGTGATCAACGCGATCGACCACCATTGGCAGGAGCACCTGACCGAGATGGAGGAACTGCGCCGCTCGATCGGACTGCGTAGCTACGGACAAAAGGATCCCTTGGTCGAGTACAAGGGCGAGGCCTACAAATACTTCGAGGAACTGATGGGCAACGTCCGCCTCCAGATCTGCACGGGGCTGTTCCGGAGCGCGTCCAATCTGGATTCGTTCGAGCAGATGCTCGCCCTGCTCAGCCGGACCGCGCGCGCCCAAGGCCCGCAGGAGGGCGGAGGGGCGGCCCCCGCGGTCACCACCACCGTCTCCACGGGGGGCACCGCCGCCGAGCCGGCGACGCCCGCGGAGCAGGAGATCGTGTTGCCCGCGGTCACGATCCGGCGGGAAACTCCTAAGGTGGGCCGGAATGAGCCCTGCCCCTGCGGTAGCGGCAAGAAGTTCAAAAACTGCCACGGGGCCTGACCGGGCCCCGCGGACGGGTCTACCAGAGCTTGCTGGCCACCTGGTAAGCTCCGGCCGTCACCATACAGGCGGCGGCGGACCAAAGTCCGATCCGCCAGAGCAGCCCGGGCCGCAGCTCGGGCGGGGTGTGCTTGTAATGCAACCGCAGGGCGAGGACCGCGAGGAACGGCAGCATCAGGCCCTGGGCGATCGCCCCGACCAGCACTAGGGTCAGCGGTTCGCCGACCAGCAGGTACAGCACCGTCCAGATGACGGGGAATGCCACGCACAGCGTCCGGATAGTCCGGCGCCGTTGCTCCTCATCTCCCTTCCGCTGCCAGCCGAAGACCTGCAGCGCATCCGTGATCAGCCGGGTATTGGCCGCCGTGGCTCCGAAGATAGTTGAGTAAAGCACGGCCGCCGCCCCGATCAGGAATAACCACAGGCTCCACGGTCCGAACGTCTCGACGTACATCCGGGAAAGCGTCGGGATCATATCCGCATTGGAGAAGTCCTTGCCTTGCCGCCCCAGCACCGCCGCCCCGAGTAGGTAGAACGCAAGCGTCGCGCCCGTGTAGACCACGAACGAGACCCAGGCGTCCGCGTGCAGCACCCGGATCCAGCCCCGCGCCCGTTCCAGCCAGCCGGGCGAACCATCCGCGGGACCGACGTGGCGGGGGTAACCCTTCTCGATCAGCCAATAAGGATAATAAATGAGCTCCGAGGCGCCGACCCCGATGACCCCGAAGGCCGCGAACGCGACGGTGAAGGTCGCGGGAAGCTTGAAGCTCAGTCCCTCCGCTAGATTGGCGCCGGTGATCGCATACGGGGTGAACTGCAGCGCGCCCACCGCGACCACGGTGCAGGCGGTGAAGGCGACCACCATCGCCGTCGAGGCCTTCTCCACGGTCCGGTAACGCCCGACCACGAGCAGCACCGCCGTAAGGCCCCCAATCAGGCACGCGGTGACCGCCTTCGGCAGCGGCAGCCCCGCCAACGCGAGCACACTGGCCACTCCCCCGAGCATCCCCGCGATCTGGAAGACCGTGGCGATGAACATCACCGCCCAGATCCAGACCATCCACGAGACCCGCCAGCGCGGCCCGGGCATCGCGTCCATCGCCTGTAGCGAGGAGGCCCCGGTGGTGACCGTATGCCGCCCGAGCTCGATCTGCACGAACACCTTCAGCAGGCAGCCGAGAATCATAAACCACAGCAGCGTGAAGCCCGCGCTCGCCCCCAGCTTCGGGGTCACGATCAGCTCGCCGGAGCCGACGATCGTGGCCGTGATGATCAGGCCGGGACCGATCTGGCGCAGGATCGCGGCCGGACCGCGCGGGATGGCGGGAAACTCAGGGGCTGGGGGCATAGGGGTGGCGAGAGCGTGAGGCGGGCGGCGGGCGGGCGACAACCTTCTTCCCGGCCATCACCTGACGGAGTTTTCAGCTGGACTCCGCGGCGCGTGGTCGCTGGCCCCGCGGACGCTTCCCGCTTTGGTGGCAAGTGATTTCATCGCAGGGAGTTAACCTTTCCCGATTGCCCTCGGGTCTGTCCTGAGAATTTTTCCGCCCGTTCCTATGAACCTCCTTCGTTCTGCCTCCAATCCTGGCCCAGTCCTGATTCAGTCCTCCCGCGGACTCCGTCGCGGCGCCGCTGGCGTCCTCGCGCTCGCGCTCGCCCAACCGGCGGTCGCGGCAGAAGCCACCGGGGGTTGGGCCGCCGTCGGCGGTTCGCTCGGTGGACTCCTGCTCGGGGTGATCCAATTGATCGTCGGGCTCAGCCTCGCCGCCTTCTCGATCACCAAGGGCCTGCAACTCCTCTCCCGCCTGTTGGGTGGGATCGACATCTGGGCTCAGATCCGGGCGCGCAACGTCGCGGTGGCCCTCTTGGCCGCCGGAGTGGTCATTTCCTACACGCGGGTGATCTCGGGGGGTATCGACGCGATGACGCGTTCCCTGACCACGCTCGGCACCGGCGGGGTGCTCAACGGGGTCATCGGCCTCATCGCCGGCGTGATCAACCTCGGGGTTGCGATCGCGGTCGCTAGCTTTGCCATCACCGTAGTTTTCCGGGTGATGGACAAGCTCACTGAGGGGCTCGACGAGAAGGCCGAGTTCAAGGCCGGCAATCCGGCCGTCGGGGTCGTCTACTGTGGCATCCTGATCGGCGTCTCCAGCCTCGTAGCCGCCGGCGTGACGGGCATCGGCTCTGGCGTCTCCCTGTTCCTCGGGGCACTGGTCGACGCGATCCGCGGTTAAGTCCCGTTCTGCGCCGCCGCGAGCGGCGCGGTTTCGACCCCGGCCTTTCGGCCGGGGTTTTTTGTGCCCGGGCTTATTCCTCGGCTCGGTCAGCGTGCGGAAAGCAAAGGCCCCGCGTCCCGGGAGGGGCGCGGGGCCTTGGTCTAGTCGCTGGCGCTTACTTGCGGGCGGCCTTCAGGTCGGTCACCGCCGCCTGCGCCGCCGCCAGCCGCGCCACGGGCACGCGGTACGGAGAGCAGCTCACGTAGGTGAGCCCGAGGCGGTGGCAGAACTTCACGGAGTCCGGATCGCCACCGTGCTCGCCGCAGATGCCCAGCTTGATGCCGGGGTTCTTGCTGCGGCCCTTTTCGACTGCGATCCGCATCAGCTGGCCGACGCCAGTCTGGTCGATCGAGGCGAAGGGGTTCTTCGTCACGATCTCGGCCTCCTGGTAGGGCGGGAGGAACGAGCCGGAGTCGTCGCGGGACATCCCGAGGCAGGTCTGCGTCAGGTCGTTGGTGCCGAAGCTGAAGAACTCGGCGGTCTCGGCGATCTCGTCCGCGGTGAGGGCGCCGCGGGGGATCTCGATCATCGTGCCCACCGAGTAGGCGATCTTCGTCTTACGCTCGGCCATCACAGCCTTGGCGACGTCGTGGACGATCTCAACCTGCAGATCGAGCTCCTTCTTGAAGCCGACCAGCGGGATCATAATCTCCGGCTTGGCCTTATAGCCCTGCTTGTTGGCGTCGGCGGCGGCCTCGAAGATCGCGCGCGCCTGCATCGCAGTGATCTCCGGGTAGCGGATGCCGAGGCGGCAGCCGCGGAAGCCGAGCATCGGGTTGAACTCGTGGAGCTCGTGGACGCGGCCCATAATCTTCTCGACGCTGATGCCGAGCTTCCGGGACAGGTCCATCTGCTGCTCCTTGGAGTGGGGCAGGAACTCGTGCAGCGGCGGATCGAGGAACCGGATGGTGGCCGGGAAGCCCTTGAGGGCCTTGAAGATCCCGTGGAAGTCCGCCCGCTGGTAGGGGAGCAGCTTGGCGAGCGCCGTCTGGCGGGCCTCGAGCGAGTCGGCGAGGATCATCTCGCGCATCGCGTCAATCCGGTCGCCCTCGAAGAACATATGTTCCGTGCGGGTGAGGCCGATACCGGTGGCGCCGAAGGCGATGGCGTTGGCGGTCTGCTCCGGGGTGTCCGCATTGGTGCGGACTTGGAGCTTGGTGACCTGAGCGCACCACTTCATCAGCTGGGCATAGCTGCGGAACTTCTCGGTCGACTGGGCGGCCTTGTCGCCGTTCAGCAGACCGGAGATGATCTCCGAAGGGGCGGTCTTGATCTGGCCGGCGTAGACCGTGCCGGAGGTGCCGTCGATGGAGAGGTAATCTCCCTCAACGAAGACTTGGCCGGCGATGGTGGCCTTCTTGGCCTCGTAGTCGATGTGGACGGAGGAGGCGCCGCAGACGCAGACCTTGCCCATCTGGCGGGCGACGAGGGCGGCGTGCGAGGAGACGCCACCGCGGGCGGTCAGGATGCCCTCCGCGGCGATCATCCCGCGCAGGTCCTCGGGGGAGGTCTCGACGCGGACGAGGAGTACCTTTTCGTTGCGGCCCGCGGCCTGGACGGCGCGGTCAGCATTGAAGTACACCTTGCCGGTGGCAGCGCCCGGGCCGGCGGGGAGGCCGGTGGCGATCACCTTGGCCTTCTTGACCTCGGCGGGATCGAAGATCGGGGCGAGGAGCTGCTCCAGTTGGTCGGCCGGGTTGCGCAGGATGGCGGTCTGCCAGTCGATCAGCTTCTCCCTCACCATATCGATGGAGAACTTGAGGGCGGCGGCCGCGGTGCGCTTCCCGTTACGGGTCTGCAGCATGAACAGCTTGCCTTCCTGAATCGTGAACTCGACGTCCTGCACGTCCTTGAAGTGCTTCTCCAGGATCTGGCGGACCTTCAGGAGTTCCGCGTAGGTCTTGGGCATCTGGTCCTTGAGCTTCAGGACGGGCTCGGGGGTGCGGACGCCGGCGACGACGTCCTCGCCCTGGGCGTTGATCAGGAATTCACCGTAGAACTCGTTAACGCCGTTGGCGGGGTTGCGGGTGAAGGCCACGCCGGAACCGGAGGTGTCCCCGGTGTTGCCGAACACCATCGCCTGCACGTTCACCGCGGTGCCCCAGGCCTCCGGGATGTTGTACTTGCGACGGTAGACCTTGGCGCGGTCGTTCATCCAGGAGCTGAAGACGGCCCCGGCGGCGCCCCGCAGCTGGTCCCAAGGATTGTCCGGGAACACCTTGCCGGTGCGCTCCTTGACTAGCTTCTTGAAGCGGCGCACCAGCTCCTGCTGGTCCGCGGCGGTCAGCTTCGAATCCTCGAGGTCGGCGTGGTAGACCTCGTGCTTATAGGCGTGAATGACGGTCTCGAACGGCTCGTGGTCCTCGTTCTCCCGCTTCTGCACGCCGAGGACGACGTCGCCGTACATCTGGATGAACCGGCGGTAGCAGTCCCAGGCGAAGCGTTCATTCTGGGTGGCGCGCACCAGCGCGAGCACCGAGGCTTCGTTCAGGCCGAGGTTGAGGATGGTATCCATCATCCCGGGCATCGAGTCGCGGGCGCCGGAGCGGACGGCGACGAGAAGGGGCATCCCGTCGGTGGCGCCGAAGCGGGTGCCCATAATGCGCTCCATATTGGCGACGCCGGCCTCCATCTGGGCCTGGAGCTGCTGCGGATAGGTCTTTCGGTTCGCGTAGAAGTAGGTGCAGACCTCGGTCGTGATCGTGAAGCCCGGGGGCACCGGCAGGCCGATGCGGGTCATTTCCGCGAGGTTGGCGCCCTTGCCGCCGAGGAGGGCCTTCATCGAGCCGTCGCCGTCAGCGCGGCCGGCCCCCCAAGTGTAGACGTACTTCGGGCCTTTGGAGGCGGGTTTCTTGGCGGAGGCCTTGGCCTTCGTCGCGGGTTTGCGGGCGGTTTTGTTGGCAGCCATCGTGGTTGGGTTGAGGATTGGGAAAAGGGTCGCGCCCGCGCGGGCGCACGAGCGGCAGACGGAATACGGGGGGACCCCGGAGTGTCAACGGCGCAGCAGGCCCTGCGGCGTTGACCCGGACAGATCCCGCACATCGCGCTTCCGTTTTTCGGGAATTCCGCCAGCGTGGCGATCCCTCCGCCCGCTGTGACTTCACCCAACCCTGTTCCTGACGATCCCTACGTGCCCGCCGAGGCCCTGCCGTCCACGCGCGAGAAGCCAATGGGGTTTTGGCAGCATCTGGATGAGCTCCGCGGCGTGCTCGTGAAGAGCGTGGTCGCGTTCGTGATCTGCGCGGTCATCGTGGGCAGCTTTGCCACCAACTTTATGGAGTGGTTGAAGTGGCCCCTGCTGACGGTGGCCAAGGACTACCCCCAATTGGACACCAGCCTGGGCACCCTCTCGATCCTGGAGGTGTTCAATATGATCATCCAGCTGTGCGTGTTCGGGGGCCTCCTCCTCGCCAGCCCACTCATCCTCTTCTTCATCAGCCAGTTCGTCTCCCCGGCGCTCACAGATCGCGAATTGCGCGCGGTTAAGCCGATGTGCCTCGCCGCGTTCGTACTTTTTGTGATCGGGGCCAGCTTCAGCTTCTTCCTGTTGATGCCGAGCACGGTCCGGATCGCGATCGAACTCAACCAAGCCTTCGGACTGGAGACTCGTTGGACGGCCGGGAATTACTTCTCGACGATGACCTGGCTGGTCCTCGGTTCCGGTGCGGTGTTTGAGTTCCCGCTAGTCATCGTCCTGCTGGTCTGGCTGGGCGTCCTGACGACCGCCTTCCTGCGCAAGTACCGGCGCCACGCCATCGTGCTCATCTTCGTCATCGCCGCGATCGTCACGCCCACCCCTGATCCGGTGACCCAGAGCCTTTTCGCCGGTCCGCTCTACGCCCTGTTCGAGATCTCGGTCCTAGTGTCATCGCGCGTTGAGAAGCGCAAGGCGGCAGCCCGCGCCGCCTGAGGCGGCGGCCGGCCTGTATCAGCGGGACGCCGGGGATGATCCCGGACGTCCCGCGTGGCCCCAGGGCCGCTCAGCCGGACTCATGCAGTTGGAGGCGGAGCAGCGGGGTGAGATGGCGAGCACATTTCAGAGGCGAAAGACCAAGGCATACCCGGAGGGTATGGCGACGGGAGAGAGCCACTGAAATGTGCCGGCAGATCACCTCGACGCGACCTGATCAACTGCATGAGTCCGGCTCAGACGGGGCTCAGAACGTGCCCCGCAGGCCGAAGGAGCCAAGGGCCCCGTAGGAGTTGGCCGAGGAGCGCCGGGCGTAGGCGGGGGTGTCAGCCTGGGAGCGGGACTGATTGAAGTGCACGTTGGCCACGTTGCGGCAGTTGATGAATAGGGAAATCCGCTTGGAGGCCTGATAGGTGAGGTTCAGGTCGAGGGTCGTCCGCGCGTCCTGATAGACGGAGGCGAGCGGGCCCTGTCCGGAGGAGGGACCGCGGTTCTGTTCGCCGCGGTGATGCCACTTCGCCATAAACGTGAAGGGGTTCCGGGTGATGGTGACGCCCCAGTTCAGGCTCTCCGGGATGAAGCGGTTGAAATCCGCCGTCCGGCTGCCGGCGAGGCGTAGCTTGGTGTAATTGGCGAAAACGGTGAAGTGGCGGCCGAACGCGCCCAAGGGAGCCAGCGATTGCCGGATATTGAGCTCGTAGCCGGAGATTTCCGCGTCCCCGGAGTTGATGGTGGTGTTGAGCTGCCAACCGACGTAGCGGGGATCGAGGCCGAAGTTCTCCAGGTCCTCCGCCGTGGCGAAGGTCTGGAGGGTGCCGAAGAAATCTTTGATGTCCTTGCGGAAGGCGCCCGCCGTGAACATCCCGCCGCTATCGGTGTAGTATTCGGCCGAGAGGTCGTAGTTCTGGGCGGTCCAGGGCTTCAGTCCGGTGTTGCGGACGGTGATGTTGCCGCGGATCGCGCTGGGGTCCGCGTTCTCGTCGAGATCGGCCTCGTTGATGGTCGCGTTGGGGACGATATTGGTGAAGTCCGGCCGGCCGTAGGTCTGGGCGTAGGCGGCCCGGAAGAGGAGGTTCTGGGTCGCATTGAACGTGAAGTGGAGGCTCGGATAATACCCGTCGTAGGAGCGCTCGGCGCGATTGGCCCGCTCGAGGCGAATGAGGCGCAGTTCCTCCATTGAGCCGACCGCGCCGGCCTCGGGGCGGCGGACGCGTTGTCCGGCCGCGTTGCGGACAAAGGCGCCCGAGGGGGTGCGCTGCCAGACATTGGCCGGCTCGAAGACGGGGCCTTGGCCGAGGTCGGTGGTCTCCTCGTAGCGCACGCCGCCAAGCACGATCAGGCGGTTGCTGAGCAGGCGGGCCTCCGCCTGCAGGTAGAGGGCCTTGACCTGCTCCCGCAGCCACTCCGAGGCGACGATCCGGCTTTGTTCCTGGGCGACCACCTGGGCTGGGGTCTGCACGAACAGGCTGGGGTTCTTCTTCCAAGCCTCGACGGCGACGTTGGTCGAGGTCCAAGGAATGTTATCGAAGCCGAAGTAGTTGGGGCGGTTCTTGTAGACTTGGGCGAGGAAGGGGGCGGGAGAGAAGTCACCCGGGGTGGCCGGATTGTAGGTCCACTGGCGGTTCCATTCGCGCCGGTCGCGCTCCTGCGAGCGGAACAGTCCGCCCGCCTGCAGGGACGAGTTGATGCCCAGAATGGTCAGGTTGCGTCGCAGGAGGGCGTCGCCGCCCCAAAGGTTCTCCTTGTGGTCGCGGTAAGCGTTGGAGGTGGCAGTGGTCAGCCGGTAGTTGTTGATGTCGTTCAGATCCAGTTCCCGGTTGTTGTTGTCGAAGGCGCGGATGCGCGCCGGGTGGTCGGGCGCGATGCCCTCGAAGGTCACGCGCACGGGATTGAGCATCGAGATGTTCAGCTGGTTGAAGCTGCCCTTCTCGTGGTAGCGCCGCCAGGTTTTCGAGGTCGACAGGTGGGCGCCGGAATCGAAGCGCCAAGTGCCGTTGTCGAACCGGTAGCGGGCATTAGTGCCCAGCGTCCGGGCCGCGATGTGGATCGCGTTGCCGGAGAACGTCACGCCACCCCGGCCGGTGGCGCCGATGGTGGTGTCGGGACTGAAGCTCAGCGCCGAACCGCCCGCCACGGTGGGCGTGGGGTTGGTGCCGGTGGTGGCCGAGCGGTTCACGTTGCCGTTCTTGTCCCGGTAATAGGTCGCTTGGCCGCCGAGGGAGAGCACCGAGTTGGGGGTCACGCGCCAATCGGCCTTCAGGCTCGTGGAGTCGCGAGTGTACCACTTTGGAGCGTCGATGATCTGGTGGGTCTGCAGGAACGGCCGGGAGGGCGAGGCGCCCGTGTTCGCGGCGGTGGCGTTCCAGGTCATCCCCGAGATGTTCTGCTCGTTCCACTGCTGCGAGGACAAGCCGGTGAAGACGATGCCGAAGTCCTTGGAGATAGGGAGGGTATAGTCGAAGTCGAAGCCGGGCTTGATCCGGCGCTCGCGCGTGTCGAAGGGAAAGGGCTGGCGCTTCCATTGCAGGCCGTCGCTGCTGGCCGTCATCGTCACGCGGTAGTTGAATTGCGCCCGGCTGCGCTCAAAGGCGCTTTTGCTGACCATATTGACGGTGCCGGAGATGCCGTCGGCCGGATTGGCCGGGGTGGGGACCTTGGTGACCTCGATGCGCGAGGTGTTGTTGATCGAGAC
>Ga0078894_10003246_pt1 | contig 12342 bp, 8 predicted proteins | sample LauGreSu1BDMLBSD_2_FD_67506 | JGI IMG/M metagenome (GOLD analysis project Ga0078894, IMG submission 67506) | Freshwater lake microbial communities from Lake Michigan, USA - Su13.BD.MLB.SD (version 4) (version 4) | ecosystem: Environmental > Aquatic > Freshwater > Lake | place: Lake Michigan, USA...
GTTGAAGTTCCTATTGAGAAAATTGTGAGTAATTCATATTCACTTAATTATGCTGAATATATGAAAGATGAAACAGAAGAAGAACAATACGAAGAAGGTGTTGTTGTAAAAACACTTGGAGAAGTTTGTCAAATTAAATGTGGAAATCATTCAACAAAAAAATGTAATTTCATTGAAGGAGAATATTTAATTATTGGAGGTGGGAAACAACCAATTGGAAAACATAATGAATATAATTGCGATGAAAATACAATATTATGTGCATCTCATGGAACAGCAGGATATATAAGTATGTATCCAGTTAAAACATTCTTAACAATGGCATTTGCGTTTATTGAAAACAAACAATTAATAAATAAAATGTATTTATATTATTATCTAAAATCAATAGAAGAACATTTAATTTCATTAGGGAAAGGAACTGCACAACCTTGTATAAGTATGGATAAATTAAAATCAATAAAAATTCCAATTCCATCACTTGAACGCCAAAAAGAGATTATTGAATATTGTGAATATAATGATACACTCATCAAACAATTAGAGAAAGAGATTGAAAATAATAAAAAACAAGCACAACAATTTATTACAGGTATTGTAAAAGCACAAGTTCAAACAGAAGAACAAAATAATATTGAAGAAGAAACCACAACAAATATTCAAAAATAGAATGGTTTAAACCCTTGAAGAATTAAAATGGAACATTTTATTTCTTCAAGAGTCGGATATCGGTAATGAATTGTAATGACGCCCCGAAGGGGCGTGCCATTTCAAATCTTCACCGGTATAAAAGGGATGCCGGGCCTTAACAGATAAGTTTATGCGCGATAATAAACTTATGTATTACAACTATCCCACGGAAACAGAATACGCCAAAATCGTGGATGCGGAAACCGGAATAGTCAATCACGTGGAATACAACAAATTTTGCGCAAAGAGAGAAAAAGCATACGTGGATTATGTCGTTGGATTATTTTAACAGGTAGGCAGGCAATAAGGTCAATATGTGGTAGGTAAGTATTATTTTTTTGACAAGTCCCGTCCGCCGGGATGGGCGGTCTTTGACAAGTCCCGACTGCCAGAGATGGCAGCCTTTGGCGTTTTTTAGCACTCGGTAGTGTTGGTGTATCCGTCCCACACAATACCTAAATCAGTGGCCCATTTGCCTTTGGCACATACTTCGGTGAGGCCTTTGTATTTGGTGGCCCACGCAGTTGATGTTGGATTTAAAAAATAATCATTATTAGTTTTATAAGTTATGTTGGCAGCATTAAACGCACCAGGGGAATCAAAACCAGGTGTTTGTGATGCACCAGTTGCGATTTGTCCAATATTAGTGCCTCCAGCTGAAAATTTGCATCCACTGCCATCAAATGCCCAATAATCGGGACATGGGCTTCGCAACGGCGCCTCGGGTTTGGCTTTAGCCGAATACATAAGTAATCCCACCGCGGTGAGCATAATAATTAAAAGCACGCCAATAGCGCCCAAGACAATCATGTAAAATTGGTCCATCTATATTCTACGTGAATTTTATAATCCCATGTCAATAACACTTCCATACGAAAGCGTTGATCGGGTCCATCAGATTTTGGATATGGATAAATACAATGGCCGCGTCAATTTAGTCGAGCCCACAGACAAAGACGCCAGATTTAGGATGCAAGAAAAAGTCCATGTGAGAAACACGGCCTCCAATTATTATGACGCCCTAAATGGTCAATTGGAGTTCAATGTGTTGTCGCAAGTGTTTTTTTCGGCGGAAAACATCCAAATCATCCAAAACGGGCTCCGCGCCGGCGTCCATGCCATGTCCGAAGGCCGATTCATGGTGCCAAACCAAAACATCGACACACTCAAAATCATCATGCGCAGTATATATTTGCAATATGCGCAACATATACCTGATAAAATCACGGAAGAAGTGGAACGGCTAAATACTATGGTATTGGATTATGCTGTGCCCAACGTCTATGGCGAAGCCGTGGCATACATGAACTATATTCGCGACCAGAGCACACTCGTCACGCCGATACAAATGCCGCAAAAGAGCGACCGCGTATATAAACAGCTCGAACCCATGGCACGGCCCGGGGCATACTAATCCAGGGAACCTACGGTTTAAGCGCAGTGGTGCTCTGCACCACCAGCGCATATGCGCTTGTGAGGCTTTACGCCTCACTGCGCTTGCCCTTGGACGAACCCTCCCTTGTCAGAACAGTTTTTATGTGCAAACTATTAATTGACCCATAATCTTTCATACTCTGCATTGGAATCCACATATTTTTTGTATAAATTATTAAATAGTAATTCATTTGGTTTGCTTTGTTTTTTCATGTTATTATACTTTTGTATAATATTATCGACATCATCGACTTTTTCGGGTGCGTAATGCTGATACCATGCGGTCAAATATTTGTGTGCATCAAACATATCTGTCATGTCTTGCAATGTTTGCGTATCATATGAATCTATTTCTTCCATGATTTCGTCGCGGTTTTGATGTGGATAATTAAACACATAATCAATCATGATGGCAGTGCGTAAATGTAATTCTAACCCGCGGAAATGGCGAGACATTATATCGTTTATTCTGCGATGGTCTTCGGGTTCAAAATCAAACACATCCACATTCTGTTCCGAACTCAAATAACGTTTTTCTGACAATTCGGGAGATGTTGCTTTCACACTAGGTTGGCTGGGAGATGGTTGAGGCATCTCTTCTACATCCGGAAGGCGGTCTTCGTCTAAGTCTGGCATTTCATCCTCGTTTTGTGCAGTTTTGGTTTGTTTTGCTTTGGGTTCTTTCTTTGCTTTTTCTTTCCTTTCTTTTTTGTCTTTTTTGTCTTCATCGGGTGGTGGAATAATGCCGCTGAAAACAAACGAAATGACTTTGGGTTTTTCATTAAAAACATGTGTCATACGTTCCAGTCCAACTTCGTTTTGGTTTAAAGTGTATGGCGTGATTTTGTTGTTTTCGTCCCAATCCAGTTCCATTATTTCGTATTTGTATCCGCGCAATTTCTGCAATTCCGGCAAATATTCGTCCATGTATTTTTGCACAGCCGCTTGATTATCATACAATTCATCCACCATTTTGTTTAATTCCGTGGAAATATCATACAACGTCTGTAATTTTTCCGCAATAGCCTGTTTTCGCACTTCGCTGAAATAGGTTTCGTTATACAACGTTAAATAATAATTATAATAATACTTCACATCTTCGTAATTATTAATCAACAATTTAAATTTCTCCACCGATTCAGTCTCTGACATATATTTAAACAATGTATCCATTTTGTGCCGAATAATTAACTCTTTGCTCTCCTCCAAATCGGCCGCAGCAGTATTTACTTCGTCATTGATTTTAGTATGTATGCCCGTAAAAATAGTAATATTTAGATCACATGGATTTTCTGTGTCGCCGCATTTGGCATACAATTTATGGCTTTTCTTCCGCGTAAATAAAGTTCCCACTGGCCGGTTGCACTGAATACACAATGGTCTGACGGCTTCTAACGCAGAAATACGGTCATCGCGCGTCTTTTTAGATTCATACGCGTTTGTTAGCATAGTTAAATACTTGGATTCATATTCAGATTTGAGCAAAAAATACATTTCCAACGATTTTTCATAATCATAATCGTCTCTCGATTTTGTTTTTGACCCCATATCACTCGCATCCATATGACTATCAAATAGTGGCGAATCTTCCACACCAATCAAATTATACAACCCACTCGGTTTATTCACCAATTTAATACCTTTATTGCCGGTTACATTTAAAGCCTTTAAGTTCTTCGCGAAAGATAAATCTAAATAAGACAAACGATTATTGCTAAGATTGATGATGGTAAGTGTGGCTGGCAAATCTGCGGGGTTTGTTCCTTTATTTTGGTTCAAATGCAGAATGGAATTTTTGGACAAATTTGCGGATTTTAAATGTTCATATGGAGTTAAACTGATATTGGTAAGTTTGTTGTTGGATAGATTGAGTTCTTCAATATATGGCATTGAAACATTATTCCATGTATTAATAGCTTGATTAGACGCGTCTAATTTTTTCAATTTCAGTGGCGGTTCAGTGAAATATATTTGTTCAATGCCACCCGGGACAGTGAATGCTATTTTTTGGATATTATCCAATTTGTGTATGGTTAAATTTATTTCTATTTTTCCGTATAACACGCGATTAATGTTGATTGTGGTGGAACTTTTGGGCATACCTTCTAAAATTTCGTCGAAAATTTGCTGCGACTGTTGTTTTAATTCTTCTACCCGGGAATTATACGGGGTTGGTGGCGTTCCAGATGGTGATTTGGGCCAGTTAGATTGTGCTTGAGGAAGTGGAGGTGTCTGTTGTCTATTTTTCCAATAATTATCTTCTTCCTCTTCCTGGTAATCTTGATTACCAAATTTTTCCCAATAACGAGGGCTAGGTCCGGGTGGGGATTTAGGGCTAAACCGTTGCATAATTGATGTATTTTTATTTTCTGTATGTTCAACACTATTATTCATCGTTTATATATTTATCACAGTTATAAAATTGATTTGGGTTAGTCAAAATAATCCATCACAACACAACACAACACCAGACAATGAAACCATCATTATATTTCGCAGCGACCGGATGCCTGCATCCTGAAGAAAGATACGACCAAAATATTCACATTATTAACAATGGTGTCAAAGACCATCCCTCCACCTCCACGGGTCGGGCATTTGCCCAACAAGAAATACAAGAATATTTAGACCAAGACATCGCGTGGAAAGTAAGTTTAAATGCCAGCGAAAGACACATGCCATCACGCCAATATGTTCTCACAGGTAAGTTATATCCAGATGAACCGTTCGACCCGCAAATACACAAACACACAGACAGAAATATTAGACACATTTTCATGGGAAAAACATATTATTACTATCCCGAACTAAACAATGTAAATGACTTACCAAAGGCTACCCTCCCTTCTGTGCAGCTTTTGCCTATACCTCCTAGAGGCTGAATATAAAGGCTTTATATTCAACAGGTAATATATATTTCCAATAAAATGAAAACAAGTTGTTTTATTTCGGCGTTTCTGGCCATTGCCCTTTTGGGCGCCACTTTTTTCACGATGTCATCTAGTAAAGAATTGTCCGCGGAATTGCACAGTGTATTATCTCCCGAAAAGGCGATAATATACGAACGTATTGCCAAAGAACGGGTGTCTATCTACATGACGGGTCTCATGATTGGCGTGGTGTTGGCATTGGCGGCGCTTTTTTATGTGCGTCCGGGCAATATGTTTCATCGGGTTATGATGTCTTTAGCCATTGTGTTGGTGTCTTCGATAATATATTATTCTATCGCGCCTAAAACAGATTACATGTTGTTGCACTTGAACACCAATGCGGAGAACAAAGCTTGGTTGAAAGTGTATCGCGGCATGAAGTCGAAATACATGTGGGGGTTTTTAATGGGCACGGCTATTTCAGTGCCGCTAGCATACTCATTTTGTTAATAACTATAATAAATACACTAACAAATATGCCGGAGGCAAAGGAAGGTCTAAAAGGAAACCTTGGTTTCCTTTAAAAAATGTTGGGTGGAGGTAGTGGCAAATCGGTGATGAGTGAAGTGTATTCTTTCGCCGCGTCTTTTATTTTTTTGCTTTCTTCTTGATAGAATCGGATTTTGGATAGCACATACTCTTGGTTTTTCATCATTTTATAATTGGCTTCTTCCGGCGATTTTTTCGTGCGATAACAGTAATATAGTGTAAAACCAAACACCAAAATAAACGCCATAAATACTGCAAAATTAAACACAATCGAATAATATTTCATGCGTGTTTCGTGGCTTTTTTGCAGCGCGGACAATAAAAACGTTTTGGTGGTTGAGTCAATGAAATGTGAGCCGGTATCTTGCGCTTGCATTACAGACTGAGATATGGATTTAATTGGTGTGTCAATTTTAGTAATACCAAAATCTAAATAGTTCATCCCGAATGTTCTAAATTATAAAGTTATGAATGAATAACAAAATAAACACACCTTGCCGAATTATATCAAATCATATAGACAATGTTCTCCAAATATAATCCAATTACAACATCACAGATGTTTGTCACTGGAATTATAGGCATTATGATAGGATATATATGCGCATGCTTTTTCAATATTTATTCAGATGATGATTACGATGATGAAGTTATTATAATATAAAATAAATATAATAACTTCATCATTGTTTTTGACAAAAATTGAAATGCTTTTTTATTATTGGTTGAAAGTAATAATAACAAATAAACAAACAATTAACTAAAACAAACCTGAAACTTAAAACTAAACAAACTCAAAATGTCCTCTGCCGCTATTGAATTAACCGCTGCCGTTATTCAGAGCAATCAGTTCTGGAATCAGCTGTTTCAAGTGATTAACAATTGTTATGAAATTGCCTATGTGTCTCACAATGGTAAGAACTATTTCAACTGCTCTAACAGTTGGTATTCTGCTTCCCGTGCATTGAGATATATGCAAGATAATAACATTGTGCCCGCTCATGCCGATAAGGGTCAGTCAGCCAAGAAAGTCAATGCCAATGAAATCACTTACGAATTCATGGGCAAGTTTGACATTGAACGTATCATGTTTGATTGTGTTGATGAATTTATGGCTGACGAATTTGGCGACGAAGAAGAAGCCGGCATTCACTCAATCATTCAAATGTTGAGTGAATTAAAGTGCAAGCCCGAAGAAATTGTGTTTATTGCACCCACTAATGTTGTTGTTAAGAATGATTGTGGCAAAAACAACGACAGAAGAGGCGCAGACAACACACATATTGCGTTGCCATTCAGCTCACGCGTTAAGCTTAACAAGCAATTCACGCTTAAGGATGTCTTAGTTGCCAACTCACAATTAAAGTCGCATAAGTTCGATAATAATTATGAAATGTATTGCAGCGCCGAATGCGAATACACGCCCAACGCCGTCATTGTTGATATTAACATGGACCACGGTTCGTAAGAGTCAAGAACACACAGTAAGTATTTTAATATTTGTAATAAACCTTTTAACTACCTAAAACACTAAAGAGTATAAACTCTTTTTTCAACCAAGGGATTCTGACTACCAGTGTATGTAATATAGCACGGCCAAATAACTAAATATACCTAATATAATGGCCACCAACCAAATTGGAATCACCGTTTTTTGTTTGTATCCCACGCCGAACTGTCTAAATGCGCCATCTGGTGTATAAAACATCGACGGTTTGGCCATATGAATTAAACAAAACGCCGCAATAAAAATAATGATGCTGACGGTCAATTTATGATGTCGCACATAATTACGATATGACATCGCGTATTTATATTATATATTTAATATACAATTAGAGCTCTACTGAAGGTTCCTGACACTATTCTTGGTCTTCGGGATAATAGTTGCCATCTTCAAAATCCTCGCCATATCCCGAAATATCCGCCGCTTCGTGCATCCATTCGTCATCCGCCTGCACATTTTCCTCGTGCGCCATCTGCTCCGCATCTACACGACCCCCATCTTCACCTGCACCTGCACCACCAGTGCCTAAATTCGTCGCCGCGGCCATAAACACGCGTTCATAATCTTCATTGTCCTTTTTCACTTTGTCATACGCGTTTTTATCATATTTCGTCACTTTAGAACTAAACCCTTCCGCCCATCGCCCCAGCCGGAACTGTTTCAATAAATCGGCCGCTTTACGCTCATCTCGATCTTCGAAATTCTCGAAAAACTCAATAAACGTGCGTTTTTCCGCCGCCTTGGTTTTGTCCATACCACTCACAATTTGACTATACGGCATATTCGCCACTTTTTTCGCCACCATCAATTCGTCCGTAAGTGTTTTCAATATCCAACCCACATTCACCAACCCTTTCTCATTGTCCCCTTCCGCCACTAAATCCAACATCTCCGCCGCGACATTGTCGTACTCTCCCGAAATATTAGGCATTGGTGGTAATATTGTATCCAATAAATCATCCACATTAGACCCCGCCATGGCATTCTCCCTCATTGCTTTGTCTCTCCGCAATATTGGCACTTCGCGCGCAATCACTTGACGTTCATACGCCACTGCAATATACTCATGCAGTGCAGTATATACGCAATAGTTGAATAACATCATGTATGTTTCTTCATTAAACAGCGAATAATACGACATGTTCTGTTTGCGAATGGGTTCAAACACTGGCAACACATCAATAAATCGAATTAAATCTTTACACACGCGCATATATTGCTTAATAACGTCTTGTATAAACGGGTCTTTTCCCTTGCCCTGTTTTAATTTATCGCGACGTCCATTCATTACTGCATATAACACATCCTGATGTTGAGGTGCAAATCCCCAATGTCGGCTTGCAGTATAATCTTCCGGACCATCATTGACCATTCTTGATGGCGAAATAGCACATATATTATTCACAACTGTTTTTATAAACTTCGCCACATTTGCCAAGTTTTGCCCAACAAATGCAGTTAATTGCCCTAATAATGCTTCTACTTTAAGTGCTTCGTTTCGGTTAATGTTGCTATATTTACGCATAAATTCCACAATTTTTTTCATTTTCTGTTCATTCGCAGCATTCAACACCACTTTCAATTGAATTGTACTATCTCGCTGCTCTGCCACCATCACTTTTTCATTATAATCCGCTATCGCCGCATCCAACGCATCACACAGTTCTTTAGGAAACACAGTCGATTGAACTAAACGAAACTCTGCCATTGCATTACGCAACTGGTTTATTGGTTTTATAACTTCCAGCGAGGACAAATGAGATTGCATCGCGTCCGCTTCGCTTAGCGCTACCAAGTTACGGTCATTCACCAATTTCATAAGTTGATACAAATGTTCCATCGTGTAATTTTTCCCATTCGCACGCAAAAACTCCACCTTCTCTTCCAACGACCAATGCGGCGAATAATTCTCCGGTTTAGCCGCACATACCGGGTAATATTCGCGTGGGATAGGCATATTCGTGTCAAAATTGCAATATTTTATCACCGCAGCAAACGGCAACACTGGATCAAACTCCACTGGGATTGACGCTCTAACAATCGACGTCCGCTTGTCGTGAAAAATAAACGGCGCTTTATCAATCATTTTGGGATATCGTTCGGCCGACATCATGGAATTTAGGCGTTTTATCACAACATCGATTTCAGGATTTGATTTAGCAAAATAAACCAATGGATTGATGTCCGTGAAATCATTGCAACATGCATTATCCATAAACGGCACATTGGATTTAGATACCAACAACGGTTCTTTAGCAAAAACAGACGCATTCACCATTTCCACCAATCCATACACATTACGCATAATTTTGGTGCGAACTCCGTGAATAAGTGCGTGTTGTGTTTTACTTCCCGCTTGCATCGACTTTATCAATTCATCCTCAATATTTAGCGAAACTCCTTCCAACTTCGATTTCACCGTGAATTTCACAATGGGCGGCTGAAATAAAGGCCAACGATGCTCTACTGACGTTTCTTCCGGAGGCAAATCGACCGGATGCATTCGCACATAATCGAGTTTAAGTTCATAGTATTTAGCAATATCGGAACGTGAAATATAAAAATTCTGAATCAACATTTGCATACGCGATTTAATTGTGTCCGCGTTTAGCACATGCACTCCGTTCCAAGGTTCCACACTCGTGCTTACTTTTTTTATGATGCACGCCAAATATAACAATCCCGCGGTGTTTTCCACTCCGGTTAAAGGGTATCCGCCGAATGCACGAACACATCCTGCGAATGTTTTCGATGTCCGGAAATTGGGAATCATGGTTTGAATGGCAATAAACAAACTACTCGCAGTGAGCAACACCAACATTTGATTTAAATAAATGGGGTATGGCACCATGGCAGATTTAGTTTGTTTTTCTTTCTCTTTAGCCATGCGTTTCTTGTATGCATCTTCGCTCGCAATAATTGTGGCGTTCTTATTTGTCATCATTTCGGATGTTATACGCAGCGTCATTTCCTCGACAGCGCCTTCATTCGCATCGAGTTTAATGCCCACACTCTGACTCAATGTGCGAAACACATTATATATTTTTTGCAACATGGGGTCGGTGAATACACGCATTTCTTTTTTGCCCATTGCCATCAAAATATTGCCAATGTCTTCGGCCATGACATCATTAGTTTTGATTTTGCGCCCCTCTTCATCATACATATTATCGTCTTCTAATTGCGCATCTAATAATTTCCAACCAGTATATTTATCCACAATCATATTTCCCTCTAATGTGCCATACATATCGCATATTTGTTGAATACCTTCGGGAGAGAGAGTGTTATTAATAAGCACCACACTTTGCGGAACCAGTTTCAAATTGGTGTCAATACAATAATACCAATGCGCATCTTCACCCAGTTGTTCGACCATGGGTTCGCGACAGAATTGGTTCTTGAATTTTTGCAAATAGGAGCATTTATCGTAATAATCCGCCACGCCCATGATTTTGGTCAGTAATTTCGCATATGGACTTTCCATCATGGTCGCGGTATCGACTTCTAATTGTTTGGCCAATGAATAACACAAATTATTTGGCATCATGAATCGCACATTTTCCGTCGTTTTGCGCTGTTTAAATAACTGTATCGCATCTTTCACCGCATATTTCAAATCTTCTTCGGTCTGCAACGCCGCGGCTTCCACACGGTCATTCAACTCTTTCATCATTTGATTGCGGGATGCAACACGCATACGCATAGACGCAATGTCCATGGTTTCACATGAATTGTCTTTTTTGTTATAGAAACACCAATCTTCTTTATTACAATTTAGCGCGTTCGTGTCGTCGCCAATTATTTCTTCATCTGTTTCAACTTTCATCCACTGACTACGTACCCGTCGGAAATACTGTTTGCTCTCCAACACATTATTGATTTTCACTTTATCGTTTTCCATACGCGCGTTTTGCACGGCAACAGAAGCCCAATCGCCTTCTTTCACCAATTTGCGCCCACGCACCAATGTTTGGGCCAATTCGTCGGCTTCGTCGGGCGGTGTTGCGTGTTTAGAAATTAACACTTCTTTCAAATACTGCAAGAATTCATCCTGATTATTCAGTTCCTTCATTTTAGCGGCATATGGCTTCAACACAGAATATGGCGTGTCGTCCTTGTCTTTGTCGTAAAAAATCTCGCGAACTCCGTTATCGGCATATAAAGCATTAAAATTCGAGTAGTGTTTGGCAATGCGTTTTTCATCAATAACCGTTTTACAAGTGTTGTCTGTGTTGTTTTGGGGAATATTAGACAGTTGTAATGCGATTTTTTCGGGAGAGCGCAAGTTTAAAAGGTTGTATTTGCACATGTTGTAAAACACATTACCATCATCGCCAGTTAATACGCGCAATATTAGTTCAGTATTATTCATATTTAAATATTCTATTTGGCCCGTTTGATTTTTTCCGGCAACTGTCATGTAAGTTTGTTTAAAATGGTCTTTCATATACGCATTCATGCCAAACAGTCTAGGTATTAACGTCAAATCCGCATCTTTGTCTTGTTCTTTGGATTTGTTTATTATAGCTTCGATATACATTTGATAATTTTGGCGATTCGTTTGAATGTGTTTAATCATCTCTCCCGTTTTCGTCTTTAATAAATGCCGTATTTCCAAATACTGTTTGAACGTAATATCCGACGTATTTAATCCCATTGGCGTCAATTCGCGCGTAACATCCAAAAACGAATATCCGGTGAAATATGGGCGAAACAAATTTAATATTTGACGCGTATCCGGAAACACAATGTTCAATATGTCGCGAAACGTATTCTCATCTATAACCGTCCCACTCACCGGCACTATATGCTGCGTCGTTTTCATAAACTGTTCCTGTGTTGTGCCGGATTCTTCCTCGGCTCCATCACCCTTATAAACCAGTGGCGGCTGTGTTTGTTCAATTGATTTCGTCATTATATTGCGGTCTAATGCGCGGAAATAGTAGAACGGCGTCAAAGCCAAATTCGCGCGGATTTTCATATTTGTGTATCTGTCTGCAACACGGAAATAACGCATAACGGACTTGGGAAACACAATTAATGATTTTTGATAGTATTTCTCTCCCGAAATAATCGGTTTATTTACTAATATTTTGCCACCAGCCCGAGTCATTTCATATTGAATGCGACTAGCACCGCGAATAAAACGTTGCATTCCCTTGATGGCCGGAACCAATGTTTGACCATCTTTGGTGGCCGATGAACTGAATGGCGTGTCGGGTTTGTTTCGAAGACCATTATCTACAATTGCCTCAATATTTTCATTTATTTCGGGAGAGGTGAAAATAA